>JACCDG011335654.1_pt1 | contig 108695 bp, 101 predicted proteins | sample 7442471 | NCBI WGS metagenome assembly JACCDG01 (sample SAMN15323444, study PRJNA562643) | freshwater metagenome | isolation source: river surface water | place: USA:Blue River Watershed | collected 2017-08-17
AGAGTTGAAGTTCCAGTAACCCCTAGTGTTCCTCCGATAGAAGCATTACCAGTAACAGTAGAAGTTCCTACAGTAGCAGTGTTAGCTGTAAGGTAGGTAGTTACTGCATTAGTAGTAGTTGAGTTACCTACAACGAGGTTAGTGATGTTAGCGAGAGTGGTGAAAAAATTATCAAATCTTCCATTTGCTGAATATAAATTAGTCGCAGTAGCGTTAGTGAGAGTCGCATCTGTTACAGATAGGTTACTGACAACCGCAGACACGGCTTGTAGTAAAGTACTAAAGAAATTTGTCGAGGTTGCGTTTGTGCTAACTAGATTATTTATTGATGCATTTTCACTTGATAATGTAGCAATTGTGCCACTTGAAACAAACAGGTTAGTAGCGGTACCATTAGCCAAAATAAGATTAGTCCCAGTAGCGTTTTGGAATGTACTATTTGTTGAGGATGCATTAATTACTTGTAATGAGTTAATGAAGGTGGTTGAAGCAGTTAAATTAGAAATACTTGCATTAGTAGTTGTTGAGTTACCAACAACGAGGTTAGTGATGTTTGCTAAAGAAGCAAAAAGACCACTAAATACACCATTTGAAGCAAAGAAATTTGTTGATGTAGCGTTTGTTAACGTTGCGTCAGTAGCAATAAGGCTTGTAAATACAGCGGAAGCCGCAGAGATAAATGAAGCAACAAGATTTGAAAAGAAAGCATTTGTTGTTGTACTGTTTGTAGCCAGCAAGTTTGCAAAAAATCCATTTGTTGCTGAAAAATTAGTTGATGTCCCTGATGTGATAAAAAGATTATCAATTGTTCCGGTTGAAACAGTGAGACTCTGGACAAATCCGTTGGTAGTGGTTGAATTTTGGGCAGATAAGTTACTTACAATACTAATTTGAGCAGTAGATGTCCCTACATTGAGATTATTAATTGTCGTACTACCAACAGAAAAACCACCATTAACAATGAGGTCACCATTTGCAGTAAGATTACCTGCTGCATCTGTAATTAAATTAGTATTCTCAATCCAAGTTGCTCCATTCCAAAAGAATGTTGAGCCAGTTGCAGTACCTCCGATTATAGTACCGGTAGCATTTGTCCAGTATGTTGATGTACCGTTACTGACTAGTGTTTGCCCCAAACTTCCCATAACATTTGTAGAATCATACAAAGCCCCGCTTAACTGTAAGTTCTGGATTGTTGATGTTGCAAAAGTTGCCAAGTTGGTAACAGTTAAATTATTTGCAGTTATATTCCCTGCAAAAACATCTCCAGTGAATGTAGTAGTGGCCAGTGTTGTACTACCATTTACCACTAATGAGCTATTAAATATAGCATCACCATTAAATAAACTGAGTCCATTTAAGGTGGTACCGTTAATAGTTACATTAGTTCCAGATGTAAATGTGCCGCCTGATGATCCACCTGATGTTGTGTTGGTGACAGCAAAGAAAGTCCCACCCCCCGATACTCCGTCACGCCCATCCTTGCCATCTCTACCATCCTTACCAGCTGGACCAGGAACATTAATATATCTAGTAATGTAAGTTACTGTAGAAGTAGAAACATAAATTGTAGTCGGTGAAGAAGTCGAGACTATTACTCCAGGTAAATCATTACTACCAGAAATCACAGTACCAGATTTAGGTGGCAGATTTAAGCCGAGTAGCACTTTACTATAATCACAACGATTTACGTCTGGCGCAGAGAAAAGTGAAGTTGAATTACAGTACAGACTTAATGAAGCTTTATCAAATAATGCAAACTTTGACTTCAGATTCTGTGCAGTACTTGCAGCACTAAGTGTTGAGACGTTTAACAACAATGGACTATATGCTTGTAAGTAACCAAATTTTACCTTAGAGACCAGAGGGGAAACAAAACCAATTTCTTTCGAACTGCTTGCAGTATATAAATAATCATTATTATTAAAAGGTTTATTCTCTAGAAGTCCTACAATACTAGCAACTCCAGTTTGGAGCTTAGACGGGACAATTCCACCCCCCGCTACATCAACCAATCTATTTTGACTGTTAAGCAAAGAAAACTCACTAGTAAGTTTATGCGAATAATTCGCAGATAAAGAGTGATTAAAATAAGCTGAAGAGCTAGTACGCAAGACAGACGTGTTAAGAATCGGAGACTTTGTAAACGGTGGTAAAGAGTTAGACGAAACTTTGTCGTCGTGCACAATCTTACTGATTACATTTTTAAAAAAACTGAACTGTGTGTTAGTGCTATTTGGAACATTAATGCCGACTGTTGTGATCTGCTTTGTGGTTGGTCTAAAGTCACCACTAATAACCGCTGCATAAACTGTGGAGAACGAAAGAGCTTGTATGAGGTATACGGCTATTGCCATAGACAATGTGCGAGTGACTTTACGTCGAAAATCTTGCATGAAGTTATATGTAAATAAGTATAGTAAATATACTGCGTAAGTACATACTAAACTGAGTAATAATTGTGGATAAAGTACATTTAAAAAAAGCTTATTTTAAAATGCCAAATTGGGCAAAATCGTATACATCAATCACTTTAAAAGTATTGAAAAAATACACCAACAAATCTGAAGAAGATTCAGTGATTATTTAACAAAGATAATTACAAAATAATTACTTAGAATTTAAGATAAATTATAGGTAAGTAGTTCACTGAATTTATAAATCATAAATGAGATTAAGTAATCATTAGCTATTATCAAATAGTTAAATTTGATTAATCATAAAGGAAATACGTACTAAGTTATAAGAATAATAAGAGCTATGAAGGTCTAGTACCTGGCAGATATTCTATAAATAATTTCAACAAACTTTAATAAATATTCTCTACTCTATGATTAATTTCGATAGATTCCTTTGTTTAAGTATGTGACCCCTTTTATTGTTTGATGCTGATCATTTTTTTGTTGACTTTATTTGATTATTCTAAAGTATCTGTTTTATCTAATATATTGAATATATATTATATATAACGTTATGGCGTTATATTATGTTTATATCTAATATTTTAGTTATTACTAAAATAGTATGAAATTTTTAGTTTTATTCCGCTCTAATAATACGCTTATTTGAGTTTGAATCTAATCTACATTTTTCTGTTTATTTATTCCCCTATTTTGATACACTGAGCACATTATGTTTGTACACCTGAGAAATCACTCTCACTATTCTCTTTTACGTGCATTACCTAAGGTTTCTGAACTGGTAAATGAAGCAAAGAAGTCTGGTATGCAAGCCCTTGCTTTAACGGATTACAGTAACATGTACGGGACAATTGAGTTTTTTAGTACATGCAAAAAAGAGGGTGTTAAGCCAATTATTGGTGCAGAATTTACCATTATTGTTCTAGATAGACGTTTCCAGATAGTGTTACTAGCAAAGAACTTGTCTGGTTACAAGAATTTGATGCTTATCACTTCTTCAGTAAACATTGATAATCCTGTTGACCCGATATTAACTGATGAGCTTTTGATTAAACATAGAGAAGGACTCGTTGTGCTCTCCGGTGGCTTATGGGGAGACATAACTAATCTTCTTTCTATCGATAAGGTGCTGGCTAAAGACAGGCTTCGTTTTTACACTGACAATTTCGGAAAAGACTACTACCTTGAACTTAACCCACAAACTGGTGTTGATGATGTAGCGTTAAAGAGATCTGAAACTATACGACTAGCAAAAGAGACTGGTGTCGATCTTGTGGCAACTTGTAATACACATTATTTACACCCACAAGACAAGCCTGCTCAAAAGATTTTGTACCTGGTAAGTGGTGAGGAAAATTCACTCGAGGAGTACAATCATTATTTTTCTAAGGATGTTTTTGCATTTGAATCAGAGCAAGCACTTAAAATGTTTGATGATGTTCCTGAAGCAATTAGTAACACTCTTAAAATAGCCGAAGACTGCAATCTAGAAATTCCTTTAGGTCAGTGGGTATTCCCAGATATTGAATTTAAAAAAAGTTACAACGAAGACTTGCACGACCTTGCATATGCTGGTCTCTCCGTTAGAAAAATGGAACTTACAGAGTCCGTTAAGAAAAGATTAGACTATGAGTTAAAGGTTATTGCAGATAAAGGTTATTCCCCATATTTTTTAGTTGTGTATGACTTACTAAGATATGCTCGAGAAAATAACATACTAACTAATATTCGTGGGTCAGTTGCCGGGTCTCTTGTTACCTACCTTTTACAGGTTACTAAATGTGACCCACTTTCTTACAAACTCCCCTTTGAACGATTCCTTAATCCTGAGCGTCCATCTGCACCAGATATAGATATGGACTACGCAGACACTCGACGTGACGAAGTTATTGATTACGCACGCAGAAAGTACGGGATTGATAATGTTGCACAGATTGGAACATTTGGAACAATGATGGCTCGAGGAGCGGTAAGAGACGTTGCTCGTGCTATGAAGTACCCTTATGTTGTTGGAGATCGTATAAGTAAAATGATTCCTCCTCCTAAACAAGGTTTCCCAGTAACAATTGCCGGGGCGCTTGCTGAAATCCCTGAACTGAAAGAAATATATGACACCGACAGAGAGACTCAAGAAATTCTAGATATGGCACAGAAAGTTGAGGGCTGTGCCCGACACATCTCAGTTCACGCAGCAGGAACAGTTATCTCCCCTCGGCCGCTCTGGGAATTCACCCCTATTCAAAAAGACCCAAAAGGTGGGAAAGTTATTACTCAGTACGATATGTATACCATAGAAGATGCGGGCCTTTTAAAGTTTGACTTTCTTGGTATTAGAAACCTTACTATATTAGGAGATGCGATAGTACTCACAAAAGAGCGCTATGGTGTAACAGTTGATATCGAAAATATTTCTCTTGATGATGAAGCTACGTTTTCTATGCTTGCTCGTGGAGAGACTATGGGGCTTTTCCAACTAAACGGATCTGGAATGACCCGCTTCCTTAAGGAGCTTAAGCCTACAACTATTTTTGATATTAATGCTATGGTGGCACTCTATCGTCCTGGCCCCCTTGAAATGATCCCAGAATATATCAGAAGGAAGCAAGACTCTAGCCTTATTTCATATCTTGATCCTCGTCTTGAGCCAATTCTTGATCAATCTTTTGGTGTGATCGTGTACCAAGATGATGTGATGCTTATCGCTATCCATCTTGCTGGATATTCTTGGCTTGAGGCAGACAAACTTCGTAAAGCAATGGGTAAAAAAATTCCAGCGGAGATGCAAGCACAAAAGGAAAAGCTATTTCATGGATTTCTAGAACATGGACTATCTCAAAAAAAGAGTCAGGAACTTTGGTCTCAGATCGAGCCGTTTGCTGCATACGGCTTCAACAAAGCTCACGCCGCAAGTTATGGGAGAGTCGCGTACCAAACTGCTTACATGAAAGCAAACTTTCCAGTTGCATATATGACAGCTATTCTCTCAAATGAAAGTGGTGATGTTGAAAAGATCTCGGAAATCGTTTCTGAATGTAAGCGTATGGGAATCATAGTCCTTCCTCCTGATATAAATAAAAGTGAAGGTGGGTTCAGTATCGTGCTAGATAAGAACGGAAAAGAAGAAATTCGCTTCGGACTTTATACTGTAAAAAATTTAGGAGTAGACATATCTGATGCAATTATTGAAGAAAGAAGAAAAGATGGTCCTTTCACTTCATTTGAGAACTTTATTAGAAGAATCACCCATAAGAACCTAAATAAAAAGTCTCTTGAGGCGTTAACCATGTGTGGAGCACTTGATCAATTTGGTGAGCGAAATGAAATTCTTGCAAATGTTGAAAGTGTTCTTGAATTCCATAAACACGTTGTAAAGGATAACATCTTGCAGGATAGTTTATTTGGCACATCACATGAGTCTTCTTTTGTAATGAAGAAAGTTGCAGCTGCGTCACAAAAACAAAAACTTAGCTGGGAAAAAGAGTTACTTGGCTTGTTCGTGTCCGGTTTCCCTCTTGATCCATGGAAAGAAAAAATTGCAGCAAGAAATTTAGATATTGAAAAAGTTCACTCGCAAACTGCTGACGGTAAAGAGGTTTCAATTGCCGTCATAATTGAAGCAATTAAAATAACGATAACAAAAAAAGGTGACAAGATGGCCCTCTTAACTCTGCGAGATTATAGTGGCTATATTGAGGTGGCAGTTTTCCCGGAGACCTACAAAAAATATAAAGAGTCAATTATTATTGATATTCCTTTGGTAGTTCGCGGAAAAGTATCAACTAGAAACGGTGAAAAAACAATAGCATTAGACGAGATTAAGAAACTTGAGACTACTTAACACTACGAGTTTTGCAAAAAATGCTAATTATGTTAGAATATTCTCATGTTTCAATTGCTATCTATTGTGCAGGTATTACTAGCGATTCTCCTCATTACTCTCGTATTAATACAACGAGCTAACACTGACGCGTCAGGTGCATTTGGCGCTGACGGAGGATCCGGGGCCGCGCTTGAAAAACGAGGGGTAGAAAAATCACTCCATCGCTTAACAATCGTTATTGCGATATTCTTTGTGCTCTCAGTACTTTTCCCTCTCGTTGCTCGCTAATCAATAGGTAGTCCCGTGTGAAATTTCACTATGGACACAACACACTACAAAGTAAAAATAAACACATTTAGAGATACTGTTACACGTATCTATAGATCACTTACACCAGAAAAAGTAATTATTTTTTGGGTACTTTTTGCAGCTGGTATCGGATTTTTCTTCGCTTCACTTATTACATTTAATAGAAGATTTCTAGTAACGGTACCGACTTACGGTGGTGAAATCCGTGAGGGCGTCCTTGGAACACCGCGCTTTATTAATCCAGTACTAGCAACTTCAGATCAAGATGAAGATCTTACCACACTAGTTTTTGCAGGATTAACAAAAAAGAAAAATGACGGTGGTGTACTTCTCGATATGGCAGAAAGAATAGACATGAGTGAGGACGGTCTAAGGTATGCAGTAACAATTAAAAGTAATGCCCGCTTTCATGATGGAGCTAAAGTTACAGTTGATGATATTATCTACACAGTAAGTATAGTTCAGAACCCAACCATTAAGAGTCCACATCGCATTGAATGGGAAGGTATCACTGTAGAAAAGACTAGTGACACTCAACTGACATTTGTTTTGAAAAAATCATTCCCTCTTTTTATGGAGACCTTGTCTCTTGGAATTTTACCAAAACATGTTTGGAAAAATCTAACTGAGGATCAAATTAGCTTAAGTGATTTTAATATACACGCTATCGGAAGTGGTCCATACATGATTAGTGATGTCACTACACAGTCTGGTATCCCTACAGTGTTCACTCTCAAAGCACATGATAACTACACCCTTGGTAGACCATATATTGAGACCATAACAATTCTTACATATCAAAATGAAAAGTACTTGATGAAAGCTTTCACCGATAGAGATATAACACGTGTTCATGGTATATCACCTGAGAAAGTAACCACTCTTAATCTTGCATCTTCTACTATTAAAACTTCATTATTACCAAGAACTTTTGCAATATTTTTTAATCCTAACAAGACAGCCGCTCTAGCAGATAAAAATGTTCGAGTTGCACTTCAGATGGCCATCGATAAACAAGCAATAGTAGACCAGGTGCTTTTTAAATATGGAAAGGTGATAAATAATCCATACCCTTTTGATACGGATGATACACCGATTGAATATAATACCGATAAAGCACGTGAGCTACTAATAAAAAGTAAAGCAATTAAAAATGCCTCAAGTACGTTCGAAATAACTCTCGCAACTGCTAACACAGATGAGATGAAGAAAGTTGCTGAGATGATTAAGTTAGATTGGGAGAAAATTGGAGTAACTACTAACATTGCAATATACGATGTTTCTGACCTTAACCAAAATATAATCAAAGACAGAGATTTCCAGGTGTTACTATTTGGGGCAATTACAGAGACCCCGTCTGACTTGTATGCATTTTGGCATTCATCACAGCGCACCTACCCAGGCTTAAATATTTCTAACTATGTAAGTAAAGCACTTGATGAAAATCTTGAAATACTACGAACTAGTACAAATGAAGAAGAGAGAGCCTCTGCTTACGAAGCAGTTAAGAAAGAGTTCTCTGAGGAGACCCCTGGCATATTCTTGTTTGCACCATCTTTAATTTACATTACAAACGATAAAAATACTTCTAGCCTACCATTATACAGTTATAACAATGCTTCACGATTTATGCACGTGGAAAGTTGGTATAGATACACTAACAATGTATGGCCAAAAGCATATTACAAACCATTACTAGAAATTGTTCAAAATAGTATCCATTAATAACATTACAAATATGAATCCAAATAATCAAGACAACATTACTAACCAGGCCGATGAAACAAGTGTCCCTGTAACACAGAGTGACTTTTCTCAGCAACAGTCCCCAGCACAGCAACCAGCACCATTTAGACGACAAGGTGCGCGACCTGAACGATCAGGTGGTAACCGTATGAGAAACAATAGGCCTCCTCGTTCTATGGTTGGCCCAAAGTTCGACACAACAGTTACAGGCAAACGAGAGACAGACCACATCCCCCCACTTAAAGATGGTGACATTCGAATCATACACTTAGGTGGCGTTGAGGAAATTGGAAGAAACATGAGTCTCGTTGAATACAAGGATACTATTTTGATCATCGACTGTGGAGTTCAATTCACTGAAACAAGTACTCCAGGTATTGATTTTATTCTTCCAAACACGAGATATCTTGAAGAACATAAGCATAAGATCAAAGGTGTACTTGTAACTCATGGCCACCTTGACCACATCGGCTCAATTCCATATATCATGCCACGAATTGGTAATCCTCAAATTTATGCACGTCTATTCACGTCACTCATGATTAAGAAACGACAGGAGGAATTCCCTCACCTATCTCCTCTTACTATTAACATTGTAGAAAAAGGCGATGCGGTTACTCTTGGTGATCTTAAAGTACGATTCTTCGGTGTAACTCACGCTATTCCTGACTCTATGGGTATTATGATTGAGACGCCTTACGGTGACATCGTTCACACAGGAGATCTTCGTCTTGAACATAACGATGGTATTCCAACAGATGACGAAATTGAACGCTATAAGGTCTTCGAAGAGCGTAAGACTCTTCTTCTTATGGCTGACTCAACTAACTGTGAGAACCCTGGCTTCTCAATTTCAGACACTGTTGTATACAAGAATATTGAGAACATTATTCGTGAGACTCCGGGTCGTCTTATTATTAGCACATTCGCTTCCCAAGTTGAGCGCATGCTCTTTATGCTTGAAACAGCAGAGCGATATGGCAAGAAAGTGGTTGTGGAAGGAAGAAGTATGAAGACTAACGTTGAGATTGCAAAGTTAGCTGACATGCTCAAGATTAAACCTGAGACTCTTATCCCACTTGAAGACCTTACCCGCTACCCAGAAAATAAATTAATTATTCTAGCAACCGGCCAACAAGGTGAGGAATTCGCTGCCCTTGGAAGGATTGCAAGTAAGACTCATAAATTTATTCGACTCACTCCTCGAGACACTATCTTGATGTCTTCCTCAGTTGTTCCAGGCAATGAGCGTGCCGTTCAAAACCTGAAAGACAAGCTTTCTCGACAAGGTGCCCACCTCATTCACTATAAGACATCTGACGTTCACTCTTCAGGTCATGCTAACGCGGACGAACTGAACTGGATTCATAGAAAGATTCATCCAAAATTCTTTGTACCGGTACACGGCTATCACTACATGCTTCGAGTTCACGCTGACCTTGAAAGAAAACTTGGTATGGGTGAAGAAAATATTGTTATCCCAGACAATGGAATGATTATTGAAATTCGAAATGAAGGGAATGCAGTAGTAGCAATAAAAGAAAAAGCTCCAAGTGAGATGATTGTTGTTGACGGAACATCAGTTGGTAAAATCCAAGACGTTGTTATGCGTGACCGACAGACCCTTGCAGAGGACGGAATGTTCGTGGTTATTGGTGTTATTGATAGTCATACACACACACTTAAAAAGTCCCCTGATCTTATTTCTCGTGGATTCGTATATCTTAAAGAATCACAGGACTTACTTTACCAAACTCGACTTCTCACTAAGAAAGTTATTGATGACTCGCTGGCTCGCGGAGGATACACTAATCTCGACCAGATGAAGCAAGACATCGCTGAGGCAACTACTAAGTTCTTATTACAGAAGACCGCTAAACGTCCTGTAATTATCCCGGTAATTATTAGTGTCTAAAGATTGTGGTACATATGCAAGCAGGCGCCTATGGCGCCTGCTTGTATTACATATCCACCCCGTCATAAACAGACCTCATATCAACACAAAATTCTACAGAAAGCCCTTATTCGTTGATATACTAGATTAATATGCATTCGATACTTCGTAATAAACTTCTCCTTGTCACCTACCTGATGACATTTTTGTTTGCACTCCATTACGCTATACCCGTGTATGCAACTTCATCATATCTGCATAAGTACTTTAACTCATCTATCGTGAGTGCCATCTACATGGTAGGTAGCATTCTTGCTTTGATTGCTTCGATTAATATCGCAAAATCAGTTAAAAAATTTCATACATATGGTTTTACATTTGGAATTGCCTTAGCAGAAATTGTTGTTATAACACTATTTGGTTACACACAGAATATTTACCTTTTACCTGCACTTTTCGTTGTTCATTTCATTCTTCAGGTACTTCTCTATATTTCGCTTAATATTTTTATAGAGAATTTTACATTACATGCAAAGGTTGGGAGTGTTAGAGGATTGTTCCTTGCTGTATTTAATCTTGCAGTGTTAGTGGCACCTTTTATTGGAGGCACTATTCTTAAATATTATTCATTCACTGCGCTGTATATGGTCGCAGCTAGTATGCTCATACCTTACCTGTTTTTCGCTCATAAATATCTTAAACACATAAAAGAGCCGGCTTACCACCAGATAAATTTGTTTGGAGCAGCAAAGGAGGCATTTAAAAATAAGAATCTTCGGGCAGCAATTATAGGTGAGCTTGTTGTTAGCTCTTTTTACGCAACCATGGTTATCTATTCACCAATTTACTTAACATCTATTGGGGTTCCGCTCACTGATTACATGATGATCATTCTACCGTTTGCTCTCATACCACTAGTTGTTCTACCCTATGAACTTGGGTATCTGGCAGATAAAAAATTCGGTGAAAAAGAAATGCTTATTATTGGACTCCTCATTCTCACAGTCACAACCCTACTATTCGCAGTAATTACAACCACCACACTCTGGGCATGGATAGTCCTCCTCATAGTCTCTCGAATTGGTGCTTCATTTGTTGAAACGATGTCGTTTACATACTACTTTAAAAAAGTTGGAGCTGAAGACCCGTCGCTTACTGCACTATTTATTAATACTCAAGGCATGGGTATGCTTATTGTCGGGACTGTTGGAGTAATTGTTGCACCTTTCTTAGGCGAGCGACCACAACTCATGTTTATTATTCTAGGATGTGCTATATTATGGAGTATATCCTACGTGCTTCCAATGAAAGACACTCGCTAATGTGCTCTTTATAACTACACACAATGAAAGAAATTAAAGTAACAACTAAAGAAGAAAAGCGAATCAACGTATTTCTTCGTGATGAAGGAATAGGTTCAAGGCGTACTATTGATGACTACATAACAAAAGGTTACGTCACTATTAATAAACAGCTTGCAACTCTTGGGAGCAAAGTTAAACACAACGACATAGTTACGGTTAAAACGCTTGCTAAAGATTTAGTCTATGCTCTCTACCATAAGCCACGTGGTGAAGTTACTGGAAGAATCGAAGTACTCCCAGGATGCGAACCTCTTGGACGACTAGACAAGGAAAGTGAGGGTCTTCTCCTGTACAGTAACGACTATAGAGTGGTTGACGCACTCCTAAACCCTAAATTTGCCCGTGAGAAAGAGTATGAGGTTACTATACGCGAAAAGGCAACACCTCGAGTTATAACACTCCTTAAAAAAGGAATCAGAACTCAGGAAGCCCAATACGCCCCTGTTAAAGCTGTTTCTATCTATAATGAGGGCTTCTCACTTAAGATCATTCTTACTGAGGGTAAGAAGCACGAGATCCGCAGAATGTTAAATGCACTTAACTTAACAGTGATGTCACTTAAGCGTGTTCGTATCATGTCATTTGTTATTCATGGTCTGAAATCAAAAGCAGTACACATCCTCACTCCTAAACAAATTGATACTCTTCTAAAGGATTGTGGTCTCATGTAGTCATTCACTCTTTCACAATATACTTTTTACCTTTGCGAAGAATATAATTTTCTTTTATTAATACATCTATCACTTCCTGTAACCTAGTATCTTCTGGTAATGACGTAGTATGAGTAACAGCAAAGAGCACCTTAGCTCGTAACTCTCGAAACGACCCCTTATATGGAGTCTGTACCATGTGATGGGCACTTTTTTTATTATGAGAAATTTTTTGAGATTTTAAAAATGCCCCGAAGTCCATAAGTGCATAGTAGAAATGACGTGCGCCTATTTTTTTAACTTTTGAAACTTTAATTATTCTTTCTAAATCATCATAAAGTAAACCATCATGAATACTCTCTTCACCTTGATGAAAGTACTCTATAAGAACTGTACGAATATTGGTCTCAAGCACAGGATGCGTAAATGTGTCGTATGCAAACGCACAGATCGCAGACGCAGTGTACGGCCCGATACCAGGAAGAGCTAGCAGCTCATCGTAAGTATTTGGTAACTTACTAACATCTTTTGAAATTGCTAGTAATGCTTTAGCTCGACGCTGATACCCGAGCCCTTGCCATAGCACAAGAATATCTTTAAGAGACGCATTACGTAATGAAGTAAGTGTAGGATATTTTTTTATCCATTCATTAAATTTTGGTAACACGCGACTGACTTGTGTCTGTTGAAGCATGACTTCACTTACCAGTATCTTATATGCATTTATTTTTTTACGCCAAATTAGTTCATGTCTTCCAGATTTTTTATAATACGTAAGCACGTCTTCAATGAGCTTTATTTCCAAATTTACCTCAGTGGTACCACTTTTTTTCATGTTCTTTTGTTCTCTAACTTTAAACTTTACAGACTTTATAGCTTTCAACACTTGTGCAGACATGTGAATAACTTTCGATTTATCACTTGAGTATATCACGAGCAGTTGTTACACTTATTTGTAGGCAGTTGTTTCGTTATCAGCAATTTTAATAGAAAGGAAAGCTAGTTCTAGTAATCCTTGAATCTATAAAGATAAGAATACTGCTTGTACACTGTGATGTAGCAATACAACACAGTTACTACAAAAGATATAATTGTCGACGCCGATAAAAAGCAGATGCGGCTTCAAACAACTGTAAGCGTTATCCATTCCTTATAAAATGAGTAACACTGACAAGACAGAAGCCTCTCTAGTCTTAATCACAAATACTGTATAAGTAGTTATGCTTAAAGCTTAAGGAGCAACTGTACGCATCAAACAAAGACGTCTCTTAGAACTTTTAGTAATAAGACACAGTAAAGACCGCCATACTTACCAGAGGGGCGGTTTTTACTTATTTTGTAACAATATGTTAAGATAAATGTGAAAGTACAGACCAAAACAGAAAGGACCCAGTCATGGTAAAAACAGTAGTCATTACCCCACAAGACGACCCGGAAAGGGAGAAACCTGATCTAACTCTTAGAGAAGAGACTCTTGATTTTTTCTACCGAATTTGTGGATATACACCAATTCCTGAAATCTCTCAAGCTTTATCTTCTCCTACTTTCGGCTTCTTATCAAAAGAATACACAGTACGAGACTAAATTTTTAAAATGCCGCCTGTGTTTAAGCAGAGCGGTTTTTACTTATATAGCTTTAGTGTCATTAATATAAAAACCCACCGCTTCGGTGGGGTTAAATATTCGATGTAACTTACAAAGAGATATCGTGGGATTGCAGTTCCTCTCTACTTATTCCAACTGCTAAAAGTTTCTCATCGGAAATCCGATTGTTCCCCAATAACTCAGAAATCATATTTCTTGAGTACTCAATATCACTCACATGCTCAACGCGACTGAGTCTCAATTGATTCATCCATGTGAGTAACTGTCTTTGCAGAATTATTACTCGAAGAAACTCGAGATGTTCGGGGGTTGTGAATATATCCCGAGGAGTCAACCCTCCGGCATGCAGATATTCATGAATTAGTTCCAGGTAGTAAAGGACATATGCACCAGAGTGCACGCGGTTTAGAAGTTTGAGAGCAAACTCCCTATGCGACAATACCGAATATTCTCTCATTGACCCTCCAAATCAAATTGGAATTATTATATCACACTTATATGACTAGTCAATATATGCCTACATATAGAGACGCACGATATACATAATTACTGCGATTATAATTGGTAAACCTAGGATGATACTTATAAGCTTAGTATCTTTAGAGGTCATTTTCGTTCTTTATACACTCATGAATATAATGCCCTGCATCCACTCCAGTTGTATTAAGGGACTGCATGAATCTACCATTTATATTTAACGACGGATTAAGATCTACGTTTACAACAATGTACTCGTTGTTATGGTGTATAAGGTCAATACATGCAGGAGTTGTTAGACCGAGTGCTTTGTATACCTTAGTAGCAACAGCACGCATATTCTCTTTTCTAAACTCAGGAGCCTGAAGATGGGGCTGCATACGAGCCTCCTTGGTAGGAAGATTACCCTCTTCAGGGAATGTATCCACCCACATCGGAACATATACCTTTTGTTTTCGAAAGTTAGGGAGCACTGCCATTGATGTCGTGTGGAGCTTGCGATACGTAAGCACATGCATATCCACCCCTTTCTCATGATACTCACGAATTGTACTTTCGAGCTCATGGAACATACGAACAATTTTAGATGGTACGGGTGCATGTCTATGGAGCGGCCTTACAAGTAGTGGCGTATGAAATCGAGTCCACAGGTCTCTGAAGATTTCATTTTTAAGTGGGGATTTTGCTCGCACTACAAATGTGTCTGGTACCTTAATCTGCTGTTGTCGTAAGATACGGTACAGGTCCTCACGATTAAGAGACATGGTCTCGTCTTCTGAGAAGATAAGTGAAATCTGCATTCTCTTGGCGAGCTTCTGATATTCTTCGCCGTGCATGCGAGTAGTATCTACAATAGTATGGGACTTCGAATAGACTTTATGTGGGTCAGTTGGTGCTCCGTGCGATGTCCATTCACCCTCCTTATCTATAAGCACGTCCACTGGTTCATACCCAATCTTTGTCAGAGATGCCAACACTTCAGCCCCTTCTTGAAGTGACTGTTTAAAATTCCTAGTACCACCACGAAGTACCGCGATATCTGGTAGACTTTCAGAAACTTTCATCATAGTTACAGTATATCAGTGGTTAGTGGCTGGTGACTAGTGGTAAATCAGCCTTATACTAACTAAATCGAAATATGGTACACTAAACTTCTATGCGATAGAAAGTGTCGCCGCCACTACCAGAAGATGGGTCGATTCACTGCCTATTTGAGTGAGGATATAGTCCAATACTCCGGGCCTCATAACCCCAGTCAGATTATATCTGTAAGCCGAGACAGACAGAGCTAAAACCTCTGTCTTTTTTATACCAAAAAGCGCAACCTTCGGTTGCGCTTTTATCAACAAACCTCGCCAAATGTTCTAATTCCCCACCTTAAGAAGCTCCACTTCGAACTGTAGTGGTGAGTTAGCTGGAATAACATTCCCAACTGCTCGACTTCCATATGCGAGGTCTGCAGGAATAGTGAGCTTACGCTTGCCTCCTACTTTCATCCCTGCAACTCCCTGATCCCATCCCTTGATAACTTGCCCAGCTCCAAGAGTAAATGTGAACCCAGTGTCTCCATGATTGCGAGATGCGTCAAACATCGTACCATCCATGAGCGTTCCTACATAGTGCACAGTCACACTATCACCTGCTTTTGCTTCTGCGCCAGTCCCCACCTTTTCATCTTCGATAATTAATTTTGTTACTTCCATAGTTTCTATTGCTTTATTAGTTGTCTTCGTCTCCCCTACTTGTTTAGTCGATACCGTACTCGACTCTTTACCTTTTGTTTCAAGAGGTTTGTCTAAAATAAAATGTAAACCAATGAGCACCGCCACTCCTACTATAATAGCCATGTGTGTTGATTTCATAATGAGTACCAGTATATCGTATTTTATAAATCTTGCTAAATAATGAATTCTCTATTCAAACTAAATTAGCAAACAATAAATATGGGCCCATGCTCTATCGAGCAAGGGCCCTGTATCTACCCTGAAGATGGTATTTTATTCGTCCTCGCTTTCCCTGTTTCTACATACTCTTCAAGATCAACCCTAAGTTCAGGGACAAGTTCTTGTAAGCCGTCGAACAAAAGCTGCAAATTCTGGTGTACCACAGTCACTGCGCGATGAAGCGTCCCTATTACGACAAGGTCTCGACCTCGAGATTCCATCACAAGAACACCGTCAGAAATAAAACTTATATCCATTACCACTGTTCGCTCTGGATGATAAAACACAACCTCCCAAATCTGGTGTGGATTTTTTGGATCATAAATTCTCTCGACAAAAGAAGCTTCAGAGCCCCTAGATCCAAAAAGCCGTCTTGTGTACTGGGCAACAAAATCATAGAGAACCCTATGCGACGCATTAATCTCGTCACTCATCAAACGCAAAGCATTATCTCTAAGCAGCACGTCTTGGTAACGTACAGATGATTTAACGGTGCTCATATTCGTCCCTTATAGACAGACCGAGTGGTCAAGTGTGTACTTGGCGACGCCTAGTAGTCACAGCCATAAAACCCTTATAAATAAATACTTATTAGGAGCTTATGACTATGACCACCGTTTAAAAGAACTTAGGTTAGAATTACTCTACATTATTTTTTCAAAATATACAATTTCCAAAGCATCTTAAAGTCCAACTACCCAGACAGTTATTACTTTTCTATTCTATCTAAAATTGAATTTATAAATTCAATTTTTTTGCGGTAGTAAGCTCGAGTACTCAATCCTATACTTTCTTCTTTAAGAATTCTGTACTTTTCTAACTCTTCAGGATGCTCTAGTAAATATTTCTCGAATTGTACACTATCTAACCATCCTTTACTTTCACTATTTATAACAAATATCTCAACCTTAGTGCCATCTATTGTCGCAACATAACATACTCGTTCAAGTGGGTAGTGACTTCTGGGTTCTCCGAAAACTTGTTCGAGTGGTGTAAGAATAGAATTAAACCGCGCAAGAGTTACTGGTATATAGATATCAATTTCTTTCTGACCAGAAATTTTTAAACTAGTAGAACCTTTATGAACAATCTTTTGCTCAACTCCAAGAATTGAGCTTAGTAAGCTTTTTATTCTTTCGAACTTTTCACCCGCCTGTTCATCATAAGGAAAAATCTTAACACTGTTTGAGTTATTTAGATGCCTAAGCCACTGTTCTTGTTCAGGAGTTACCATACTATAAAACTGACACCACTTTAAACTCTTCGCAAACAACTCGTGAATCGTCATTAAAAAGATTTGGATATTCTCTTCTAAAAAAGTCTCTATGCGACTCTCTCCACTCTTCTATTGTTGACGCACCTTCACCCTCTTTCATCACATATTCAAAATCAACTTCCATAAATGGAACTACGCTCACTTTTGTATACTCAATAGCACAAAATTTTTTACCAGAACTATCTGTGACAGTTGCCATATCCCCTATTTTAGGAATATCTTTCCCATCTCTATATAATCCAGTTGTGGCAGTTTTCTTCCCCTCTAATACTAAATTTCTAAGTTTAGTAGCAAATACCTCATCACTTCCGAAATTAAATTCTCGACTAATTACTTGTTTATTATCTATAATTTTCTTAGATATTTCCATAAAGCGCAGTATATCAAATTATAACCTAAAAAAGTCAATTTAAATCCCTGAAAGTCATTTAAAAATAAGGCTAAACTTTTCCACAGCATAACATGCTTACAATTGGTATAATTATAATAGAAAATAAAAAACAGCAACATTTTTCACGTCACCGTACAATGATTAATTCCGTCATTGTCGGCCATAGCACCATTAAGGTACGTTCCTCATCACCTCATATTACCCGGCTAGTATACTGGATAGATGGATGACTGAACGATGGCGTGAAAAATACCGCTGTTTTTTATTTTGCTTATATAAATAAGCACCTAAAAATATTTAACTTTAAGGAGCTACCAACTAAGAGTTCCTCCGGTCTTATACTCAGTAACTCTTGTCTCGAAAAAGTTTTTCTCCTTATTCAAATCCACCGCTTCACTCATCCATGGGAACGGATTAGATGATCCGTAGATTGGGTCAATACCAACACGTGCAAGGCGTCTGTCTGCAATGTGCTCAATGTACTGCTTGAACCCATCAGCGTTAAGCCCAAAGATTCCCTTAGGGAATACATCGATAGCAAACTGATACTCAAGAGTCACAGCCTTTCGCATAAGATTAGTGATACGCTCTACGAATACTGGAGTCCAGAGTTCTGGTTGCTCTTGCTTAATTGTATTAATCATATCGATACCGAAGTTCATGTGAGTGCTTTCATCACGCATGATGTACTGAATCTGCTCAGCAGAACCAACAAGCTTGTTCTGTCGCTGGAACCCGAAGATCACCGCAAAAGATGAGTAGAAGAACACTCCTTCTAAAATGAGTGAGAAGACACACATATTCTCGAGGAACTTCTGATCTGATTCGAATGTCCCTGTCTTAAAATCATCTTTGAAAATTCCGTCATTAAAAGAAAGAATAAATTCTTCTTTGTTATAAATCGCATCCACTTCACGATACATATTATAAATCTCTGTACCATCTAGTCCAAGAGACTCCACCATGTATTGATATGCTTGAGTGTGAATCGCCTCTTCATACGCCTGACGTAAGAGATAGAGTCGAGCTTCAGGAGAAGTTACATGCTTATAGAATGCAAGTACAAGGTTATTCGCAGCGATAGAGTCAGCTGTTGTGAAGAATCCAAGAACCATACGGAATGCATGGCGTTCATCATCTGTGAGCACATTCTGCGCTCTCCACTGCTCGATGTCTGACTGCATACTGATCTCAGTTGGGAGCCAGTGATTGGCATTACCAACATTATATGCATCCCATGCGAACTTGTGCTTTATCGGCCACAACTGAACAACATCAGCGCGTCCGTTGATGATCTTACGATCGTTCACATTCACACGACCAGCACCTCTATCAATGATAGGCTTTGTTGCAGGTGCTCCAGAAACGTTTGGATTTGTTGTTTGTAGTGGTGGCATAATAATAGTTATTAGTTGATTAGCGTGTAGCGTGTAGTAAAATTCTCTTGTTGTTTAATAATATCTTGTAGCGAATATCTGTGCAAGTATTTGATACTTCTATACGCTATACGCTACTTTCTATACGCTGTCTACTGGCAAGCTTCACAAGTTGCCTCAGGCATAACTGTGATTTTGTACTTCGTTTGTGCTGGCTTAGTAGCCATAACCGTTGCCATAGATGTCTCTACGTTAGTTGTAGAAACAATTGGGGATACAGGTGATGTTATTGCAGTAACTGGAGTAGACTTCGCAACTACCGGCATGACTGGAGCAGGTGTAGCTATTACTGTTGTAGCAACTGGCATAGACACAGACACTGAGCTAGCAGAGATGCCTGAAGCAACAGCACCAGTTGAAGACTGAACATCAGCCCCCGCATCACGCTTGTGTGTTGAACCGAACTCAGACGCATTAACAGTACTCTTCTCTACTTGAGATGCTCCAAGAGAACGTAGGTAGTATGTTGTCTTAAGGCCAAGCGACCATGCGTACTCGTAGATATTAGCAAGTTCACGCCCTGAGGTACCAGCGAAGTAGATGTTAAGTGACTGAGACTGATCTACCCACTTACCACGGTGTGCTGCACTCTTGATGAGCCATGACGGATCAATCTGGAATACTTCCTTGTACTTATCTTTAAGATTCGCTGGAACAGAAGGAATATCCTTAACCGAACCATCGTTGTACTTAAGGAGTCCAATCATTTCGAAGTCCCAAAGATTAAGCGCCTTAAGATCAGCTACAAGGTACGGGTTCACGATAATGAACTCACCGTTCATATTAGACTTCACGTAGATATTCTTATAGATAGGTTCAATACAAGGAATAGACCCTACAATGTTAGAGATAGTTGCAGTCGGTGCCATCGCCATACAGTTAGAGTTACGCATACCGAACTGCTTAACTGATGCACGCACTGGAGTCCAGTCGAGCTTACCAGTCTTAGATACTGGGATATCAACTCCGCGAGCTTTTTCAAGAAGTCCCATTGTATCAACTGGGAAGATACCACGATCCCACTTACTTCCCTTGTAACTTGAGTACGCACCTTTCTCACGAGCAAGTTCAGACGACGCCAAAATAGCGTGGTATGAAATAAGCTCCATTGACTCATCAGCAAACGCTACAGCAGTATCAGAATCAAAATTAATATTCATCATATAGAGCGCATCATGGAAGCCCATAAGCCCGAGTCCTACTGGCCGGTGACGCATGTTACTTCGCTCTGCTTCAACAGTTGGGTAGAAGTTAACATCGATAACGTTATCAAGCATACGCATTGCCGTGCGTGTAGTTGATGCGACGAGGTCTACATCGAACTTTCCATCACGCATAAGTCGCTGGTAGTTAAGAGAACCCAAGTTACATACTGCAGTCTCCTCAAGAGAGTTATTAAGTGTAATCTCAGTACAGAGGTTAGAGTTATGAACGATACCCACATGATCCTGTGGTGAACGAACGTTAGATGGATCCTTAAAGGTAATCCATGGGTGTCCTGTCTCGTAGAGCATAGTAACCATCTTACGCCAAAGCTCACGCGCCTTAATAGTCTTAGATACTTTTATCTTACCCTCCTTAGCGAGCGCTTCGTAGTTCTCATAATGCTTCTCGAACGCATCCCCATATGTCTCAGTAAGTTCAGGCACTTCATCCGGTGAGAAAAGTGTCCAGTCAGCGTCTGCTTGCGCACGCTTCATGAAGAGGTCAGAAATCCAAAGCGCAGTATCCATATCGTGCGTACGGCGTCGTTCATCTCCAGTGTTCTTACGGAGTTCCAAAAATTCATCAACATCGTAGTGCCAGTTCTCTATATATACACAAGTTGCACCTCGACGACGTCCTGAGCGGTTAATCGCAACAGTTACATCGTTAGCAATCTTAAGGAATGGCACAAGACCATTACTCTTAATACCTGACTTCTTAACAAGCGCACCTGATGCTCGAACAGAAGTCCAGTTAGTACCGATACCTCCTGCCCACTTAGAAAGTTGCGCATTATCTGAATACACCTTAAAGATACTCTCAAGAGAGTCTCCTACCGTGTTGAGGTAGCAACTTGATAGTTGTGGGTGCTTAGTCCCTGCATGGAAGAGAGTAGGAGACGATGGTACGAAACGAAGTGTAGACATAACTTCATAGAATTCGATAGCACGAGTTGTACGGTCGAGTTCTTTCTCAGCAAGTGCTACACCCATAGCGATACGCATCCAGAATCCTTGGATATGCTCAATAACCTTTCCGTCACCCTCAACATCACGAACGAGATATCGCTCATACAGCGTCTGAGAACCGAGGTACATGAAAAGCTCATCACGAGACTTAACAAGTGCATTCGAAAGACGAGTAAGATCGAAGTTCGTCATACGAGTATCCAAGATACCTCTTTCTACTCCTTTCTTAATACCAGAGACGAACGCCTCTTTATATTGCATATCAAGCGTTGTGTGATTAAGTGCGGTACCGAAGAGGTCCTCATTAATCTGCGCAAGAATCATTCGTGAGGCAACATATGAGTAAACCGGATCCTGTTCAATCATAGAACGAAGTGTCATGACAAGTGCCTTACTGATCTCACGAGTAGACATACCTTCATACACCTCCAGCTTCACCTGGTTAACAATCTGGTCAACGTTCACATCTTTTTCGTAGCCATGAATAACATGCATGACGCTCTTACGGACCTTAGCAATATCAAATCTTTCTTTCTTGCCATTTTTCTTGGTAATAAAAAGTCCCCCCTCTTCTACCTTTTCGAGAGTTTCTATTTTTTCTTCTTCTCGTTCCTTTGTGCGTTCGTAGCGATAAATGATGTATGCTTTAGCGACGTCAAAAAAACCTGCCCCCATAATATGCTTCTCCACAAGGTCTTGTGTATGCTCAACGCTTGGGACATATCCCTCACGTGTGATTGCTTCAAGTTCAAGCTCCTTACCTACAAGTTCTGAGATGTGTTTTGCAACAGCAGCTTTCTCATCTCGTGTGACACTCACGAATGCTTTTTTAACAGCGGACTCAATCTTACTCACCTCAAAAGGAACAATTTCTCCATTACGCTTTTTAATTATTTGTAGAATAGCCATACAGTCTCTAAATTTTTACATCATTTGTTAATACATTGATTGTACCTTTTTAGAGCTAAAAGCCATATTTTTTGTCCCTCACTTTGGTGTCAATAGTTACTCTTGACACTGTAACTTGCATGCTACTTTACGAGCTTATTTCGTAAGGTCTTGTGGTACCCAATTGCGAAACGGTGAGCTTCTGCGTTGGCTAAAAGTATATCCTTTTTATGGTAATCCACATGTACTTTATCTCCAAGAATGTCTTTTGGTTTGTGTCGTTCATCTTTTACAACGGAGACACACGGGATAAGGAGTCCTAAGTGAGCAAGAATTTTTTCTGCAGTTTGTTTATGTACTGCTCCGCCATCTATGACCAAAAGATCAGGGTAACGCCACTCCTTATGCGAGAATCGACGTAGGAGGATTTGACGAAGTCCTTCATAATCATCGTTAATGTTTTCCTCAAGTTTGAACTTTCGGTACTCATTCTTTTCTACAATACCACCCTCAATAACAACCATCACTCCAACTCGAGATGTCCCTGATATGTGCGCAGCATCGTAGGCTTCTATACGGAAGCTTCTGTCTTTAAAGGACAAGACTTCATCCTCTTTTATTAAGCTAATGTCTTTTATATGATCCAGTGCGAACAAGGTATTTCTTGCAATTGCAGCCTTTTCAAAGAGATGTCTTTTAGCATATTCTTTCATATCTGCTTCAAGAGATTTTTTTATTTCTGTCTTTTTCCCTTCGAAAAGATTTCTTATATTCTTGATATTTCTCCCATACTCCTCTTCCGATATTTGTCCTATACAAACCCCGGGACATAACTTGATCTGTGCGTTAAAACATGGTTTTGTACTTCCGATTTCACAGTTATCTCGATAAGGAAACATCTTCCTGATTATCTTCATAGCGAGCCGTAGTTGCGGGAGTGATGCGAAAGGTCCATAGACATACGCGACGTCTTTCTTGGTAAATTTTTTCTCGAAGTCTCGTATCCTCATGGTGAGAATTCTTGGGAACTTCTCCTTGGTAATAACAACACAGGTAAAACTTTTGTCATCTTTTTCCTTGGTGTTGTAGATTGGGTCATGATCTTTAATTAACTTACTTTCCAGGAGAAGTGCTTCAAGTACACTTCCAGTTTCTTGGTGCGTTACAGTAGAGGCGAGAGTCACCATACTCACTAGCTTAAGACCTCTTGTCTCCATAAGGTCAGGATTAAAGTAACTACGTACCCTATCTTTAAGGGATGTTGCTTTACCAATGTAGAGAATATTCCCCTCTTGATCTCTGAAAAAATACACCCCAGGTGCATCAGGTAATCCACATTTATCGAGGTCTTGCTTTTTCATGAATAGTATTGTATAGTAAAACCTGGCCTTTGTACACCTCTTAGCTCGTAATTGGGCAACAGAGCAATGTATAAGTCCTAACGAAGTTCCTATTTTAGGGACACCTATAATTTGTAAATTGGCAATAGGAGAGTATTTCATGAGCCTTCAAGAGCTCGACAGGTCTTCCGGCGTAATTGCGGAGGCAAAAAACAGTGATAGTGGCAAAGACAGTGACAACCTTTCCCCAAGGGTTCAGTGGTTCAGGAGAATGTGCCCACACTTCTTTAAACCTGGAATCGTTGAGGCCAGGGAAGCAGAAGTGGATTCTCGCACGAAGAAGACGCCTGTCACATGGCGTGCCGTGGCAAGAATTGATCGTGGGGAACATACCCATGTATCACTCCACATCAACTTGAGGGATCACACCTTCAGGTTGGTTCCCATAAATTCCGTGGATGGCGTTGGGTGGCCAATCGCTGAGGCGACACTGTTGCATGCAACAGCTCAGAGATCTGAGTGGGTGACAATTGTGCTTTGCAACAAGTCGTCAAATCGACTCAACCGTTTAGACAGACCCTCGATTCAACTGCATCGCGGAGAGTTGCTGGCTGCCTACAACGTCCTCAAGTCACAAGTCTGACACGTAAACACGTGCACAGCAACCGGTCCGCAAGGGCTGGTTTTTTTATACAAAAGTAAAAGCGACATCTTGATGATGTCGCTTTTATTATTCTCTACTTCCCTTTCGTCTCATCCTTTGCTTTCTTCAAAACTTTCTTGAGATACTGACCAGTATAACTATTTGGATTCGTTGCAACTTGTTCTGGAGACCCAGTTGCCACAACTTTACCCCCACCTATCCCTCCCTCAGGACCGATATCAATAATATGATCAGCGGATTTAATAATATCTAGATTATGTTCGATAAGAACTACAGTGTTTCCCTTATCAACGAGACGATTAAGAATCTCAATTAACTTAGCAATATCTTCATAGTGAAGTCCAATTGAGGGTTCATCAAGAAGGTAGATTGTCTTCTCGACATGAGGTCGATACAGCTCAGAAGAAATCTTCACACGCTGTGCTTCTCCCCCTGAAAGAGTCGTTGCAGATTGCCCAAGCTCAAGGTACGATAACCCAACGTCATTAAGCGTCTTGATACGGTCGTGAATTGCCGGGATATCATAGAAGAATGTAAGTGCTTCTTCAACGGTCATTCTTAGAATGTCGTAGATACTCTTACCTTTCCATTTCACTTCAAGCGTCTCTTTCATAAAGCGCTTCCCAAGACATACATCACATTCAACGTACACCGTTGGTAAGAAGTGCATCTCAACCGCAATCTCTCCATTACCTTGGCACGCTTCACAGCGTCCACCTTTTACGTTAAAAGAGAACCGTGACGCTTTCCATCCACGCACGCGTGCTTCCTCACTCTCTGCGAAAAGATCACGAATATGAGTCCATGCACCCGTATACGTTGCCGGGTTAGAGCGTGGAGTTCGCCCGATTGCTGACTGATCAATCATTACCACACGAGAGACATACTCAGTCCCTGAAAACGTCTCACAATTATAAATCTTCACGGTGCGATATCGCTTCTCTAGTCTTGCTTGTAAGTTCTTGTACAAAATCTCATACATAAAAGAACTCTTCCCAGACCCTGACACTCCAGTAATCACATTCATTCTTCCTAGTGGAACGTTCGCTGACAGGTCCTTAATATTAAAAACATTTCCTCCTGTTACCCGAATGGTACCCTTATCAGTCTGTCGACGTGCTGGAACCGGGATAGACTTTTCACCACGAAGGTATGCAAGCGTAACACTGCCTGACTTATTCTTTGGTGCTGTTAATAGCTCATCGAGATATCCAGCAACTATAACTTCTCCCCCATGCACCCCAGCCTTTGGACCAATATCAACAATATAGTCTGACGCGAAGATAGTGTCTTCATCATGCTCTACAATGATAATCGTGTTACCGATATCCCTAAGATGTGTGAGCGTTTTAATTAATCTATCGTTATCACGCTGATGGAGCCCAATTGTTGGTTCATCAAGCACATAAAGCGCTCCGACGAGTTGACTTCCAAGCTGTGAAGCAAGTCGAATACGCTGCGCTTCTCCTCCTGACAGCGTATCAGCCTTTCGATTAAGTGCGAGATAGTTAAGTCCCACATTTAACATAAATGAAAGACGTGATTGGATCTCTTTTATCACTACGTGAGCAATTTCTTGTTCTTTTGGTGAAAGTGGAATGTTAGCGAAATATTCCTGTGCTTCAGAAATTGAAAGCGCAACAATGTCCACGATATTTATCTTAGACGTATCATCAAGGTATACATGGAGCGCTTCAGGTCGAAGTCTCTTACCGTGACACGCATCACATTCATCAAGTCCACCGAAGTACTTTGTTCCTAGACCATTACAAGTAGGACATGCTCCATAAGGAGAATTAAAAGAGAAAAGTCGAGGCTCGATCTCAGGGAATGAAAAACCACAATTAGCGCATGAGAACTTATTACTCATGATGGTTTTCTCACCAAGAATTTCTACCTCAAGTAATCCATGTGACTCTTCTAGAGCTCGTTCAATAGCCTCAGCAAGGCGAGTAAGAGCATCCTTTTCGGTCTGCTTGGTCCGAAGTTCATCAAGTGCAATCGAGTCCACCACAACAGAGATTTCGTGTTTCTTATTCTTAGATAGCACTATCTGCTCACGTAGACTCTTTCTTTCACCATCTATCACTGCCTCGGTATAGCCTCTACCTAGCATGTCATATAACATCTGATAGTACTCACCTTTTCTTCCTCGCACGAGTGGGCTCATAATATGAATCTCGGCGTGAGAAAACTCTACACCCATCATTTCTGTCTTAATTTTCTTATAGTCAACGTTTTTTACTTTATCCAAAATAAAGCGCATGATTTCCTCGTTCGTCAGTTTCTGAATCTTAGAACCACACTCGATACAGTACGGCTTACCAACACGTGCATAAAGCACACGGAGGTAGTCGTAGATTTCGGTAATTGTAGCTACCGTTGATCGCGGGTTGCGGCCAGCAGACTTCTGATCAATAGAGATAGCAGGAGAGAGCCCAACTATCTCGTCCACGTCTGGTTTCTGAAGTTGTGTCAAAAATTGCCGAGCATACGCTGAAAGTGACTCCACATAGCGCCTCTGTCCTTCAGCAAATATCGTATCAAAGGCAAGCGAGCTCTTCCCAGATCCAGAGAGACCAGTAAATACGATCATCTTATGACGTGGCATTTCAACCGTAATATTCTTAAGGTTGTGAGTTCTGGCACCTTTAACTATGATGCTTTCTAGATGGTCAATTTTTTTCGGGGCCATAATTAGGTGATAGTTGTAGGTTTATAGTATATAAAAACGGCACTAAATTTAGTCAATTAATGCATTATACCATATTTGCTAAGTAATAAAAAATATTGTAGAGTCAAAAAAGACTCAGTATTAACCCAACCAAAACGAGGTGCTCAGTGGAAAGATTGTTCAAAATAACCGCTCTCAGTATGGGCTCATTTGCCGTCTCATTTCTACTATGGCTACTTCTGGTCATAAACTTTTTGAAACAGTTTGAGTTGACACCACCCAACCATGTAACCTTTTTGATTGCCGCAACACTGATGTGCATTCACTTTCTGGTTCATACTCTGACACTAAAAAATGGACCACGTGAGGCGGCAAACACCGACTACTTCATCAAGTCCTTCCCACGCTCAGAACATAGTCTAGACGTTTTTGAGCACACCATGATGCTACTCTCTCTTGCATGGATTGAATACCTTTTCAACCTCATAATCGATGGTTTCCGAAAAGTCTTCGCAATTATCCAAATCTATCGGACACTGCGAGAGAAAATGAGTGATGCCTGGGAGGAGTTCCTCTGGTATTCTGGCTGGTGATGGCGTTAGCTCCCCCACAAACCAATGACCCTTTGTCAGGGTCATTTTTATTTTCTACGCATTCATCATCTTCCTGTACACTTCAACCAGTGCACGAGTATCAGCAAGCGCTGTGTGGGCTTTACTATTCTCTACTTTAAGTAACTCACAAAGTGCTCGAAGTGAAAACTTGTCCGCTTGTGGTGCATCATAAAGCCTTGCAAAGGCCATTGAGATTGTATCTAGCTTTGCATAATGCATACGGTTCTCTACCTGAGTCTCCTCGAATGCTTTTTGGATAAAAGAATAGTCAAATACTAAGTTATGTGACACAAAGCTACAACTTTCTGTTTTCTTGGCGAACTCTTGCATTGCCTTCTTTCGATCAATTGCGAACATCCAATCAACTTCGTTGTATCCATTAACTCGTAGTGCTTGTTCTTCTGCTTTCTCAGGGTGTTCCATCTTAATTTTCCATTCACACTCTTCGAGAATCTCGAGCTTAGGACCACGCCCTTCTCTTGGTGTTTGTTTACAAATAATTACTGCTAGTTCAATTATTTCATGAAGATTAGGATCTGTTCCTGTAGTTTCAGTATCTATAAATGCGAGGTTGTGGGTTTTCATATGTCGGTGGTTAGTGGTTAGTGTTAGGAAAGTGTAAAGTGAATTAACATTATATGCAAGTAGACATTCTAAATAAGTGCAGTAAAAAACAGATGTACTTGTACTACAACTCCATCCAAGTTTTTTTATGAGAAACAACTTGTCGCAGGTGATTAGTAAATCATACCGAGAGGAACTACGGTCCCAGGCTAAAGAAATTCGCTAGCAAGCGAATATTCTGTTTGTTTCGATAAAAAACTTAAAAAGAAAAGAAAATTTAATATTTATTTCAAATACTTTCTTATATTCTTCTTATGTTCATCAAATGTCTTTGCGTAATACATCTTACCGTCATTACCAGTTAAATAGAAAAGGTACGGTGTTTCAGTTGGATGAAGAACTGCATCAATTGCCGTTAATCCCGGATTATTAATTGGTTCTTTTGGCAAACCTTTTTGCTTGTAGGTGATTAATGCGACATCAACCTGAAGCGGCATACCTTTTGTGAGTCTTGATAGTAATATTCCTGCAACAATTTTCATATCTTCTTGTGTCTTAGCTTCCCCTTCTAGAATTGACGCAAGCACAAGCACATCATGTTCACTTGTAAGCGGTGGACTAATTTTTGAAACCACACCGAGAGTTGCTATTTTTTTACTGAATGTTGTCAACATTATTTTTACAATATCATCAGCGGTATATGACGGCAATAAAAAGTATGTTGATGGGAATAGTTTCCCATCTGCACCATATTTTGTTATCACTTGATTAAATATATCTGGAGATACCCCAGGTAACACTTTTGAAACAATGGCGGCGATCTCGCCTGACGTGCTCCCCTCAGGAATAGTAACTGAAAGAAGTGGGGCACTAGGTCTACCTTGTACAAAAGCAGTCACAACTCCGAAAAGTGATAGTGGCGAATTAAAACTATACCCACCAAGTTGAATTGCTCTATCTTTACCTAGAAATGATACCCCTGTCCGAAAAAGTAACGGGGAAGAAATATAGTTCTCAGCTTCTAGTCTTGTACTAATACTTTTTAGGCTTTCATTTTCATTAACTGTAAAATTCTTACCCACAGGAAACGTTGTAGGTATCGAAAATACCTGTTTGTAGAAGAACGATAAACCAAGTAGTAACACTACGATACATACCCCTATAACTGTGTAGTTTTTTGCGTCTCGCATGTGTTAGAAATTATAGTGGTAAATTAACTGGTGCAATACCTTTGGTACTATCAATACGTGGAAGTGTTGGTGTACTTGCAACTGCTCCTGGTAGATGCCATAGTGTTGCCAACTCCTCAAGATTAAGCGTGAATGCTACATCCTCTGATGATGGATGGTCGAATGGGTAGAAAATTGCTTCATAAATCATTCTAAATAGCTTACGCTGCTTCATACTTGATGACCAGAAAAAACGATCCTCCCACTCATCTAGTGTAGCTCTACCTTTAATATGAGGAAAGAATCCCTCTCGCTCAACATATTCCTCAAACATTTCCTCTGATCGCCATGCTGGACGTTTACCACCTTGCCGTTGCCAAGGATAGTCATATGGGTCAGTCACTTTTACTGGTGCAAATTTATTTAGTCCGTGAAATGACTTTGTAATAGAAAGTGTTGCAGGAATTGTTGAACCCTTAAAATTCTCCTTTTTAGTGATATAGACTAGACGCATCACAACAACTGCTAGAGGTTTGCTCACCTTTGCATTTATTATCTCAAGCTCATCCTTTTCATCCTGAGAAAGCTCCATTTCTTTTTTTGTGACGGCTTTAGGATCAAGCGGTTTCCCATTTTTATCAACAAAATTATAGGTAAGGTCTATTTCTTTTAATATTGGCTTGCCATCTTTATCAACTTCACCAGTATCAATTTTTTTCGGGTTAGGTCTTACATACCCATAGTCATCAATTACTTTATCACCATGCTTAAGGTAACCAGAAGTTCTGATTTCTTTCTTTTTCATATCCGCTAACTCCTTTAAGCTATAATGCTCATGACTATTCTCATCTACATACAACTTCGACATCTTTGTTCCATCATATACAGCTTCATCTTGAACAAGAACTTGATACCACATATGTTCACCTTTTCCAATTGAACCCATGAGTTCAAGAAGCGGTGTGAGTGGGTCTGTTTTGAATTCTTCCTTAGGGTCTTTATCAAGTCCATAATCAACATATGTCTTAATAGGATAAAAATCTGCTTTCATATCAGCTGGTTTATCTTTTGAGCCAAAAGGCTCACCAGTCTTTGGATTCTTAGGCTTAAATGACTTAGTTGTTCTAAAATTTATTCCCCACAACGATACATCATTAGATAAGTGGTGGTATCTTAAAACTTTTGTATAATCCTCAGCTTCAACTACCTCTATTTCTGGGTACTGAGCATAAAAATTTGACTCTATTAATTGTTTATATTTCTTTTGCACCCTGACATAAAAATGAATAACGCCCTCGATGGAAGCAATTTCAAGTGACCCAAATATTGCAAGCTTACCCTCAAATCCTCGTGCATAAGGTGTGCCAACTCCAGAAGATTGTAGAAGTGCAGCAAGGGCTGTCTCTGTTGCAAGTGGAGATTTAGTTATTTCTCTCGGTAACTTAATCTCTAACATTACCCAATCTAGTGACGCTAGATGCTTCTGATTAATATACATCATCCAAAACCTCCATGACCATGCACAAAAAAGTAAAAAGATACAGAAGTAGAGCGCAGCTAATGCTATATCAATAAGAAATTGCATGAGAAAAGTATAGCATGAACAGCAAGTAGCTATTAGCGATTGGCTGTTAGCAAATACAAGAGCGACTTCCTGTGGAAGTCGCTCTTGTATTGTATTTAGGCTAATGGCTCAGAGCCAAAAGCTAAAGGCTGTATTATGCAAGTGTATAGTCCCCTGCAACCTTTCTGAAATATTTTGTATTCTGGAGATTCACAAGAACGGTATTTGGCTTAACGATTCTCTTTGCAAGAACTCTTTTGATAACTTCTTCCTTAGGGAGTGGACGTCCTGACTCTCTTAGTACTTCTGTGATTACATCACGAACTACCCCACCAGTGTGTCCCCAGTCCTTAAGCCCATACATACCACGTCCTACGAGTACGAAACGAGAATCCTTAATGAGTTCATTATGACATGTAGCAACGTGTGCTTTCTTTCCAAATGTCTTGTTGATTTCTTGTGCTACTTCTTTAAAGTGCATTGGGCGGTTAGCGCGACGCATAATAAGATATGCATAGTCTTTAATACCACGTGCCTTAACATGAGGAGAAGATGTACGACCCCATTCACTTAACTGATTCTTGCCAATAACTTTAGAGAGAGCGAGGTATCTATAAATAATTTCCTTGTTGTCCTTATATTCAGCAATAAGTTCTGTAAGATGGCCCATAAAGCGATTAAAAATCTCCTCTTCACTAACAAGATCTTCCTCATTAATAGAGCTGTAAAGCTTAGTAAGTGCCTCACGAACATGCATAGCAGTCTTGTCGTGTGTTGTGAAGTGTGAGTAGAAATGATCATCTTCCTTGTGCTTCTTAAAGTCTTCCCCAAGGGCCAGGTACAAGTTGATATGGTTCTGAATAACAGGGTCTTTTGAGATATGACGCATAAGGTGGTCTTCAGACACAACCGCTCCAAGATCAGATACAGTCTTCTTTAGTTCTTCAAATACAAAAAGGTGCTCTTTGTATTCCTTTGACTTCTTGATAGAAGCAAGTGCAAAGTTTTCAATCTGGCGAACACGCTCACGAGTAATATCATATGTCTTTCCGATTGCCTCGAGCGTCATTCTGTTCTCTTTTTCTAGTCCATAACGATTAACCACGATTTCTCGAGTTCTAGGGTTAAGCGTCGTGAGAAGCTTTTTGGACACGGCTTTTGGTTTAAAGGTGATTCCTGACATATGATTTATTAAGTTAATATTTTCTATTCTACCAGAACTTGCCAAAAACGTCAAATCGACGTTAAATGACAATATTAGCTATCTTGTTTTTTACAATAATTACCTTTTTCGGCTCCACTTCGCCAACGTATTTTTGATACATTTCATGCTTCTTCACTGCTGCAAGAACTGCAGAATCGTCAGAATCTCTAGTAATTTCAATGGTTCCTCGCATTTTCCCGGCAATCTGAATTGCAAGAGTAACAGTCGCATCTAATAACTTACTTTCATCATATGTAGGCCAGGATGACTTGTGAATTGAGCTAATCTCTCCAAGTTCACTCCATAACTGTTCGGTAAGATGAGGAGCAAAAGGTGCCAAAAGTTTCAAAAATACCTGATAATCTGCTTTTGTAAAGCTTCCCGCCTCCATAGCATTAGAAAGTATCATCATTGCAGAAATAGCAGTATTGAACTTAAACAGATTGATATCCTCCCCCACCTTCTTTATTGTCTTATGGAGCTCGGATTCTATAGTACATGTAGCGCCAATCTTCTTAGAAAGCCCATACACCTTATCCAAGAATTTATCTGAACCCTTAATACTTGAAGTACTCCATGCAACAGACTGGTCAAATGGCCCCATAAACATCTCATAAAGTCTAAGCGTATCTGCTCCATACTCAGCAACAACATCATCTGGATTAACGATATTCCCCCAACGCTTACTCATTTTGCGACCATCTTCTGCCATAATGAGTCCGACAGTCTGTAACTTGGTAAACGGCTCATCTTTTGAAACCAGTCCAAGGTCAAATAGGAATTTATGCCAAAATCTTGCGTAGATAAGGTGTCTGGTAGCATGTTCAGCACCTCCTACATAAAAGTCTACAGGTGACCATTTTTCTTCTTTACTTGGATCAATAAATGCTAGATCATTGTGTGGATCAATGTAACGAAGATAGTACCATGAAGAGCCTGCCCATTGTGGCATGGTATTAGTCTCGCGCTTGAACTTTTTTGCTCGCGGATCATCGTTGGGAAGTGACTCGAATTCTCCATCGCCATTTATATAGCCGTATACTTCTACCCAATCAGTAATATTCGCAAGTGGACTTTCACCAGTTCCGGCTGGCTCGTACTCATCAACCATCGGAAGAACTACAGGTAACTCTTTATCAGCAACTACATATGATTCATGATTTTCATCAAACACAATTGGAAATGGTTCACCCCAATATCTTTGGCGTGCAAATACCCAATCCTTGAGTCTATATTGTGAGGTTAACTTACCTCCAACCGCTTCAGTAATTTTTATCTTCGCTTCCTGAGAAGTGAGTCCATCATATTCACCGGAATTACATAACACCCCGTTGTCACTATATATTAAACCTAGCACCATTAGATCGTACGCTCGTTTATGGAGAACTTCAGTCACAACTGTACTTGCTTCTTCTTTTGAAAGCCACTCTATGTTAAATCTATCTTTCTCATCAGCTTCTAGATTTGTAGCAACTTGTGAATTTGACTTTAGTTTAATGTGAACAAACTTTGTCTTAGCACAATAATATTTTTCTTTTGAAAATGCATAATACGTATAGATAAATGTTTCTTTACTTACAGACACTACCATCGCATCATCGTAACCCGTTTCTTCTTTAAGTTCACGAAGTGCGGTTACATCAGGCGTCTCATTGTTTTCTATTGTTCCACCCAAAAATAACTTGCCTCCCATTTTTTCTCCCCAATTAATACAAAGAATTTTTCCATCTGGATTTTCTACAATCGCTACAATTTTTTGTTTATTTTCTACCGACACTCCATCCTTTACGTCATCTCTTATAAATACAGGATTAATCACTTCACAAATAGGCAGATTATATTGCTTCGCAAAACCATGGTCACGCTCATCATGAGCAGGCACGGCCATAATTGCACCGGTTCCATAACCACTTAGAATATAATTAGCAATCCATACGGGAATAACTTCACCTGTAATCGGGTTAACAGCCTTAATGCCTGTATCTACTCCTTTCTTCTCAAGCACCTCCTTAAAAGAGAAATCTTGCTTTTTTGCATCTGCTTCAATCTCAGAAATAGTTCGCACCACTTCATCACTTGCTTTCCAGCCTTGCTCTATCCATTTTTTTGCAAGATCAAATGATATTGCCATGAATGTTGCACCATAGAGTGTGTCTGCACGAGTAGTGAATACAGTAAGAGATTCTTGCTGAGCAAAATCTTGTAATGTAAAAGTAATCTCACTTCCCTCACTTTTACCAATCCAGTTTCTTTGGAGTTCCTTGATATGCGGCTCCCAGTCAAGCTTATCTAAATCATCGAGCAATCTATCTGCATAGTCAGTTATACGAATTGTCCATTGCCTTAGTGGTTTCTTTTCGACGACACTTCCACATCGCTCACAAAGACCATTTTCAAGATCTTCATTTGCAAGCCCGGTTTTACAAGATGGACACCAATTTATTGGATCATAACTCTCATGTGCTAAACCCTTTTTATACATCTGCTTCCACATCCATTGTGTCCACTTATAAAATTTTGGGTCAGTTGTATTTATTTCTCTGTTCCAATCATAATCAAGACCAAGCATTTGGAGTTGCTCTTTATATCTTGCAACGTTCTTCGCTGTAGAAATATTTGGATTAACTTTATTCTTAAGAGCGTACTGCTCTGCTGGTAGCCCGAATGCGTCGAACCCCATTGGGTGGAGTACGTCGTATCCTTGCATACGCTTCATGCGGCTATACACATCAGTTGCTATATATCCCTTAGGGTGTCCTACATGGAGACCTTCACCTGATGGATACGGGAACATGTCGAGGATGTATGCTTTTTTCTCCCTTGGAAGTTCTGGTGTTTCGTAGACTCGTGACTCTTGCCATTTCTTGTGCCAAAACTCATCTCCTTGTTTGTGATCATATAGCTTCATATCTTTCTATACTATCAGATTATTGATATGAGACAAAACAAAAAAGCGGCACCAAAATGGTAACCGCGTGTTGGGATTCAGGAAAATTATCTGGCCATAGCTGGGTACCTGAATAACGTCGTAAGACCTCTAGTAAACTTTTCAGCATGCAGCTTACCAGTATTTTCATCAACATAAACCCATAGTGATTCATGAGGCAAATGCCGCATGAGATGACTACAGAATCTAAGTTGATCACGTTTTCGATTCGGGCGAGAGTAGTGAGTGATCGCCACGAGAGCAACCGCTAAAGTGTCCCCAAGCAACTCTCTAAGACTCTCAAATGCGCCCCATCTTGAGGTAGCAATTGCCGAGTCATCAACGCCTCTAAGAATCTTCTTAACCTTGTCGGCATCAGTCAGAAAGTTAGGGCTAGCATGACATTTGAGTTTGGCAAGAAATTCTTGCTCATTCATCTGATTCGAAGCTTTTCGGATGTGAAAAGCAAGAATCAAAACAGCGACATCAACGGATACTCTGTAGAGCAACCCATTAAAAATACCTGGGGATTGAAAGCTGAGCTGACAAACGTGCTCGTGTGCTTCAAGCACCGGTGTCAGTGTCTCATGCAAACTTTCACGCATCGTCATCATTCTAAGATTTTCAGTTATCATTGTACTACCCTCAAAGAGTTACAAATATGTCTACCATATTTACTATACAATAGTTGTTTACATACGTCAAAACGTGCAAGCGAAGCTTGCACGTTTTGACTCATCCATCTATTGATACTAAAGACTATCTTCCGTAGTACATATCAGGAGAAATAATTCTCTTGAAACATGTCTCACCAACTGGATGATTCCAAAATGGTGACTGATCCCCTTCATAATAATAATTTGAAGCTAGGTAGAATGAATCTGCCCCGCCAATATCACTCTTCACAGGTATAGACTGCCCACGAGCATCAATCTCTCGAACTGTGTCGAATGTTGCACATAGCTGGAAAATCGCAGGAGAAGTTAACTCTTTTTTATTTGTTGTGTAGTTCATTTTAACAACTGGTTGCTGAACTATTCTATACACATACGCTTCCTTAGTTACAGGATCAACTGGCACTTGGTACCCTTGGAAAGCATTATCAAGTTCGGTAAGTGTAAGCGGTAGCTTATCTGTCATCTGCACTCGATTAAATACCTCCTGTTGAATTCGAGAAATATCACTAAGTCGAGTACTATCAATTTTCTTAGCACGCATTTCTTTTGGCGTTCCAATGATTGAAATACTCCAGACGACCGCTCCGACTACACACGCTGTTGCGATAAGCGTAATAAATACTGGAAGCGCTGATGACTTTGCATAATTTCTTCGTAGTGCGTAGAAGTAGTACCCAAATACTGAGAGTGCTACAGCAAATACTGCAGTTGCTTTAAGCCCGAATCGTACTGACAGTTCTCCACCTAAGTAGGTATAGATCACTGACACAAGTGTACCAATAAGAGTTAGTACCGTGACAAAAAGTGTAAGGTAAATCATTATCTTGCGCACTGCAATATCTTGCTTATACAGATACTTCTGGATATCACGCGCAACATACCATGAGAGTGCTATATAAATCGGGAACATTACAACTAAGGATGCAATTGCGAAGCGCACGTCACTTTGTGTTGCATCAACATAACTAGTGTAATTAAGAATATCTTCAAATCTTCGGTTCACTGCAGCAAAGATTACTTGCAATAAATTAGTAATACTGACCACGAGAGAAATACCAATACCTAAGTAAATAAATACATCGAGTGCTTTTGTCTTCATATCTGCTTGCATAGTGTTTTTATAATGAGATGAGCTGAGTAAAAAAATAAATCGTGCACCACCTACTAACCCAACGAGAACCAAAAGAGCAACTAACATCAATATTGTTACTGTCATACCCTTATTCTACCATTTTCATGGTATAGTAGAAATATCATGAAAACCCCTTTAAATAAGGCTGAAATCCTTGCTCTCTCCGTAACTAAAGCAATCGGGTCTATTTGGTCAGTCATCATTCATACCCTTTTATTTACCGGCGCTTTTGTCCTCGTTTTAGTTGGAATCGACTTCGATCGAGTACTTCTTGTGCTTACAACCGTCGTTTCGCTTGAAGCAATTTATCTTTCTATCTTCATTCAAATGAGTGTGAACTACCAAGGACGAGCTCTTGCGAGTGTTGAAAAAGAAATTGACGAGATTGCTGAAGATGTGGAGGATATCCAAGAAAATGTTGAAGAGATGCAGGAAGATGTGGAGGGTATTGCAGAGGACGTTGAAGAAATCGCAGAAGACGTTGAGGATATCGCTGAGGATGTTGAAGATATCGCGGAAGATGTTGAGGAGATGCAAGAAGATATCGATGAGATGCAAGTAGTCGCAGAAGAAGTCGATCAGAAAATCGACCAAGGTCAGTTGTAATATGATACTTATTATTAATGGCAGCATGAATGCTGGTAAATCAACGGTAGCAAAATTACTTGTACAAAAAGTACCTCGTACAGCGCACATAGAAAAACTAAGGCAATTTATTGAGTGGATGAGTATTGACGAATCAATCGCCTATAATATGCAGAATATTATTTCTCTTACTCGAAATTTTGTAACAATGGGGAATCTTAATGTTGTTATTTCTTACCCTATATCAAATGAAAACTTTGCATTGATTTCAGAGGCATTGAGTGATTTAAAAGTCCCAATTCATGCTTTCACACTAAGTCCAAGCTTAGATGTAGCAATAACAAATCGTGGTACTCGCGAACTCAAAGAGTGGGAAGTGAAACAAATCAAAAAAACATATGCATCAAATTTTCATCAACCAAACTATGGAGTAATTATTAATAATACTAACCAAACCGTTGAAGAAACTGCAGAAATTATTATAAACACTATTCAACAAAAGGAGCTCGATCGTGTGGTATAGTTGATACAATGCAAAAACAAAACATCGACTCATCAGAACAGATAGAAAAAGCAGCTATCACAACCACGAACGCATTTGGTACTGTTTGGTCGATTGTTATTCACACAATACTGTTTCTGGGAGCATTCATACTTATTGCGACCGGAGCTAATCTTAATCGTGTCTTACTAGTCCTTACAACACTTGTTTCCCTTGAGGCAATTTACCTTTCTATTTTTATTAAGATGAGTTCCAATCAACAAACCAAAACGCTCGAAAAAGTTGAGACAGCAATGGAAGAAATTGTCGAAGATGTTGAAGAAATAAGACAAGATGTCAATGCAATCGAAAAAGAAGTCGATGGGATTCAACTAGACATGGACAAAAAAGAAGCTTCAAAGTAGCCGGTCTTATCAATCTATACAAGCAATTTTGTCGTATATGTATTAGTTGCAGTATCAATTACACTTATCGAGTGATTTGGTAAAAGTGTATGAGTTAACTCATTGTGCGGCAGTATCTCTGATGAAATAATAATAGACCCATCCTTTGATTTACTTATATATAATGTGTAATAGTTAAGCAACTCTTCTTCACTATAGTTTTTATTATCCATATTAATACTTCGAGAAACAATTATTTGACTCCCGTCATGAAGAATACTATTAAGTGCTGAGTGTTCAGGATGGAGGTTGCGAACTTCATTAAGGGTTTGTATAAAAGCATCAATAGTCGACAATTGAGTATTATTCTTAATTTCTAAAAATCTTCTAAATACTCTTTCAGAATCAGTCACACCGTTACAGAGTGAAGCAAGTGATGGGTACACTTCTCTCTGGGAGATTGTGCCATTATGAATAAATGAACACTGGTTGTGAATAAACGGATGCGAATTCTCAAGTAATATCTCTCCAACGGTTTTTTTACGTAAATGCACCAGACCACTTTGAGGTATTCTGTCTTTGAAAAATAAATCACCTGCGTACGTATTGTCGAGGTGAGCTGAAGAGATAGATTTATGATTTAAAATTTTTGAGTCGTCATTTGAGTATATTACCATCCCCCATCCATCTTGATGACCAGGAGAAGACCTCGGGAGTACTGCTCCACTATGTGCAAGCGCCTTAAATGAATCAACTAATGAAACCTTAGAATCTTTCGTTGTGTCTCCCTGAAATGAAAAGGCAAAAAGTCTACACATAGTTTGGTTAATGAGTATTTTTAGTTATGGTCGCAACTATTGCCATATGGTCACTCACCCCGTCTACTAACTTTACATCTCTTGCAATATATAACGGTGTTGTGAATAATCCATCAACCATAAATTGTATATTCTTGACCCTGTGAAGATCTTGATCGATACTCGTTTTGTATGAAAGTGGTATATTATCTTTATATTTTTTTGCAATTTCTGAAAATGTCTGATTACCTCGTGGGGCATTGAAGTCGCCACAAAATACAACCTCGTCCAAAGAATCTATTTTTTTAAAAAATGGCTCAAGAATCTCAAGTTGATGTGGAGTAGACTCACCCTCTATTGTCACTGGAAAGTGGGTTGTGGCAAACTTATACGTCTCTCCTGTGGAGTCCTGTACATCAACCCACAAAAGTAGATAATTTTGCTTTTTCTCTTCATTCTTTATGTACTCCTCAAACTGCATGGAGACATTAGCTTCTGCTCCCCAATAAAAAAAATAATTAAAATTAATCACCTTATTGGAGAAAATTGCCATACCTTCTTTTTTTCCATAAAAATCTTGGTAATATGGATTTAAAGAACTTAGATACTTATTTGGTTTAAAATAACCAGTCATTCCAAGTTTAGTTTCTAAAAAATGAAAATCTTCCTCAAGAACCTCCTGAAAACAAACCACATCTGGCTGCTCCTTTTCTAAGAAGGGAAAGATTCTTTCAAAGTGTTTATTACATTCAATGTTAAGTGATATCAACTTCATTGCAATATCTATTCAAACATATGTAATACCCAGTTAACGACAGAAAGGACGATAGAGAAATAAATCGCCATAAGTAGCGATGGTATAGAAAATGAAGCAATTAATTTATCAGCGAGCAGCACCATGAGTCCGTTAATCACAAATGAGAACAGCCCAAGCGTTACTAAGTTAATTGGAATTGATACCAACATAAACAGCGGCTTAATCGTATGATTAATTACAGCAAGAACGACTGCAACAATAAGCGCGGTCCAAGTAGTGCTTAATGTAAATGCCACCGTAGTAAAAGCAAGTGGTACACCTACTTTTGTAAGGTAACTCGTAACAAGAACTGCAATAGTACGAATAGCAAGATATTTCATGAATTATGATTGAAGTTTCATTTGCATTTCTTCTAGTTCTTCTTTTGACGCTGCATACACAAGTGCTTTATCAAAATCTGCCGGAACATTGGTTGGTACAAGATGAACATGCACATGTGGCACACCATACCCTTCAACGAAGACACACACTCTCTTACACCCGGTCTGAGCCTTAAGAACCTGGGCTAGATAACGCACTCTGTGCATCATATGGTCGAACATCTGCTCATCAAGTTCAAAGAGTTGATCAACTTCCTGCTTTGGAATAACAAGTGTATGACCCTTTTGGATTGGGTTAATATCTAAAATTGCACACACATAATCATCTTCATAAATTTTATAACCTGGAATTTCCCCCGCAATGACTTTAGAAAATATACTAGACATATAATCTAGTATACCCCTATTTATTCGTATCGCAATGCATCTATTGGATTTAACTCTGATGCTTTTTTTGCAGGATAGTAGCCAAAAACAATTCCAATAAATGCTGATACCCCAAATGCAAGTAAGACTGGACCTACCGTTACCGTTGCTTGAAGAATTCCTAATTTTGAAATCCCAAATGCAACCAAGATACCAAGCAATACACCAATGACACCCCCGATAACTGTTACAATAATTGACTCAACTAAGAACTGATTACTAATGTCCCGTTTCTTCGCACCTATCGCTTTTCTTAGCCCTATCTCACGAGTTCGTTCTCGAACATTAGTGAGCATCATATTCATAATCCCGATTCCACCTACAACAAGAGAAATTGACGCAACAGATGAAAGTAAAATAGTGAAGACACGCGTAATAGATTGCGCAGTGCTTGCAAGATCAGCCTGATTAAAAATACTAAAATCTGCTTCTTCTACTGACTTCTTATTATGTCTTTCAAGTAGCAGATCCGTGAGATCAGTTTGGAGTTGCACAAGATCTTCTTGGTTCTCAGTAGTTACTGCAATACTACTTACATATATTCCCCCAGAGATATATTGAAGTGAGGTTGTGAGAGGAATAAATATCCTATCATCAGCATTTCCAAATCCACTGCCACCTTTGCTCTTAGTAACACCAATAACCGTAAATCGATTACCATTTATTTTTATCTCTTGCCCAATAGCATCAACACCTACTCCAAACAAATCATCTCGAGTAGTTGGCCCAAGAACTGCAACACGTGCACTGCTCCTGTACTGAAAATCTGTTATAAATTACCATCCTCAACTGTTACAGCATGTGCTGGCTCGTATGCAGGTACAACACCTACAATTGTTGTATTTGTGTTCCCATTATCCGCAACAACCTGACTACGGGAATTAAGTTCAGGTGATATATCCTTTGCAAGACTAACTTTTTCTTCAATTGCTTTTGCATCTTCAAGGGTGAGAGTTTGTTGGGTTGAACGTCCAAGATTCGGACCACCTCCTGCTTGCCTACCTCCACCACCACCTGTAACTGTGAGAATGTTAGACCCAAGTGAGCTAATACTAGAGGCAATAGAACTCTGGGCACCATTCCCAATAGCAAGCATAATAATAACGGACGCAATACCAATTACAATACCGAGTACAGTAAGCCCCGTACGTGCCCGATTAGAACCTATTGAAGTAACAGTCTCCTGTAGCAAATCTTGAATAGTCATAGGTTATAGTATATTTCCATCTCGAACATGAATGGTACGGTCTGCATGCTTAGCAACTTCAGGTTCATGAGTAATTAACACAATTGTACGCCCTTCTTCCTTATTTAATTTTTTAAATGTACTGAGCACAATTTCGCCTGTCTTAGTATCAAGATTCCCAGTTGGTTCATCTGCCAAAATAATACTTGGATCATTAACGAGCGCTCGAGCAATTGCTACACGTTGTATCTGCCCACCCGAAAGATGGTTCGAGAGATTATCCCATTTATCTTCGGGAAATCCTGCAGAAATGAGAGCCTGCTTTGCTTTTTCTTCTCTATCTTTAACGGGTATATCAAGATACAAGAGTGGAAGCATGACATTTCGAAGGACCGTTGTTCGTGGTAGTAAATTAAATGACTGAAATACAAAACCAATTTTGTTAGCTCTAATTTCTGCTTGTTCGTTATCTGTTAGTTTAGACACATCTTTCCCGTCTAATACATATGTTCCCTTTGTTGGTGTATCAAGTAATCCAATAATATTCATCATAGTGGATTTACCAGACCCTGATGGGCCCATAATAGCAACAAACTCTCCTTTCTTTACATGGAAATCAACACCTTTTAGCACCTGTGTGACATTGTCACCATTAACATACTCTTTTGTAATTTTTTTGCAATCAATCATCATACTACTTATTGTGCACGAGTACTAGCTGATGCTCCTGCTGGTCTAGTTTGATTCTGTGGTCTAAAGAGTGATGTGATTGATGGTGCACCAGAAGAAGACACCGCTGTGCCCGTAGTCTTCTTTGTTACCACCTGGTCCCCCTCTTGTAATCCGCTAACAATTTCAGTTTGAGTATCAGTTTGAAGCCCGATAACTACAGGCACACGTTTAAGTGTAACTGCTCCTGTGTTTGTATTTGTAACAGTTGTTGTACTTCTAGTACGTCGAGTAGATGATGCCCCAACATATCTACCAAATGTTGAAGATGCTGTTGATGAAGCAAATACTCTTCCAGGTTGAGTAGTAGATGCATTCATAAATCTACGAGTTGATGATGCTGATTTTAGTGCTGGTTGTGCTGATGCATCCTGCTCGACATAATAACCAGTTGTGTCACGCTTAACCGCTTGATTAGGCACATACAGTACGTCATCTTTTGTGTCTGAAATAATATCTACGGAAACGCTCATATTTGGTAATACACGAGGATCGTCTGCACTAAATGCAACCTTTACTTTATAAGTAACAACTCCTGAAGTAACAGTTCCTAACGTATTTATTTCAACAACTGTTCCGTCTACTGTTAAACCATCAACAGCATCGAAACTTACTTTTGCTAATTGTCCAAGATGAACTTTTACCACATCTGATTCATTAAGAACTATCTGTGCAAGTTTCTTATCAGTTACAATTGTACCTAGTGCAGAACTACTATTAGATGATGCCATTACAGCAGAAGAGCCAATATCTACAGATACTGATGCCATTACTCCATCAAATGGCGCAGTGAGAGTGTAGTTAGATAATGTTTGCTGTGCATCTGCCAAAGCATTTTCTCTTTGCTGTACCGTTAATAGCGCGCTCTGTACATCAAGATTATCATCACTCGGTGTTAAATCTGCCAATTTCTGTTTTAATGAAATAAGTGTTCTGTCTGACTCAGCGTTTGCACTGTCACGATCAGTAACCGCATTTTGATAGGTATTATAATTTGTAAGATATGAACTTGCTTCTTTATTAGGAATATTAATTACCCAGTTAGTAGTTGGACTAGTTGCTGCCCATTTTATATATAAACCAGTATCGCCAAGAGGTTGTGCTGACACAGTACTCACATTACCGGTACCTGATGATAATCCACTTAAACTGAAACTGTATCCAGTGGGTCCACCTTGGTACACAGTTATCTTAAGCTGTCCTTCAACACCTTTAGAATAACTCCCAGAAATTGTTGGGGCAGTTTCTGATGTATATGCAACATCAGGGATGGCTTGGATGCCGCTATTTAATAAATTTCTATAAGCAGTTGCCACCTTTGTGTCTTGATCTTTCTTATTTTGTTCTTCGGCTTTTATTGAGTTCTCGACTGTCATCACATCAATTGATTTTGGGTTTCGCAATTTCTCAAGAGCTATATTTGCAGAAGCAAGCGAGGTCTTCGCATCTCGAACTTGTTTATATGCGTCAGTTGCATCAAGCCTAAAAAGTACTTGGCCTATTTTTACTCTGTCCCCCGCACGAACATTTACCCCTACAACGTTTGCATTCACCTTTGGCTTAAGGTCGACTTGACTATTAGGTGTGACTTGGCCAGTTGCTGACACCGTAGAAGAAATACTCCCACGTTTAACTGTTGCATACTGATACGTTACTGTTGGGGCTGCTGCTGCAAAAAAGAAATGATATACACCCCAGCCACACAAAACTATAGCAATTCCTATTGATGTTTTTTGGTAGATAATAGCTTTATTTTTAATAAAAGAATAGGCTTGGAGCAAACTCTCACTAATGCCCGAAAATCGTTGTTTCATAATGTTAATAGATAGTTATATGTAGGATACCATGTTGACTGAGCAATCACCATATATCCTACTACAAATCATAGGGTACTATTATTTCATTTTTGTTCTACAAAATATTTTTTAAAAATGATCTTCGGTGTAGCGGTGTGAGCCCATTATTCTTGATTGCATCATAATGAGCTTTTGTGCCATAGCCCACGTGCGTTGCAAAACCATACTCTGGATATGCATCTGAAACCTTTTTCATTAAGGTATCCCGGTATACTTTTGCAATTATAGAAGCGAGCGCTATTTCAAGGACCTTCTCATCTCCTTTAATTATTGTTTCTTGCTGATACTTTTCATCCACATGTAATGATCCATCCAAAAAAATAAACGACTCCTGCGGAATTCCAGAAGCATGAATTCTGTGGAGAGCCTGTAGTAAAGCTTCTTTAATTGATGAACTTAAACCAATATCATCAATACGTGCTGCGTCTACCTCTCCAATCCCAAAAATAATTTCTTGTGTATCAACAAGAGGTTGTATGTTTTGCACAATACTTAACCTAATTTTTTCTGAGAGTTTTTTACTATCTCGTAGTTTACCTTTAGGGAAAAGATTAACCACATCTACTCCGGTTCGTATTGCACATGCACACACAACAAGTGGGCCAGCAATCGGCCCTCGACCAACCTCATCAATACCAATTATATAACTCGTGTTCATTATGTATAAAACTTTTACTCTTTCCACTGAATTTTCTTCTCTTCACGGATTTGGCACGTTCGATTTACGAATGCCTCTCGTCCTGAACCATTTCGGTATAAATCATATCGTAGCGGGTTCTTTTCTGCATACTGTTGATGATAGTCCTCTGCTTCGTAAAAACGCTTTCGTGGGAACAATTGCACTTTAGAAGGATTATCATAAACATGACTATCATCTAGTTCTTGAAGAATAAGTTTTGCGCTCAAGCGCTCCTCTTCGTCTTTATAGAAGATAACTGGAATATAGCTGTCACCTCTGTCACCAAATTGTCCACCTTCATCAGTTGGATCTATGTGGTCAAGAAAAAACTGAATTACTTTTTTATATGATGTAACTTGTTCGTCATACTCAACAAGAACCACCTCCTTATGACCTGTATGGTTTTCATATGTCGGGATCGGTCCGTCATCATCTCTACCCGAATAACCAGAAGTAACCAAAGTAACCCCAGGAGCGGTTCGTAAATCATGTTCAACACACCAGAAGCACCCACCAGCTACAATTAAAGATTTTGTCATATACTTTCTATAATATCATTCTCTTACAGATTCTAACACCACCAGGAAATAAAATTAATAATCGTAGAAATGGTCAATAGAAATTCCTTGTTGTATAAGTTGCTTATAAACACTAAATATATCTCTTACGCTAACTTCTCCATGAATTCTTACTTTACTACTTATAACACCATCATCATTATCAATAAAGAATTTTTCAGCGTTATGAATGATAATCTTTAGTCCGGTTGGTGTAGGTGCATATGATGGGGCAAGGTAACTTAAGGTAATCTTTTGGTTACCTGAAATATCAAAAATCGTAAACATCAGATTTGCCTCATTAGCCTTTTTCATCTCGGCTATTAATAGTCGTGTAAAGGGTTGATAATGTGGGGCAGAAATGAGCTCTTTTGTTTTTCCCCCATCCTTTGATACAACAGCATAAATAATATCATCCTGTACTCCAAATTTTTGATGAGTAGCAAATGCAATTATTTTTGAGTAAACAAACTTAATCTCAATCTCAAGTGAACTAAACAATAGTCTCTCAACTTTTCTAATGTACTGACCTACGGTCAATTTTCTATCTGAACTATCTGACCATAGCAGCTTAAGATAACCAACGTAAGGAAAGTCATACCACGGATAATCATAAATAAATAACGCATAATCACGATTCATTTTTGCCATCACTTTTTCTTCATATAACTGTCTACCGCCCGCTAACCATTCAGTGAACTTTCCAATAGTGTTCTCATACAACCCCTTGACAGCAAGTTCAAAGGAATAACTCCCACCAATAACTCTAAGTACCGTAACGTAGTCGCTGTTATCCTTAGAACTATCCTTAGTTAAATCTAGAACTTTTTTATACTGTCTCCAATATTCCACAATTGCACCGAAGTATCCGAACTGACTTGGGGATGCGTACGTTAACGCTCGGGCATACTCAAGTGAGTTATAAACAATAAACCATTCAGGAATAGAGAGGTAAGCATTGTCATATGGCCGTATATATTCTTTTGTTGCACTAGCAGCTAGTAATGCATCTCTATTTTCTTTAAATGTTTCTAATTTTTCTTCACTGTAATACTTGTCCCAAAGTTTATTAGTGAACTTATCCATTGGGTCATATAATTTTTTTATCTCAAAATACTCGATTGCATGGGGGTATGCCTTATGAAACTGTTCGTCTGTTGCATGGGGTTGATATGGAAGATAGTACGTACCTCCAACCGAAAGTACTGCATCAGTCATTTTACGAGTCCAATCACCAACAGCTTTTCTAGAAGCATCATCTGTTCCCTGCTTGTAATACACAACAAATGCAAAACTCTCTGTTCGTGCCCATGCAAGTTTTGCACCAAGATCAGGAAGTGCGTGGCGAATTGAAACATTGATAACATTTACATCACTCTCATTAAATACCTTTTTCATCTTAGGTACCCACTCATCAAACTTCTCAACTGGTACAAAGTACTCCTCAAGCACATAACTACTTGCTTCACGACTCTTTGGTTCAAGCTCTGCAATATCGTAACTTGCTTCATAATTACGGGTGTGCACTGGCTGATCACCAAGATAAAGAATTGGGTCTATAATATGCTCTCGTATCCATCTCCCTTTTGGCCACTCACTCATAACCAACCAGGCGATACGCTCTTTCCAATAATCTTGACGCCTAGGGATAAGTTTATCTGCGGTTGTTGATTGTTCATCTGTGGTCACCCAACTTACCGCACGTACATACTCAAACGCCGGTGGATACATGTCACCATTATGGAATATAACTTTTGAATCATCTCGAACATTCTTTTTAAAATAATCCCAGTATTCTCCAGTAGTTAATAAGACTGGGGTACGCTTCACATTCACATTATCAGCAAGACTTAATGTTACGTCAGTTATTACACCAATCCCTCCCATTCCACCAATTGCACTATAAAAAATATCTGCGTGTTCTTGTGGAGTTGCGCGCACAATCCTTCCATCTGCAAGTACAATGGTAAACCCTTTTACACTCAGAATTATCGGACCCAGGCCAATATAGCGACCATGGACATTAACTGAAAGCGACCCACCCACAGTGAAATTACTATAGGTCTGCATTATCTTCACAGATAATCCGTACGGATCAATAAAATCTTGAATATCTCGCCATCTTGCACCTGACTGAACGGTAATTTCTTTTGATGTCGTAGAAAATGAAAGAATTTTATTAAACTCACGCATGTCTATCTGTACAGCACGTTCGCTCGCAGTCTGGCCACCCATACTATTTCTTCCACCGCCAATAGAAACATGGTTATTGTTTTTTACTGCCTGCACAATCTCCTCGGTAGTGTGTGGAACAATAATACCCTTAACTTGTACGGGGTATAGCTCCGTTACATCAGTGACAATGTTCTTTACTGTATTACTTCTTTCACGTTCTAGTTTTGATGGCACAGGGTTGCCTTTTGTAGTAGCTACAACAAATACAAATGAAAGTATAATTCCAACCAATATAATGGCCACTACGAAAAGTATATGCTTTGTAGTAAGCAGCAATATAATTTTTTTATAGTACTTTTTTATGCTGGTTCTTTGTATTTTTGTAAGCTTCATACAGTGAACTTCAAAGACTTCTAATAGAGGTCAATTTTTTTAATGGATTTTAATAGTGCAAAAGCAACAAGTACAGTAATACCAATATGAGGACCATTCAGAAGAATATTATCAATTAGTGGCTGCTTAGTTACAATTCCATTCACGATGAAAAAAGTAGCATCAAGTGCATAATATCCTCCGACTAACATGAGAAACTTTACTGTCCATTTATACCCAGCAAAAAGTGCAATTAATCCTAGAAGACCTGATATTCCGTGAGTAATATCATCAAGAAGTGAAATCTTAAACAATCCAAACATGAGCCATTCGTAAGGCTCAGCGGTTGGAACTAGTACACCAGGCAACCTTTCAATAGCTACAATACCAATAAATAGTGCAGTTAAAAAGATTGCGATATATTTTGAAATTTTCATAGTAGATTAAGTGTAACAAACTGAATTCATAAACACTATGAACTTATACTATGTTTGATATACTTTTACTCAACATAATAATGATCCAAAAAATAATAACAACAGGTAAGTACGTTGCTGCGAGCATACTAATAATTTTATTCACAATACTGTTACTTGGATATATGTACACATTCTACAAGGAGCGCGTTCGTAACTTAACTACCCCATCTTCAGTTCAACAAATCACTACTACAGAAGGCGTAATGTCATATCTTTCGTATGGTACGTCAACTAATCAACCGATTGTACTTCTACATGGAACTGGAGCGAACGCTTTTATCTGGGAAGCAACCTCACTATTCTTGGTATCACACGGATACTATGTAATCGCTGTAGATCTTCCACCTTTTGGATGGTCTCAAATTCCACCTAATCCACAGGATTATAAAAAAGAAACTCAAGCAAAAAAAGTAATTGCATCACTTGAAGCACTTTCAATTAAAAATCCTATTATTTTAGGTCACAGCTATACTTCTAAAGTTGCTTCACTTATTGCCACTCAGTACCCAAGTCGTGAACTTATTTTGGTTGCACCAGTATTTGAATATGGAACAAAACCTAGCCCGGGTATAATTAGCACGCTTACATCTATATCAATTATTCGAGATCCATTACTTTCACTATTTGTTAACAATACACTTCTTGCCGAAAAGGTTTTATTGTCATTTATGTATAAAAATGATGTTGATGTTTCTTTAACACTGTCAAAAACAGTACTTCCATTTAATAAACCTGGTGTAAATCATGCATATGGTGAATGGTTCCAAGAATTTTTTGATGAAACAAGTACAGTCTTAGACTCTGATACGCTCTCACATTTACAAATTCCAATACGTGTACTCTGGGGTGACATGGATACCATCGCACCCATTAAAAATTTTGAAAAGCTACACGCATTACAATCTCGTGCTACCGTAACAACCATTAAGGGTGTTGGCCATATGCCACACCTCGAGGACTCTTCACTTTTTAACACACTTCTTCTTGAGGAACTTTCAAAATAGAAGTTTGTGTATAATATATTGACTATATAAAAAACCCGCACATACCGATATGGTAGTGTGCGGGCATACTAGACACCTCTTCTTTCTGGTGATTATCGCATGGTTATACTCCACACATCACCTTTACGAACATAAAGAACTGTATTTCTTTTTTGGTAGAGCTTCCCATCAAGGAAGATACCGCTGTCTTCAACTGTAGTGATGTTAGCGCTTCCCTCAGCATGCGCTTCTAACTTTCCGTCATCAGTTATCTCGACACATACGCTACTTCCAAGCGTCACTTGCACAATATCAGAAACATCAACTGAGGTAGCATTGATTGAATATGATACGTAGTCCTTTGTGCAGTGGATGTTATACCTCATCATGTCACCTTTTTTGGTAACCCCCACTAAAGCGAGGCTTCTTTGTCCTCGTACTCCCGAAAGAACAGTCACATCATCAAGTTCCGGGATTCGAATGTGTGCACACGCATCGTCCCCATAGGGACAGATGAGGTACATGGCGTGGAGTGCGTTCTGGAGTCCAAAACCATCCCACCATTCTGTTCCCGGTAATGCGTTCCAGGTTACTTTAGCTGAAGCGACAACTTGTTTGAACTTATGGAAGTTGAATTCCGTTAGTCCTTGATCTGTGACTCCAAACAGTCGATTACCGTACCTGACGAACTTTTTCACACTAAACGAAAAGTTAATGCGCTCACGTACTCCTGTTTTTTTATCGATAAATGTGCACACAGGTTGTCCACCGACAAAATCTGCGACGATGTACCCACCATCGATTTCGATAAGCTCCACAGCATTTGAAGTGAATGTTCCTACCTCTTTCTTCGAATCAAGGTCAATCAATTTTCCACTTGAAGATGCAAACACCCCTGACTGAAAAATCTTCACGACTGAATCAACACCACTTGAGTAAAGCTTCGTGTACGAAAGTTTTCCAGTAGCTTTCACTGCCAAACGATACATCTGACCAGTCGAAGCAAGTGAACTAACAACATCAAACTCTGCAGGTGGAGGTAGTCGTTCACCTCGCTTAAACACTGCTTCATACCACGCAAGCAACCCTTTCGGAATACGAGAAATATCTCGAACGGCGTGACTTAAGCGTACACCGGGAGTGAACACTGAGGCGTTTGCTTTCATTCGCGCTTCTAAGTTTCCTCGCTCATAGCCATCCAATACTCCTTTATAAGGATGAACTCCTGTGAAGATTTGAAATGTCACTACTCCCCAAGCGAACCAATCAGTGAGCTCATTGAATTCCTTTGCATGCCAGTCACGAATCGAAGGCATGATGACAGACCCTTTCCATTTACCGATTGACCAAGAGTCAACATCGATAACGTACGGGATTGGGGGCTTCTTCTTTTTTAATTCCAGAAGCCAATTGAGTTCATTTGCATCAACAAGTACTGCTTTGTGCTTATGAGCAGCAAGAATGATCTCACGCATACTGTGAACAACTTCAATTGCATCGGCCTGTGTAATTCCATTTCGTGCTATGAAATCATTTGTAAACATGCGAGAAAGTGGCTCACCAGATACGTACGGCATATAGTAGCCGATTTCTACTCCGGATCTTGTGACAAGACCTTTTGGCGCAACAATCTGATTATGTTTGATTGTTGCAAGGAGCTTTAACTTTTCCAAAAAGCCAGCTTCTGTCATTTTCTGCGGATCAGTGTAAAGCTTCACAATTGTGTCGTTCAAGCGATACACTGACCCTTCGCCACCAGTTGCCACATAGTCGCTTGGCCGAATCGTTACTAGACCACGGCCACTCAACTCAACTTGCGTAGGACTACTAAGAATCGTCATGTTCCTCTCCTTTATTTGGATTGATATGAATTGTCGCGCACGCAACATCATCTCGTGGAAAGGTTTGATCCCTTGCCCAGACTTTGTTCATGCGAATGAGTCTACGTTTCAGGAACTCGCCTGTCGTACTTTTGAATGCAAGTGTTTCAAGGATTACTTCTTTCCAGTCAATTCCCACCACACTTGTAAGACCATCACTTGCTACTGAAATGTAAGCAATATTTTTCAATTGTTCTTCACTCCAATGTGTCGTGATACCGTACTTACCCTCTTCTATACTGAAGTGCGTTTCTCTGATTTGCACAAAACCAGTAGCTTCTGTCCACTCATACACAGTCTCAGTGAGGCCTTGATCAGGGTACGCACCCTGCACGAGAGAAAATGTCTGGAAGTTATCAAAGTCATAGCTCGGATAACAAGGGGTATTTTTTGCCCAGTCGTAACGAATCATGACAACTTTTCCAGTTCTTTCTTTCCAAGCGATACAACCGTCGCCCCACACATGTGCATACCCAAATGTCTTGGTAACAACTGCGTGCACAGCGGTAGCGAGTAAGTCTTGCGGGGAGAGTTTCAATAATTCTTTACTCTCTGTGCGAATCTTTTTGCTGCTCCTTATAACCGATGACAGAAAAGTTGACTGATCTTCGTCAGTTTGCAAAGAATCTCGCATCGCAGAAATCATCGAGAACGTACTTATGCGAGCTCCCATGTCTGTTTCCTTGCCATCTGAACATCCGTCAGAAATGACGACACCTGCACCTGTTTCATTCGCAAACGACAGTGCATGATCTTGGCAAGGCTTACCCGAGGCAAGATGCTCATGTCCAATATGGAAGTAGTGATCACTAGTTATCTTCATACTATTTCTCCAAACCAACAAACAGTGAAAGAAAAAGAGCGGCTCGTGAGCCGCTCTTTGTAGTACCCTCCAAATGGATATTCAGAAGGTTGCTGCATTCACATTCTGTGACGGTCCACCAGTACCCATGGCCTGAGATTGGCTTGAGACGGAACGCGAGACGAATGCTGCGAGCCTTGCCAGATTTCCTGGAGTTGCATCATCCCCATTAATGAACTCGGTGAGCTCGGCATCATCCTTGAAATCCTGGAGCGATTGAAGTAGCGTAGGATTGCTCATATTGATGCCGATCAGCACGGTGATCATCGATTCAAGAATTTCACCCGAGACCGAAGCACGAGCTTCATCACGAACCATGTTCTTGGTTGCAACACTTCCCGTATCACCACCATCGGTGATAAGAAACGCAATCGCATTCACGCCAAACTCCTGATCAACCAGATCCTTGGCATAGGCGTTTGTGGCACCAAGCACAGAGTATGCTGCATCGTAGAGTGGCGTCATACCCCCCGGACTTGGCACACTGTAGTCCTTGTTCACATCAATCAGCGAGAGCGGTTTGAAACCATGCACCTCGTCAACATTGTGCTGATAGCTGCTCGAAAAGCGAACCACACGCACCATGATGTTGTCGGATCGTGGACACTTCTTGCACGCTTGCAAAGCGGTGATCAGCATTTTGTGCAGTTCATCCGCAAATCGTGCAACCGAACCGGTATCGTCGACCGCAATGGTGACCAACGTGTACTCAGTTGCGCCCAAATGTTCCAGGCGCGTTCCCGAATACTTGAAACCCTTGCCCAGGTTCCCTTGGAACATGTTGTCATTAAGACGTGCCATTATGTTTCTCCTTGTAGAAATATGGTTGAAATTCAGGTGAGGAACGTGTCTGAAGTTGCAAGTTTCATACCCTTCCTTTCCATCTCGAGCATCCAGGCCTTGGCAATTGCTGGGAAGTCCACCCCAGGCAGCGCACCAACCGGGCTCATGCAATCGGTCAAAAGCACGAACTTCTTGATGTGCTCAGCACCGATATTCTCCGCGATCTGATTCACGGTTGAAAGCACGCAATGGCTCGACGCTTCACCGGCAACCAAAATGATGTCAGCTTGCTGCATCATTTGGAGCAGCCCAGAGTTGAGCGACGTATCCGGATCTTGTGGGTCCGGCACTTCTGCCTGGAGCGCACCGTAGTGCTCCGTGTAAATGTTGGTGCCTTTGGTCACATAGTTGATCGAAGCATACTCGCTCCGTTCCCATGCTTGCAAAGAGGCCAACAAATCCGGTTGCACATTGTGCCCAGGTGAACCAATGAGACAGTGCTCAGGCCACACCATGATCGAGTACTTGCCGCTTTGTGCGAGCTCGCGTGCATAGGAGAGCATGCGAGGGATCAGCTGTGGGTCACGCGGCGTCCAGATGCCATTGGCAATGTCATCGGACGAGACCATCGTGAAAGCTTGCGGGTTGCTGCCGTTTTGGTCACGCCAGAAGCCAGGATGTCCGACATCAATCACGCGATGCGAATCGAGTGTGACGTGAATATCCGAAAGCTTGTTGCCGACACGGCTGACAAACGCTGCCAGACGCTTCATGTCGGCGGTAGCACCCGCAACACGGAGCGCGGCATTGGGTTCATCCATGAAATCATTCTGCGGATCGATGACGAGCAGTTGGATGTTGAGGTTGGTTTTCATAAGAGTACTCCATAGAAGTTGGTTAATAAATCAAAGAACACCGTGAAATGGAGGGAGTGGTTCTTGCGAAAGTTTCCTTTCGTTACCACATCTTCACTTCAGATGATTTAGTGTATTTACTACACTATCTCATCTGAGCCCATTATATACCTGTCGTTATTTAGTGTCAAGTATACACTAAATATGTACACACGTACCTCAAAATCTAGTAAAAGTATCTACTGCCCGAGTGTTTTTAGATATTTTTGTGCAGACTTAAAAAAAACTTTATGACCATCATAAATAGCACCATGCTGTAAATCATTATCCGAAAACCATTTCACTTCTTTGATATCATCTTGAGGAGTCAAACTTCCTGAGATATATTCCACAATAAAAAGTGAACTTACAATCTTATGTTCATTATCTCTGTATCTCCAATCATCAATTTTTACACTCATGAGATACGTTGGGGCACCGACGATAATATCCCCCACCTCCTCACGCAACTCACGGAGCGCTGAATCCTCAAGTGATGAATCTTTTTCAACATCAAAGAATCCGCCTATAGTTCTATACACATCTTCACGAGCTTTTCTTCCTAACAAAAAAGACATCTCCCCTTTTTCTCTTTTATAGATAACTACATCTACAACCGACATACCAACTGGGTACACATACTTCAGTCCATACATGATGCCCTCACGATGTTCTCGTGTAAGATCTCGTTCTGTAAGAGCAAGAACTTTCTTCCTCATCTCTGTCCCAGAGATTTTCACTTCTTCTTCAACAATTGTACTTTGATGTTTACCAAAGTAGCTTTTTACAAAACTATCTCGAGAACCAAAAAGAAGCACATTAATTCTATCTTTAGTTTCATCTTCTAGTTTCTTTTTGTAAGCATCTATCTTACTATCTAATTCTTCTGACCATAGTTCATTAGATATTGGATGGTCTTCAATTGCATCTATAATAACAGTACATGTAAGATTTTCTTGGGCAAGTGCTTGCTGTAGCATCTCTTTGCGAACCGTAAGGGAGTAAGGGTTCTTGATACCTGGCTGATGAACTTTGTGGCCCAGAAAAATAACTAATGTGTGAGAGTTTTTTGCTGAATCATTAATTAGTTTAAGGTGCCCCTCATGGAGTGATGGGACTTGAAATCGTGCAACAATAACACCGAGTTGTTTCATATATGTAAGTGTATACTAATTTATTTTAAAAACACATAAATCAGAAATGTACTTATAATTACTATACTGATTTCTATGCTTTATAAAATAGTGAAGGAATTTTCATCCTTCACCAAAGGTTGTCCGACACCTCGTCAAACGACAACACTTCTTTCAGTGCGATTCTGCCCGCCAAAGATTCTCAAGTAACGTGCAATTTCGTCTTTTGGACCAGTTGCCTTACTGATATCGTTGGAAAGCTTCACGCACGGTCGGCCGTCAACAGAAACCACCTTGCATGCCATCGAAAATGGTCGCATGTCATCATTCCCTGGAACCACTCCACGCATTTCATTGGCAAATAAGGTCCCCCAACCAAATGAGATAAGGTGACTGCCAGCAACATTTGAAGTGATTGACTTCATTTCTGGCACATCAAGTCCGTCAGATGGGATTGTCAGTCGCTCTTTAGGATCAACACCGTGCAGCTTAAGCCAACTCTTGTACCTGTTAATTTCGGCGATTGGGTCTCCAGAGTCTTGTCGTTGCCCTTTCCAGTCAAGAAGCCTCGTTGGCGCATTCTGGAAGAACTGGGTAGATCCGTAGGTGTCCGGAAGGAAAATTCGAAGACCGACACCATGGATCTCTTCCCACTGCTTAAGCACCTCGTACTGTGCTGCACGCATGGCATCATCAGAATCCTGCAAGGCTGTCACGACCATTGGGAGCTCGTGGGCATTTGTACCCATTGGATTAAAGTCATAGTGAAATGCCATCCATGTATTTGACGTACCCACAAACTGAGGACCAAGCACTCGCGATGCCTCACCAACTGCATACTTCTGCCAAAGGAAACCGTTGCGTCTCCGTTGACCAAAGTCTGCAAAGCGAATTGCTGGGTGCTTCTTGATCTCAAGCAGATTCATCTGAAGCTTGTTGTCAGCAACCGTGTACAGGTCGTGGACATCTTCTTCGGACATCTCTTTCATGACCCCACGGTAGTAGAGCTCAGAGATGATTGCTAAGGCGATTGTTTCCCAGTAGCTAACTTCTGCCCACCGAGAAGTGAATGTGATCTCGATGGTTCCGTCGACCCGTTCCAACTTGTACCCAGAAAGACGAAGCTTGGAGAGGAACTCCAAGTATTCATCCTTGAAGAGATACTTGTCATACAGGTCCATACCCCGAAGGTAGTAGATGTCTGTCTTCCTCATTGCGAGTGACTGGACGTATTCGAACGACTGACGGAGCTGATCCAAATCGACATACTTCCACAGCCGCACATTCTTGTCACGAACAATCAACTTGAATGTCACTTCATGGTCCGGGTAGAAGCGGTGAATGAACTGACCCATGGTGAACTTATAGAAGTCGATGTCCATGAGACTTTGCACAGGCGGAATAAACACCCTCCCGTGCATGTTCTTGTAGATATCGTTTACGATGGCGCGAAGTCTATCTTTCATTTTGCGTACCAACCTTTCTTTAAGATAACAATGAACAATCAATCGGATACGTGCTCGAATTATGGAGCAGTATCCGAAGCTAACAGTCTTTGTTTTGTTGCAAGATATTCTTGAGACATAAATGGAGCAGCGATTGTGTCTCGTCTGTCGAACCCAAAAGCACGGCGAGAAGTTAGTAGTACTGGTGGAAGTTGTACACGCTTATACTCAGTATTATATCCATTCCATGCCCATTCGAGATTAGTAATAAATGCTTCAGTTGTTTTGAAATAGTAATCTAATTTTCCAGATTCTAGACCAAGATATGCTTCAAGTGTCCCATCCTCATACTTCTTTGCGATATCAGTAATACTTATACGATATTCAACGAACGCTCGAAGAAGCAAATCATGATACTCATAATAGATTGGGTCACCTTTCCCTTCATCGACATTTTGATCTTCTGAAAGTTCTGCACTAGGGACAATATGTATAATCCCCTCTGGGATCAACTCCTGATTAGTAATCTGATTAATATACTTCGCAAGCTCATACACCTGTCCTTTCCATAGATCACCTAAGAACGCTGCCGCACCTGCCGCATCCCCATAGAGAGTAAAATAATTAAGCGTAACTTCTGTCTTGTTACCATTGTTGGTAAACACTCCACCAACATGTGCAGCAATACTTGCGAGCTGTTGCCCGCGAAGACGAGCTTGGATATTTTCTTTAACAAGTTTAGTAAGTGGCGTAAATCCAGAAGCAGTAAGTGTTGTTACTTGTGACTCGAATAATTCATTGATTGGCACCACTCGATACTCAACTCCAAAATTTTCTGCACATTTCTTTGCAAGATCTTGCGTAGTTCTTGAGTTAAACTTTGTCGGCATATTTATTGTAAGAATTTTCTCCTGTGGAAACACTGCTCTCAGAAGTCCAAGAGTGAGCGCAGAATCAATGCCCCCTGAAAGTCCTACAACAATCTTAGGGAAGTTTTTATAAAACTCATACATTGCTGCTGTCGTGTTGGTATACAGCTCCTCAATTTCTGACGGACAAGAAAATATACTTGATGCTTTGTCAGCAATAGATGAAACTATAAAGTTACCCTCTTGATTAGTAGCTGCACGAAAAACAAACTCGCCTTGCGCATTAATAAGTGTTGATGCTCCGTCGAACCACACAAGATTCTTGCCATTATTTTGTAGACCAACACAATTTACGTATAGAATTGGAACTCCGATATCTTTCACGCGTCGCATAAGCATAGCTTCTCGTGCATGCCACTTACCCAACGTCCACGGGGAAGCAGAAATATCCACGAGAAGATCAACATTATGTGATGCATACATCTGTGACAACTTTATTGAGTATTCATCTTCCCACAAGTCTTCACACACAGTAAGTGCTAGTCTAAACTCCACGCCACCCACAGTAACAACAAATGGTTTGAAAAAATCAGTAAGCGATATATTCATTTCTTGAGCTAGTTTATATGCAGGGTAGAAATGTCGTGCGTCATCAAAAATTCGATATTTAGGGAGATTGTTCTTTGGAATATAGCCGTTAAGTACTCCATTTGTTACCCAGTCACCATGATGTGCGATTAGTACTGCGTTATACTTTCGAATACGACCATCTTCTCCAATCTTCTCTTTATCACTTACAATACTTCCCCACACAATAACAATATCGTTACTCATTGATCGTATTTCTTCATTTGCTTGTTGAAGTTCAGCAATGAAATCAGCATATTCAAATCTATCCCCAAGAAGATACCCAGAAACACATAGCTCAGGAAAAACAATCACTTCTGCATTCTCTTTTTTTGCAGATTCAATCATTCTTTTCATGGTTGCAAGATTAGCCTGTACATCCATAGATACTGGCTTCATTTGCGCGATAGTTATTTGTAGGTTGTTGTTCATATGATTACTATGTGTATATAATACACTATATCATAAGTATATGCAAGCAAACTTATACAGCTTTAAAAAAACATTACAATATAATGATTATAGACACTTACCTACTTAGTAAACCCTAGAACATCGTATCGTTCAATTTTCTGACTCTTCCAAACATATAACATAGCAGGACGCATCCTCCCCTCTTTCTTGTACCGTTTTGTTTCTTTAATTAGATCAAGACCGGTAATTTTTTTTCTAAAATTTCTTTTATCCAGGTCTTTCCCAAGAATAATCTCGTGGGCATTCTGAAGTTCTGAAAATGTAAAGTCTTTATGTAGTAATTTCTTAACCACAGATGAGTAGGTAACTTTATTACGGAGTCGCTCAATTGCCACTTCAATTATTTCTTTATGATCAAATGCAATATGTTTTAATGTAGACACTGGTACAAAGTGACCTTTATCTACATCATCGCCAATGTGTATCGTATCTACATCCATGAGACCATAGTATGCGATTGCAACAGATCTGCTTCTCACGTCTCGCTGTATATCAGAGAAAGCGGCAAGTTGCTTTACGTATACTTCTGATGGTTTGAGATTTGTTCTATCATTTAAAACTCGCTGAAGAGTATCTTCAGCATTTTCATCAATATGAATAAGCGATCCCGGTAAACAATTCATCCCATTGTACACTGATTCACTTTTAACTTTAGATACATACACACAAAGCTCTTGATCGATAATTCGAAAGATACATATATCAACTGCAACGAGCGCTGTAGGAAGATTTTTTTTCATAGTGTGATTATAACACAAACACTTTCCTTGTAATCAAATAATTACCCGAAGCAGATTCCGATGAGTCATAAAGCAGTAAACTTTATTGCTTCATCTTAATGAGTGGGAATAATTGTGTCTCACGCATTGGCAAACCAGCCAAAATAGAGAACAGTCTTTCTCCAAAGCCGAACCCACATGTTGGTGGCATACCGTACTCAAGCATCTCCACGAATTCCATATCAGGCATCATCGCTTCTTGATCACCTTTACTAATAAGTTCAGCTTGAAGCTCGAAACGTGCACGCTGGTCACGTGGGTCATTAAGTTCAGAGAACCCATTACCAACTTCAGTTCCAGCAATAATTGGTTGGAATCGTTCAGTGGTCTGTGAACCGTGAACTTTCTTAGACAGCGGCGACACAAGTACAGGGTGCCCTACCAGAAATGCAGGGCCTGCAATTTGCTTTCTACAGTATTTCCAAAGTGAGTCAGTCATTCTTTCCATTGTAGTACCATCATACTTCACCTCGAGCTCTTCGAGCTTTTGCTTCACTTCATCTTCGTTTGTCTTTAACAAATCAATTCCAGTTACACGCTTTACCTCATCAGTATAATTAATAATTTTCCACTCATCAGCTAAGTCAAACGTCATCTCATTGAGTGTAAACATCGTTGTTCCAAATACCTCTTTTGCAAGTCGTATATAAAGCTCACGTACAAGCTCCATACCCTCTTTGTAGGAAGTATAGGCCATATAAAATTCAAGATTGGTAAATTCTTGCAAATGGTGAGGACTTGATCCCTCATTGCGGTATGCTCGACCGATCTCGAATGTTTTTTCAAAACCTGCTGCCATCAAGCGCTTCTGCCATAACTCGCCCACACAAATACGCATATACACTTCCATCTCAAAATCATTATGATGAGTTACAAACGGTCGAGCTTCTGCTCCACCTGTTGTTGTTTCTATTGTTGGTGTCTCAACTTCAAGAAAACCTTTTTCAACAAAAAAGTTTCGTGCAGTATGCCAGAACTTCATCTTCTTATAGAAGAGCTCGCGCTTCTCTGGATTAAGCACAAAGTCTAGATATCGTTTACGAATAGCTTCTTCTTGATTCTCGAGTCCATACCAGAGTGCCGGCATAGGAAGAAGTGCTTTAGTAAGCATTTGCCATGCTTTTACTTCTACACTTTTTTCACCACGATTCGTAACAAAAGGCATTCCCTCACATGCAATGAAGTCCCCGAGATCTGCCATTGCCAAAAATTCCTCTAGCACTGTTTCTCCAAGAGTGTCTACCTTAAACACACACTGTAACTTCCCGCGTTCATCAGCAATATCAACGAAACTAATTTTCCCTTGTCCACGCTTACTCATAACACGCCCTGCAACAACGACACTTTCTGTCTTACCGTCATCAAGTGACTTTTTTACTTCTTCGGTTGAATATCTTTTACCCGCAAACGAAATCCGCGCTGGGTACCCCTCTTTCCCAGATTTTTCCATTGCTTCTAATTTTCCAATACGCTCATGTCGCAGCTCTTCAAGTGATGCCATATATTATTATTCTGTATAGTATATCATATAATTAGTAATTTATTTTTATTAAAAAAAGCTTAATTCTAATTTTAAATTACGAACTTTGGAAGTATTAAATAGGTGTAGAATTTTACTTGACAAAACATATATTTATATTATAATGCAGACTGGTCTTTTTATTTATTCTATAAGCAATTTTTTGCCTATTCAACACTTTAGAGGAGAACATGTGCATTGACAATTCCATAGCGTTTTTTTTGAAGGAGAAACATGACGAGTAACCCTCTCATCTGGCTTGCGATTATTTTCATAATCATCGCAATTGCAGTAGTTAGCTTAAAGAAAAGTCCTAGACTTTCTTCATGGCTTCCTTCAACAACAAATAAGGTCTCGGGGACGCATATCGTAAGCAACTGTTACGGCTGCGACTTCTCTGAGATCAACAGACTCGGTATGTCTGGCGTAGAGGAGTTCATCTCTTCCTTAGTCAGAAAGTACGGCCTCACGGAAGTGGCACGCAAGTACCACGACTTCGGGCAACCAAACGCCTTCACCGGCGCTTCGATACTTGCCGAGTCACACATATGCATACACACGTGGCCTGAGCACCAGATGGTGACGGTCGATGTATATGCGTGCAACGTATCTCGAGATAACAGCGATGTAGTCAGGAGACTGTATGCTGAACTTGAGAAAGTACTACTGCAACCTACGAAGGTTGCGGTGAAGATTGTGCAACGTTAGTTAACAACCAGGAGAACATCTTGAATACTTGGATTACATTGTTCGTGATCGTGGTCATCGTAGGCGCAATCATTGCGTACTACATGTACAACAACGGAAAGCCCGAAAAGAAACCGGCGCAAGCCAGTGCTCCTCCGGAACCTTCCGCAAAATCACAAGACCCTCCCTCGAAGCGTTTTGAAGATGCGCTCGAGGCACTGCTCAAGTTGAACCAGACCACCCGTCTTGACCTACGTCTCACCGATGCTCACCTCGTGATCATCGAAGGCGTAATCGACAAGGGTTTCATGGTACTGCCAAAAGCAGGAGAAAAGTACCCGGGGCATCAGATGTCCTGGGAAATCTGCCGTATGCTTTCGCATTGGCTCCCCGAGCAAGTGCGGAAATATGCCGAACTCTCCGACACCGATCGTGTACGGAGAGAGTTCGAATTCCTCCAGAGCATGAGTACGATGGGTTCGGAGCTTAGCCGCCTCGACACCCTGATTGATTCAGGTTTGGAAATGGAATTCGAAGCAGCCCTCAACACTATCAGCCAGAAGTACGGTAACAACGCAACTACAGGAGCCTGACATGAGCCAAGCAGAATTGAAAACCCAAGTAGCGACCCAAACAGGTGTCGCATTCTCGATCCCGAACGTGATGGATCAAGGTCAAGGGAGCCTCCCTGTCCCTCTCGGGACTGGGAGTGGTATCGTGCCCGCATCCGCAACCACGGAAGTGAGCACGGTCGCCCCCGGAGCCCAGCATACTGCGGAAGTGGTGGTGCCCGTGTGGATGATGCCCGAACAACAACGCAGCATCGAGGCTGCAGTCGAGCAGTTCTTCACATTGATCACCGCGAACCCCGTGGATGCCAAGTTGGTGAATAGCATCGATGTCATCGGCAAACAAGGTGAAGCCAGCATGACTCCGGCTATGACGCTCTACAACGTCAAAGTCGGTGAAGCGCTCGGCAACATCTTCGCTGAAGACGCCGGCATGGGAAAGACGCTCCTTCAAATCAAGATGGAGCTCGACCGGATCAACCCTTCGATGGTGAAGAACAAACCAGTGCCTCGGCGTTTCCTCAGCTGGCTCTTTCCATTGATCCGCCGTCTCCCAAATGGCGAGGAAATCATGAGAGACATCTATGCCAGCAGGGAAACGGTAGGAAGTACCGTAACAGGACTGAAGGAAGGACTCTATGCCGAACGGGACAAGATCCAGACATTCAAGGGTGAGATCGAAGTTATTTATGACCGCGTCGTGAATGCCGATCGGCAGGACGAAGCGGACACATATTTTGGCGACTTGCTCCTGAAGCGTGTTGATGCGTTCCGTGTCGGATTGAAAGATCCGAAAGCGGTTGCGAACATGGAAGAATTCCAAGGTGCACTCCAGCGCCGGACGAACTTCATTCGTGAACGGCAGGTTTTGAACAAGCAGTTCTTCGATGGCGCGATAGCATTCATGAGAAACACACGAATGCAACTCGAAGCCTTAGGCTATTACGCGTCACTCGAGCAATCGATACTGGCGAATCTCGGCCTGAAAGCTGCCACACAAGGAGTTGCCCGTTCAGCAATCATTACCCAGCAATTAGGAGGTGCAATCAGCCAGACGGTTGCCGATACGGCAGCCGAACAACTGGAAGTGGGTACGCTGCTGATGAAACAGCAAAAATCCACGATGCTTGACCTGATCAAACTGGAACAGGCATGTAATGACTCCGACACTTTGTTCGAAAGGGTGAAGGGTCACAACCGACAACTCATCGTGGAAGGTGCAGAAACCGGCAAAAGAATCCAGGCTGTACTCGACAAGAACCGGCAACGGATCGAGTTGGGTCACAGCGCTATGGCCAAGAAAGAAGGAAGAGTATGAACTTGACCCCTGTGCAACACGCGAGATTGGCAGCAATCCGCAACATCAACCGCAAGCACGTCGTGCCGCTCAACAAGCGGCGCACTGTGGTGGTTGACTCTATTGCCTCTGGCGCCATCATCGGCATCGAAGGCAAGACATACGCCATCATTTCCGTATCTCGATACCAGGAAACAACATGGAACTTCCGCAAGGACGAACCATACCAGGTGTTCGAGTGGGAAATGTTCTGCCTGGAGTCTGGGGAGACCCGATATCTGGAGTGGGAACGCGACGACGAAGTCATGATGTGGCTATCCGCGCAGAAGCTTCCAAACGATCCTGGTACCTATGGGGCCGGATCGTGGAAAGAATTTCTCGCAGACGACAAGCTCAACGACTCACTCACCATCACGGCAAATGGCGCAAGCTACGTCTACGATGACGAAGGGTCCTGGGCAGGAAAGTTCTACCGCGGAAATACCGGCAACCCGCTCTATGTACGCTTCTACGAATTCCAGTCCACACGCGGCTGTCTAACAGTCGAAGAGTGGGGGAAGAATGGCATGGACGGGTATGAAATGTGGCTGAGCCGCCAAGTACAACCAATGGGGGTGACCCTGTTGGCAAGTAGTCAGTAGATCAACCGAGGGGGCAATGCCCCCTCATTCATTTGAAAGTGAGACATACTTATGATGCGCGATTACAGCAGAAGAATATTCTGCATCGTCGTGCTCCTGATGCTTGCTGCGTGTGGATTGAAGAAGGAAGATGTTGCGGAAGTGAAAACCCTGCAAGGTCAACTGACTCAAAATCTCGCAACTGTTGGCATCGAGGAGAAACGCTTCACGGACTGGCTGGCAACTGCCGACGCAAAACCGTACCTGAGTACGGCAACGCGTGAAAAATGGAAGGACATCTACTTCCAAGAAACAAGGAAGACTCTCGCACTAACACAGAGTCGTATCGATGGTGACATTGCTGCGATTCTCAAGCGAAACACTTCCGATGACAATGAGCAGCTTGCAGTGCAATTGCTTTCGACCCGACGAAGCCTGAATAAGGCGATGGCAACTCTCGGTGGATATCAAATCCGCAAGAAGGCAATCAGTGAGCTCATTGCAAAAAGTGGGGAACTTGTTGTGAAAGCTACCACGACTACGTCAGGGACGAAGTCACGGATAGAAGCATACATACTGGAAACCCAAAGGGTCGAAGGAGAGTATCCCGACAAGCGTGTACATTTTTTGGCGTCAAAGACGAAAGCCGGCGAGATGGTGAAGAGATCCGAGGAAAGTCTTGCATTTACGCGGACCGAACTTGCGAAATCAGAACCTGATTACGGCTTGATCATTGACGCGCTTGGAAGGATAGAGCAAGCAAAGACCGATTCGATCGGGCACGTTGCCGAGCAGTCGACGCTCCATACCCAGTTACGCTCGAGCTATTCCAAAACGCTGATTGATATGCGCGTGGATTACTACGCGACTGTCACCCGGATAAGTTGGGATGAGTCATCCGACTGGGACACGGAGAAGAGCTATGTCTACCCGCCGATAAAGATTGATGTGCAGATGACGCAAGTCCTAGATGATCCGAAATGGGATGAAGCCCCTATCGGAAGTGCTATGTCATTTTTCGGGGCGCGGTCAAAGCACTCGATACCAGACAACATCTGGAATACACTGGCTTTGGACTTGTGGGCCAACCGCCCATCAGGACATGACGAAGCAGAGTACTTTGCCGACACCAATCAGCGGTATTATCACAAATACCGCATCGAAAAAGACGGGCAGATCACAGAGACCGATTGGGTCGAAGTGAACGAAGCGACGTTTGACTCGACGGATGAATTCCTCGGCATGACTCTCGAGAGTAAGCCGTACGGATTGTTCGCAAGCGAGACAGACAAAACTGCTTCGCCTGACGGTCTAGGTTACGTGGGTAACCCGGCCTACGGCACGTGGAAAAAAGACCCTTCCGGAACAAGCTTCTGGGAGTGGTATGGCAGGTATTCTTTATATCGTGATATCCTCGGCGGGCACACCTATTCGAACAACGAGTGGGACACGTGGCGCAACAGTTATCGCGGGAAAAAGGTATACCATGGCGGCACTGACGACACACCGCGCTATGGAAGCAGCGGGTCAGTGACTTCCAGCTCTGGTCGTTATGCAAAGACCGAGTACTATCGCACATCCCCACCGGAACGCGGGGCTGCGACTGGCAATAATTCAAATGGTTCCCAACGCGGTTCAGGTGCCCAATTCAGGGGACGTGGACCCGGTGGTGGTGGAAAGTAAACAAGGAGCAGACGATGAAGATTCAGATTTTGAACTACCTGATGTATCTCGCATTCACTTTCGAGATCGTCGCCATCCTGTGGCTGGCCAACAAGGCATACGCGAAAGTGTACGGCCCGATCGGCAAGATCATGGATGGCAATACAGCAGTTGCGATACAGCGGCTCGGCTACATCTTCGGGTGCAGTTTGGCCGCCTTCTCTGCGATGGAGAAAGTGAGCATCGGCGGATTCAGCCAGACCCTCTGGCAGATATTCGCCGCCACGTCGGTAGCCTCGATATTCGTCCTGGTCGCCTCTTTCGTGAATGACAACCTCATCACGTGGGGCATCGACGACAACAAGGAAATCGGTAAAGGCAATATGTCGGTGGCGATTGTCGACGCTTCGGCGTCGATAGCGACAGGGTTCATCACGGCTGCCTCCTTCTCTGGAAGCGGTCCGTGGTACTCCCCTCTCGTGTTCTTCATAGTCGGCCAAATCGCGCTCATCATTTCGGCAAAGGTGTTCATTCACTACGCCGAGGTCGAGCTCGCATGGCTGGAAAATGGGAACACTGCTGCAGGCATCAGTCTCGGTGGGATGATCATCGCAACCGGTATCACGCTTCGAAACGCGATATCGGGACCCTTTGCGGGTTGGTGGGAAGACCTCGTTGCGGTAGCAATCAGCTACGGCGTCGGGATACTCCTTCTCATCATGGCGTTTGCATTCATCCCCAGATTGTTCCTCGGCACGAGCCTGCGTGGAGTCATCCGCGGAGGCAACAGTGCCTACGCCTTGTTCAAGGCGACCCTCATGATCATCACCGCGTTGTGCGTCGGAATGATTGCTCCGTAACCAGGTCAGCCCGGGAGGTTTTTTTCTCCCGGGCTCGACAACCACGAAAGTAAAAAATGGAAACAACTGTTTCAGCAGTAAACATCATCGCAAGCAAGAAAGCCCAAAAGGAAATCAATCCTAAGGCTGCCACATTACTCCTTGCTGCAACCATGTTCTTTACTGGTGCAGCAGGGCTGATCAATGAATACGTGCTTGCAACAGTCTCAACCTATGTGCTTGGAAATTCCATCGAGCAGTTCTCGATGGTGATAGCGACGATGTTGCTTGCAATGGGAATAGGAAGCTGGTGCCAGCGATTCGTCAATGACACACGACTTGTTGAAAAGTTCATCGCCATCGAGGTATTTCTATCGATCATCGGAGCATTCGCCCCCACAATGGTCTATGGAGGTTTCGCGGTAGTGGAGGACCATTTCCAACTACTCCAATATTCACTCATCGTTGGAATCGGTTTCCTGGTAGGTTTTGAGATACCTATTGTCATTCGGTTAAACAGCCGTTTTTCGGAAAGCCTCAAAATCAACATAGCAACTGTGTATGGCCTCGATTACCTCGGGGCGTTCGTCGCTGCCGTCGTTTGGTCACAATACTTGATCAAGGAAATACCGCTCACGGAAATCAGCTTCTTCCTGTCAGGTTGTAACCTGGTAGTTGCGGCAATGACATACGTGTACTTTGTCCGTTGCGGCTGGGTTGAAAAACCAAAGGTCGCAGGCGTGGCTATTGTGCTTGCGGGTTTGCTCATGGTGTATGGTTTTTCACAGAACCGCACCTGGGGCGAATACTTCGAGCAACGCATGTATGCTGATCCGATTGTGGATGCGGTTACGACGAAGTACCAGCGGATCGTGCTCACAAAAAACAAAAAACTTGGTGACGTTAGGTTGTACTTAAATGGGAACCTACAGTTATCAAGCATCGACGAAGCAAGGTACCACGAGATGCTGATACATCCCGTCATGTCGAACCATCAGAACCCAAAACGGATACTGGTACTAGGTGGCGGAGATGGAATGGCGGTTCGGGAATTGCTAAAATACCGGTCAGTGGAAAAAGTGGTACTCGTTGATCTCGATCCGGCAATGATAGCTTTTGCGAGAGACAACCAGATGCTCGCAACCTTAAACGGTGGAGCATTCTCGGATGCCCGAGTGACTAGACTTGATGTGCCACTGATTGAAGGAAGGGATCGTGAGCTCAGCATGAACCACGCGACCCAGGGTTCTGACAGGAGGAAACGCCAGAGACACAGCGCCTCAGATGACATCAGGTACGCCAAAGTGACAGTCGTCACGATGGATGCCGATGTGTTCGTCCGGACGGTTCGTGAATTTGGCGAATTCGATGTCATCGTGAGCGACCTACCTGACCCGAACTCAATAGAGCTCGCCAAACTTTTTTCGCGCGAGTTCTATCGGGCAATCAAGTCGCTCCTTGCCCCAGACGGACTCCTTGTAGTCCAGTCAACATCCCCCTTCCATGCGAAAGAAGCATTCTTGTGTATCGGCAGGACATTATCCTCTGCCGGCATGGAAACGCTCCCATATCATGACAATATCCCAAGTTTCGGAGACTGGGGTTGGATCATAGCATGGTCTGAGAACAAGAGGGTAACTCCTCCGAATCTGAAGAATGTTGATGTGCCTGTCCCGACCAAGTATGTGACCACTGAAACAATCCAAGCAGCAAGTGCGTTTGGCAAAGGGATGCTTGACAGTAAACGTACTGACGTCAATACTCGCATGCACCCCGTGCTCCTGACCCTGTACTCCGAAGGCTGGGTGTTGGACTGAAGCTCTTTATGCAGAATAACCTTAATTATAAATAAGGAAACTTTGGCCCCGGCATTTGTCGGGGCCTTTTTTATATCAAAAAAACGTAATAACTATATTTCTTTATTTATATGATTGTGTGCATTAGTCGAGGAGTTAGATCTGAATTGATGAAGAGCGAAGTAATTCCATATATACCAAAATTAAGTACACAAAATGAAAGACCGGAACGCGCGAAGCATCCCGGTCGGTTAAGGGTGGTCAATCCCTGAAGACCAATAAAATGAATTGACTGGTTAAGCCGTCCTGCTTTCTGAAGGTTTAGCTAGACTTTCAGTCTGCACTTCGTGTGGGTTTGCTGCCACACTTTTCTCAACCATTGTATTGCAGTATATCATATTATAGTTTATTGTCAAGTATTTAGTAATAGGTAAAAAATACCCTACTTTTATAGGGGCTATAGTAGAAGCTTTCTTGTGCGCCGGGCTGGATTTGCCCACAAGTTTTGTGTCGCCGTCGCTCCACAAACTCCAGGGCCGGCCCCTCGTGGTTTCGCTTGCTAGCGAAACATCACTGCGGCCTTTCAAATCCAGACGTAAAGCAAGCAGTTGCTTTACTCCTAATACTCGCAAAATAATAAATACCCATAACTTTTCAAGATTATGGGTATTTATTATTTTGTGCGCCGGGCTGGATTTGAACCAGCGAAGCCCGAAGGGCGACAGATTTACAGTCTGTTGTGATTGACCACTCCACCACCGACGCAAGTTAAAAAATTCTACCATAATTTTCCTCATAAGGAAAGAAGAAGGATGTAATTTCCTGTATAATCTACATACTTGACAGTTCGTATTTTAAATTTTAGTATGATTCTTGGTTAAGGCATTCCTGCCATAATCTTCAGTTCTTCCAACCTCAACTTAAGGCAACCCGATGACTTCCGAAAATACGACCGACGCGGCACAAAAGGCCGCACGAGTGTTCAGCAATCTCACCCCCGGTGACATCATCACTCGTCCTGGAGACGACACGAAATTGATTGTCCTTGGTACCCGCCCCGGTGGCTGGAAACAGCTTGGACAAATCTGTGCTGAGCACGGTAACCATGTGTGGGGTTATCCGCAGCTCCTCAATTGGAGCCCGACACTGAACGCTCCTGTCGACCGAGACAACGATCCATTTCGTTGGTGGAACCCGCTATCGGTTTCCGTCCAGAAGGAAGAAGCCACGGCACTCGCCGCTGAGTACAGCACGTTGCCTGTGTCAGATGACTTCCTGCCTGCTGTTGATGCCCTGAAAGTAGGGCAGCAGGTTGAACATCTCGCCAAGCTCATGCACTACTCCAGACTGCCTGACGCAATGACAACTATCGCAGCGCTGCGCTCCGTTGGTGCAACAATCAGCGACGAACAAGCTGCAATGTTCATCGTCGTCAAGACGGGTCTGGACAACTACAGTTTGGACGATCACCGTAAGACCTTGCTTTCGGTTCTCTTCGGTGGCCGCGAGGGGCTCGCCAAAGCAAGAGACGAAGCCGCCAAAAAGACATAGTCAAGTGGCCGCACATGCGGCCACTTTTTTTATATGAGCATATTAAAAATAAAACAAACAATATAATTATTCAATTTGATTTTTGAGATGCAGCCTCACAGATCGGTTAGCAAAAAGCACCCAATGGGTGCTTTTTGTTTTAATTATTTTTCTGCTATAAGATCTCGTTTCTGAATTGGACTAGGGATCTTTCGTGGCTTCTTAGCATCTACCACTATCTCCCCTTTCTTATCAATCGATACTTCTGCGATACTTCCCTTTGTGAATTTCTTCGAAAGCATGAGTGATGCAATCTGATTAAGAATATGTGTCTGCATGAATCGCTTAATCGGACGCGCTCCATAGTGTGGATCATATGACTTCTCACTAATATGAGTAACTGCTTCAGGAGTTACTTCAAGAATAATTTCTTTTTCAAGTAATCTCTTTGCAAGAATATTAATCTGGAGACCAACAATTGACTTCACTTCTTCTTTAGAAAGCACATCAAATATTATTGTCTCGTCGAGTCGGTTCAAGAACTCTGGCTTAAAGAATTCTTTTACTGCATCCATAACTCTATCTTTCACCTGTGAGTATTCAGTCCCTGCTGCCATATTAGAGAATCCAATCTGCTCCATCTTCTGAATATACTGACTACCGATGTTAGATGTCATGATGATGATCGTGTTCTTGAAGTTTACGATACGCCCCTTACTATCTGTAAGACGCCCCTCATCAAGTACTTGAAGAAGTAAATTGAAAACTTCAGGATGCGCTTTCTCTACTTCATCAAAAAGTATCACAGCATACGGTCGGTGACGAACCGCTTCAGTGAGCTGCCCTGATTCATCATAGCCAACATACCCTGGAGGTGAACCAATCAACTTACTTGTACTATGCTTCTCCATGTATTCACTCATGTCTACCTTGATGAGCGCTTTCTCATCATTAAACATAAATTCAGCAAGCGCCTTGGTAAGCTCAGTCTTCCCTACTCCAGTAGGACCCAGGAACATGAATGATCCAATTGGCCGCCCAGGGTCATTGATACCTGCACGACTTCGACGCACAGCACCACTTATCTTACTAATCGCATCACGCTGTGAAATAACACGCTTACCGAGCTCTTCTTCCATTCTTGAAAGCTTCTCCTCTTCTTCTTCAAGCATTCTCACAACCGGAATACCCGTCCAACGTGCAACCACAGATGCAATCTCTTCTTCTGTAACTTCTTCCTTAAGAATACGACGAGTCTTCTGCAGCTTCTTTAGCTTCTCGATACGCTCTGCAAGTTCACGATTAAGTTCTGGGATTTGCCCATAACGAATCTCTGCTACACGCGTTAGGTCAGCACGTAGCTCAGCATTTTCACTTTCAACTCGAAGCGACTCAAGAGACTTCTTGATCTCACCAATCTCAGCAAGTGTCTTCTTTTCATTTTTCCACTTAAGCTCAAGCTCTCTGGTCTTTTCTTTCACGTTCGCAATCTCTTCATCAATAACTGCAATACGCTTCTTAGTTGAAGAGACTCCCTCCTTATCCTCATCTGCAATAAGTTCTTTACTGAGTGCTTCTTTCTCAATCTCAAGACGCATAATCTTACGATGTGCATCTTCAAGCACTGGTGGCTTGTTCTCAAGAGCAATACGAAGTGAAGACGCTGCTTCATCGATAAGGTCAATCGCCTTGTCAGGCAAAAATCGAGATGTGATGTAGCGAGTAGAAAGATTAACTGCTGATATAAGAGCATCATCTGTAATACGTACTCCGTGGAAGAGCTCATACTTTTCTTTAAGCCCTCGTAAGATTGCGAGCGCATCTGCTTCTGATGGTTCCTCTACAAACACTGGTTGGAAACGACGAGCAAGTGCTGGATCTTTTTCGATGTGCTTCTGATATTCTTTTAAAGTTGTTGCACCGATTGCACGTAGTTCACCACGAGATAATGCTGGCTTAAGGAGGTTCGCAGCATCCGCTGACCCTTCTGTTGCACCAGCTCCTACGATTGTATGGATTTCATCTATGAAAAGAATGATACCACCTTCAGAGCGTTCAATTTCTTTCATGATAGCCTTTAATCTCTCTTCGAATTCTCCGCGGAATTTTGTTCCCGCGATGAGCATCCCAAGATCAAGTGACACAAGTTCCTTACCCTTGAGAGATTCAGGAACATCCCCTCGAGCCATACGGATAGCGAGACCCTCAACTACAGCTGTCTTACCAGTTCCTGCTTCTCCAATAAGTATCGGATTATTTTTTGTACGACGCGAGAGTATCTGCATGAGTCGCATGATCTCTGTATCACGACCAATCACTGGATCTAACTTATCCTGACGAGCCATGTCAGTAAAGTTACGTGTGTACTTAGCGAGTGCTTTGTTTTTCTTTGGACCTTGCGCCTCTGTAATGTTCTGAGTACGAAGTTCTTCTAATATATGATACGCGCTATCTTTATCAATTCTGAATCGTGCAAGCACTTCTCGCACCTGACCAGTAGATTCTAAGAGTGCAAGGAAAAGATGTTCAGTTGATACGAACTCATCGTTAAATGACTGTGCAACCTTAAGTGACATCTCAAGGGAAGTTGCAAGCTCAGGAGTGAGATACATCTGATATGACGGACTCATTGTAGCTGATGCACCCGGAACTTCTATTGCATCAATAATACTGTCTGTGAGGTGAATGATATCGATCTCGAGCTTCTCGAGAATTGCATGCACAAGAGACTCCTCTTGTGTGAGAAGTGCACCCATCAAGTGAAGTGGACTAACTTGGTTCTGTCCGCGCTCTATAGCTAGCTCATGCGCACGACGAATAACCTCTTTTGCTTTGGTTGTAAAATTATTAAATGATGGAGGCATATGGTATAGCTCTTAGCTTTTGGCCATTAGCCATTAGCTAATACAATTTCAATACAAATAAATTTCACATTCCAATAAATACAAACGAAAAATAACTAAAATCAAAACAATTTCTCTCTCTTACAGTGTAGCAGGATTCGGACAATCGGGAGTGTGAATTAGCATCTTTTTCTCGGTGTGACTGGATATTCAATCATTACGGTATACTCTTACATTCTCAAATAGTGAGACAATAGTCAACTTGACAATATGTACTAATTAGTGTATAATAGGATTCTGTACCTTACAAGGAGAAACGATGAAAACAGAGAGCCTTGACAGTGTCAGCACTGAAGTTACGGAAAACAATACACCCCCAGGCGGACAAATAAGTCCAATTGTGAAGGTTGCGATGTTTGCAACCCTCATGTATGCCGTCTATTTAGGCATCTCTCAAATAGTCGACATTTTTAAATTTCTGGGGGGCCTCTCATTTAGCACGATCATGGGAGCAGTGTGCTATGCCTATATCATGAAGCTTGTCTACCAAGACAAGGCACTCCGGGACGCTCTCCTCAAAATCAGCGGGGCAATTATGCTTATCGCTGTACTGGGTAGTCTGCTCGGCAGTCGTGACGACTAGCCAGGCTGACCAGCATACTTTTTGCAGACCTACTTACGGGGTCTGCTTTTTTTTAAGGTTATATCCACATATGCCAAAAAAGAAAAATTAAGTCAAGTTAACTATTACAGTTGACTCTATTTCTAAATTAATGCAGAATAGTTCCCGGAAGCAATCTGATACCAATCCTACCCTTTGGGGTATACTCTTTAGGAAATCACACCATGAAGCTAATGGATGACAAAATCTGGACAACCAATTCAAGCGCTGGCCGCGTAACACTCGAGGCATTTCGCCAGCATCCCTTGGCCGAGACCCCCGCTGCCAAGCTGTTCTTCCTTCTCCTGGAAGAGAACACGTGGTCAACTGACTTCGAAGTCAGCGTTCATGCGCACAGCGAGCCGAACTCAATCATCATCTCTACTCCATTTCCTTTGAATGTCTATGGAAGTAGAGTTATTGAATTTGAAGAAGTCGATGGACGGCTACCTACCATTCAAGAAATTGCAGGGAGACTGGTGACGGAAATGAACCAGTACTCTTCGGCGCTTACTGTGACCATGGCAACCCTCGGAGAAAATGTAGCCCAAGTTCGGCGCAAAGCCGAGGTTGTGACCATCGAACTGGCAAGAAAATTGATTCTTGCGAAAGCTCCCACAGCAGATCTGCGGAACTGCGCAGAGTGGCAAGAAGATTGCATACTTTTCGATGATGGTGCCAGACGCACATTATTCGTCAAAGAGCCTGACATTTTTGGCGAGAATCCGCAGGTGTTTGAGATCCTGCAGCCGCTTGCGGCTTTACAAGAAGATTCGTCGAATATGGGTACGCTGTGTGACCAAATCAGCGCTGCACAACCAATCTAAAGCACACACTTTGCCAAAAAGCCGGACCACTGAACTGGGAGCCGGCATTTTTTGTACAATAAAGAAGAGGCCGGCTTTGTAACTTGTAATGCCGACCCCTCACTTTTATAAGTAATGTTTAAATCTTCTCAGTAGCCAAATACTACATTCTTTCCTCAACAGCGTGCCAATCAATAGAACTCATAAACGCAGTAATATAATCTGCCCGCTTAAGTCCATAATCCACCATAAACGCATGCTCAAACACATCCATAACAAGTAATGGAACAGCTCCTACTAGGTTGCCTGTATTATGCTCATCTACCCAAATATTAAAAAGTTCATCTTTACTCTTGTCATAAGCAAGAACAACCCACCCAATTCCTCGCATCATACCTGAGGCGATGAATGATTTCTCCCAGTTTTCATAACTACCATACACTCGAACAATTTTTTCTTTAAGCTTACGTTCACTTAAAGCAACTCCACCTTTTATAAGATTTCCAAAATATAGCTCATGAAGACGCATACCATTCCACTCCCACCCAAATCGACGCTGTAACTCTGAGTATTCAGGTGTGCCTGCCACCACCTCACCCTTATCAAATTTTTCAATTAGAGTGTTTGTATTCTTAACGTACCCCTGGTAAAGGGTAAAGTGATTATTTAAAAGTGCATCACTAAACCCTGGAGTTCCTAATAAATGTGAAAAATCTTTTGCTGTATATAGTTGCATATAATTAAAAGTTAAAAGTAATGATGCATTCAGTATACAACTAATTGTATGTCTGTTGTAGTGGTGTTTTTACTTACTTTGATGTCGTTTATTGTTAATGAAAGCAAATGTAAAAACAAAAAGAAGGAATGCTGTGAGGTATGGGGCAAACTTACTGTCTAAATATTCACCAACAGAAGAAGTTTGTGATGCTACAAACAAAATCCCTGAACCCCAAAGAAAATAATGATTAAAACGTTTTATTTTCGCCCTTTCATAATTCGGTTCACCAGGAAGACTCAGGATTTCTGCTTTATGTTCTTCAGTAATTTCTACCTTCTGTTGCATCGTTCCAAACCCTTTCCATAAAGTCAGTACAGCGAATATACCAGTAATACAATAAACAACAAGAGTAGAGAGCAGACTTGGATCGGAAGAACCATGCATACCATGATCATTTGCTTTATATATTGCGTACAAACCAATCATAAACACACAATACGTAAAAATACTTCCAATTAAAAGATTGAAAATTCCTTTAATAATATTTAGCCACCTTATCTTATTTTCTTCATGAGCAAGAAGACTTAGATCATTAGCTATTAATACTTGTTTATTATCAACTTCCTTAGCCAGTACATCGTTCTCATCTAGATTCATATTTACACAGTATACACATTGATTAAAAAGTGTTGTAGCAGTTGGTAATTTTAATACATCTACTTGGCGTAACTAGCGGCAATACTTTTTACACATTCGACAAAATATTCCAAGTCTTGTTTTGTAGTTGTTCGCCCCATACTAATACGAATATTTTCTTGAGCTTCCTCTTCAGTTGCACCAAGCGCCATCACTACATAACTCCCCTCAGTCTCCATTGAAGCACACGCTGACTTGTGTGATACCGCGAAGCCTTTGGCGTCTAGTCTGAGAATCATTTCTTCACTGGATATTCCTGGTACACGGCAGTTAATATTATTCGGCAAACGAAGTTCAGCTTTTAGCTTTTGGTCTTTAGCTTTTGGCAAATCAAAATACTCATCCCATGAGCCGTAGAAAATAATTCCGGGGATTTCTTTTCTAAGCTGCGCAACAGTTTCATCACGGAGCGCGCGCAAGCGCGCGCTCTCCGCACCCCGCATCTCTACAGCCTCTTGCAACGCAATTCCGAACGAATAGTGCAGCGGCACAGCTTCTGTCCCACTTCGTAGCGCGCGCTCCTGTCCTCCACCATACGTAACTGGTGCAATCATAATCCCCTCACGCTTATAGAGCAGTGCTGACCCTTTCGGACTATATACCTTACTACTATTAACTGTCATGAGATGACACTTAAGTCGGAGCACGTCCAAGTTACAATAGTTCACAGCCTGACATGCATCGGTATGAAAGTATGGGTACGATGTAAATGTCTTACCATTCTCACGCTTCCACTCATCGATTGCGCGACCAATTTCTTTCACTGGCTGAACTGTACCAATCTCATTGTTTGCATACATCACACTGACAAGAATTGTTTCTTCACACAATGCTTCACGAAGATCTTTTACTTTCACGATTCCATCTTCATAGACAGGTAGATAGGTTACACGAATTTTTTTCTCACGTTCAAGTTTCTTAATAGGCTCAAGCACTGCAGGGTGCTCGATGGAAGATGTGATGATGTGGGGCAAATTCTGGCTATTAGCATTTAGCTTTTGGCTATTAGCAAATCCAAAATACGTGCCAAGGACGGCGAGGTTACATGACTCAGTACCGGATGACATAAAATATATTTCATACGCATGAGCATTAAGTGCAGTTGCACACATAGCACGTGCCTTATCTAAGAGCTGTCCTGCACGAGCTCCCTCATGATGAATACCGGACGGGTTACCGTATGTATAAAGAGCTTCAAGGAGCGCGACCTTTGGTCGCGCTCCTATCTCTGTTGCTCCCGCATTATCAAGATACACTCTTTTCGGTGTCATCTCAGTTACTTTCTTTTTTGTAAAAAATAATTTCATGTAAAGTTATGTCATTACTCTATCATAAATTACCAAACCTCACGATGAATTACGCATAAAAAAATCCCCTCATGCTCAGTCGTTTTTTTACGAGCTAAAGCACAAGAGGAGTTCTGTGAGAGTCGGGGCGCTGACGCCCCTACATTCACAAATGTTGAAGCATCAACCGGAAAGGTCCTTGCCGGTCATGGCGACTGGCTCACCAGCACCAACCAGGTAGCCGCCGCCCACAGTGAACCGACCGGACTTCTGATGGTCGATGAACCGACTACCGCCACCGCTTTCAGCATAGGCGACACCACCGCTGCCATGACCAAGCTTGCTGATCCCAGCAATCTGATCATCAAGCGGACAAACAATGCTTGACCCCATGAACAGCGGGTCGATGTCTTCGGCCTTGGCTTCGAGGAAGACGCGCTTCGTCGGGGGCACGAATCCGTTGAGTTCGGTCGTTACGATGTTCGGGTCACGGGCATTGGTCGACAGCATGATGTTCGTGACATTTCGCACGTTGGGCTCATTCGGTTCAGCGTGTGCCACAACCAACACAGACCCAAGTGTTGCGAGTAGCGCAGCAGACGTAGCAAGCGTCGCCGACACGGAGAGAAGGGTAATTTTCATCTTTATAACCTCTTTCTTACTCAAAACCATCAAACAAAAATAAAGCAAAAGAACAATCGTGCACGTGGCACGAGTATCCTCATGCCTCACGAGGTAGTGGCATCGGCCAATACTCTATAACTGTAACACTTTGTTTATACTATTTGCAAAAGTTGTGCACATTTCTATCACGCAATTCGTATGACTACGATCTAAATATTTAAAATTCATCCCACAAATAAAAAAGCACCCGCATACAGAGGCTCTTGTTGAGCATGTATGCAGGTGCGCACAGTCACATCGACTGGGGGGAACCACCTTGGCCTTGGGTCAGATGACGACTGCCATCCGACTTCGGGCGCCGACGTCCGTCGACGGCTGGGGGGTGACACGGCCGGTCTCGATCTTCGCGAGGTATTGCGATCCGACTTGCTTCAGGTGCAGCGCCGGCGGACTGAAGCCAGTCTGCGCGACCTGTTGATGACCGCCCACATCGACGTCGTTTTTCGCGCCCTGGGCACTGGCCTGGAACATGGCCGGCGTTCTCGAGTCGACGGTCTTGCCGAACAGCTTGTTGGCGTCAGCCTGAGTCACCGCCGGCGTTCGGGCATCGACCATCACCTTGTCGGGCGTTCGGGCATCGGCCATCTTGTCGGTGTCGATCTTCTTGGTCGGAACGTTCTTGGCACCGCCGGTGTAGCTGACCACGCCGTGCATGGGCAGGTCAAAGGTCTGCGAGACCAGCGGACTTCGCGGCGCGACTGCCTGATCGGTCGGCACGTAAACAGCGGCAGACGCAGCGACGGCCCAGGCGGACAGGGCGAGAATGGCCAAACTTCGGAAAGTCTTCTTCATCGATTTCTCTTTGACGTTGACATGGACTGAAACAAAAAGAACAATGGTACCTTTCGGCACGACGGTTAATCATGTCTCAGGTGTGTGGGAAATCCCCTCACCCCATAACTCTATCATATAAGTACTAAACATTTCAATAGTTATTCACAAGTAATCAAAAGCAACACTCCTTTCGGATAAATTGCAGCGTGTTACAATCTCTAAACATAGCGAACACATGCTTACCTCATTACTTCAGTCTTTCTCCAACATTGCATTTACTCCGACACTGCTCCTAACGTGTGCACTTTTTGTTGTAGTTTGTTATGCACTTTATCTTGATCACAAAGTCGTTGTTCTTACTCGTGGCCAAAGTGGTGCCTCCCTTGAAGACACCATTAGACAGTGTCTTACTAACGCCGAAGCAATCGAGAAGCGCAATGCTCTTATCATGGAGCATGCTTCCGTCCTAAATGAAAAAATGTCTCATGCCCTCCGTAACGCCCAAACCATTCGCTACAAAGCATTCGACTCTAATGGCTCCAACCAGAGTTTCTCGATTGCCTTAGTTAACGAAAAAGGAAACGGTGTAGTCATCTCTTCCCTGCACTCTCACGAACGCATGAGCACATTCGCGAAACCTATCGAGAACTACGAAAGCACGTACGATCTGACCGAAGAAGAACTTGCAGTCTTAGATGACGCAAGAGCAGCACATAAAACTAGGGTATAGTGTATAGTCAGTAGCGTGTAGTTAAAATACATTCGCATTGAATCGTATCTTTCTCTTCACGTACTTTTCCATGAGAAAGAACTTGCCGGAGCCGACGGGCGAGGCAGAAGAAACTTTCCAACAGGAAAGTATTCTGTTTCTTTCGATGGAAAAGTAAAAAATAAAAAAATAATTTAAAACAGTAACAATAATAAATTGAGTAATTAAAAAAGACTGTCTTTTATTGACATTCTGTGGTATAATTGCTTTTACAATTTTATGTCTAAAAAGCTTACACCACCTGGCAATAGCGCCACCACATCCCGCCAACCGATCATTGCGGTTTTAGGTCATGTCGACCACGGCAAGAGTTCACTCCTAGATTACATTCGAAAATCAAACGTCGTTGCTGGCGAAGCAGGAGGAATCACTCAGCGTATCTCAGCATATGAGGTTGAACATAAGCAAGCAGACGGAAAAGTTAAGCCAATTACATTCTTAGACACTCCAGGGCACGCTGCATTCCAAGGAATGCGTGAGAGAGGTGTCGAGATTGCAGATATCGCTATCCTTATTGTTTCCGCAGAAGATGGTGTTAAGCCTCAGACACTTGAAGTATGGAAGACAATCGATGCACACAAGCTTCCATATGTAGTTGCAATTAATAAGATAGATAAACCAGGAGCTGACATCCAGAAGACAAAGAACTCTCTTGTTGAACATGGTATCTACATCGAAGGTTACGGAGGTGATGTGCCATGTGTTGAGATTTCTGCAAAAGTAGGAACTGGGATTGATTTTCTCTTAGAGACACTTCTTCTCCTTGTAGAAATGAATGAACTCACAGCAACGCTTGATACTGATGCAACAGGATATGTACTTGAAAGTTTCGTAGATGCGAAGCGTGGTATCTCAGCTACTCTTGTTCTTAAAGATGGAACACTTGCATCAAGCGGTGCTATTCTCGCAGGTACTGCACTTTCCCCTATTCGTATTATTGAGAACTTCGCAGGTAAACCAATTAAGAATGCTCACGCTGGTCAACCTATCATGGTAACAGGATTCGATGAGATCCCAGCGTCTGGTGCTATCTTTGTTTCTTCTTCAGACAAAAAAGCAATCGAGAAGTTAACTGACGAGACTCGCCAAGCACTCGTTAAGCAAGTAATGGACCCACGTATCTATCGTAATGCTAAGGTTGTTATCCCTGTTGTCATTAAAGCTGACTCACTGGGGACACTTGATGCTGTGAAGACAGAAGTTAAAAAGCGAGAGACAGACGACATTAAGATAAAGATAATCGCAGAAGGTGTTGGTAATATTTCTGAAGGTGACATTATGCTTGCTTCATCTGATGAGAAGACAGTGATTATTGGATTCACAGTGAAAATGGAAGCAAAAGCACGTGATCAAGCAGACCGCTTCAAGATCACTCCACAGATTTTTGATATTATTTACAAACTTTCAGAATGGTTCGACACTATTGTTACTGATCGTCTTCCATATGAAGAGAAAGAGACTAGTCTTGGAACACTTAAGATCCTTCGTACCTTTAGTTCACAAAAAGATAAGCATGTTATCGGTGGACGTGTTGAGACAGGTAAGATCGAAAATGGTGTACTGGTGCGTGTTATTCGTCGTGGTGTTGAGCTTGGTCGTGGACGAATCGTAGAACTCCAGGCACAAAAGATTAAAACTAATACTGTTATGGAAGGTAATGAGTGTGGTCTCATGATCGAAAGTAAAGTCGAAATGATTCCTGGAGACATGGTCGAGGCAATCACTGTAGAAAAACTCCGAATTTAACTTCTACACGCTATTAACTACACGCTACTTTATGGACGCCAATATCCCAAAATCACAACGCCAACTCCAAGTCGAGCAACAAGTTCTTGGTATCACTCAGGACTTCTTTCAGCGTGAGAGTTCAGGTGCTTCTATGATTACCGTTACTCGTACTGAGGTATCTCGTGACATGAAAAATGGAACTATTTTTATTACAGTACTTCCTGAAAGCAAAGAAGATGCGGCGATTAACTTCGCTAAGCGTATGCGTAGTGAACTACGACATTTCGTCATGAAGCGACTCCCAGTAAAAGTGATACCATTTTTTGAAGTTGAGATAGACTTCGGGGAAAAGAACCGCCTCCATGTCGACGAACTCCTTCGTAAAGAGAAGAAAGCAAACGAAGAATATCAAGCTAAGATTACACGACCTGCAGAGCAGGTAGAAAGTGAAGTGAGTGATAACTAATTATAGTTAGAAAGTAACGGGGAACAAAAAAGGGCGCAGCACGTGGATTACCACTGCTGCGCCCAAATCATTTTTTATGTCTCACGACAACAGAAAGATAAAACTGTTACTTGCCGCTTCCGCTTACCTGTACGAAGCTCCGCAGGTGCGCCATGGTTTGGTCACGGAAACCCAGGGGATTTTTTTCCACCTGAATAAGAACACCATTGAAGATGGTGCGCTTCACCTCTACATACCCATCATACCCGCTAAAAACTGGCTGTGGGTCATATTCCACACGAACCAACTCTGGCCGCTCATTGGCAACAGCAAGGACTGCACCCAAAGTGATCTGTGTCACTCTTTCAAGAACAGTGAAGGGCGTATTACCATTTTTAGGGGTAATTGTCCGCAACTGCCCGGTAACAGTTTGAGTCCTGATGTATTGCACAGCAGAACCTCGTCCAACGCGATAACATGAACCATCTTTGGTGATGGCCATACCTGAGCGGAACGAGCAGAGTTTATTGACCTGTCCAGCAAGAATAGCTTGGCATAGAAGCTCTTCAGCTCCGTATGTACCAAGCCCTAGACCCATGTCTTCTCCGTCAAAGTGCTTCTTCAAGTCGCGTTCGAGCTCTTTGGCAGCGTAGAACCGTTTGCCACCAATGTTCCCACGCTCCATGCATGTCTTGCGCTCAGATCCTTTCGCCTCACTTGCATAAAGATACGCGCGAAGCGAATCAAGCCAATCGCTTACACCGTTGTACCCATGGCCGTATCTGAAATCCTTGCGGATCCCGCCAACTTCCATAAGTGCAGCAATGGCAATTGCTTGACCAAGCACACCCACCTTTCTGGCATACCAGAGCATTGCCCCAGTTTCGGTACTAACCGGAAGCGATGAAGTGAACTTACCGCTTTCAGTCAGGAGGCAATTACTGTTGATCAGCCCAAGGGTTTGCAACTGATGTTCAGCTTCTTCTATTTTTGCGATATCCGGCACGTAGTCAAACGTAAGCGCACCAGTGCGTACCCCAAAGGATGCGCAATGCATCACAAGCTCCGTCAAAGGAACACGTGTTATTTCAGGCGAAGTTTCTTTCAACCGGTCATCCCACGCTTCATCTGAGCAGAGCACGAAGACTCCTGGAGTAAAGCGCTTCACACGGCCTTCTTGCTGTTCCAGTCGCCATTGTGACAGATTCACAAGCTCCAAGGACAGTGCCCCAGATTCGCGAACCATCTGCTGCTTGCCAGTGCCACAGGTAATTCCACCATCAAGCCACGGGATGTTAACCCCGGACTCAACAACGTTAGTACCAATCAAAACCTTGATGAAGCCGTCTTCTGCTTTCGCCGTTGCAGCTTTTCTTTCATGGTAGTCCATCTCCCCGTAAATCGTTGCCACCTCCAGTTTCGAAAGTGGATTCTCATCACGGAGACGTGCCACCAGTTGATCCAGCTCTGCTTGAGGCAGCTCTCTGTTTTCCTTTCTTATCTGCTTGGAAGCTTGTCTGAGTGTCCGCTTAGCAAAGGCCTTGATGGCCTCAGCTGTTGCTTCCACTTCACCAGCACCCGGACGAAAAACAAGAATACCTTTCCGGTTATGATTGGTGATGAGATCAACAGCAGTTTGCGCCACCGTTGCCTCAGCAAGATTCTCAAGCGCCCTACGCTCTTCCATGTCATGGAAAAATTCCTCAGGATCAGGTTCTTCGCCTTCACCTTGAATTTGAATTCCAGAACCTATTGGAACTTCAAGTCGCAGACAAGGGAATGTACGGCCATCGATTTCGTAAATCTTCGTTGGGGCAACTTTCTCGTTCCAATACGAAGCCTGCCGCACAGGGTCAATCGTCGCACTCATTTCCATGAGGCGCAAATCATTCTCATGTGCAAGCCGACGAAGAAGAAGTGCGCGCACGATAGACATGTCCATCGAGGCTTCATGCACTTCATCACAGACGACGTACTTTGCTTTCTCAATCAGTCGACTCGAGATAGCGTAACCATACGTAACAAAGAGTAGTTTTGTTTCTGCGGTCATCATTGACTGCTCACCGGATTGCTTACCCACGGCGTAGCCGACTTCTTGACCAAGCGTAAGGCCTGCTAGTTCGCAAATCGTTTCGGCAGCATTCGACGCAAGGAAGCGACGCGGTACACAGACCACCACTTGTTCACTCGCCTTCTCGGCAAGCTTACAGGTAGCGACAAGTGTCTTTCCAGAACCCGTTGCCGAGCTCAAGATAACCGTCAAACCATCAGTGACATCTGTCACCAATTGATCTGCAATGCCCATGACAGGTAGAGTGGCAAGTGCGTCATAGAGTTTCTGAAACATGGTACTTAACACGACATTACTATCGTGATTTCTCTTTAAGAGAGCCGAAGCTCTTTAGTTGTGAAATAAGCTACCATGTCCGAAGACAGAGGATAGCCATGTGGACGGTGACTTTTTCAAGCACCGCAAGGAAATACAAATGTATATCTATACTCCCGTGTGGTGCTTGAAAACTTACTACTTTATATGAGCAATTCACATTATCAATGAACAAATATCGTTACATACTATAGCATATTTATGTTATTAAGTCAATAATATACTTGACAAATCCTGTATTTTGTGTATAATATAAAAATGAGTTAGTGTGCATTCAGCATTACTGATTCTACGTTGTTGTTTCAACCCGGGTATAATACCCACCAAAGAAAGGCCTTTCATCATGAAGACCACTACTCCCATCAAAACCAAAGCTGGCGAAATCGCCGAGTTCGTGCCCGTTGCCGGGCTGATCGTCAAGCTCTTCCGAAGCGATGCCTACCACGGCAACCGCGAGGACGGGAATGGCTTCCGGCCGACCTCGATCCAGAAAGATGGGACGACCTTGTGGTCGTTCGATGCGCTGTATCTTGGTACCGGCAAGATTGCCGAATTCATGTTGTACGGTGATGACGAGCAAGTCATCGTCGTGCGCGACAGGAACACGGTTTACGAGATCGTGCGGATCATGGACTACGCGCACGCAAAGTGTGCCAAGTTCGACGATAAGGTCGTCATGATCGGCGGCAGCTCCAAGGAGCTGTTGCTGGACATGAAGATCCAGGCCGCGGAAGCCCTCGAGATGCGATACTGGCCATCCCCAGCAGAGATGAAGATCATCAACAGGCGACTGCAGATCGCGCATGAGAAGCGTCAAGCTGCCAAGGCTGCCAAAGAAGCGGCCGGATTGCAGCTGAGGACTGCCGCTTGTGAGGCCATCATGGCTCGCAAGATTGTCGAAGCGTGGACTGCAGACGGCAGCCGTCGCTACGGCGTTCCTGTTACCGGGAACGAATGGCGGTCCCTCAAGGACAACACGTTCTGCATCCTGATGGTTGATGGCCAACCGACGGAATCTTTCATCGTCGAGAAGAACGGCACCCAGGCCAAGAAGATCAAGATCAGCCAAGTGTCGGCAACTAAGCCGACCCCGAAGCTGCTGAACGATCTCCCGGTCGCAATCGACATGATGGAAGTCACCATTGGCGATGAAACGAAGGACATCTTCGTTTTCGCTAGCACGGAGGACATCAAGCGCCTCCGTCCGACCGGCGACTCAGAAGAATGGGCTGGCGTCCGCAAAGACGTAGATGGCGACATCACGGTCTACAAGGTCACCAAGAACGGGTTCAACCCCCTCCACGTGATCAAGGTCGTTCTCGAGACCGTCTGACGGCAACCCGGTGTGGGATGACCCCACACCTCAAGGTCCTGCATGTTATTGCAACGTGTGGGGTCTTTTTTTATTTTATTACATATTTGACGGGAAAGGACTTGGCTATTACTTTGGTATTTTGTTACATAACAAATTTATTTTCGTCCAAGACGTGAATTTACTAATTCAAAAATACTCAAAGTTTTAGCCTAATGAAAAACTGACAAAATTATTCCCAAAAATACTGCACTCAATTTTTGAGAAATAATTTTGTAAACCAGTTTTTCTTTCAAGTCCTACGTAACAGTGCTTTGGCACTGTTACTTTCCCGGGCTCAACTAAAAAATGGACAGCTTTCGCTGTCTCATTTTTTATGTTGTGCCCGGGAAAGGACTAGGTCACAGTTTCTATTCCTCGTAAACTCGTCATAGAAGAAACTGCGACCCCGTATTCAAGTCCTTGCGCAAGTGACGCAGGTCACTTGCTTCTGATGCTCGCAAAATAATAAATACCCATTCTAATTACAAAATGGGTATTTATTATTTTGTGCCCGGGAAAGGACTTGAACCTTCATGAGTTGCCTCGCTTGCTCCTAAGGCAAGTGCGTCTACCAATTTCGCCACCCGGGCTTTTAATTTGTCTAGAGATTATACACTAAAATATGGTAGAGTGCTACTTATGCAAACACCTGTTATCTACGAAGATTCGAACATCTTGGTTATCAACAAACCTTCCGGTCTTGTGGTGCACCCTTTTGATTATTCTACAGAAGAAACCCTTTTTGATTTTTTAACGACTCATACTCCAGAAATATTCGAAATTGATAACCCTGTTATCCTCCAAGACAAACGAACAATAAATCTCGGTGGTATCGTTCATAAGTTAGACCGTGACACCTCAGGTGTGATGGTGACAGCTAAGAATCAAAAGACATTTGATGAGCTTAAGTCGCAATTTAGGAATCATACAATTACTAAGACATACATTGCACTTGTTGACAGAGTTATTACGGAAACAGAGTTCACAATAGATGCACCACTTGGCCGCAATAAAAAAGACTATAAGCAACAAGTTAATCCAGAGAACCCAAGAGGTGAATTACGTGATGCCGTCACTCATGTAAAAGTAATTACAAGAAATGAAAATGATAACACCTCGCTTGTTGAACTAACCCCAAAGACTGGCCGAACACACCAACTCCGTGCACACATGTCACACATTGGGCACCCAATCGTTGGAGATAAAGCATACGGCAGTACACATGACTCACCTCGTATCATGCTTCATGCTAAGACACTTATGTTTGATGTAGATGGTGAGAAGTTTTTCTTTGCAACAGAAAACACTTTTTAAATATTCAAAAGAGCTATGTTAAAGTAGTTATCCCAATCCTAAATGATTATTTTTAAAGTGCAACATCAACACTAAAAATTATTAGTTTATTTTTGAGTTGATGAACCTTGAAGTCGAGAACATTCTTTTTGTGATTCACCGCCCCCGAGATTTTCACAATTAGAAAAATCTTTTTTAATAATATAAACATTAAGTTTACATTTATTTTTTACAGTATTATCAGTAATTTTTTCACAATCAGCAAGATCAACAGTGTTTCTTGCTTTTTCATAATAACAATCATCCGGGGATAGGTCTGGTCTATTTATCCTAGGGAGAATAACTACTTGGTCACATTGACCTGACATGTACAAAAGATTGTTAGAGTTGTAGCTGTCTACTAATTTTGTATGACTCCTTTCAATTAAAAATAATGAGTAGCTTACAAATGTTACAATTAATAAAAAGAAAGCTATAAGTACTTTAAGTATTCTTTCTAAATTAGTTGTAACTAATTTACTGTGAGATAACAACATAAAAAAGTAATGGAACCCTAGTAAACAGATGAATCCTGCGAGTACCCAAAATGGAATATAAAAACCCGCCCATCCAAAACTCCACTGTCTCCACTCTATAAAAATAGAAATACCCGTATACAGAAAGAATAAGCCTATTTTCACTTTTAGACTTCTGTTATGCAGAAGTGAAAAAACAGTAGGAACAGCTAATACTAGACAGAAAAAGAATTCTCCTAATTTAGATGTAGCATTACCTGTCTGATGAAAAAATCCAATAAGAACCAAGAACACAAGAAAAGCTGACCAAAGAAAAACAAATCTGAATACTATTGAAATTTCGTTCTGATTTGAAACGCTGACTTGGTTGACTTCATTTGGAGTAAAAGTATCTATTTTCGGTGGCATAATTAGATTTATTATATCTATCTATATTCTATAACAATAAGCAGAACATAATTTTATTTATGAAGACTTTCTATTCCTCCCGAAAAAGAAATAAAGGGTTGTACCGATTGATCCACCTAGTGTATCCATAAGCATGTCTTTTTGGGCATCCCAGATATCCCCTTGTGATCCAAGCACAGCAAGTCCAGCCTCAGGATCCTCCCCTATAGCATAACGCCATTCGAATATTTCATAAAATGCTGCAATCGCTGGAATAATCATAAAGGACGCAAGGTATGCAAACCATTTTTGATTAACCACTTTATACTTGATAAGTGCCTCAATCATTGCATACGCATAAAATCCAACTGTCATATGTGCAACCCTGTCGTACATATTTCGTTCAAATCCAAACATATGATTGAACCAATCAAAAGGAGCAAGTGCAAATGTATAGTGTCCGCCATAGGTATGCATAAAGACGAGCACACTCATCAGTACGTACGCAAGATTAGAAAATCTAATTTTAAAGAAATAGAGAACAACGAGTATGGCAACAATAGGTAGGATGGTGAAGTTCTCCGTGAACCACACAGCTCTATCATATGGCTTAATAGCAAGCACAGCGAACTCAATAATGTACGCAACTAGTAGTAAGTGGGGTAAATATTTTGAAAGGAATTTCATGAGTATAGTGTAACACTAAATAGACAGGACATCGCTCTGCTGAATTCCCGTTCTAAACATAAAATTAAGAGAGACTATTTAACCTCAACCAATACTTCATTACGAGTCATCCATGGAGGTGTGCCTGGGGCGTTATATCCGGCATATGATGGTTTACTAATTACCTCTACTTTATCTTGTGAAAGTAGCTCAAGTAATTTCTTTTCCATGTTTTGGATACGTGAGTCAGTTCTGTACCCAGAAAACCTAAGCACTGCAAATTTCTTATCTGGTATCTCTACTATCTTTACTTGTGAGTCTGACGGGGTAGGAAGAGTGTCCATGGTGTAGGATTTTGGCATTCCAAAAGATATAGTCCTGGTTTCATTTTCACCACCGACCATAACAGGTGCAGTCATGGCAATTTTTTCTGACGCGCCCCCTTCCATTACCACAGGTGATGTCATGGCAATGTTTTCTTTTTTTATATTAGCTCCAAAAATGTATCCAGCAACAATACTAAAGCCTGTACTCATTGAATCACGATAAGAACCAGTTACGGTAGTCTGTGCAACAATGTGACGTGGGTAGTTTCTAATTTCATATCCTCTAGCTTTTTTTACAACAGAATACTCTGCCTGCTCAACTCGCGAACCGAAGTAGCCATAAATGGACCAAAGAATGAGAATGACAAGTATAACAATTATAGTTATTTTCATATGCATCAGTGTAGCATTTTAAGATGGATGAGATGTCCGATAATAATCCTGGCATGAAGCCAGGATTATAAAGTATATGTCCCCAGTAGGGGCATCTTCGACAAGTAAATTTTTGCCGTCGCAAAAATTTCTCGCCGACCGCCGCTCGCGACTCGGCTTGCTAGCCTCGTAACGCTCCGCGCTTCGATCCCTAACACACATGAAGCAGTTCATGTGCTCTGGGGACACAAATATGCAAAAGCGACATCTTAAGATGTCGCTTTTGCATATTTGTGTCCCCAGTAGGGATCGAACCTACGACCTGCGGATTAAGAGTCCGATGCTCTACCAGCTGAGCTATAGGGACAGGTCTACACGGAAATACTATACCACATAGTGAAAAATTATTCTAGAGTCTTGCCAAAAAGTATGCTAGAATTAAAAAACTTTTAATTAAACATAAAAGAATGATGCAGTGGCGAAGAGGCCTAACGCTGCGGTTTGCAAAACCGCCATTCGCGGGTTCGACTCCCGCCTGCATCTCCAAAGTAACCTTCAAGGTTACTTTAAGATGCAGGAAGACATTGCCTGAGTCATGTCTGTCGGGAGTCGAAGCGCACAGCGATGTTTCGTTAGCAAACGAAACCGCGAGCGGCGGTCGGCGAGAAATTTTTGTGACGACAAAAATTTACTTGTCGAAGACATTCCCGTCTGAGTTTTAGGAATTTGAATTAAACAACGCCCGGGTGATGGAATGGTAGACATAAAGGACTTAAAATCCTTGGTTGGAAACGACGTGCGGGTTCGAGTCCCGCCCTGGGCACAATAAAAGTATCATTTAGAAATAGGGTATTTTTCTTACACCAAATTTATGTTGGGCTGATATACTATTTACCATGAAACCGTACATGATAATTATTGATGGTCCGATGGGATCAGGGAAAAGCACTATTGCCACATTACTCAATAAAAAACTAAAAAGGACAGCACACTTAGGAATAGATAGGATAAAATTCTTTGTTTCAGATTTTAAAAGAGATCAGGATGACAATCATATGACACTTTTAGTTTTACTAAGGATGATTGATGAGTATGTAAACAATGGAATCAACATACTTATTGCGCAAGGTCTCTACAGAAAAGAGCACCTTGAACCTTACCTTAAGATTGCAAAAAAGAAAGGCCTCACAGTTTTCATGTATCAATTAGAAGCACCTAAGGAAGTCTTGCTTGAAAGAGTCGTACAGCGCCCAAAACCAGCTGAGGCACGAACACCAGTTTCAAAAACCAAAGTTATGGACAACTTAAACGGCTGGTCAGAAAACAGACAGAAATTTGAAAAGGTTTTTGATACAAGTAAATTGTCAGAGGAGAAAATAGTGAAAGAAATTCTAAAGGATATTAAGAGCCTTGTTTAAATATATAGTGTCACCCACCGTGAGGTAAATAATGTTTTCTCTGCTCAAGCTAGTAAATTAGGTATATAAGGCACCAGATCACTTTTCATCAATTCAGTTCTAACCTTAAGACTGCGATTTTAACAAGTTGAGTACAACTTAAAAAATCGGGAGCATTATCTATTAGGGTGCACAAGTTTTAAAACACTAATATCTTATCATATTGGTATTTTATGTTTACCATTTCCGTTATATTTTAAATCTACATAGTTGGCAAATTAAACTTTAGCTACATAATATATAAATACTGGCAGTAACACACTCCTTGTTTTTTCTCCCACAGTATGACACTATAATAAAAACTTTTAGTTCCTTCATTTATGAAGAAAGGAGAATAACGTGCGTTTTCCTAACATTTCCAAAACAACTGGATGGTGCATCATCCCATTCATTCTTCTCGTATTTGCCATACTCTTCCGCAACAGGTACATATGGATGTACGGATTCGAACCAACATGGAACACGGCTACACAGATAGCGCTTGCTGGCGCGTTTCTGACCCAAGTTGCATACATTCCATCAGGAAGTCAGGCAGCACTAACATTTGGTGGAAAGAAAATTAGTTGCGTGTGGGAAGATGGAATATCCCCGCTTCCGAATTTTTTCCACATCACCATCAAATCATTTAGCTTCTCAGTGTTATGGGGATTACTACCTCTTCGCCAAGATAACTATGAATATGAGCATCTCGACCATCACATTAACATGGACAACCGTCGTGTTACCCGAAGCTATCAAGCAAATGTCACAGCGGGGCAAATGGTCTGGATAAGCTTCTTCAAGTGGGTTTTCATTGGCTGGATGGAATTACCTGTACACTTGAGAGTATCTGCATTTGGATTCAGAATCATGTTGGCAGGAATATTCTCATCACTTTTTACATCTGGCATCCCGGTGCATCTGCTCAACCGGCTCTGAAAGCAGCACCACACCCCACAGGACTCTTCGCGGTCCTGTGGTTTTTGTATGCAAAAATCATTGCTATACTTTTTTTATGTCGCCTCCTATCACAACTATCTCTCGTGATACTTTTAAAGATCACCCACTTCTTTCGCGTCTTCTTGAGCTCCATGACATACCAAAAGAAATACATATTAAAGGGGCACTACCTAATATCACCATTGATGAATACGGCCGAGCAACGCCTCGTATTCTTACTGTTGTTGGTTCACGAAAATACACTACGTATGGCAGGCAAGCTCTTGAGATGTTGATTAGTTCACTTACAGGCCAAGAAGTTGTTATCATCTCAGGTCTAGCTCTTGGAATAGATAGCCTTGCACACAAGTCAGCACTTACTAATAACATACTTACAATTTCTATTCCTGGAAGCGGTCTTGATGAAAAGGTGCTCTACCCAAGTAGTCACAGGAATCTCGCTCAAGAAATCATTAATCAAGGTGGAGCGCTCATCTCTGAATTACCAAATAATGCTCGAGCTGCACTGTGGACATTCCCGATGCGTAACCGAGTTATGGCAGCACTCTCGGATGCAGTACTATTTATAGAAGCTGAAGAAAAGTCAGGTACGCTCATAACCGCGAGACAAGCTCTTGAACTTGGTCGAGATATTGGAGCTGTTCCTGGGGATATTTTCTCACCAACTTCCTACGGTACAAACATGCTTATCCGTGAGGGTGCGTACGTCATCGCCTCACCAGACAACTTATACGACTTACTTCATCTTTCAAAAAAAGAAATAGCAGCATCTACCACTAAAGACATTTCTTCATACACAGAGCACGAGACTATTATTATGGAATCGCTTCGTGAACCAACAGACAAAGATACGCTTTTTACTATCACAAAATTATCATTCGAAGATTTTATTTCTGCATTTTCTTCACTTGAACTTAACGGTCATGTCGAAGAGACATTTGGCGAAGTCAGACGTTTAGTGTAATATCAACGATTAGTACTCATTATCTTGGTAAATTAAAGCTCATACACATGTATCCTTCTGTCTGTGTGGTAAGCTAAAGTCTACAAGCTAAAGTCTAAAGTCTGTCCTCATGAAACTCCTCATCGTAGAAAGTCCTTCCAAGGCAAAAACAATCTCAAAATACCTAGACGGTGCGTACGAAGTACGTGCTTCTGTTGGTCATGTCAGAGATCTCCCAAAGAGTAACAAAAAAGCAGTTGATATCGAAGGCGGATTCATCCCTCATTATGAAGTTACACCAGGGAAAGAAAAAGTTATTGCAGAAATAAAAGCACTCGCTAAAAAAGCTAACGAAGTCATCCTCGCAACCGACCCCGACCGTGAAGGAGAAGCTATTGCATGGCACGTAAAAGACGCGTGTCAGTTAGATGGTGCGAAGCGTGTAACATTCCACGAAATCACAGAGAGCGCTATCAAAGAAGCGCTTAAACATCCTCGTGAGATAGACATGAAGATGAAAGAAGCACAAGAAGCACGTCGAGTTCTCGATCGTCTCGTAGGATATGACCTATCGGGAGTTATCTGGAAAAAGGTTCGCTACGGACTTTCTGCTGGACGTGTTCAGTCCCCTGCACTTCGTATTATCATGGAACGCGAACGAGAGATACGCGCGTTTATTCCTGTTACCTATTTCGTCATTGCTGGTGAATGGAAGACAGTTGGCAGAATGGCCGAGAGTAAGACCTACCCTCTTCAGATGGAGTGTGAAGTTCAACCAAATAACAAAGATGAAGCAGAACGCATAGTTCGTGAAGGTAAGAAAGGTACATGGGAAGTTCTTGACGTAGAAAGCACTGAGGCATCTCGTTCACCTAAAGCACCGTTTACTACTTCTACTCTTCAACAAGCAGCATCGTCACGTCTTGGCTACGCACCATCTCGCACCATGGGTATCGCACAGAAGCTATACGAAAAAGGTCTCATCACCTACATGCGTACAGATAGTACAACTCTTTCAGCTCAAGCGGTTGCAGAGATAGCAAGTGTTATCGAAAAGAATTATGGTAAAGACAAAGTCTCTGTAAGACAATATAAAACTAAGAGTAAGAATGCTCAGGAAGCCCACGAAGCGGTACGTCCAACTCACGCGTCAGTTCGTAGCGGCGGAACAACAGATGATGAGAAACGTCTCTATTCTCTTATCTGGGAAAGAACTGTTGCTAGTCAGATGGTGGACGCTAAGATCAAGCGAAGTAAGATTACAGCCAACATCACAACAAAAAGTATTCCCAACTTTACAGTAAATGGTTCTATTCTTATTTCTCCAGGATGGCTTGCTGTAGACCCTGACTCTCGAGGTGATGATGTGATTCTTCCTGAACTTTCAAAAGGCGATCAACTCAATTTAAATACACTTCAAGCAATAGAGAAGCAGACAGAGCCGCCAAATCGCTATACCGAAGCAGGTCTCATTAAAGAACTTGAGAAGCGTGGTATTGGTCGTCCATCAACATACGCATCGATTCTTTCGACCATTGAAGCTCGAGGTTATGTGGAGAAAGTAAACAAGGCACTTCATCCAACAGATACAGGTGAAGTAGTTATCACATTCCTTGAAGATCACTTCGCACAATATATTAGCGATACGTTCACCGCAGAAATGGAAGACAAGCTCGACCTCATCTCAGAGGGTAAGGCAACATACCTTAAGACGCTAAAAGATTTCTACGGACCATTCATTAAAGACGTGAAGTCAAAAGATGATATCGAGAAAGCAACAAGCATGGGTGATGCTCCAGAGGGTATGCAGTGCCCACTATGTGACGCCAATATGGTTATCAAACTTGCGAAAAATGGTAAGTTCTATTCATGTATACGTTATCCAGAATGTATGGGTGCACGAAAGATAGATGGCGAAATAATGGAAGGCCCAAAGAAACTTGGAAAGAAATGTCCAAAGTGTGAAAAAGGTGAGCTCATGGAACGTGAAGGTCGCTATGGTAAGTTCATTGCATGTGATAACTATCCAAAATGTAAGTACATCGAACAAGATGAAGAGATGCGAAAAGCTAACTCAACTGGAGTTCACTGCAACAAATGTAAAGATGGGTACATGGAGGAACGAAAAGGACGCTTCGGAATTTTCTACTCTTGTTCTAACTACCCAGACTGTAAACATATTATTAAGACTCGCCCAACTGGTAATCGTTGTACGTACATAAAAGCTGACGGTACACAGTGTGGTGAACTCATGATGACTGGAACTAAGACAATTCCTGAGAGATGCTCTGATAAGACGTGCCCGAATCATAATCCACATAAACTTGAGGTGAAGAAATAAGGTAATTTCTAAAAATCACAAATTAAACTTTACTTTACTATTTATTTTTCTTTTTAAGATTTTCATCGAAATGAACGCCTATCTTTTCTGCTGAAAAGCGGCTCTGCTCGGCGCGTCCGCCTGTGCAAGTCATTTCTCATGAAAATCTTGATGGTGTTTTAAATACATATACAATACAACAGGCGGCCACTTCGTGGCAGATGTTGCATTTAATATACCCCTAGTATAGAGTTACTGTCAGTTCCGGTGTATTCCGGTTAACTGCTCTTTATGAGCACTTGAAGGAGAATAGCCATGTCACGTTCGCATGACTTGGTCGGTGTCGCAATCGGAGATGTGCGCGTCTCTGTGATGGAACTCAGTCTAAATGAAAGACTGCAGCTTTTTGAAGCCTATTCAATGAGGTTATCTAGGCATTATGCCGACCTAAGAGGTGGCTCATCCTTTGTTGGTTGGGAAATCGAAAATTTTGGTGAGACGTTAACTCCGCATAGTGTTCGACGGCATTCACTTTCGTTTACTCGAAACCAGTTCCCAAGCTCTTCAAGCTATGGACATAGGACGAGAATTTTCACTCTAGCTAGCGATTACTTCAGACTACCAGAATTCGAAAAACCAACAAATGGACAATGGAGACGTGGGGATACCCGACTTGTCATTCGACTTTGCCTTACCCAAGATGGTGACCTCTATCTTGAGTGGTATGAAGGAAAAGTGGTGTCAATTGAAATGCCGAATGAAGTTCTCGTGAATGTGGCACACTATATCAAGCTGCCTGAACATATGAGGCTTGGCAATTCCATGCCCTATGAATTGAAGAAGCTTTTGGAAACCTGCCCCAGTATCCTCCTCTTCTTTGGGCATGGAGCTCTCAGCCTTCTTGCCAGCGAATTCGAAGCAAGACAAAGGAACATTATTCGCGACAAGGCATTATTCTCGGATTTGAATGCGATTGGAAAAGTTTTTGGGATCAGACATCCCTGACGCATTTCATGGGTCTGGCGACGCGAATCGCCGGACTTTTTTTATTTCTTAATTCTTACCAGTTAAAAATTATAATTAGTTATATGTAGGTAGTTTATATTTTCAAAAACAAATTCAACTTCTCATTTATTTTTAGGTGTGATATTGTAGATATATGGACTCACATCTTTTTACTGACACTAACCCTGACAGAATCTTCGCGCTACTTCCAGATCTTGGCGAAGCTGATAAAACGCTCATTAAGCGTGCTTGTGCTTTCGCAGAAGAAGCTCATGCTGGCCAACTTCGTAAAAGTGGTGAACCCTACTACAATCACGTCTTCGCCACAGGGGTGAATCTTGCAACGCTTAAGATGGACGCTGACACCATCGCGGCCGGTATCATGCATGACGTACTTGAAGACACGAGTGTTACCAGCTTAGAAATGACACAAGCGTTCGGTGAACACATCACCAAGCTTGTTGAGGGAGTAACGAAGCTTGGTAAATTGCGCTACACAGGAGCAGAACGTCACGTTGAGTCTCTTCGAAAATTTTTCATTGCAATGGCAGATGACATCCGTGTGGTTGTTATCAAGCTCTGCGACAGATTGCACAATATTAAGACACTTCAGTATGTCTCCCCTGATAAACAGAAGCGTATCGCTCTTGAGACTCTTGAGATTCATGCGCGACTCGCTGACCGCCTCGGAATGGGACGCCTAAAGGCACAACTTGAAGATGCAGCATTCCCGTATGTCTATCCAGAAGAATATAAAAAGACAGTAAAACTTTTTAACGAGATGAATCCTATCTCAGATGAACAGCTAGAAAAAGTTGTTGTTGCGTTTAAGGATGAGCTTCGAATATTTGATGTAGAAATTGAACAGATTGACCATAGAGTGAAACATCTTTATTCTCTCTGGCAGAAATTGAAGCGCTATAAGATGGATGAAACAAAAGTCCATGATGTTGTTGCACTTCGAATCATTGTTTCTACCGTATCTGATTGTTATCAAGCTCTTGGCGTCATCCATGGCCTCTACAGGCCATTCCCTGGGCGATTTAAAGATTACATCGCTGTTCCTAAACCAAACGGCTACAGATCTCTTCATACCACCATCTTCTCAGGTGATGGTAATACTCTCGAAATCCAAATCCGTACCAAGGACATGCACCGTGAAGCGGAATACGGTATCGCAAGTCACCTGTCATATAAAGAACTTGGCAAAGGGATAAGTGAAGAAGCTATCGTTAAAAAAACAGGATGGACAAAAGAACTTCTTGAGTGGCAAAAGGAACTCGAACCTCACAAAGATTTTATGAAACATCTCAAAGAGGACTTTTTCCAACATCGAGTATTCATCCTTACACCTAAAGGTGATGTTATTGATCTTCCTGACGGATCAACAACAATTGATTTTGCTTATGCAGTCCACTCAGATATTGGGGATCATATTTCAGGATCAAAAGTTAATGGCAAACTAGTTCCACTCGATACAAAATTACAAAATAGAGACGTCGTCGAGATCGAAACAAAAGAAAGCTCTGTACCAAAACGTAAATGGATAGAAATGGCAAAGACAACGCTCGCCAAGCGAAAGATCCGCCAATATATCCGTGAAAATGGAGGCCTCCTTGATAAGTTCTTGACAAGATAGAATAGTAATGTTAGTTTAAATTATCATCAACACAGGAGGAACTACCGATGACACAGCAACAGTTGAACAAAGCAATGAGCCGTCCGCTCAAAACTTTAGTCCTCAACCTTGATCCCCAGGAAGCACTGAAGCACAACCCTGATCTCCAGGAGTTGCACGAGGCAATCTGCGGTCAAGCGCGTTTCTTTGCGACAGGTCGCACCGACCCGAAGCTTGGAGAAGTTCTTGCAAACCTGTTCTTTTCTGGCAACGAAATGATGCCAGGGATTTATGAACCGATGATTGACGTCATTCGGAACATCCACAGGGTCCACGGCACCGAAAAGGGTCGTAGACTGGTTATCGAGCGAGGCATGCAGATTGTCGCTCAGTACTACGGAACTCTCTATGATCGTCTGACACAGGAAGGGATTCCCGTCAGCTGAACTGAACAACCCCACGAACCGACCAGGAGAGCCCCTTGAGCTTCCTGGTTATTTTTTATTATTTAGTACAAGAAAACGTGACCATTGGTCACGTTTTTCTATCCACTCATTGCCCTCTACTCCATCCTCACAAACGGATATCTCTCCACTTCTTTTCCATCAACAATAGCCTTGTCTAACCAACCCGCGAGAGAACGATTAAACTTTGGCGCAGCTGCCCCTTCATACAAAGGCACATATTCAATATGCCATTCATCAGAATCTGAGTTAAGCGAAATACCCGTCACCTTGTACTCATAATCAGGATTCTTGTAATGCGTATGAATCGCCCCAATCTGCGGCGCATCAACTGGAATTTCAAATGTTTCGTTTGTCATGTGTTTTTCTTAAAATAAGCAACAATGTATTAGCACTATAAATTATATCATACAAAACTTTTTCAAAATTAAGCACAAACTCTAACCAAAAAATTGCTTTAGATACAAGGCACGGAGAAACGAGCGAGGAGACGTAGTAGGTCTACGTTGACGAGCGAGAGAGGCTCCGTAACGCAGTAGATGAAGTATTTTTTGGTTAGAGCGCGAAATTCTTTATGGAATAAAGATCCTCATTCTGCTCATCATGCTTCACTTCTTCGATTGATCTATCATCCTCAGCAACCTCTTCAACAATTTCATCAGCTATAACAGAAATATTTTCTGGCTTCACCCCATCTAATTCAACTGCTTCACTTGATGTAATGGTAGCAAAAGTTTCTAATGGTGCAACCTCCTCTGGTGTTGCTTCACGAACTACTTCGACATGATTAAGATGTGTAAGCTCAGTAATTGGCTCGATGTGTCGCTCAGTGTTTGGAACCGCCTTAAGTGTCTCCATATCTTCATCCCGTAATTTATCGAACATCCCCTTATGAGTCTTTGCTTCCCCTGCCTTTCGGATTGCAATAGATATTGCCAATAATTCTTCGTGAGAAAAGTAATCAATCGAAATACGGCCCCCACGTTCACGAGGCTCGATCTGTACTCTTGTCCCAAGAGTTTCAGCAAGCTTCTCTTCCATGTCCACAACTTCAGGAGTCATGAAGAGATCCTTCTTACGAACTTTTTCAAAAGCAATACGACGAGCAATCTGCTCCGCCTCTCGCACCGTCATCTTACGCACCATCATCTCTTTAAAGAGTGTCATCTGTTCTTGAGGTCTATCGATAAGCATAAGAAGTGGTCGTGTGTGCCCCTCAGTAATCTGTCGCTTTGATATTGCGTCTAGGATATCTTGTGGAAGCATGAGGATACGTACAGTGTTAGAAACATACTCTCTACTCTTTCCCATCTTTCGTCCTACTTCTGCCCATGTTAACTTAAATTCATCTGCTAGGCGTTGGAATGACTGCGCACGCTCAACTGAGTTGAGGTCTTCTCGCTGGAGATTCTCGATAATCGCAAGCTCGAGCTTCGCACGACTATCATCTCCACTACGCACAACAACTGGTACTTGTGTGATTCCCGCAAGCTTAGACGCTCTTAAACGTCGCTCACCAGCAATGAGCTCATACTCTACTTTTACTCCACCGTCTTCTAGGTGTGTTTCTTGTCGAGAGACAACAAGCGGCTGAAGCACTCCATACTGACGGATACTTGCAGAAAGTTCTCGCAATCTATCCTCATCGAATTCACGCCGTGGCTGATACGGATTCGGTACGATTTTATCTATTTCTATCCAATAAATTGATGATTCTGTTTGTCCCATAGCTCTTTATTGGGTCAGTATACCACAGGAGAAATATCATGATGTTAACAATAAAATTCTATTAAAATAACTAGCTCAATAAAAAAAACGAACACCGAAGTGTCCGTATACTGTGTTACCCCCTCCTGAGAACTGTGATAACTGCTTCAGCTTTCCTTGTATTCTTCAGCCCAAGTCTGTATGCAACACCCTCGGAAATATCAGCAATCCGGCCTTGCACAAATGGCCCACAATCATTTACCCTCACAATTTCCGATGCACCTGTACTACGATTCTCCAGTCGTACATAGGTTCCCATCGGGAGAGTGAGGTGTGCCATGGTGTTCGCATTTTTGTCGAACACTTCACCGCTTGTGGTTCTTTTTCCGTGAAATTCATCGCCATACCACGAGACTTGCCCAACCTGACGTTCATCCTGAATGTAACGATCTTTGGTGCAGACAAAGTCTCCTCGTTTATTACGGGGTTGTGGCGGAACGATAAGAGGTGTGATTTTACTTTCGACAATCTCGCGAGACGATTCAACTTCTTGGGTTACTGTGCTGTTGGCAACATCAAAGGTTTCTGCCCGAGCGCTTGCAGTGATAGCTGCAAGCTTGGACTGACTTTTGGTACTACCAAAAACACATAAGCAAACAAACAAAAAGATGATGACTCGAAAGACGCTAGCGTGATTACTCATCTGACTCACTTTCTAAACAAAAGGACAACTAACTCCTTATTCTTTATACCACATGTGATATAGTAACGTCAATTAATAAAACCCTTAATTATTGACCTATAATATTATTTAAATAAATACTCCTGCTTCTCTACCGCTTGCAGACATGCACCGCGATTAAAAAAATACAAATCTTTACAAAGAGAGCGAACTGGCGTCGTAGAGCCGTAATGATTAACTGCAAGAGTTGCCATTCCTGATATACAAGCTCCGATCTGGCTAATTTTACCAGTAAGACAAAACCGTTCAACCAACTTCGGATTATTAATATTTTCTTTCATTGCCTGAGAACCTACCCCAGAAGCACAGGTTATTCGATACTTAGCTTCAGCATCTCTACACATTCTAAGAGCCCCCTTGTAATCATTTTTATGAACAAAGAGATAGTATGTAGGAGCGTATACATAGCAATCTTCTTTATAGAAAGTCGTCTTCTCGTTGCATGGATATAGTGGACGATTCTTATCTACATATGCTGACACATGACTATCCTGATCGACACCAAAGTTTTCCATGTAGACTCCATTAATACACGAATCTTTTGCAAATGTATCTTTATACACCTCACACAGCCTAACAGAGTCAGGCAAATTATTCTCAGTAAAAAACATCATGCCGTGACCAATACCATGGTAACACTGCCAATTAGCAAAATTCTGAACAGTGCTTGTTCCGCAAATTGAATTCATAGTTTTTAGAATATCTTTTGTCTCAGAAAAAATTGACTCGATGATACCGTGTAGATATCCTGAGTTACATAACTCATCTTGATACTGCATAGCTTTACTAAAGCTGCCATACATTTCATACGCTTCATGACCTATCTCATGGACAATTGCATGACATGAGTGAGATAACTTGTCATCCTTTTTTATTTGTTCACGGAGATTATCTAGGGCAAATGATGGGTCTCGCTTTTTAGCCATCCTTATATAAGTATCTTTAGCTGCAACATACTCATCCCATGATAGCTCAGCAGACGCTTGTGATTGTATCTTGTTGTTTGTCTGAGACAGAACTACAGCAAGTGCCACACTAACGATAAGCAAAAGAAGCAACGCAATAACATATTTTCGATTCGAAAATATAGTTGTTAGTTTTATAAAAATACGATTAATCATTATGAGGAAGTTTAGCATGTATATTGTAGAAATTTACAGGCGCCAGACTGAACATCACAACTCTAAAAAAGTACACATAGTATCTTAGAATAATCTAAATTACACAGGAAGAATGGACTTCATTGCATCTCTGACTGTAGATTTTTGACCCTCTGCAATGTTCATATTGTTTAATCTAAAATTAAAATAGTCTTCTCCGAGTGCATAAGCCCCCATAAGCTCCGTAATATCTTCCATTATTTGTTGATCTAATGCAATTTCACTAGAATGCCCCCACTCAACAACGTTTTGTTCCTTTTCCGCAGTCTGAGAATGATAGATAGGAAGAGTAGCTAGACCTGTTACTGGTTTTCCTGTTCCTAATTTTATCGTGTCTAACAAACCATACAAATAAATATACGAATACGTAGCATTACCAAATTCTTTGCGACTTGGTTTAAAATTTGCCCCGTCTGTTTTATAGCGTATTAAATCATGTTGAAAACCAGCAGACATTTGATATACATGAGCCATTTCATGAGATGCTTTAACAGCGAATTCATGATCCGCACTTTCTACGCCCCAACCAAAAATCTTTGCAATTTCTTCTGGAACTTTTTGTGTACCTATTACAACTTCTGTTGGAGTTTCTTGAAGTGTTTCTTTTGTAAGAAGTGATCGAGTTGTTCCATGCCAATTGTTATCATCATTTTTAATTGGAACATTCGGGAAGAGTGCCAGAAGTTTCGTAAAAATAAGACCCCCGTCATGAGTCTTGAATTTTTCATATATCTTATCAAAATTAAATCTTGGGGCTTGCTCTGGTCTCACCAAGTATCTATCTCCAGCTGATGCACTGCGTGCAGAATTGTTAACAGGAGAGACCACCTTAACTTCTTCTTGTTTATGAGGATTTTGGTTACGTGGTGGCATAGGCTATTTATTTATTTCTATAATTTTATCAGAAAATACATAAATAATACTTGTATCTTCATACTGCGTAACTAGTTCCTCATCTTTTGGATATGTATGCCCATGTAATAGATACTTTGGTTTCTGTTGATCAAGATATACACGAAGTGCCTTGAAGCCTTGGTGCGCAATCTCTTCAGGTGCATCATTAATGCCATACGGTGGGCAATGACACAACATCACATCCACTCGTGGAAATGTTGCAAGGAGCTCAGCCGCTTCCTCTTGCGTATACATTGGTGCATACGGATCATTTTTGTATCGTACTGACCCCTCGAAACCTCCAAACACCATCCCCTGATGTTCAAAAGTCTCTAGATGCATATTTTTGATACCAAGTTCATCAAAGTACGATCCAGAACAATGGTTGCCATACACACCGATCTTAGGAATATGATTTATATTCTGTAATTCTTGTAGTGACGCAAAGTCTAGGTCGCCTAATGTACAGATAAGGTCTATATGATTCTTTTGTAGAATCATCGCAATACTTTCTTTTGGCGGTCTATCGGCAATTGCAAGGATTACCATACTGTTGGCTTTTGCTTGCTTCTTACTTTTACATAGTAACTATCAAGCCGCTCGAGATAAAAATCTTTTTGACTAGAATTCATAAGATAATCAATGAGAGCTGAAAGTCTTACCTCGAATCCATCCTCAAGTGCATAGAATTCTTGCTGATTATTTGTCATTGGTCGTAAATCTAAAAACATTCCATCCTGACCTCGTAAATAACCCATAGTATTCACTGCTGAAATGAGTGCAGGCATTTGTCTACTAAGATTAATCAAACTTTGATCAGTTAAATCATCCTCATACCTACGCATCTGCATATCTAATAACGTTGCAAACTTTCTAACAAAATCAACATATTCTTCCGCGGTGGTTATTTCTTGTTTATTTAGTTCCATACAAATAAGTATGCACCATAATTCATTATTTTTAAAACTAAAAGCGAAGACTAATCCGCTAGCTTATAGTAAGTGGTGTTCAATTTGATCTTCTAGCTCTTGCACTGTGTCGACAACAGCAACGAGATTGTCATACTTTTCTTTTGTAAAATAACTTCTATCATGAATTCCCCAAGTAACAGCAACTGTTCTAATCCCAGCTTTATGTGCTTCTCTGAGATCTCCTAATGAATCAGTGACGAAGATACAGTTTTCTTTTTCGATTGCATATTTTTCTTGCATCAATGCAAATTTTTCAACCTTATTTTTAGAGACTTCTGCAGTACCTATAAAATCAAAAAGATTTTCTATGCCAGCTTTTTGCAATACTGGTAGTGTGTTTGGAATATACGCAGATGTATTTAATGCCAAAATGTATCCTCTTCCATGGAGACTTTCAAGAAGTTCTTTTATCCCTGAAAAAATTGGGACGAGGAGTTTCCTCTCAGCATACGACTTTTGGCGACTTATTTTTTCTTCTTCTGTTTCAACGTTCATTGGATACACAAGGCTGGCTTTAGCAATCTCTTCATGAAAATTTCCACTATGCATATCTTTCAAAAACTCTTTACTCATACCTGGATGATTTTTTAATATCTCATCCATTGCAAGACCCATAGAATCTACAATCACCCCATCCATATCGAAAATAATAAGCTTGTTCATTAGATAAATTATAGCAATGTGGTGATGAAATGCCTAAGTACTGCCGGAGGAGAGACTCGGTCACCTCGCATATGTTTTTCTTCTCGTGCTTCGCACTCGATAAAAACATTGCTCCTCGACCCCTATTCGAGTCTCACGTAAGTGACATTGAGTCACTTACTTCCTCCGGCACAATTAAAAAATGGACACCCTCAGGTGTCTCATTTTTTATATTGTGCCGGAGGAGAGACTCGAACTCTCACACCTTGCGATACACGATTTTGAGTCGTGCGCGTCTACCATTCCGCCACTCCGGCATTTTATTTAATTATTTTAAAGCACATATATAGTTTATTACATATATATTATTTACTTATACTAAATGATACCCATTCTTTGGTCGAAAGCTTGCTAGCTGTTCGACATCTTCGCGGCCTAGCCGACTCGACCACTCCGGCAATTATCTTTGGATTTTTCTATACTACCACATTGGTATACATGATGGTAGGAGGATTAGGGCTCTTTTTAAAAAAATATATCTTATGATAGAGTATCTCTATTCACTTTACAAGGAGATTTCCATGTCAGAACTAACTCGCCAGGAAATGATGGCCTTACGTGATATTGTTCCTTCATTCATATTGTTAAAGGTGGACACCGCACCGTTAACGCCTTGGATAATTTCCAAAAAGCATGTTCGCATCCTTGTAGCCTTGCTCACAATCAAAAGCCAAGATCAAAGCGGAAGCGACTTCACGAGTACCAATGAAATTCGTGAACATGTTGCAGAGTCCACCGGGAAACTGTACCCATATATCGACATCAATAGTTTCGCTAATGATCTTCATATTCGTGGATATGTTGATCTTGCAGCACAAGTAGATACTGAGGAAGACGTTACAGTGTCTAGCTACAGGATTAACAATTCAGGAGAATCATTGCTGCAAAGAATGGCTCAATAAGCGAAAACAGCTCTGAAGAAAAGCTACCCTGAAAAATTTCTTGACCACAACCCTATTGTACAAGCAACTTACACCCTGCCCCAACAGGGTTTTTTTATTCTAATAACTCATATTTACTAAAATTAACATGTGTGGTAGTATAAAATTCTTCTGGAAAGTCCAGGAGAATTTCACAACACAACAAGGACGACGATGAAGACTTCGAACACGCAAGTTCTCGATTCCAACCTTCCCACGCTCAAGCGAGTGAGCATGCATTCGCTTTTGAAAGCGGTTGCACAGATCCAGCCGAATGAAGGCAGCGCCTCGACTTCCACCAACTTGGTGACCTTGATTGCGAAGCTGCAGGAGATGGACAAGGATCACCGGATCCTCCCTTCCAGTGTCAGCCCGACACGGGATGCAGCACTCGATCAGAAGTTGGTTGTTCGCATGAACTACCAGCACAGTCTGACTGCCGCAGGCAAGGAAATGCTGTTTGGACTCGAGCGCGAGGCTTCAGCCGCCAAAACTCGGCAAGTTCAGGAAGCTGTCGCAGCCTGATCTGTAACGTCTCCCATTCGACGTAATGAATGTACCTCCGACCCACCATAGTCGGAGTTTTTTTATTTATAGTACAACTCTTCTAAAACGCGCACTCACAACCGTAGTTAATAATCTCATCTGACTCACGAATAGTAACGTTTGCAGTAGTATCAACAAGGCAAGGCATCGTCATCGCACCTTTAGCTTTTGCCTCAGCGAGGTACTCATCGTTTTCTATATTTCGCTCTTCATAGACAACATTACTAGCAAGAAAAGCTTCTTTTACTTTTTCACAGTACTGACAATTATTTTTGGTATAGAGAATTAACATGGTTATGGTTGATTAAATATAATTACCATGTAGTATAACAAATAATGAACAAGCTACCTCACCTTATTGTCGTTGCAGGCCCAACCTCTTCAGGTAAGAGTGATTTTGCTGTGGAACTAGCACACAAGTGTAACGGCGAAATCATCTCAGCGGACTCTCGTCAGATTTATCGTGGGCTTGATATCGGAACAGGCAAGATAACTCAAGAAGAGATGCAGAGTATTCCCCACCACATGCTTGATATCTGTGATATCACTGAATCATTTTCGGTAAAAGAATTTAGAGATAGGGCGCTCCCAATAATTGACGATATTATTAGTCGTGGCAAAACTCCAATACTATGTGGTGGCACAGGATACTATATCGATGCAGTTATTTATGAGAATACTCTTCCTGATACTCATATCGCTCGCCCGCTTGAAGACGAGCTCGCACAACACTCAACAGAAGTGCTCTATAACATGGTAGAAGCCAAGGACCCGAAGCGAGCAAGTGCGATAGATGAACATAATCGTATACGACTCATTCGAGCGCTCGAGATCATCGAGACACATGGTAAAGTGCAAGCTCTTGATGAGCCAGTACTCAGATTCGATGTTGAATTCTATCTTCTTAACCCTTCAAAAGAACTTCTTGAGGAACGGGTACACAAGCGATTACTTAAGCGCTTCGACACTGGCATGGTACAAGAGATGCAATCTCTGATAGCACAAGGTTATGAGATAGCGACACTTGCAAAACGTGGTATCGAGTACAAATGGATGGCTACCTATCTTGAAGGCACCATCACCTTTGATGAACTTATAGAAAGACTTCGTATTGCTACGTGGCAATACGCGAAGCGTCAGAAAACATGGAATAAAAAATACTATCCATTCGCAAAGATAATTGAGGTTACATCATAAAAAAATCGCACAACCGCTCTAGCGACACATGGTCGCAAGATTCAGTTGCGCGATACGTTCACAGCCAAAAGGTTTACCTAAGGCTTCAGTTTGCGGACCAGTCTGCTTTTCAGGGAATTATCCCCGTACTTCAGAAGTACGTCGGGACGTCCGTCACGCTTGGCAGCCTCACACATTTGCTCACTCATACCTGTGAGGCTTGCGATACGTGCAACAACTTCCCATTGCACATCTTTCGGCAAACCATGTTCGAAAGCATTTCGCACGTACTGCTTGGCACGATAGCCACACTCATCTCGCTCAGCTTCAGGGACACTTGAGAGCCGAGACATCCGAGCCATTCCCAACATCTGTATCGCCACAGTGGCCTGAGGGTGAGCAATACTTGCTCGGCCGATGACAATTGCGTCACGACGGGCCCACTTGGGAGGGAAGAACCACGCCTGGGTGAGTGTCGCGAAAACAACATCCAAGTCTGTTGAAGCAAGCCCTTGATAGCCATACTCATTTCTGAGTACTCCAACCATTTTTCGGACTTCCATCAAGTACAGTAGAGCAGAGATGAATCGCAGCTTCTTGACGGCAGTCATCAAAGCGCTATTCAGATCAGAAATCAAAGAAACGAGGAGTGCTCGAACGTATTTCTTGCGCCGAACGTATTGATCACTCATGGTTTGCAGTGGTGCAATGTCGAGACCAACTCGTGCTAGCGTGTAGGCAGCTCGCGCATCGGCAACAGCACCATAAGTCCCAAAGTATTTGCTGTTGTACTGCTTACCGCCATATTTCGATACCTCTGGCATATGCGTCTCCTTGTCTTTGCAGTCTCGGAACACCCAAGACACTCTCAAAAACTTCGTTTAACATTATACAATAATTTAACATATCAGTCAAATAGTGCTAGAATATACTCCATGTCTACCCCTTATTACACCACTATTGGCCTTGAGGTCCATGCAGAGCTCCACACTAACTCTAAGATGTGGTGTGGCTGTAAAAACGCGCCCACTGCTGAGAAACCTAACACCAACATCTGTGAGGTCTGTATGGCTCATCCTGGAACCCTTCCAGTACCTAATAAAGAGGCAATTCGTAAGGTTATCCAGGTTGGACTCGCTGTAGGCGCCAATATCGCTGATTTCACAGAATTTGACCGTAAGAACTACTTTTACCCTGATATCCCTAAAGGATACCAGCTTTCACAATACAAGCTCCCAATCGTCTCAGGTGGCTCTATAAACGGTGTAGAGCTTACTCGTATCCACCTTGAGGAAGATACTGCCAAGAGCTCACACGAGGGAGGCACAACACTTGTGGATTATAACCGTGCAGGCGTTCCACTTATGGAGCTTGTGACAGAGCCCGTGATTCATTCCGCAGAACAAGCGGGAGAGTTCGCTCGTGCACTTCAGCAGATACTTCGCTACGTTGGCGCATCAGAAGCTAACATGGAGCTCGGTCAGATGCGTATCGAGGCTAACATTTCAGTGTCCAAAGATCCGAAGAAGTTCGGTACTAAAGTAGAAGTGAAGAACATTAATTCATTCGCATCAGTTGAAGGCGCTATCCGTTATGAAGTTGATCGTCACATCGCACTCATTGAAGATGGTGGGGCAGTTGTACAAGAGACTCGTGGATGGGATGAAGGTAAGCTCGAAACTTTCTCACAGCGTAAAAAAGAGAATGCGCATGACTATAGATACTTCCCAGATCCTGATCTTCCAAAGTTGTATCTTTCTAAGCTCTTCGACATCGAAGCGATGAAAAAAGAAATTCCAGAACTTCCTGTTGCACGTAAGGCTCGCCTTATGAGTATGGGACTTAAAGAAGATATGACGGATATCATAATTTCCGACCCAGTGGTTGCATTTTATTTCGATGAAGTTACTAATGGTAAAGATGCATCATTCGCAACTCTTGCATCGAACTATCTCGTTGCGGATATCTTCGGTCTACTTAAAAAAGAAAACAAAGCACTTGTGCGAGATAACTTCCCTACCCCTGTTACCTTTATCATACTTCTAGAAATGATTGGCAAAGGTGAACTCTCTTCTCGTGGCGCGAAGGACTTACTCCCGCTTATGATTGCTGACAAGAATATTGATGTGAAGAAAACCGCAGAAGAAAAAGGTCTCATCCAAAAGAATGACCCAGCACTCCTACAGAAAATTGTTGATGAAGTTATTGCAGAGAACCCTACTCAAGTAGCGGATTACAAGAGTGGCAAAGAAAGCATGTTCATGTTCTTCGTCGGTCAGTGTATGAAGAAGAGTAAAGGGGCAGGGAATCCGGGATTGTTCCAAGAACTTTTGAAAGCAGCTCTTGGCAATTAGCCATTGGCTTTTAGCTTTAAGAATTCAAAAGGGCGAC
>JACCDG010087969.1_pt1 | contig 108519 bp, 222 predicted proteins | sample 7442471 | NCBI WGS metagenome assembly JACCDG01 (sample SAMN15323444, study PRJNA562643) | freshwater metagenome | isolation source: river surface water | place: USA:Blue River Watershed | collected 2017-08-17
AGTTGATATCACGATGATGAACCGTATTGCAACTGGAGCATGTCCATTCTCTTATTCCAAGATCTTTCAGTCCTTTCGGACCGCAACGTGTTCCACACGTTGAACAGACTTGGGTTGAGAAAGCCTCGTTAACTTCTTCATACCATGCGCCTGTGCTATCACATTTATACATCAACATGGTTTTAAATTGTGACCATCCAGCATCGTATACCGATTTAGCCATTTTAGTTTTGGCTAAGCCAGATGGGTTCACATTACCCACAAATATAGCACTAAATTTCTTGCTGAATTCAGTAGATAATTTATGGTTAAAATCTTTTCTTTGATTCTTAATTTTGGCATGAATCTTTTTAACTTTATCTTTTTTATTGGCTCTTTGAGCAATGGCTAGTTTCTTTTCTTCCTTGCGATAGAATTTATTGGAATCTATGATAATGCCATTACTTGTTGCCAAGAAATCTTTTAATCCCAAATCTATGCCAATTTCTTCATGATTGAATAAATTCAGTTGCTTGGGTTTTTCTATTTTAGGTTTAGCAACAACATTCAAATACCATTTACCTTGCGAATCTTCAGAGAAAGAACCTACAGATAAGTCATAGTCTTTCAGTCCATAACTATCCCAGAGAGAGAGTTTATGCTTACCGTAGTGTATTTGCCCATTCAGATATTTAATGCCAGAAGCCTTAAAAGGAATCCAGCCTAGAGACCTTGCAGAACCTTGGGATTTGCGCCAACGCATTTTAATCTTCTTGAATTGCTTTCTTCGTGTAGCAAACTCAGAACATATGGCTTGGACTGTAGCCGAATGAAGATTTAAACCTTCTTTTGTGACCCCATTGGTATACTTTTGCAAATCATAACCTGACATCAGTTTTCTCTCTCTTTGATAGACTTTAAGAGAAAGTTCATTACAATAATTCCAAACCTGATTGACATTAAAAGCCATAGATTTCAAAGCTTTTGCATGTTTATCTTTAATACGAATACGCAGTGTTCGTATAGATAAATCAGAAGGTTTAGAAATATTGTTTTTCATCAAAATATAATATAAAAATTATCAATTTATATCAACATCAAACCTTCACTGCGGTTACGGTTTGGCGTGTAATGCAACTTGTTGCGTTGTTTTTTATATCACCGACCTGAAGGACGGTGCCTTACGCACGATAAGGGTAAATGAAGATAAGTTAAAAGAAGATTAATCTTTATTCATTTCTTCCCAATTAGCTTCATTTTGAAGTTTCCAAAGTTCTACAGCTTGCTTTACTTTTTTACTCCAAATTTCTGGGGTTTCTGGGATAACTTTTTGAGTTGGGGTTTTATCAACATGATAGTAACCCAATTTGTTGTAAATGATAGAAATTCTTTCATTTGGTTCAAGTTTATTAAGAGCATCAAATTTTTGTTCAGTATAATCAAAAAGGGTTCCTAGAGGAACAAGTTCTTCGCCAGTAATAATGTCTTGAATCACAAGATATGGTTGCTGTGCTTGGCTAATAAAAATGATATCTTTAGCAACACCAACAGTTACATTAGAAATCTCATTAGAAACAGAAATAACAAGTTTTCCAAGTTTCATTTTAAGATCAATAAGTTCACAATCTTTTTTTTGTTGCTCTCGTTCTTCATCACGTTTTTTCCAAAGTTCAAAAACCTCTTGCTTTGCTTTGGCAATAACTTCTTCTTTATTAAAAAATCCTAGCATATTATTTCTCAGTGTTTTGATAGGTAGATTATAACACAGATTTAAGATTGTGTAGGTTGAAACATAATAATTGACATACCAATTATTGAAACAAATACACCTATGGCATCATATTTTGTAATGCTTGTTGACTCCATGTAGTAGAGCCAAAGAAATGAAGTGGCTACATAAACAGAACCATAAGCAGCATATGTTTTCCCTGTTGATGTTGGGTGAAGTGTCAGTAAATAAGCAAATACGGCTAAGCACACAGCAGATGAAATAATATAAATAGGTAACTTATTTTGTTTTACAAATAACCAAACAAAATAGCAGCCTAATATTTCAAATATTGCTGTGATAGCAAACAGCCCAAAAGTTTTAGAAATTTCTAAAATATTATTCATGATGGTCAATTGGCGCCCAGTTTTTTTGACTCATAACTTCCTTCACGTTTTCATATGATACTGGAGTAAAGTCCCAACAGTCAACTCCAACATCAAAACTGCGAGAAGTTGGGTCATCTGGAAGGCTACCATGAGAATGACCATAGAGATGGAAAGCTCCGTGATGAGATTTATTCCAAACCCTCATCGCATAGTGACAAAGAGTAATAGACTGTTTACCACCTCGTGCGGTTTCATCAGGAACATAAATTTCTTTATGTGAACCTGTAGAAAAGGAGTTGAATTGTTTACGGATTTTTTCCTTAAACATAATCTTGTCGTGGTTGCCAACAACAAAGTGTTTTTCTCCATTCATTTTGCGAAGAATATTTACAACTGCATCTTCATCAGAAGTAAAGGCAAAGTCACCAACAAAATAGACAATATCTTGAGGTGTGACGACTTTATTGTGATTTTCAATCATCTTCTCATTCATTTCTTCCACATCAATGAAAGGGCGATTTGTATATTGAATCACATTCTTATGAAAGAAGTGGTGGTCTGAAGAAAAGAAAAATTTACGATTATTCATGATGTTTAACTCTATGTTGTTTTGATTAGGGCAATTATAGCATAAACAAGATAGAAAAATCATCTAGTTTTGATTTTATTTTTCATTAGTTTATAATATAAAAAAGAAAAGAGAAAAAATGGGAAAAATACAAAAAATAAGTGAATTAATTAACAGTGGAAAAACTTTTACTGGATTAGATATTAAAATAGAAGTTTCTAAATCAGGTGATGTAAGTGTTCAAAATAAAGATAAGTTGAATATTTTAGAAGAAAACAATTCTGATGATTTATTTACACAATTTCAAAATGATCATTGCGCTCGTGGTGTTATGATCAAAAATGTTTCTGCTGATAATTTAAATGAATTAAAAGAAGTGTTTGGTCCTATTTGTAATTATAAATTAAATGAACTCAGACAATATGATGTAACAATAATTACACAAGTAGATAAAAAATCAAAAATAGAAAAAGCAGTAGAAGCTAGTTTTAACATTACTGGTGGAGCAGTAGCAGTTCCAGGAGGAATTATTGCCACCGCTGGTGAGAAAATAGTTGAAGGTGGAACAGTGCCAATAACATTAGCAGTTATGGGAGCTGGAGTTACTGTGCCTGCTGCTATAATTGGAGCATTAAGTTTGGGTGCTGGAACTGCTTTATCATTAGTGCCTAAATTAGCTGACAAAATAGCTGATAAATTTAATGGTGACGAAAGAGAGATGGCAATAAAAATAGCAACAGATGTATTAGAAAATAATTTATCATTACATAATGTTCCTTCAGTAAAAGAAATTATGGAAAAAGTTAAAGAAAATCGCCAAGAAGAAGCTTCAGTTAAAAATAAAAAAACAATGTAAGATATGGAAATAGAAACATTAATTTACGAAAAAGATGACAATCCTTCAGACTTGTTTAAGTTCTGTTTAGATAATCATTTATATAAAGATGATGACGAGCAAGAAGATTTTATCTCTAGGATGAAAAAAACCTTTAATAGAGAAGTTCCTTACTATGGAGTTTCTGCTGTAATAGCTTATAAAGAAGAAACTCCAATAGCTATTTGCATGTTAGAACACAGAATTAAAGAAGACTGTGATCTATTTTACAACCAAGCTGGGGTTGTTCATTTTGACAATAGAGAAAGAAAAAATCCTTGGAGGTATCAATATGACTTCCATGTGCTTCATCTTGGATTTATGGCTTTTTATGTGAAACCAGAATTTAGAAACAATGGTGTAGCACAAGAGTTGCTTATTGAGATGGAAAAATTACAGTTAAAGAGAATCCAAAATATGGATTTTCCTGAAAGTGTGAAGAAAAATATGGGCAATAATTTTTTAACTGTTACTGTAAGAGAAAAGGCAAAAGAAATATTGAAAAAATCAACTGTTTTAAGTGAAATGCACGGTGACATTACTGATGGTTGCTTTAAACATGATGTTAGCAAATTAACTTATGGAATTGTTTTTGATGATAAAACAGAAAAAAGATTAGGTGATTTATTGCCTGATTTTTGTGAGCAGTTTCAAAATAAGCAAAGTTTTAAGGCTAAAAATTAAATGAGTAATTTATCAAAAATAAAAGAATTAATAGAAGATAGAAATGAAAAAGAATTGTTAAATTTATATCAAGAAAATAAGAAACATTTTTTAACTGCTGTAGGATCTATTTTTGTAAAAAAAGATGAAGTTAAAACATTAGAGTATTTAGAATCTTTAGGGATGGAACTGGATGATAAGGGACACCCTTTATTATGGGATTGTGTAAAATATTCAAAATCTAAATCAACTAAATATCTATTGAAGTATATGGTTAAAGACAGCCAAGAGGCTATTTTTTGTAATAAGGTAATTATCGCTTCTGCCATTACAGAAGATGATAAAAACTTTGTAAAAAGAATGAAGGTGTTGCCTTTAATCTTAGGTAAGATTTCGTTAGAAAAATATAATGAAATAAAAACAGATATTGAATTAAATGTTTATAGGCATAAGGGTCAAGTATCTAGAGATAAATATGTGGCAGAAATAGATGTTTTATATCTGAATCAAGAATTGCCCAAAAATAATCAAAATAATAAAAATAAAAATAAAATTTAATTATTTATATAGCCATTTATTGGAAATTAAAAAATTAACATATTCTTTTTTATCAAGTTTATAATAGTTATTGTTATTATTAATTCCTAGAGAATCTTTAGGATTGTCGTTTAAGAAGTAAATAAAGTTAATATAATTTGATACTAAGTTGGTTGAAAGATAGGAATTACCTAAAAGACTATATCCTTCTGGGGTAAGTTTTGAATAAATACCAAATCCTGAGTTAAGAAGGTGTCCAGAGATTTGCTCAAAAATATCCTCAAATTGGTCATTTAGTGTAAGTTTTGAAGTTGATATATAAAATTCATATGGATTTTTAAAGGATTGATATTGGTATAGACTACTTTAAAATTCTTTAGATAAGAATAAAACTTCCAAGACTGATTTAATATCACCTTTTGTATTAATAAAGGTTAATTTCATAGAATCTAGTAATTTTTTATTAGGCTCATCTGAGAGAAAAAACAATGCTATTTTTTTACTTATAAAATCCGCAGTAGAAGGGTGGGAAATAATAATATCTATTGCTTCTTCTAGTTCTGTATGATTTGACCCATTAATTTTATGATTCAGTATTGTTTTGTCAGAAGTGTCATGAAATTTATGAGAGTAAATTCCAAAATGATCATAAACTTTATCAATATTTGATTGTTTATTTTTATTGGAAAAAGAAATCAAATCGTTTTTATTTTTAAGCTTTGAAAAATTATCTTCATAAATTTTTTGGTTTACTTTTTTATTGCTTTCGTAGATATGATTATATTTATCAATAGATTTAAATCCTGATAAGATTTTAGCCATTTGATGAATATCTTCTTCTGTATATCCACGATTAACACCCATAGTATGAAGTTCAAATAATTCCCTGGCATGATTGTCATTCATTCCAATTTTGTTAGTTTTAAAAGTCATTTGTTTATTATTTAAGTTGTGCCTTCAACCAGTTTGTATACGAACAAAATGAACTTATATTATTAACTCCGATGTTTGTTGGAGAATAACCTATTTTGGTGAGAACTCGCCCCCTTAAATTTAATGAGTAACAATCTTTATTTTCTGAGGCATAAACTAATCCACTCGCTAATAAAGATGCTGATATTAATAATTTCAGTGAAAACTTAACCATAATAAATTAATAGCATTATTTACAAAAAATGCAATTTAAATTAATTTTGTGTTACAATTCAAGTGTGTGAGTGGCGAAATGGTAAACGCACAGAGGCATCTGGTCTAAGGTTCGAGTCCTTTAGTAGTTAGGCATAACGAAAATGTATGGTACAAGTGTTGGTTCGATTCCAACCTCACACACCAAATTTTAAGGGAAATAATATGATTATTTTATCTTGTGGGCATGAAGTAGATGATTTTAACAAAAGTTTTAATGTGTTAACTAAAGCAACATCTCGTAATGGAGAAAAGGCAATATCTTATAGTTGTGTATGTGGTGCTTGTGAAGATATGTATCGTCAAAGTGGGGAAATTTTTGATACTGAAGTAAAAGCATATGAGTGGTTAAATAAAGAGATGTGGTAAATAAGTATTAATCTCATGTTTACTTGCTAAGTTTTTAGTGTATAGTTTAATTGACAGAACATTATTTAGGAGAAGTATCATGAGTATAAAAATAGATAATTCAGTCAGTTATGATGTAAATGAAGCGAAAAAAATTTTAACATTAAATTTTAGAGACAAATATTTCGCACCTGTAGGAATAATGAATATAGCTAAAGATTTTTTTAATATACAAAATGAAGACTTTGAAAAAGTAAGAAGTCAGGTTTATGAAAATTTTAGAGAATTAAAAAATGAAACAAGAACAGAAGATTACCCTTTAAAAATGTCAGTAACATATAAAAAATCAAAACTTATCTTAGAAAAGGAATGAAGATGACAACTAAAACCGTAGCGCCCCGAGATGTATCAGAATACAAAAAAACATGGGCACCTGGAGTAGTAGTAAAAACAAGTTCGGATTTAGATTTAAAAGCGAAAGATTGGTGTAGAAAACACCTTGAAAGACATGAATGGGCTGTAGATGTGTTCACTTCTGAAAAAGAGCATACATTCAGATTTGAACATAATCATCATGCTAAATTATTTAAGAGTCATTTTGGACTTTAACCTAACAACATTAGGTGTTACATCTATTGTTTTTTGAGTTTGGATTCTCTTCTTGTAGTTTTGCCTACTGATGTCATTGCAAGCTTGAAAATAAGAAGAGACTTTAACTTCTTCAATCAGAGCTAGAAGTTCTTTTTCTGCTAATTCCTTATCGTTAAGATTAAGAATGTTTTTAAGTGTATGGTTTAGATATTTTTCGTTCATAAATCTTCCTTTTTGGTAATTATATCATATATGACAGATTGATAATTAAAAATTGTTTGTTATTATTGAAAAAAGTCTAAGGGAAAGAGGTGTAATATGAGTTCATATGTAATTGTTCATAAAAATAAAGATGGTAAGTTAGAAAAAACATCAATAATGAGCGAAAAAGATGCTAAACACTATTGTATGTCTTTAGAGGTTCTTCACGGATTAGGAACACACATTGTGGTTCAAGAAGATAAACTACAAGAAGTAGATTTAAGCAAACTTCCAACAATCAACTAATATTTAATTGATGTGTTAAGCCAGGTAACACAAAATCAATTTTATCTTTAGGAATATTAAAGTGATTTTTAAAGATAGAGGCTATAACTTCTCTATAGTCAAATTCTACATGTAAATCCCTTTCTTCAAAGGCATCTTCCAATTTTAAGTTGTTAATATCGCCAAGTATACGACTTTGTTTTACATGACCACCAGTGACCATCATTAGTCCACCTTTTCCATGTTCAGTTCCTTGGGCACCATTTTCTTTAATGCCCCTTCCAAATTCAGTATTTATTACTATGGTAGTGTTATTCCATTCTGAACCTAGTCCTTTCTTAAGATCAACTAAGGTTTCATTTAACATGCTAAACAAATTAAATAGTTTTCCATGAGTTGGTTCATAAAGTGTATGAGTGTCCCAATTGTGCCCTGTATCTATAAAAGATATATTTGTATTGGTTTCTCTGATAAAGATTCCAATTTTTTCTCCGTTTGTTCGAGATTTAAAGTTGGTATATTTTTTTTCTAAGGTTTCAAAGAATAGATTATTTTTAAGTATGTTTTGATAATTATCTTCGATTGATGGGTTGATTCTACTAAGATTCATACTTAGCTCTTTTTTGTTGTATTGATTAATATTTGAATAGTATGTTGGAAGAAATATATTATTAATTCTAACCTTACCTTTAAATATTTCTGGCAAACCAGATGTAAAACTCATTGAGTTTTGGAGGTGCATAGTTTGCACTAATCTATTAAGGAAGCCATCATTACTTTTTATTTGATTGTTTCCATACTCCATAGCATCTTGTGCTTGGAAGTGGCTTCTTGAATTATTTTCTTGTCCTGCTCTGGGAATAAAAATCAAATTATTATCTTCATAAAATTTAAGTAAGCTTTTTTCAAAAACTGGATGAAGTCCAAATTTATCATTTATCTTGATAGTTTTCTTTTTTGGGATTGCTATATTTGGTCTGTATTTATAATATTCGTCTATGGCATATGGATTCAAAAGTGTAAGACCATCCATACCACCTCTGAGAAATATATATATAAATTTTTTATCCTTAACTATATCATTAGCAAAAGTTATATTTGGAAGTATAAACGAGCTTCCAAGTAATGTGATTCCTTTTAAAAATTCTCTTTTGTTCATAATTTATCTATATAGCCATTCTTTAGAGGTTAAAAAATCTGTGTATTTTTTCTTTTCAATTTTATAATAAGAATTTAAATCATTCCTTCCTATAGCTCTAGTTGGGTCATGTATGATTAAATATATAAAATTTATATAATGATGTAAAATGTTTGGTGATAAATATTTTTCATTGTGAAGACTATATCCTTCAGGGGTTAATTTCCAATGTGTTCCAAAAGAAACATCTTTTAATCTTTCGTTGATGAATATTGAAGTTTTTGGGTTATTAATTGGTTTTCCATTTAAATTAAGTTTTACTGTTGATATATAAAATTCATATGGGTTTTTAAATGTGTTTCTTTTGTGCAGTGTGTTTTTAAATTCTTCAGATGTTAAAAGTATATCAATAGGATATTTAATATTTGAATTATTTTCAAGAAAAGCTGAACTCATAAGTTTAATGAGTGATTCACTACCTTCTTTTCCCAAGAAGTAAAGAGCCATTTTTTTACTTAAATTTTCCGCTGTTTTAGGGTGTTTTGCTAATATCTCAATAACTTGTTCAATTTCTTTTTCATTGTTGCCTATTATTTTATGTCCTAAAAATTGTTTTGTTGAATTGTCATGTGCTTCGTCACTAAAATAAGAATAACTATCAAATATTTTACTTACTTTAAACTCTTTGTGGGTATTAAAAAATTTTTGTAATTGTTCTTTTGTTTTTATTTTTTTTAGTTCTTTTTTATAAGCACCAACGTCTGAAAAATAATCTAATTTATCAACAGATTTAAATCCAGTTAGTATTTTGGCTAAGGCAGCAATATCTTCTTCAGTATATCCACCATCAACCCCCATAGTGTGAAGTTCTAAAAACTCTCTGGCATAGTTATCATTATATCCAATATCTTTGCCATCCAGTTTCATAGGTTTTGTGTTTAAATCATTGTCTAAATAGATTAACATTGCTGGGTGTTGAGCTACTTCTAAAAGCATTGTTTTAAAATCGCCAAAAGCATGATTTCTAAATATTTGCTCATATGACTTTATATATCTAAAATCCCCACTATCACCATAGACATTAAAGTGGTTAAACCAAAACCAAACCATCATTTCTCTTAATCTGTTTTCAGAGTAAACAGCATATAGAAATCTTCTTTCAAACATTTCTTCTATCATTTTGCTATGTTTTTTGGGGTCGTTTTGTTGATCAATTTCTAACCCCATTTGAAAATTATTAAGTGGTTCTGTAATAAATTTAGAAAGTCTTTTATTAATTATGTCGTCTTGATATAAATAAGGATTTGTGGTTTGTTCTTTAACCCAGTCTTCGTAATTGCAGTATCTAGATAATATTTTCATAGAGCTATCAGTGGGAGAGTAGCCTATTTTTGTTAAAACTTGTTCTCTTTTTTCCGTTGTGTCACAAGTTTTTGCATAAATATGACAAGCATTACTTATGGCAAATATAGCAATTAATAATTTACTTGTATGTTTCATTGTGTCTATATTTTATATTTCATTTTGTTAAAGTCAATTCATATTAAAATTATACTAGATTATTTATAAATCATTTTTTCTGATATTAAAAATTTAAAATATTCATTTTTATTTAATTTATAATAATTGTTTTTAAAGGCATTTTGTATTCCGAAAATTTTCTCTGTAGTAAGATAATCTGAAAAATTAATATATTGATGTAATATATTTGAAGATTCATACTTGGTTGAATCTAAAGAATATCCTTCTGGTGTTAGTTTTGAATGTAAACCAAAAGATAAATTATGAAAAATGCTCCTAATGTCAGAATTATCAATAATTTTTTCGTTATTAACAGTTAATTTGGTTGCTGACATAATAAATTCAAAAGGATTTTTAAAATACTTATATATTTTTAAGTTGTTTTCAAAATCTTTTGAAGTTAACAATATTTCTAAAACAGACTTTATATCTCCATTGCTAGTTTTAAAAGTGTTTTCCATCTCATTTAAAAGGGATTGGTTATAGTCTGTTCCTAAAAAGTACGCATAAAGTTTTTTAGAGATAAATTTAGCAGTGGCTGGATGTTTTGTAATAATTTCTATTGCTTTTGTTAATTCTTGTTCTTTGTTTTCATAAATTGTGTTGCCTAGTAGTTTTTTTTCACCTAAGGTATGCCCAATGTTAAAAAAGAGAGAATAATTGTAATTTACTTTTGTAACATTAAACTTTTTATTTTTATTAAAAAATGTTTTCAAACCATTAATGTCTTTAATGGATTTAAAACTACTTTTATACTTGTTTAAATTATCGTCTAAAAAAAAGTCATATTTTTCTATAGATTTAAATCCAGTTAATATTTTAGCTAAGGCAGCAATATCTTCTTCAGTATATCCACCATCAACCCCCATAGAATGCAATTCTAATAGTTCTCTAGCATGGTTGTCGTTATAGCCTATAAAGTTTTCTTCAAGTTTCATAGGTTTTGTGTTTAAATCATTATCTAAATAAATTAACATTGACGGATGTGTTGTAACTTCTAATAAAATATCTTTAAAGTTTCCAAATGGGTTATTTCTAAAAATATCTTCATATGATTTTACATAACGAATAGCCCCACTATCTCCATAGACATTAAAATGATTAAACCAAAACCAAACCATCATTTCTCTTAATCTGTTTTCAGAGTAAAGAGTATAATTAATTCTGTGAGTGAAAAGTTCTTGTTGTATATATTTCTCTGTTGGGGGTGCTTCTGTTGAGTATTTTTGCATCATCTGCAAATTGTTTTTATTGATAATTTCAAATTCTTTTATGTCATTTTCAATATGATTATCATTGTACAATTTTGGATTTAATAATTGTGCCTTAATCCAATCTTGCCATTTACAATATTTAGATATTTCAACATAACTTTGGTCAGTTGGTGCATATCCTACTTTAGTTAAAACAGATTCCCTTAATTCTTTATTATCACAATGTATATTTTCAGCGCTAGAGCTATTAGCAACCAATGCAAATCCAATTATTAAAATATGTCTTTTTAGGTTCATGTTTAAAGAGCTAATTCCTTATCTATCTTTTAGTATATTTTAAATAAATAATCAAATACCTGATTTTTATTGACATCACATTATGTTTTTATATCTTAAAAAGAAAAGGGATTTAATAATATGAACAAGTTAATTACAGCAGGAACAGCTATAGTGGTTTTTGGCTTGGGTGCTAGTGGGTTTTTGGGATTTAAGATATACCAAAAAGGAAATGATGCTCAAGAATTAATCAATCAATCTGTTAGCCAGTTACAATCTATGGGGATTAATGCTCGTTATGATTTAAATAAAGGGCTATTAGAATCTTCTGGAAAATACTACATTGAAGATTTTTCAACTATAGACTTTAATGTTTCACATGGATTAGAATTAATTGGAGGTAATCCAGTTAAGGTTACGGCGCAGTTGCGTTTAAGTGATGAATTAAAGAATAGAATAAAGTCTGATGAAAAAAGAATGAAGGCACTAGCTTCTATTAATAATGGATCATTTTTAGATTCTAATTTAATTTCTATATCAGCAGAATTAAAAGATAAAGTTGCTGATATAAGTATGGATTTGGTTCCTATAGAAATTAAGGAAGAAAAACCTGTATTAAGAATGCCAATAGAGTTAGAGATGAATATGCCTCAAGCAAATTCTGCTTCAACAAAAGGAGAAACTAACCAAATCGCCACACCAAAGCAAGATAACCAAGTGATGAAAAAAGAACTTGTTTCTATAAATGGTGCAAATATTAAAATACATTTTGATGCTAATACTAAGGCAACAAATATGTCAGGAAAAATTGCGAACATTAGTTGGTCAAGTGGTGTTGGTGAATTAAAACCAATGCTTTCATTAAAGAATGTTGGTTTCAAAAAAGATTTCGTTCCAGGAAGTGTTCTTTTTGGTAAGTCTGAGTTCAGTGCTGAAGAATATAAGGTTCAGAATGTGGTTATGCACAATATGATAAATACATATGATTTCAGCAAGCAAAAAGACGGAACATATTCAATTAAGAACAGTATGGATGTTCCTAATTTGGTTATGGAGCCTATAGAACCAAAAGCTAGCATGAGCATTACTACTAGCTTCAATAAGTTGAAGGCAGAAAGTATTGAGGGGTTAATTTCTTTATTTAGCGACATTCAAAATGCCTCTAAAGAGATTAAGAAGTTTGATTCTGAGCCAGATCCAATTAAAAAAGCTGCGGCTAAAGCAGAATTTGAAGAAAAAACAACAGAAGCAATGAAAGAAAAAACAAAAAAGCATTTAACAGATATGTTCTTAGCTGGTATGGAGTTTTCAATTGATAAATTACAAACAACAAGCACTAATTCTGGAAACTTAAATATGATTTTAAAAGTTGGTATAGCACCGTCTAAAAGTTTAGAAGAATTTACTGTTCCATCAAAAGTGACAGTTCAAGCCGCTTTTGCAATAAAAGGTGGTCAAGTTGTTCAAATGTTACCTATGTTTATTCCTCCAGAGTCTGGAATTAAAATGGAAAAACCAGATGAGTTAAATATGACCTTTGTATACCATCAAGGAAATATTTATATTAACAATCAACCAAAACCAGAAATGTCTAATATGATTAATGGCTTATTAGAGAAGGGTAGATCAAGTATTAATTTAATTGCTGGTGGAAAAAAAGAAGATTTGCCACAGGAACAAACAGGTAGCGCTCCTAAGGTTGAAGAGTCTGAGTTTAAGGCACCACCACCAAATCAAGAAATTAAGCCTGTAAGATAAGAAAGCCCGTAAGGGCTTTTTATTTTGACATTTTTTTTAAAACTAGATATATTTTTGAATTATGTATTATCAAGTTTCAGACACACCAAAGCCTATAGTCTTCCAATTTAAACGAGCATGTGAAAGCTCCAAGTTTGAAGAGTTGGATTTGTTTTTTCAAAAAGAGGAAAAGGGTATCTTTTCCTTTTTGAAACCAAAGCAGTCTTTTATTGAAAATAAAATAAGAAAAGAAGAATATCCTTATGCTTTTTGGTATGGTTTATATGGTTCCTTAAAAGGTGACAATGAAGAAGGATTAAATTTTATTCTAAATCATAAAGATCTGAAATGTTTTATGGCGAAATCTAAAATTAAAAAAGTATTATTTCAATATAAATATTTTGTTGGAATACCTAGGGAAAAATATCCAAGTATGTATGATGAGACGGATTATATTATTCCACAAACTCCTATAAGACACCCAATAGATATAACTAAGCCATTTAAGATTGCTGCTGAAAAAGGTAATTTTGATTTATTTTTTAAATTAAAAAATACAGAAATAGGAAATCATATTAATTGGGAATCACTTTTAATGAGTGCTTTTAAGTTTTTAAATCAAGAAATTTTTGAGAAATTAATTCAAATAAATAATATAGATAAAATAGTGGATAAATATTTAGAGTTGATTTGTGAATACATTATAGAAACAAAAAATGAGTTTTCTATTAATGTATTAAAAGATTATTTTAAAATAAATTTAAACGAAGATAGATTAGTCTTTATGGATAATTATGAAAAAGATAAGCAATTTGCTGATTATTTAAAACTCAATTTAATGATAAAAAGAAGCCCAAACATTGTTGGGAGTGTAGTGAAAGTATGATTTATTTTAATTTATTTTGACTATTATTGGAAAACTCAGGCATATTTAAATACTTATCTCTAATTTCATCTCTGTTTTGTTTGATTTTCTCATATTTCCACTGCTCACCCCAATTTAATCTTGTTTCTTGAGGTTTCTTTTTAGTATCTAAAAAGTAATCGTAATAACTATTTTCTGATCTCATATTTTCCCCTTTTCTTTTCATTGTAAGTTCTAAATTCAAAAAGTAAATATTAATTTGGAAAACATATTTTATTTGGTATAATTAAAACTGAAAGAGAAGTTTATGGAAAATAAAATAATTCAACAAGTATTTAATTATGGTTTAAAAGAAAACTATAATTTATTTTTAACTGAAAACAGATATTATAATACTCTAACAATTACCAAACAAGGTGATTCTATTCCCAAAGATTCTTCACCGTTAACTAACGAAACCCAATTATTATATGTATTAAAAAATAAGAAGATGTCTGGTTTTAAATCTGAATATAAAGATTTTTTTGTGAATGCTTTTATAGATATATATAATTCAAATTCTCCTGAAGATCAAAAATATATGCTTTCCAATATAACAGAATATTTAGGATATTCTTGGAATGAAAATATTATGACAGTTTTAGGTAAAACAACAAAAAGTTATAAAGATGTAGTTAATGTTGTAAATAGTTTTTCAATCACATCATTACATATTTCAAAAGTTAATTTGAATCAATTAGATAAATTACTTGAATCATTTAATCCAAAACCAGATGATATTTATAAGTTTTGGTTGAGGTTTTTCAAACAAAGAAAAAATCAAGTAAAGAGTGCTCTTTACGGTCCCATAATGAGTAAGTTTTTATTGGGGAAATATGGTAGAGATCAAGAAAAATTAAATCCTTTTTGTGAGTTATCTAATTCTTTAAAGTCTGAGTTTGAAGAATTAGACTTTACGTTAGAAGAAGATTCTGCGAAGTATGTCACTGCTTTTAGGGTTAATTGTAGAAAAGCTTCACAAATATTATCTATTCCTAATTATACTGAAGGCAGAATACAAAACGAAATTAGTAAGTTTATGTATGGGTTAAAGAAGGTTTGGAATTTAGAAAAAATAGATGTTGTAGATTTTGATAGACATAAAGGTATTATTGAGGTCAGAATGTACAACAATGATAAGCAATATACACAAGATGAAGTGACATCATTGGTTAAGGAGTTTCTTGTTTATAAAAAAACAGTTCCTGAATTAGATACCACTGAAGTTTTAGTAAATAATTGGATGCTCAAAAGAGAGTTATCTAAGAATTTATCTGATAATAAAGCCCAAGCCACAAAGAAAAATAAAATATAAGGTATTAATATGAATAATGAATTACCAACAATTAGGATTAACTCAAATGATGAGTTTGATATGGAAAAAATCTTTTTAAATAAGGCCTTGTTTGAAAAGTTTCAGCAATACCTTCAATCAGCTTATAATTTTTGTTCAAAAACAAATCCGTTTGCTCCTTATACTTATGAAAAAATTCACAGTATTAATGATAGGAAAGCATTTCAACAAATGATAGGATTGGTTGATTCTAAAGAGCATGAAAAGATTCTTAATGAAGCCTTAGAGAAAGAGTGTAAGGTGCATTTACATTTCGTCTCTCCAAAAGAATATAAACAAATGGAATCAAAATTGTTTGATTTAAGTGAAGAACCAATTTTAGACAGCAATAATTTAAAGTTTGGTTTTTCTAAAGATGACGAGCTAACACAAAATACTGCTCAAGTTATCGTTAAATATAAAAGAGATCTAATAAGAGAATCTGGTTTAACAAATATTAACAATAAAAAGTTAGGTATGAAATGAACAAAAATATAGAAGCCATTATTAAAAATGATTATTTCTATCTTTTAGAAGAGATGGAGAAAAGTAATCCAGAAGAGTTTAAAAAAGCAGTGTTAGAAGTAAATAATGAAGATAGTCTATTTATGTCATTCTTCAAAAAAGATAGTTCTACAGAATTTATATCTAAGTTACTACCCAAATTAGCTAGTTATGGATATTCTTTAATGTCAGAGTTTAAGACTGCTGAAAAAAGATATAATGCAGGTCATATGGTCGTTAATCCTAAAAAAGAAAAACTACCTGAAATATTGTATGCTATGACAAAAACTCATAACGATAAAACAGTGGAGTTTATGTTAAGACATATTGGAGAAGATAATATTCTTAAATTAGAAGCTGACGGTTGGCCACTTTTTAAAATCTTAGCTAGAAATACTTATGTGGCTAGTGCTAGATTTTTAGCGACAACTAAAAGTGATTTTAATTTAACAGAAGATGAAAGAGATCCAGCATTAAATGCGACTGAAAGAAGTAAAGAAATATTGGCGATTTATTGGGAAAAAATGAATAGGCAAATGCCAAGTTTATATATGCCGGAGAATGAATTTGTTCATTTTAATAATTTAATCAATAAAAAGGCTTCTTCAGTATACAAAAAAAATCCTACTGAAGTTTCAATAATTTCTGGATTATTAGAAACAAATAAAGAAAGATTAACAAAGGAACAAAAATTTCAAGTTTTAAAATCTACATTGGAAGCACAAGATAAAACTTTATTTAAAGGGGCTGTAAAGATTTTTGGCTTTAAGTCTAAAGATGAAGAAATTTTAGATTTACTATTGAAGAACTTAAGAAAAACAGGTCAAATGGAATATGGCTATTTATTTTTAAATGAAAATTACTTACTTAAAAAAACAGAGGTAACATACAATCATTTTGATGATGAAATTGTAGAAAAACATGCCATTCATAATATAGATGAATTATTGAAAAATTTAAATATTAGTTTATCTACTGGAACAAGATGGCGATCCAAAGAAGACAAAACTATGTCGGCAACCATGAGAAGACTAAAGGAATCTATTGGCAAAATAGGCTACGATTTCTTGTTTGAAAAATTAGAAGGAACTAATACTACCCTTTTTGAAGGATTAACTGAGAAAAAAGGTGCCACATTTAGAGTGGGTTCGTTATTGGAGATAGTAAATATAACAACCAATAAAGATTCTATTTTTAATTTTAAAACCATTAATAATGACACTTTAGGAAAGTTAAAATTAGGAACAATTTCTTTAGATGAAGCTCAAAAAGAAGAAATAAAAACACTACTAGACAACACTTGGTTTAAAAAAGCATCTGATGGGTTATTTCATTTTGAAAAACATGATCCTTGGCAAATGGCAAGACAAAAGTTTGAACTGTTAAATCCAATGTTGGTAATTCCAGTTTTAGATGATGAAAAGAAAATGGCTTATTTAAAATGGGGATTCGCTAATGTTCAGCGTTTAACTTTAAATCCTAAAGGTGGTGATGATTATATATCTTTAACTTTTGATAAGATTTATAAAGAATTTAAAGAGAGAAATGACTTTGATTGGAGAACTTTAAATATTGATATGAAAAAGTTGGATGAATGTAAAGATACAGAGATTTATTTTGAAATAAAAGCTCTAATTATGAAGTCAGAACTTGAAAAGAATTTAGAAAAGGGGAATGTGGTTCAGAGAAAAAATAAAATCTAACATAAAAAAGGCAACGAAAGTCAAGCCCCTCTGAAATCGTGTTTCTATGGTATTTATCATACACAAAATATATGAAATTATTCAATTTTTGTTAAATTATCAACACGATTTCAGAGGGGCTTGAAAGAAAGTTGCCTTTTGATTTACCACTTGCCAGATGAACCGCCCCCACCAAATCCTCCACCACCTGAAGAGCTACTTCCTCCACCGCTACTGCTTCCACCACCACCAAAAGAACCGCCACTACCAATACTTCCAAGAATACTAAAGATAAATTGAAGAATCGTTACAATGCCAATTGCTCCAAAAATAAAACCGGCAACTGAGGCGGCAATAATGCCACCAATTTCAGCAGAGAAATAATAGGCACCCGCACCAGCAGCAACACCACCAATTGTCCCTTTAATAAGTCCGGGAAGTTTTGAGCCTACCGCATTTAAAATAGAGCCAATAATGATGCCAAGTAAAATAATCTTTCCAATTTTAGTAGTAAAGAGTAAAACAACACCAGCGATAAGGACAAGAAAAATTGCTAAATCACCATCAACATTATTAGCGGCTGACAGTAAAGATGAACCATTTGTTCCTGTGGTTGAATTTACTGGGATAGTAGTGTTGATTGAATATGAATCTGAAAGTTTGTTAGAGGTAAGAACATTTTTAGCTCTCCCCATCCCTTCAATAATACCAGCTTCCCAATTAGAGTTTTTAAATTGAGGAATCATATACTCATTAATAATCCTAGATGTAATTGCATCTGTAAGTTTACCCTCTAATCCATATCCAACTTCAAATCGGGTTGCTTTGTCTTTGATAGCAACAATAATAATAGAACCATTATCTTCTTTAGCTTTCCCAACCTTCCATTTTTCAGCAACCTTAATGCTGTATTGTTCAATTTCCATTGGTTTTGTAGAATCAACAACAAGAACAGCAAAGTTAGTGTTTGTAGTCTTACGGAGATCTTCAATACCCGCAATAATAGCTTCACCTTTAATAGGTGTTTTGGTTAGGTTAAGAAAGTTGCCTTGAAACTCTGGAATCTCTTGAGCAAAAGAGAAGCTAGAAAATACAAGTGTAAGAACTGTAAAAAAGAATTTGAAGAACTTCATTAAACATCCTTGTTTAGTTTTGCTGATAGCATATTATAGCACAAGATTTTACTTTAAATATTAAAATAATTTAAAATAGGTTCACACCAATCGCTACTGCTACTTAGCATATTTATACAGCCAATAAAACTTTGAGTGATCATTAAAAACAAATCAAAGAAACCAAGAAAATAATAAGCTTTGTTCTATAAAGCATAATTACCCCCTTAAAAAAATAAGTGGGGAAGTTCCCCACTTAGATTGTTTAGTTTGCCAGAAATTTACTTTTTTGTATCAAAGTTAATTTCTGGTGCCTTTTGTACAGCAGCTTCATCTTCAACTGTAAATTGTGGTTTAACTTCATAGTCAAAGAACTTAGCGGTAAGATTTGAAGGGAACTTACGAATCACAATATTATATTGCTTGATAGCATCAATATAACGATTTCGTGCTACTGTAATACGGTTTTCGGTTCCTTCAAGTTGAGATTGAAGGTCACGGAATTGTTCATTAGCTTTAAGTTCTGGATAACGCTCAGAAACAGCAAGCAAACGGGAAAGTGCTGAAGTCATTTGTGCTTGAGCTTTAGCAAAGTTCTCCATAGCCTTAGGGTCATTAAGTGCTTCTTTGGTCAAATTGATTGAGCCAGCTTTAGAACGTGCTTCAGAAACCGCTGAGAAAACCTCTTTTTCGTGAGAAGCATATCCTTGAACAACCTTTACAAGTTGAGGAACTAAGTCAGCACGACGTTTGTATTGGTTAAGAACTTCAGACCAGTTTGAAGATACTTCTTCATCAAGTTGCTGAATAGTGTTATAGCCACAACCTGTCATAGTCATTGCCACAAACAGAGCCATAAAAAGACCAAAAATTTTACGCATTAGGTTTCTCCTATTAGTTAAGACAGACTGAATTATAGCACAAAAAAATGATTGGCAACAAGTTTTTTTAATATGAAGAGCCAATTTTAGATAGTTTTTTTAAATAGGTTCTTTCTTAGATTGTGGTATAATTAATACTATGGGGGGGTAAACATGAAAAATATAGCAATTTTTACACATCAGCCTTTATGTTCAAAAGAATCAGCAAGGGGAATAAAGAAGTCATTAAACAAATATAATTTTGTGCCGTTTGGAGCAAAAAAGCTAAAAAATGACTTTTTTGACAACATTGATATGGTGGTTTTTCCAGGAGGTATTGGAGATGCCACAAAGTTCTATGAGGTAATGGAAGAAAACGGTGAAAAAGTAGTAAATTTCGTCAAAAATGGTGGTAAATATTTAGGTATTTGTATGGGTGCTTATTGGGCAGGTAAAGACTATTTCAATGTTGCCCCCAAAATTAAGATTCAACAATACATTACTAGACCTAATTCACAAACACATAGACCACATCCAAAATCTATGCCAATTAATTGGGAGGGAGTAGAAGATGAAATGTTTTTCTATGATGGTCCTACAATGGTGGGAAAAAATCAAGAAGTAATTGCTACTTATCCAAATAAAGATCCAATGGCAACAATTGTAAACAAAAATGTTGGTTTAATTGGTTGTCATCCAGAAAGTGAAAAGATATGGTTTGATTATTATTCTTGGTTAAATGGAAAATATCACAAAGGAAGACACCATAAAATTTTGGAAAGATTTGTAGATAAGTTAACACAGTAAAGTTAAATCTTTAATTTAGGCTTATTTGTATTGTTTTGTGGCATTGTTATGTCTAACAAAATTGTAGATAAAAATTTACCTGTATTTGGGTTTGGAGCATTAGCTATAACATTATCAATGAAAGTGTTTAGTTCGTTCTCTGAATTGTTAACCAAAACTTTATCTTTAAGTATTGGATATTCGTTTATTTTGTAAGCTGGAATTACTTTTTTAAAATAACAACCCTCTCCAATTTTTGGTGTCATAAAACAATCAAAAACCAAAGGTTCTAATGGTTTAAAAGTAATTGGGTTGTATTTGTTATGAACAGTTCTTAAACTAATAGACAAATCATATTTGGGTTCGTTTAAAATTAATTTAATGCTTTCATTTTTTTCTGTTTCAGAAAATGGTGAGTTGTTTTCTTTTCTAAGTGCCAATTCTAATTCCTCATTAAACTCTTTATGCGTGTCTATATGGTTGTTCAACATTGCTTCATGTTTGGCATAAATACCATTCATAAACTCAGAACAATCAAAAACAGACCCCAAAGATAAATTGCTGATAGTTGTTATTTCAGTAGATTTTACAAAAACAAAACTTAATTCAACATTTGTAGAATTGCCAATCTCAATTTGAATGGTGGCACCTAAATTTTTAACAAAAGCATAGAAGTTATTTTCTTGCTGAGTTTTAGTGTGATAAACACTATCTGTTCGTTCTAAAATTGAATTAGCAAATTTTTGTTTTTTATTATCCATATTATTTCTCTTTTTATTATTTTAACTGTTTTGAAAATTAATTCAATTTTGCAAATAAAAAAGCCCCGAAGGGCTTTATTAGGCTAGCTAAATAATAATTAGATGTGACAATCTACAAGAGTAAGTTGAGTGGTTGGCTCAAGTGAGTGAATCATTTCCCAAAACTTCTTATTCCATTCGTCTTGGGTCATTTCATTGGTTGACATGCCCCACCAACCCATTTCACCTTTTTGATACCACTTGCCATCTTTAACAACAGCAAAAGGAACCATTACTTGGTTTTTACACTTCTCTACATATTCTTGGCGACTATTGCCAAAGCCTTCATAGAAATCACCCCAAATATGAAAATTTGCTTGGTTGAAGTCTTTAACAACTTGATTAGAATTATATTCTTCACGAGCTGCTTCTACATCTTCACCATGTTTTTTAAGGATTTCTGTCCAATTAGGGAAAGTGCGTCCTTTAAGAAGTTCTTCAATTTTATCGTAAGTCGCATTGGCTTGTTGCACCTCATCATTTTGCATACCCGCAATATCAATGTATTGAAGTTGTGTGCTATCTACCCAACCTTGTTTTGGCTTGTTTCCAAAAGCACCAGGAAGTCCAACTTTAATGTCTGCTTGGTTTTCAAATCCAGCTTTGATTTTGAAAAAACCTGCCCACCGCCCACCTACTTGGTACCAATCCCATTTAGCTTGAGGGTTATGCCAATAGCCATATTTGCCAGTTTTTTCATCACGTTCTGATGTTCCATGCCATCCGTTCATAAATTCTTCAAATGTAGGATATAGTTCAGTGAACTTACCCTTAGAAAGAACTGCTCCTTTAGGAAAGACATAATCAGTTTTTAATGTCTTGGCATTAAAGTCACGAAACATTTGATTGTATTTGGAATACTTCTCGCCATTTTCAAGGGTGACAATTTCAACTTCACCATTAAGGTATTCTTCTAGACTTTCTTGTTCGGTGTCATTAAAAGCACCATACTTTTCGTCAAAATCTTGTTCGGCATAGGGTTCAAGTTGTTCTTCAATGTCGTTGCCAATAACGATAACTGTAAAGTGTGACATGATTAATTCCTTTGTGTTTTAGAAGGTTTGATTATAGCACATTCTTTGAAATTTTTGTTGATTATTTTCTTCTATCCTATGATGTTTTGACTTCGCAAAAAATGATTTTAAAAATAAGAAATAAAAATTAATAAAATATGCTTATTAAAAGAAAAATTATAACAAATGTCATCATTTGGGTTTCTAGTTTAATGTTAGGTGGGTGTGTAACCATAGTTGGATTAGATTCTAAAGAATTAGAGCCTTTCACTCCTATTCCTGAAAAATATAGGGTTATGAATAAAGTTGTTATGGAGTGGAAGATTGTAGATAATCTCAAGGAAGCCTGTAATGCTAAAAGTGGCAGTTATATAATAAAAAACGATAGTTTATTGGGGTGTGCAGTATGGTTTGCTGATAAAAAAGAGTGTACCATAATAACAACAAAAAAAGTAAGCCATATGATTCTTGGGCATGAGGTTAGGCACTGTTTTGAGGGTCATTTCCACAAATAAATTTTTCCAACACAAACCAAATTTTCATGTTATAATTAGAACTTGTTAAATTAAACTTGGAGAAAATGATGACTCTTATCGCTCAAATCAAAGAAAAACAAATCAATGCTCGTAAGTCTGGTAGTAAAGAGGCTTCTCTGCTGACTACTCTTTTGGGTGAAGCTGCTGCTGTTGGCAAAAATGCTGGTAATCGTGAAACAACTGATGCTGAAGTAGTTGCTGTGGTTAAAAAATTCATTAAGAATATTGATGAAACTATCTCTGCTCTTTCTAGCAGAAATCAAGATTCTTCTGCTTTTGTTGCTGAAAAGAAAGTTTTGGAGGAGTTCCTTCCTAAACAACTTTCAGAAGATGAGTTGAAAAAGATTGCTGCTGGTCGTTCAAGTATGCCAGATTTTATGAAATACTTGAAAGAGCAATTTAACGGTCAATATGACGGAAAATTGGCAAGTTCTGTAGCAAAAACAGTATTTGGTTAAGTCCACTTAAATAAAAGCCAACGAAAAGTTGGCTTTTTGTTTTGTATTGGTTATTATTAAAAGAAAATAAGGAAAAATAGTTGAATGTATAAAGTAAGTTGGGAAGAAGAAGGTTCAGAAAAAAACCAAGATTTTGGTTCGTTAGATTCCGCAATGGAACATGCAAAAAAGTTAAATCTTTTTGTTGAAATTAAGGGTATTAACTCAGAGTTTACGATGGTTGGAAAATTTGGTGTAGATTCTATTCAAGATGGTATTTGCCCAGATGGTGTTGAATACAGTTGGCGCAAACGTAGACCTTAAAAATCATTGTACTTTTAAATAAAGCCATGTTACAATTTACCTATATTCAAAACAAGGGGTTTTTATGCGACTAATGCTAGGTTTCAATAATCGTCCAAGTCTGTTGGTTAATGTAGACGGAAATTATAGTGGCATTGGTGAGCCTACCAAAACAAGATTTGATTTTTGGGTTGTAAATGGTGGTTGGGAAGGTATTTATACTGATGGTTTTGTAACAGTATCCCATCCTCCATCGGGGGCTTTTTCTACTTTGGAGAAGGTAGAAATTTTATCTGACAATCAAGATAGGCTTCGTGGTAATTACCAAGATGTTTTTGATAATTGGGACAATCCTAATTATCTAGCACCAGAAAGTAAAGTTGTATTTTTTGAAGATGACGATATTGCATTCTAAAAGGGGAGAGAAAGATGAAAAATGCTAAGTATGTTGAAGTGAATGCCGGTCCTCGCTATTGGGAAGATACCTATTTCAATGGCAAGGAAGATGTAAATGGTAATATTGAATTGAGAGATGGGAGCCGTTGGCGTCCTGTAATTCGCCTAGAAGACGGTCAAGTAATGGATTGGACTCCTGGTTTTACGGCAGAAGTTCATTACAAAGTTTGTGATGATGGGGAATATTGGCTACAAGACAATAACGGTTGGCGTATTGCTAAGTATTATAGTGATTACGTTCCTGATATGTTATCAGTTGGTGAAAACGGATATGGTGATTATATCATTATGAAAATTGATGAAAATGGAAAAATTAAAGGTTGGAAACAACCAGAAATTAAAGAAGAAAATTGGATTAAAACTTAAAAATTATTGTTTTCTAACTTCTTGGGAGTTTTCGGTGTTTACTGGAAGCTCCCTTTCTAATTTGTTCTTAAAATCTCTCAAATAAAACATCTTTTCTACTTGATTAAAAAACTCTCTATTTCTTTCTTTGATATTTTCTAAGAAATTAACAATATGTTCAGTTTTTTCTATATTTTGATCAAAAATAAAGTAATTTAGTATACCTTCATAATCTGGTTCAAAATACAGTTCGTTTTCTTGTAGTTTTTTAATAAGTATATGGTGGTAATGTTCAATGTAACCATACATACAAAGAGAAATAAAAGCTCCATCATTATCACAATGGATATCAGCATTTTCATTAAGTTGGTTGCTGTTTAGCAGATATGAAACATGTTCCAGTTGTCCATTAGCACAAGATATAATCAAGTGTGAATTCAAATGATACTGTGGCAAGTTTCCGTATTGTTCAAAAAATGTTTTCTTCTTCATAAAAAAAGAATGATAAAAATATTTGATTTTGTCAAAAAATAAAGATTGTACAAATATCAGAATAAGTTTATAATTACAGTATCTTATTGTTGGAGCAACAAATGGCAAAAAATAATCGCAAAGTGGTTACAGTTACTGAAGAAACATTTTCAGCTGGTGACTTTGAAGGAACCCTTAAATCATTATTGGAAAAAACCCAAGAGTTGATTAAAAAGTATGGTGAAAATGCTCGTTTAGACTACGATAAGTATTTTTCATATCCTTATGATAACGATTATTATCCTTCTTATATGATTCAAGTGAATAGACCTGAAACAGATGAGGAAATGAATAAGCGAATTGCCGAAGAACAATCTCAACAAGACAAGGTTCGTCAAAGAGAGTTGGCAGAATTAGAAAGATTGTCAAAAAAATACAATGCTGAAAAGCAAGGAGAATAATCATGGATCAAAGTTTGATGATTAAAATTGCTGCTAATGTTTGGTTGTTTGGATTAAGTTTGCTGATGTTTACATCAATGCGAAAAATTCAAAAGTTCTTTGGAATTATTGGTTTCTTATTGTTTACCATTAATGTTGGAACACCTATTGTAAATAAAGTGTTTTATTGATATATATGTTATATAAGAGGAGATTTTGATGGATAAAGATTTAATTATTGAACAATTGATGGATAAGGTAGTTTCTTTGGAAAAAGCAGTTGGTGATTTATCATCAAGAGTCTATGCTGTAGAAAAAGCAAGCCAATCTTGTTGCGAATCTGGTGGTGGTTGCTGTGGAAGTGCTTGCCAAAGAACCTCTTTAGAAGATGACGTCTGTCCAAAATGTGGGTTGAATTTTAGTGATATGGAAGATATGACTTGTTCAAATAAAGGTTGTCCAAAAAAATAAACCATATTATTTTGATTTTTACAAAAAATTTTGATTGTATAAAATAAGATAATTAAGTATAATTGATAAGTTTTGTGACACAATGACAAGACGATAACAACAATAAACAAAATTTGGAGTAAAATCATGTACAAAAAAGAAATCAATATCCAAGAAGTTCTAGATTTCGTTAGCCAATGTGACGAATCTACAAAACTTTATGTCGGGTGTGACAGTGAACGCGTAATTGTTAATGGGAAATGGTATGCTGATTATATTACAGCAGTTGTGGTCCATATTAATGGAAATAATGGTTGTAAGATTTTCGGTGCCGTTGAGCGTGAGCCTGATTTTGAAAAGCGTTCAGATAAGCCAAAAATGCGTTTAATGAATGAAGTGTATCGTGTTGCTGATATTTACTTGAAATTAGCAGAGGTTACAGATTTACCTATTGAAGTTCATTTGGATATCAATCCTTCTGAAATGTTCAAGAGTAATGTGGCATTGAACGAAGCAATTGGATATATCAAAGGTATGTGTAATGTGGTGCCTATGGTGAAACCTAAAGCATTCGCTGCATCTTGTGCTGCTGATAAGTATAAAGAAGTAGCTAAAAAAGTAGCTTAATATTATTGTGCTTTCGGATTAGTAGGAGTATAATAGCCTCATCGTTTGATGGGGCTATTTTTATTTCTAGGATTAATATGGTTAAATTTGAGTTTACTTTGGAAGATATTGATGCGGCAAACTTGATGGATTTAATCCACGAAGAAAAGTGTCGTATGCTTGCTGAAGCTGGTAATCATATGGCTAAGGGTGAGCATAACCATGCAGATTGGTGTAATAAACGTGCTGACTATATTGAAGAATTAAAAGTTAAAGTTTTGTGCGGAAACAAAAGGGTTCAATAAGTTTTTAAAACTATTGAATAATTATTAATCAATTGAGTTTATAAATAAGAAAACATCTTTATGTTCAGTAAAATTAAATATATCTTCAAAATGTTCCAAAAAGTGGACATTTCAAATAAGCCAATTCCTTGTATGTCTTGTGGAGCATGCTGTTCTTATTTTAAAGTTCAGTTTGATAGAAAGTACAACCCTCAAGTTCCTTGGCAAAAGATTACAGTTATTAAAAATTCTCAAGCTGTTATGATAGGGACAGAAGAGTTTAAGGGTAGGTGTGAATCACTTGAAGGTGTGGTTGGGGAGAGTTGTAAGTGTAAAATTTACAGTAGTCGCCCAGATGTTTGCGAGTCATTTCCCGTTTGGTTAAATAATGGATTACAAAACCCTAAATGTATGGCTGCTAGAAAACATCACGGTTTAAAGACTGAAATAGAATAGTTAAATTTCTATAAAAATAAAGAAATTTATGGTATAATTTCAACATAAACAATTTATGTGAGGTTTTATGTCTAATATCAAGAACTTTCAATCAGCAAAAGGTGTAAAAGGATTTCTTTTGGATTCTTTTGATGGAAATTATTATTTCCGAGTGTATGACGGTGAAGGTGGTTTTAAGGATTACCTGCTTAAGCATTGTGATTTAGAAATCACAATCAATGACGAAGATGCTGTTCTTTACGAAAGAGAGAATGGTGATTTAAGTCTTGACCATAGCACTGAAACTTTAGGCTTGGAAGAGCCAAATCAAAAGTAAGAATAGGAGCTACAATGCAAGAAATGAAGTATGTGGTTGTGAAATCTGAAGAACAAGGTGAACAACTTTTTGTGTTTCCAACCAATGTAAATCATGACACATTCGCTGAAATTTTAAGTTACATTAAATTTGGTGATGGCTATAATTGGGAAAGAATTTATAGAGAGCCAATTTCAGCAGGCTTTACAGATGGTTCAAAATGTTATGGTTCAAGTGAAACATTAAACCTGTGTTCGCGTCCAGCGGATACACAACTCTTACTAAACGGTGGAAAATGACTGCACAACTAATAGGTTATTTGGCTAAAAGTTTGAAAGATAATTCTGAAAAGTTGATTTCAAAAAAATCTAAAATTATTTTAGAAAAATTACTTGAAGATGATTCTATTGTCTTTAAGGAACTTTTGAAAGAAGATGAATCTAATATTAATCCATATGCTTGGTATGTAGATCATAAAGATGGAACCCATGTAGGAATTTTTAAGTCAAATGATAAAATTCTGTCTTTGTATCAAAATGAAATGTTTGTGAAGATGCCAGTCAGGTTGGCAAGTTAATAAATGAAACAAAAGGAGTAAAAATGAAAATTTCAGCACTAATTAAACGTTTAGAAGAAATCAAAGCAAAAGAAGGAGATTTGGATTGTTTTGATGTAAATCTTTTTGATGGTCCAGTTCTGCGAGTAGATGGTGCCAAATCTTATGAGCATACAGATATTTCAGATCTTCCAGAAAAGTTCTTGCTTATTGGAGAAGATGCATGAATGACTTTTTAAGTGGAACAATCTTTGGAATGTTCTCTGGTATTATTATTGGAATTAATTTGGCAGCATTGTCAGTTAAATATTTCAGTAATAAGAATTTGAAAAAAAATAACCTACAAGGTAAATAATATGAATATTTTCGCAACCTTTAATGTGCTGTTTGGTGTGCTTATTGTTGGTGCTTGTTCTGAAAAGTTTGGACGATATGGATTTGTTGGTTCATTGGCGGCTTATAGTATTGCAACAGTCGCTTATCTTTATTTTTTTGGAGCATAAATGTCACAAATAATTTTTGAAAAAAAATATGATGGAGAAACTCTCTATGATTTAGGTAGAGACATTCATGAATGTTTTGATAAAAGTTTTAATCCTAAAGTAGAAAATATTCCTGTAGATGAATATGGTTTTCAACAAGGAAATTTTGTTGTTTCTGTGAAATGGATTCCAAATGAATAATTTTAAATGCACCTTCACTGGGATTGATGAGTTTACTAATTTATCAACATTAGAAGAATTATCTATTCGCTACCCATTTGTAGAATGGGGAGTATTACTTTCTACATCTGAAAATAGATTAGAAAATGGACATCGTTATCCAAGTTATGATTGGCTAAAAGAAAATCTGCCTAAATTAAAAAATATAGCTGAGAAAACAGGTTGCTCAATTGCTCTTCATGTTTGTGGGAAAGAAACTAAAAAAATCTTATCACAAGAAGAAGATTCCGTAGCATTAGAACTATTGGACTATGTAAACAGAATTCAAATCAATTTTGTATACAAAGAAGAACAGGTTTCAAAATTAGAAAACTTGTGCCAAAAATTTCCTAATAAAACTTTCATTACTCAACATAATGAAAAAAATAATGATTTATATTTAAAAATTAAAAGTAATAATCACCAAGTTTTGTTTGATGCCTCTGGTGGAAGAGGTGTGGAGTGTTCCAATTGGGAAAAACCTCTAGTGGGTAAAGTTTGTGGTTATGCAGGTGGTTTGGGGCTAGATAATATTGAAGTTCAATTTGAAAACATCAAAAAATTAGTAAAAGATGATTTTTGGATTGATATGGAAGGTAAAATTAGAACCTCCGATAAATTGGATATAAATATTTGTAAATATATCTTATATCGTGTTAGTAAAATGATTTAACATGGTATAATAACATTTTTCCTTAGGAGACTTGTAATGACCTATATTGTTGTTCCCGCTGAAAAATTTGTCAAAGCTGTAAAAGAAAAGAAGGAAAATATTTTACAGGAAACAAACAAGAAAAAAGAATATGTAATCCAACTGAACATGGAAGAAAAAGTCGGTTTTTTCTGGAATAGGCGCAATCGTAGTCGTGAGGAAGCAGAAAGCGAAGTTAATCTTTGGTGGCCAACGAAAATGAGTCTTGAAGGTTATACGGCAGATTTGCGACATCTTTCTAAACTTGAAGAATTGGCATACACATCAATCAAAGAAGGTGATGGAAGTATTCATTTAAACAAAGAAGATAACCATTTTATTTTTGAAGAAATTATTAACAATGAAAATCAGTAAAGAAAAGTTTGAAGAGCTTAAAAGACAAGCAATAGAAAATGATCGTATTGCTAAAGAAAGTTTTCTTACCTTAAAAGAAAAGGTTTTCAATTCTAATTCTTTACTTGATGCTGACGGATATCCAACTGATGATGCTTTATCTTTGGTTGAGATTTGGCACCATTCAGACATTAAAGGATTGTTTGATTTTATCTATCATTTATGGAACCTAAAATCTTTTGGTTGGTATTCAGAAAATGGTGGTATTGATAGTTGGACAAAAATGGAGATTCCAGAAACAACAACAAGGTATCATCTTTCAACTGTGGGTTGGTCTGGGAATGAGGCAATCATAAGATGCTTAGAAGAAAATATGGATGTTTGGGAAGAAATATGGGTTCAATCTAGAGTGGGTGGACACTATATTTTTGAAGTTAAAAACGAAGATTAAGGATTTAATATGACAACTGAAAATAATCGTGAAAGACTTGGAAAAATTATTGAAGAGCTAAGGGAAATTACTTTAGAAGAATCTAAAATAAGTGGTTTCTATTGGAAAAATGAAATGAAGTATCTAGTTGATAATCTAGAGACTCAAATGCAGCAAGCACAAGAACTGTATAATGACATGAAAGAAAATGGGCTTTCTTTTTCTACTATTGAAGCAGAAGGATACCTAAGGGGATTTAAAAATGCTTATAATATGGCAAAAGAAGCTTATGAAAATGCATTGAATGGAGATGAAGAATAAAGAAAAGCCCCTTTCGGGGCTTTTTTAATATTTACTTTTTAAGTAAGCTTTTTCTGGTGAAATGTAGTCTTGCTTTATTAAATTGAACAGCACTAATAACTAAACCAGCAGTCCAAGGTAATGTTGCTAATACCCAACTGTCTAATCCTGACCACCACTCAGTTAGTAATGGTTCCTTAATTAACATTTGGAATGCTACGATAAATAGAACAAAACTTCCTAAAAATACCGCATCTGGATATTTGTTTAAAATTTTACTAACTATTCCTGCACCAAATAAAATAATTGGAACACTGATTAATAATCCAGCAATAATTAAAATCCAATTGCCTTGAGCGGCAGCAGCAATACCTAAAGCATTATCTATGCCCATAACAGCATCAGCAACTACTATTGTCCATAAAGCACCTAAAAACGTATCGGAAGCTTTTACTTCATGATCTTCATTGTTGAATGCTAGTTTCCAACCAATCCAAATAAGTGCTACAGCACCAATCAGTCTTAGTCCTGGGATCATTAAAAGGTAAGTGAGTGCGGCTACAGAGGCAAATCTAATAGCTACAGCACCAAATGTTCCCCAAAAGATTGCTTTTTTTCGTAAATGTGGTGGTAGTTTGTTTGCCGCCATTCCGATAACTAAAGCGTTATCTCCAGCGAGTACAATGTCTATCAAGATGATAGCAAGAAAAGCCCAAAGAGCTTGAAGAGTAAATAATTCCATAATTTGTCCTTTTTAAGTTAAGTTAATTATGGTCTTGTCACTTTGTTTAATTGCCGGGCTTACACCGTGTTGACGACAATTAAAACCTTTTCGGTTGACTACTCCCCAAGAATTATTAAAGGGAAAATAAAATAATTTGTCAATATTTATAACAAAATATATCTTGTACTACATTTTTATTGGTGGTATAATTTCCCAAAGATTAAAATGTAAGAAATATTTAAAAATAAAGAGGAAAAAAATGAAAGAATTTGCTGATGTTCACGATGCTCACTGTTGTAAAAAGCATGGTTGTAAGTATGGAGATGAAGATTGCACAGTAGTAAATGGTGACAATCCTGGCATTCGTTGTGAAGATTGTTATGGTGAACCAGATGTAGACAACATTAGTTTGGCTGTAGGCTCTTTTGAGTGGAGTTGGATTGGTCAAAAGGCTCCATATGACAAGGGAACTGTTACATTCACGAAAAATGCCAATGGAGAGTTTGAAGTTATTGCTCCAGGAATTGATCGTGACACATTAAGAATGGTAATGACTGCTTTTGCTGATAAAATTGTAAATAAGGCTAAACTAAAATGAATGAAAATATTGAACAATTAATGTATGAGGCAGGATTAACTGCTGATGGTTGTTTTAACGATATGGATTCTTATGACAAGGAAGCAGTCTTGAAAGTAATTGAGCTTACGATAAAGAAATGTGCTGATTTATGCCAAGATGTTACATCCAGTGGGGAATATAGCCCTAATCAGCAATATGCTAGTGCTGCTTGTAGAGATAAAATTAAAAATCATTTTGGTTTAAACGATAAAGTTTTTGTTAATTTGTTTAAAAAATAAGGATTTTGAAATGAATAAAACAGAAAAATTGATTAGCATTTATCAAAAACAAGTAGATGCTATTCCTGAAGAAAGACCATTGGTTACATTGGCATGTGAAACAATGCTTACTATTTTAAAACATTTGGAAGCAAACCATAAACCAACTGATGAGTTCAATTTCATGTTTCGTGAGGCTACTAAAGCTGCCAAAGGAAATGCCAATCCCACAATGGTATCAACAGCAATAACACTTTGGAAAAACTCAAAGGAATAACTCAAAGGAATAATTTTATTCACTGCTATTAAATCTTTGATTTTTATTGAAAAAAATCTGTACACATTTACTTCTTAGCGTTATAATAACTCCATTCTTAAACAAATGGAGAGTAAAATGGATAAGTATGAACAGATTGCTAAAATGGCAGAAGCCGCAGAGCTTCTTCAGCAAGTAGCACGTGCTAGCAATAAAGAAGTTACTGTCTCATTGCAAGGCATTGTTGAAGATATTGAAATTATTGCCGACCAAATTGAAGAAGCCTGATAGGAGTTTGTAATGTCTATTCATGTTGAACAAGTTCGCAGTCGCATTGAATCTGGTAGAATTCGTGCTGAAGATATTCGTCATCAAAATCGTCTTACTGATGATGAGATTGCCAATCTTGATGTAGAATTGGTATATTCTTGGGTTCGCACTGGTCAATGGAAACAAAAGCACTTTCAACAATGGCTTCGTGTGATGCGAGTGATTGAATAAGGATTTAAAATGAATAACCGAATTAAAGAACTTATGGGACAATCTTGGATTCAGCCCACTTACATTGATTGTAATGGTAAAGAATGTAACCATTCGTCTGATGTATATCCTCGTTATTTTAGTGAAGAAAAGTTCGCTGAACTGCTATTAAAAGAGTTTTCAAAACAAGTTCAAATTGAAGGTCGTTTCGGGCTTGAAAATGAACAGAATTTGATTCGTTTTTGCTGTGACAATGCCAAAAAACATTTTGGAGTTGAATAATGGAATATCTATTTCTAATTGTTTTATTCGTAATGATGGGGGGGCTATTCTTTGCTGTAGAGTTTCGTGTAGTTCAGCGTAAAGGTGATCATTATGAATGGATTGAACATGTCTATAATCGTTTTGACTGGATTAAAAAGGTGAGGTGGTAAAATGAATACACAAGTTTTAGAAATCTACAAACAAGCACACATACCTCATAAGGCAATTGAACCATCTAACAACATGCCATATTATACAACTATTTTTAGTGCTGACAAATTCGCTGAGTTGCTTATTCGTGAATGTGCTAAAATTGGTGAAGATACTGACGGTAATTGGAATGTTAAACATGAAATCCTAAAGAATTTTGGGTTTAAATAAGGAATAATTATGAAAACTTATGAAGAAATGATTGCTTTCACGGTTCAAAATTGTACAGAAGGTGCTAAGCATCTGCGTTATAATAAGTGGATTGCGAATATGCTTTTAGTTGAAGCATATGGTAAAAGTTCAGAACAAGTTTCTGCTGACATTGAAGCTGGTATTAAACAGTTTGAAAATGCTCAAAAAGAAATGTTTCGTGCTAAAAATCGTGCTGAAAATGAACAACGTCGCCTTGCTAATCTAGCAAAACAACAATCAATATAAGGGAATATATGAAACTGTCAGAATTTATTAAAAACCTTCAAAAATTGGAATCAGAAGGTCATGGTGATTTAGAAGTTTTCTATCGTCATGGTGCCTCTGGTGATTGTGGTCAATTGTCTTTTGCTCATATCACAGATCGTATAGATGAATGCGGTCCATTTGACTATGTTGAAGAAGGTGAGCAATATGTTTCTATTTATGCAGGTAATTAAATGAGTGATAGAAGCAATAGAGATTTAGGTAGGAAAAAGGCTTTCAAGAAAGAACATGGAAAGTTTGGTTGTGATTGTTGGCTTTGCCAAGATGGTAAAACTAAAAAAAGAACAATGCTCTTAAAGCAAGATAAAAAAGAATCGCAAAAAACAAAGAAGGAAGAAGTATGAGTGAAATGATTGGTAGTGAAGATTTTCTTGTTCAAATGAAAAAGATGTTACTTAAAGCTCCTGATGATCAGTTGGATAAAAGTATGTTTCCATTAATTAAAAAATGGGATGAACCTTTTGTGAAATCTATTCAAATTCTAGAAGTGCTAGATCAGTGTATTTATGCTTCTCTAGCAAGTGGGTTTACTATTCAACTATTGGAAGCGATGCTTGAAACCGCTCTTTCAAATGAGCGAAAAACATTAGAGGAAATTGTTCCTTTAGCAACTTGGAGAAACTAAATGACTGAAGCAAAAAGAATTGATATTCGTGTTGACCTTTTGGCTGATTTTAAAGTATTGGGTCATCAATGTGCTGATACTGGAAAGTGTCACCACAATTGTAAAAAAAAATGTGCAAGAGAAGAATCTTGTGTTCCTCTAAGTATCGCTGATTGGTTAAATGATGATTGGACAATAAAGGAGAAAGTATGAAAGAAGGAACAATTGTTGAAATTTTGCCAACCGAGATTTGGTTTGAAAAAGATATGTTCGGAACAGTTCGTATTAAGATGCAACATCAAGGTATTGAAAAACCATTTACTTTTATCACTATGGGTTATGACTATATGTATACATCAAATGGTCATCAGCATGAGATGGTAAAGCAAATTGGGAAGCTTCTTGGTGTTGAAGATATTCAACAAAAACCAGACTCTGAAGACTATAGTTTTTTGAAAAAATAAATTCATCAAAAATAACAATTTAACACTTTTAAAAGTTTATTGATTAGGTTATAATACGTCCTATTAGATAAACTTTTTTTGTTGTTGGAGTTGGTTAATGTCTAAGAATTTTATTACACAAAGTGATATTGAAAAACATAATCGTGCTGTAGAGAAAATGATTCGCCAAAGTTTTGCTAAATTTAATCCTGATCATCCAGATTTACTGAAAGATGCTCCTAAGGGATATTTTTTTACTATCACAAATAAATTGGCAAAGAAAATTGAAATATCCAGTAAAGTTTTAAAAGTTAAAAGGTTGCATTAATTGCTAAACTTTACATTTTTAAAATCTTTTTATTATAATTGACCAACCAATAAAAGGAGCAATTATGACTAAAGGATATATTCTTATAACTGCTGATAAGCTTGAAGATCTTGAAAAAAAGGTGAATGAGCATATTGAGTTAGGATGGACACCAATTGGTGGACCTTGTTTTAATAGACATGCTACAGAAGCGAGAGTGGAGCATGGTAGATTTGATGTTTGGGTTCAAGCGTTAATTCGCTAAAGGAAAATTATGAAAAAACATGTGTTGGATAAGTTAATTATTCGTGAACTATTTTGGTTTATTGTTTTGCCATATCGTTTCAAGGTTTGGCAAGAAGAAAATAAAAAGAAGGTGCCACTATGATTTGTCCAAATATGCTTAGAAAAATTGACTCTAAAGTATCTGAACTTGAAAGTTCAAATGATGCTCTTAAAAAAGAAAATGAAAGAGTTAAAAGAATCATTGTCGCCGTTATTAAAGAATGGGATGAGTGTGGCTCCATTGATGTAGATGTGTTACGAACTCTTACACAATAACTATATGCAAATGTGTACTTTTGTGTTACATTGAGTTTTCGGTTTGTTGTTTTTAAATGTTTTCTTTAAAGGAGAAAGTCATGAACGAAATAATGAAGAAAATGGTCATTGAATCAGAAGATTATGCAGGATTGGCTAATAGGCTGGGAACTGACTTGTTTGAAGGTTATAGTGAAAAATTCTCAAATCTATTAATTGGTCATTTTTGCGATGAATTAAAAAAACAAGGAAAACCTCAAGAGGAGGTAAATAATGTTGAAAAAAACCTTAAACAAAAGTTGGGATTAAAGAAATATTTTTAAATTTGCCCATTTTTATATGGTATAATAACTCCAGTTCAACTACTGGAGTTTACATGCAAAAAAGAACCAAAGTTCTGATTAGAAATATTGTGGTAAGTCCACTTGTTTTTATTTCTTTTATTTGCTCTCTTTTGGTATATCTGTTTGAAACTATTTCAGACAATTTACCCTATTGGAAATCACTTCCAATGAGTGATGAGCATCAAAAAATTTATGATGAGAAGAAAGAAAAAGAAAGGCAAGAGCTTATCGCCGCAATAAAAGCTGGAGAGGGTTCTTATAAGGTTGATTTACCTCCAGGTTATGGAAATGTTTTGGAAATCGTTGAGTATAAGGAATATCAATGATTCAAAATAATATTGAATTTTTGAATGGTCAAAAAATTGAAGACATTGCTGTAGCATGGCGATGGTCTGAAAATGGTGGGAAGCATTGGTTTGATTGGACTGCTGATTGGGGATTTTGGTTAAAAGCAAAAGAAATGGGTTGTCTAATTGAATATGCTATTCCCGCAAAAGAAGTATTGAAGTAAAGAAAGAAAGTGGTGAGCAATGAATGAATTGAGTAAAAAAATTGTAGATGAAGCAACAACTTTTGCTTGTAAAAAAGAGGTTCAATGGTTGGGTCCAGAAGTTTATAATCCTAAATGGTGGGAAGAAAGGGACTCAAAGATTATTGAGCTTGTGATTAAAAATTATGTTTCTAATTCTCCAATGATGGGAGAGTGGGAGTCTGAAAAAATTCACAAACTTTTTGGTTTAGAGTATCGTCCTAAAATGTTCCCTAATCCTAAAGAAGGTGAAGGTGATATTTTTAAACTTAAAGATTGGGATGATTATGTAAAAATGGGGGCTTTCATTCCAGATGATGGTGATGGTTATTGGGCAACAGAAAAAGAGTATGCTCGTATTTCATCTTGGGATACAAAGCCTGAATGGGCAACTCATGTAGTTTGGTTTAACAAATAAGGAGTATTATGGAAAAGAATCCTAAAATTATTTGTGCGGCTACTAAGGTGGAATATCTTGCTGAAGATAAATATCTTAAGTCAGTAGTTATTTGCTCCCCAAGACATTGGGATGTGATTGCTCGTGAACAATTTAAGGTTATGAATATTTCACAATCTAATGTTAAAAGTGAGACTCAAGGATTTGTGGATCAGTATGGTGATTTTTACACCAGAGAACAAGCTTGGATTATCGCAGATAAAAATAAGCAAATTGTTCGTAGAGTTGGTGGTGATCACGAAAAACTATTTTCAGAGAATCTTTATTGATATGAAAATTACTAAAGTTTCAATGGATAAAAATAACCGTATGCTTCGCATAGGTTTAGGTCTTAATGAAGGTCGTTGGTTCTTTCGTGTTGACTTGTGGATTGTTGGATTAAGGATTACATCATGAATGAAAAAGCAAAAGAGTTGATTTTAAAAGCTGGATTTAAAAATGCTTATTTTGATCCTAAAGATGGGTTTGAAGTGGTTTTTGTGGATGAAGAACATACTACAGAATCGTTGGATAAACTCATTAAATTGGTTGCGAAAGAATGCATGTTGATTGTGGGAGATGGTACAGTTGATGGTGAAATCTACCATGACCGAATAAAGCGTCATTTCGGAGCTTAAAATGTTTAGATGTATTCCTATTTATGAAAATCATTTGTGGTATCCTATTGTGATACAAACAGAGGACGGAAATAAAATTGTTGAAATGTTGGGTAAGGAAGTAAATGATTGGAATTATGAAGTTTCAAAAAATACTCCAAGATTGCCTGGTTATTATATTTAAAGGATAAAATTATGTGGATTAAATACAGAGAAAAATGGTCACATGGATTAAGTAGTTGGGAATATGAATTTGTCTTGGGTGATATGTCATTTTCTGACTATAAAGAGTTTAAGAAGATTGAAGTTGATGAAGAATACTCTTGGGCAGAACACTATAGAGGTGTGGAAATTGAAGAAGTTGATGTTCCTCCAGCAGATGTTGTTAAAAAAGAGATAGAGTATGTTAAATCAATAATTAAGGGATATGAAAATAGACTTAAAAAATTAACTAATTTTGCTTTAAGTAAAAATATTGTATTGGAGGAATAAAATGAACACTAAAATTAAAGAAATTATTGAAAAATGCACTGATTCACAAATGACAAAGCCGTGGCCTCTAGTAGATCAAGAAAAGTTAGCTGTATTAGTCATTGAAGAATGTATCAAAATTGGTGAAAAAGTTTCCAAAGAAATTTTTCAAAATTCAAAAAAACCTGGTGATATTTTTGAATATCAATCTCATGGTGCTGCTGACGTAGTAGACCATATTAAGGAACACTTTGGTTTAGAATAGTGTTAACTATTATGGACAAAAACAGCACTTTTTGTAAAGAATAAGATACATTTATGCTGTTTTGTATATTTTTAGATACATTTTGCCCTCATAAGATCAAAAAGTAACTTTCTTGGATTATTTTGATAAAATTTGCTCCTTAGGGAGCAATTTTTTTGCTTGTCTTAACCAATAAATAGGTGTACAATAAGGCATTGATTTTTAAGGATTTTCTATGAACGAACGAATTCGAGAACTTGCGGACCAGGCTGCTGACGATACTTCTAAAGAAGTTGCTTGGGTATACAATCAAAAGGCTTGGCACATATTGTTTACTCAGAAATTCGCTGAATTGATCATTAAAGAATGTTCTAATATTTGTCTTACAGATAATGTTTCAAATTTAGATTTGGAATTGATTAGAAAGTCTGGCAAATTCACAGTGCAAGATTTAGCAACACGTTCTTGTGGAGAAAATCTTTCTGTAACTATTAAAAAACATTTTGGTGTTGAATAAATAAAAACTACTAAAAGTAGTAGTTAGCCCAAACGAAAATAAATTGTATAATTGAACAAAAGGAGTAGTAAGATGAACGAACGAATTAAAGAACTTAAACAACAGGCTACTTTCTATGCTAACAAAGAATTTGCGGCCACTGGTTCACATGAACTATGGACTGACTTGTTTAGTGAAAAATTCGCCGAGTTGATTGTCAAGGAATGTGCTAAAGAGTTACGAGAAGCAGAACAAGAGGCTGATCGTGCTTATAAAGCAAAAGAAGTAAAAGAGCGAAACACATTCAATGGTTATGATTTTGCGGACATGTTAGAAGAGCGATTTGGGGTTGAATAATGAAAAGTAAAATTTTAATAGCTCATAAACCTAGGGGGACAAGTAGTGTTATTGGGGGTTTTACTGATGGCATTCACCCTGTATATGACCCAAATTTTATTAAAGAATTAATCATCAAAGAAAGAGTGGGCTTACTAGAAAAAGACTTGACTAAAAAAGAAGTGGTAAGAGCTAAAGATAAACTTAAGATTTAAGGATGTAAGATGTATAAGTTAAAGAAAAAAAGATTTGACCATAAGGTTGGAACCATTGTTTATGATGCTGACGGTCACGATTATGGTCTAGCAAGAGATGATACTTATGATACTGGAATTAAGCATATTTCAGTTACACTAAAGAAAGATGGTAGTAATCCATTTTTCACTGTGCCATTGGAAGATTTAGAACTAATTAAGGAATAGGAGTTCAATATGAAAATAGAAGATATATATAATGAAATAATCTCAAAAATCGAAAAGAAAAAAAAGAGATGTAAAACATTAAAATCAGATTTAATGGTTGGAGATGTTGTATCTCCTGAAAAAACTCGTGCTTTAATTGAATATTTAGAGTTGGATATTGAAGAATTAAAAGACTGGGCTTTTTCAATTGAAAAAAATATAGAAGTTTCTGAATCTCGTTGTGCTAACTGTGGAAAAGACAGTAGTAAGGCTGAAGGTTTTATTTCTGACTATCCTGAAGAAGGTGAATGGTTTTGTTCTGAAGAGTGTAAAGACCAGCATGATGAATTAGATTGCCCTCACGGAACTCATGATGGCTATAGGCATCCAATTGAATCTAGGAGGCTAATTGAGTGTGAAAATGCTCTTCGTTCTTTAGCTTCTTGGTTGGGTGTTGGCGGATACAATGCTCCAGTAGTAGATGCTAAGTTGTTTGAGCAAAAAATTCGTTTTGGTGTAGAAGAAATTCAAAAAATGAATGCCGCTAAGAGTTGGCAAGGTCAAGTAGATCGTCAAGGTGGTTCTTTTGATGAAAATGAACTTCGTGGAAGAGACGGTTGGACTTAAAGACTATTTGCATGTTATAATACATCAACTTACCCTATATTGGAGGTCATCATGCCTGAACAAAAATCTTTAGAACAAAAAGAAGAGTTGAAAGAAATGATTCGCCAAATCATTCGTGAAGAACTTACTTTTGAAGCTAAAACTGAAAGTGTTTACACTGGTGGTTTTGATGATGGTGTTCTATATAAGGATGCTCACACCATAGAAGTTATTTTTGACAATCAAGTTATTGCCAGTTTTTCAATTTAAGGAATCATATGAAACGAAAAATTACTTTTAAAGAAGGGTATCAACTTATGCGAAATGTTGATGCTGATTGGCTTTCTAGTGTTTTTATGGCTTTTGTTTGGGTTCTCAGAGGTGACGAGATTGAATCCTTTAAGGGGAATAAATGAATTTTCTACTATTTTGGCAAGAACTGTTGTTTTCTGTATTAGAGTCTGATTTTGTCAAAAGTCACACACCTTCAGATTTTCTTTTAATGTTATTTTTCGCCATGTTTGTAATTATGATGGCAACAAAGATAGTGCTTGCTCACTATTTTGATAAAAAACAAAAAAAATGGCTATCCCAAAAATATCCTGAAAAAATAAAGTTATAAAAAGTATAAATTGTTATTGAAATTTAATAAATTTTGGTATAATCTCCCTAAACATCATTTATAGGAGCTTTTAAAATGTCACAACCTTGTGTTTTCGTCTTTCAGTTTAGTCTTGATGATCAAGATTTGAATGGCGAGTACTTATCTGAACAATATGGTTTTGTTATCAGTGCAGCGGGTTATGAAAAAATTAAAGGTTTGATTCAAACTGGTGATTTATATGATGAAATTGTAGAACCTATTGAAAGTGAATATGGGGTTCATGATGCTTTTGGAAATGGTCCCTTTGATAAGGTTGAAATGATTGGGTTCTCAACTTATGAAATTCAAGGTCCTTACATCAAGAAATGTATGAAGGCTTGGCACGAAAAGATGATTGAACTTTGCGGTGCTGAAAACATCAGTAAAAAAGTTTTTGATCTATCTAAAATGGATGAACAATCTTCTGCTGAAGAGTTCTATCTTCATATGGGTAAAAAAATTATCTAATTTCCAATAGGGAGTGTGAAATGATTTCTACTAAAAATATGGACAGAGTTAGCCTTATTTGTCATGCAACTGTAGCAAATATGTTCGCTATGTTTTGTAATGAGAAATATCGTGGTAAAAATTTCACTTGGAATAATTTTCCAGAAATGATGGCTGGGCAATGCCGTAGTCAAGTATTTATGGCTGATATTCGTGGCAAAAATCAAAATGAGGTTTTTGAGCATGCTGAAAAAACTGGATTTGATATTGCTAAACATATGGTTGAAACTGCGGGGTTTAAAAATGAATAAAATGTTTAAGAAAATTGCTAAAAAAGCAGGGTTTGTATTTTGGGGTAAAGAGTCTTGGCGCCCTCGTGGACAAGTCATAGACTGGTCTAGCGATTACGATAAGGAACTAAATAAGTTTGGTGATATTTTAGTTGCTGACATTGCCAATTGGTTAAAAGAAAACTCAGAAAATGGCAATGAGTTGGCTAAGAAATTAATCACTGAATATAGTCAAAAAGAAAATCTTGCCAAAAATCAAACCATTATTGGTTAGTTTTCTAAATAAATGTTAAAAATCAACAGATTAATCTAACCAAAAAATCTATTTTTTTCTGTACATTGCCATTTAGCTATGGTATAATTCTTCTATTGAAACAAAGAAGATAGGAACTGAAAAATGATTGCAAATTTTACGAACTATGTAATGAGCTTTTACGGTGATAAGGGTCTTTATCCTTTTAGCTTTACAGAAATTGAAGTTGAAGCTGCCACTGTTATTTACAAAGCTAGTTTGAGTTCACAAGGAAAAGAATTTGTGGGTGATTCTGTAGATCGTGAAAATGTTCGTGACATTGTTCTTAACTATCGTAAAAGTCTGAAAGCAAAGCAAAACTAATGTTGATTCTCGCATATCTATTTGTCAGGTCTAAAAAAGGTCAAAAGTTAATTCAAAAAATGAAAAGAAAATAAGGTTGTATCATGAAAGTCAAGTATCCAAGAACATATCATTTGCCATTCTCTTTAGGGGCAACATCTGATGATAAGATGTTGAAGGATACTTCTTGCTTTGAAGGTTTTGAAGTTGTTGTAACTGAAAAGATGGATGGTGAAAACACTACCATTTACAGTGATGCTTTCCATGCTCGTTCTTTGGACAGCAGGCATCATCCTTCTCGCAATTGGATTGCTAAGATTCAAGGTGAGATTGGTTACAAAGTGCCAACAGGTTGGAGAATCTGTGGTGAAAATCTTTATGCTAAACATTCAATTGGCTATAAAGATCTGCCATCTTATTTTCTTGCTTTTTCAGTTTGGTCTGAAGATAATATTTGCCAAAATTGGGATTTTACTGTGGAGTTTCTGAAAGAATTAGGACTCCATCATCCTAAGGTTCTTTATCGTGGAATTTATTCCGAAACTGAGTTACAAAAGTTGGCTAAATCATTAGATTTGGATATTCAAGAGGGTTTTGTAGTTCGTTTGGCAAAAGAATTTGCTTACGAAGATTTTTCAAAGTCTGTAGCCAAGTTTGTCAGAAAAGGTCATGTCCAAACTGATGAACATTGGATGCATAAAGAAATCGTTCCTAATGAGGTGGTAAATTGAAAAATTTGAAAATGAGCTTAAAAAGATTTAAAAAGATTAAGCACAAAAAACCCACTAGGCAAGAGCTTGGTGGGTTTAGTGCTAGTGAATTTAAAACATTCTTAAAAGTATTGGGGCATAAAATCCCAAGAGATTTTTTCGCTCAAGGATGTATTAGCACATACAGAAATAGGCGTTACAGGTGGCGTCATTGGGGTGATGTATACTCTAATGATAAAACCTTTGTAGTAGATATTTCTTGTATTGAATCAGAGTTTGATCGTTGGGCTAATTCTGTAGATGACTGTGTAACTTTTGAAGATTTTCAAAATAAGTTAGCTAAAAAGAAGCTAAATAAAAATTTAAATACTAATCTTGAAAAGAAAATTACCAGTAATCGTAAAGTTAAACTTTAAAGGTTGACCTTGCAAAATAATTTCTTTATTTTGTTTAAGTCAGCCTAGCAAGGAAAGATATGGAAACAGTAATTGATTTTTTAAAAAGTCCATTTTTATTGGTTTTTCTAACAGCTTTTGGAGCTGGGTTGGTCACTAGATATATGACTAACAAAAGAAAAATAAAAAATGGGAAAAACAAACAAGAGGGTGTTCTTAGGGAAAATATTAGATCAAGAGGATGAGCAAAAAAGTTACAGTAATCAATATTCAAAATATTGCCCAAAGTGTAATAGCAACAATCCTTTTGTAAGTATTCTATACGAACCTAAAAGAGGTTTTAATAAAATTCAGACTCTAGATGAATGTGGAGTTTGCGGTTATATTCTCAATGATGAGGATAAAAAAGACAATTGGAATTACTTATCCTTAGACGAAAAAAACCATATTATTGGTTCTATACCTGGTGTTCCAAAAGAAGGAAATTGGCACTTACAGTTATGTGATGCTCTTGAGTCTGCTGTTAAAAACAAGAACAAAATTAGAAATTAATTCTTAACTATTTTGACAAGATATTCGTTAATGTTTATAGTGTTATAGTTTTGAGAGCATATTATGCATAATAAATTTCAAGAATTAAAAGATAAGGCAAAATTTTGGTTTGCTCAAAACTACAATTTGTCTGTTCAAGAAATTGACAATAGCTTAGATCCTAAGTTTAAGCAGATGATTGAAGAAAAGTTTTTGGAACTATTGGTTTTAGAATGTGCTGAAGTCGTTCATGATAAGAATAGAATTGCTTTAATGCAAAGAGCTAAAATATATGTTTTTCCAGAAGATATAGCAACTCATTTTGGGTTGGTGTATGATAAAAATCCAAATCATTAAAATAGTCAATAAAATTTATAAGGGTTTTTCTTATTTTACTTTTATTATTATTTTAATAATGTGGTGGTGTGGAAGTTGTCCACAAGATAATAGAATAAGAAAAAATGAGAATAGTATTATTTTTCACAAACAGACTAAGAGTGTTCCTATTTGGATTGGTAATAGGAATAATTGGACTCTTTTCGCCTTCAAAAGCCATTAGAGAAGCAAAGCAGGCCTTTGAAAATTATCAATAAGGTGTTATAATATTCCTTGTTTAAAGGAGTTATAATGGAAAGAATTATTGGTTACACTTTAGAAAAAGAAGAGTTCAAACCACTGTATGCCCCAGAAAAGGGTTCCATTGTGACTCATGCTTTTATCCTTTGTGGTAATTGTGGAACATCAGTCTATCCTGCTATGGGACCAAGGTATAAAACCATTTGCTTGGCTTGTCATGAAAGTTCTGTAGAAGATTTGGAAAAAATCAAAGATAACTTAATTAAAAAGTTTGGTAATTTTTAATTTATTTTAATTGTGAGGTAAAAATGTCAATTTTCAGTGTTACATTGGTGGGTGTTTCTTCAATTACGAGCATTGCTTTCGCAGCAAGATTGTTTTGGAAAAAGATTAAAAAAGAAAATAGGTATCTATAATTTTTTAGTATTGATTATTAATTAAAGGTTGAATAATGAAAACATATGAATGTTGGTGTTATAACTGTTTAGATAAAATTAAAGAAGATGGGCAAATGTTTCCTGTTACTGCCTATACTTTTATCGTATGTCCTGATTGTGGAAACAAGAGGTGTCCAAAAGCAACAGACCATAATTTAAAATGTACAAACAGTAATGAGCCTGGTCAGCCAGGTTCAAGATACTCTTAAATTTTTCTCTATTGTCATTGAATATTCATTTAAATTTCATAATATAAATTGAAAATGTGCGTATAATATCTTATTTAAATTGGAGGAATATATATGTTCGCAGATAAACTGGCTTTACTTGAGAAAGAATTTGCTAAACAACAAGCAATTTGTTCAGAGTTATATAAAGAGGTTGCTATTAAAGGAAAAATTGAGCTTAAGCCTCAGTATGAAAAAGAGTTGGAAAAACTAACGGTATTTAGCCATGACATTCTAACTTTAAAACAAGAAATGAATAACCCTACAAATCAGTAAAGTATAGGGAAACCCTCTCATGATTTAAAATTGAAAATATGTTACAATATTGAAAATTTAATAAGGTGATGGTAAATTGTATAAAATAGATACAGATGACAACTTGAATATTCCTAGGTTCTTATTGAAAGATAAGATGCCCTTGCTTGAACTCGTTGAAAATCTGAAAAAAAGAAATGCTGATTTATCTGCTGCTTTAGAAGAAATTGTAGAAGCTTTTAATGGTAAAGATTATGAAAAAGGCTTTTGGCCAACAATGGATAAAGCTGTTGAAGCCTTGGAAAAACATAAAGAGATAATGAAAGAATTTAATAAATAATATTAATTATTTGTGCATTTGGTGATATTTTTATGATGAGTGCAAATTACTGATTGCCCATCACTTCTTTTAACTACAGTAGTATTTCCTTCTTTTGTAACAACAATATCTAAACCATTATGGTCTTTGCCATAAATGGTATTTCCAATTTGATGATATTGTGTTTTATTCCCCTTATTATCTATGTATGTGGTGAACTTACCTTGTTTGGTATAAGTGCCTTTTTTACCATAATGCTCAATCGTTGTAGTATCTCCAATGGTTGTAGATTTACTTTTAGAGCCATCGTTGTGAGTTCCATTGGTAACATTTCCTTTGTTTTCATAAATGCTATTAGCTCCAACAGAAAAGCTAGTGGATAAAGAAAATAATATAACAACAAAAGTTTTAATATTCATAAAGTACAGTATGGTTTAAAAATCCAAAAAATCAATTTAAAGATTTGATGAAAATCAGGTTTGTTTTGCTTAAACAATAAAAGTATGTTAAAATACTCAAAAATTAAGGGGTATAAAATGCAAGTAGAAATCATGAGAAAGCGTTCTGAAGTATTGGTTATTGCTTTGGTTGGTAAGTCTTTGTCAGAAAAGTGGTGGAACAGTGCCAATAAAGCATTTAATATGACACCAGAAGAAAAATGGAAAGAAGATCCAGAGGCTGTTTATAGCTATCTAATGTTCCATGCTGACCCTAATTAAAGGAAAGAATTATGTCTGAAACAAAATTAAACGAAAGAGTAAAAGAGTTGATGTTGGAAGCAGGTTATGCTGCCCCTGAATTGGCTGGACGTGCCCATAAACTAACAGAACTTCTTATAGAAGAGTGTCGTAATATTGTTTCAGATGTTTATAGAGAAACCCCATTAGAACACTGCGGTTATCTTCTTAGAGTAGACGAAGTAATCGCTGAAAAGCTCACTAAAATCAACTAATTACAACAATATCTTCAAAAAGTTGTTGTACAATCTTGGCTATTGTTATATAATTCTGTCATGTTCGTTTTTAAAAGGAAAAATGATGGAATATAGACCAGACTGTTGGGTTGTTTTTAGAGTAGACAATCCTGAATTAGAAAAACCAATCTATAAAGTTTTTGGTGGTTGGTATGGTGGTTTTGCCAATGGTGATTCATGGAAAATCAATTCAGGAATTACAAAAGCTGAAGAAGATGAAAATTGCTATTATTTTCATGGTGCTTCAGGAAGTGTTTATGTGGTTCATAAACAAGGCTACAAGATGTCTAGCTATATGATGTCTGTTTGGGGTAACTTCATGAAACAACTTGAAGGCTCACCAACTAAGTTTGAAATCTTGTCTGAAGAAACAAAATTTATGGAATTGGATTATTCATGAAAAAGTTTACTGTAACATTAAGTGTGGGTGGATGTTTTGAGTGTCCATTTCGTGAAACAGATGCTAACGAAAATTACTTTTGTTCAGTATCTGAAGCAACAGACTTGTTTTCTGCAAGAAAAGTTGTAAAAGAAAACACAGAAAAGTTAACCGAAACCTGTCCACATTTTGAGGAAGCAAAATGAAAAAAATTTCAACCAGTCCAGACCGTCATTCATTTCAAAGAGATTGTTATGTGAAAAGAGTGACGGAAGATGGAAAAGATATTGAAAAAGATGAAGAAGTAAAACAAATGTTGGAACTCTTCAACAATATCCATATTGAAAAAGAAAAGAGGGAAAGTGATCCTTCATGGCAACTAAATAACTTAGAGTATGAATTAAGAACCACAGATTGGATTTTAGAAAAAGTTCGTTCTAGTGAGGCATATGCTCAAAATTTATATGCCGCTATGTGTAATAATGGGTTCAAGAAAAATGAAGCACGTTGGGCTTGTTCTTGGCGATATGCTGGTGGTATTGTTGCCGACATGAGACAACAAGGTGATTATATTGATTGGTATTGTTCAGGTATTCGTTCTGATCTAACAGAGGAAGATGTTAATAAATTAACTCCTGAGCAAAAAGAAATATATGAAGTAACAAAGAAGTTTGTTGGTGAAACTGTTGTGACTGATGAAGTCAGAGCAGATATTGAAAAATTAGGTTGGGAGATCGTTGACTAATGGAATACACATTTGCTTCTGCTTTGGTTCTTCTTATTTTGATTATGGACCCTTTTGGGAACTTTCCATTATTTGCAAGTATCTTAAAGCAGTATGATTTAGAAGAAAGAAATAAGATTATTCTAAGAGAGCATGTGTTTGCTTTCTTTATTCTAATTGCCTTTTTGTTTACTGGTCAGTCATTGCTTAACTTGATGGGTTTAAGTCGTGCAAGTTTAGAAATTGCTGGTGGTGTAATTCTATTTCTGATTGCTATTAAAATGGTGTTCCCAGAAAAGACTCAAGAGGAAAGTTTTGAACATAAGCCTATGATTGTCCCATTGGCTGTTCCTGCGATTGCCGGACCCAGTGCTATGGCAACTGTTATGCTTATGGCAAATAGTCAGCCTAATCAAATGACAGCATTAAGTATGGTAATTTTAACTGCCATTGTTATTAGTGCAACAATTTTGATTGTGTTAAATAAGGCACAAAAGTTCTTAGGTAAAAATTTTATTGTTGCTATGGAAAAGTTAATGGGATTAGTTCTTGTAGCATTATCTGTTGAAATGCTAATTAAAGGTATCAAATCTGTGCTTTAATTCACTGTACATATCTTTTTAGATGTGTTATACTTTGTTTATCAAAAAATATTGGAGTTAGAAATGAATCCTTCTCAAAAAGATGATAAGTTTGAGCAATACGAAAAATTGCCAAGTTCATATCACAAAGACCCTCGCTGGCAAGAGGTTAAAGAACTTCGCCAAAAAGGGGAGCATTTAAAGGCTAATGGCATTGTTTTTTCAATTCGCCATGACTATGGTTTTGAGGGGTAAAATATGTCACAAGCAATTTATAATCTCATCATTGTTGCTTCTCCTATTATCATTATGGTGGTCGCTTTGATTGTAAAAGGTGAATGGTAATGGAACTATTAGGAACTGGCAGAACATCTCTTGCGATGCTTTTTTCCTCATTTGTTGTTCTGTTTTTCTGTGGTTATTTTCTATATAAAATTCTTGTATATTACCCTAATACTAGAGATTATGTGGAAGATAAAAAAACCAAAGGTTCTCGTCATTTAAAAGAACTATTGGAATTAATTATTAACAATGAATACCCTAGAGCTTTTTCTTATATGCAAGCACATATTGAGGAAATTGAAGAGTTCACAAAATTCTATTGTCATAAAGGTGAAGTTAGAACTGGAGCAGGGTTTCAAGAGTTTATTTATCAAATGGCAGCCAAAGACGATTTAATGGATATGCTAAAATACACTCCTAAAAGGTTCCATTTCCTCGAAGTATTAGACAAGGATGATTGGTTTAAATATATTGATACAGTTTTGACATATCAAAAATTAAACGGTAAATTAGACAATAAAGAAGTGCCTAAAAAGTTGTCAAAAGTATAATGAAGAAAATATTAAATATATTTAAATTATTATTTGGTGCCAAAGAAAAAAAGATTTCTGAACAAGAAAGAGTTTGGGCTGCTAGAAATGTTTGGAATGACCATGTTTTAGCAAAACAAGATAAAATATATAAAGGAAAACTAGATGAGTCCTAAATTGAAAGATTTGGCAGAAACTATAGAAATAGCTACCCATGTTCCAGGTTATTGGAAATTTAGTGACAGTCAGTTGGAGTTTTTAATTGAAGAAGTTAAAAAAGAATTTATCAAAAACATGGTTTCTGAAATGAAAGAACAGGAAGATAACCTCTATGATGATTATGAAAGAGGTGTGTTAGCAGGATTAGAAAAAGCAAAAGATATTATTAATAAAACTTTTATTTAGATTTATAAAATCTTTCTGGTTTATAGTTGTTTTTTGCCTTTAGGCTTTCAAATAAGTCAGAATAGTTAATTTCTTTGCCGTTTACTAGTAATTTTCCACCAGCTTTATTGATTTCTTGTGGAACAACATCATTAAGAAACCAAACCTCTCGTATATCTCTATCTCTTACAAAACTAATTTTTCGTTTTCTGTCTTCAGTTTCAAGTTCAAGTGGTAATGAAAGTGTATTAATTTTTTCAGTTAAAACATCTGGTTGATAATTACCTTCTTCAATGTCTAAGATCATTCGTCTCTCCGTAATTTAAGAAAATTGTATTCCTGTTATTTTTTTTTGTCAAAGGATTTATTTGTAAATTTTCCCAAATTTTATGTTATAATGTAACTATTGAAACAAAAAACTGAGGTTTTAAATGACTGACAAGACTTTCAAAGTGTGTATCCGTGTGAAGGGTGATCTTCAATCGGCATATGTGTTTGAAAATGATAAAGCTGCCAAAGATTGGGTTAAATTTAAATTACCTAAACTTGAAAGAGAATACGGCAAGTTAAAGGTAATCAAAGAAGATTTGCCTGGTTTAAAGGTTGGGGATAAGTGTAATGTTTATGGTGAAGCATATGATGTTTTCACGATTACAAAATTGATCACATACTCAGAAGACCGTTATGGTTTTGTGCTAGATTCTGGTTGTGCGGAAGAAGTGGCAAAATGTCATACTGAGTTTCTTACTAAAGGAAAATAAAATGGCTAATGTAAAGAAAAATCAAGTAACTAAAGCTCCACAATGGTGGAAGCATCTTCGTGAATGGAAGAAAGTTTTTTGGAAGGCTGAACGCCAAGCCCAAAAAGCAATCATTCGTAAAGAAAAGGAATAATATGATTAAAACATTTTTGGCAATTATTGGTGGTGGTGTAATCTTTTTAGCCATTATGGGTTCATTTGGTGTGGGTGATTTTGTACTTATGTATGGTCCAAATAAGATTACTTGCACAGAAGCTGAATCTAAATCTAAATAAGGGGAAAGTAATGCCTTGTGAATATCAATTAACTGAGTTTGAACAATCCCTTTTTGATATGGCTCAATCCAATGAGGGCTATGTTGGGTTTGATGGTAAATATACCTTACCTACTAAGCAAAGAATTTGGACTGATGTTTTTCATGAAGGTGAAAAGTCTATGCTTTTGAAAGTTCTCAAGGTTCTACCTATTAGCCAAGAAGAAAAAACAGAGCTTTTTTGGAAGGTTTGGCAACAACAAAATCCTAAATCTGTTAATGATTTAGAAGAAGAATTAAATAAATTTAAGTTTAATAAATAATATTGGAGTGCAACATGAAAGAAAATATGAAGCCTTGTCCATTTTGTGGAAAAAAGGTTGATTTAAATGATGAAGACACCCTTTATCCTAATGGAACAGGTTGGAAGGACAGGGAAGGTGGTTATAGGTCATATCACCCCTTTAGGGAGGTTCCTAAGGAGCAATGGTGCTATTCTATCCATTGTGTGCTCCATCATGGGGGTTGTGGGGTAGAAATGAGTGGAGATACCATTCAAGAAGCCATAGATAACTGGAATCGTAGGGTTTAAGCTCAAAAAAAACTGTACTTTTCTATAAATTCGGGGTATAATAACTCCATTATCAACAAGAACCAAGGAGTTCAAGATGGAAAAGAAGATCACCAAAGCTACCTTCAAAAGTTTCCTTCGCAAGAATGCAGGCAATCTGTTTATTCAGTGTCGTTCAAGTTTTGATGGTATGTATGACAGTGTGATGCCTATTGAAAATCCCCAATTTGTTCCCGCCGTTCCAGAAACTCGTTTCCACGAAAACAATCAAGGAATTCGTGGTGTTTGGTTGGTGGGGAAATCTGATAATTCTTTTCATAAATATGAAAAAGATGGCTACACAGGAATTGCTGTACATAATTGCTGTGGTTCATTTATTGTTGCAACTAAATCTGAATAAGGAAAATATATGAATAACGAAAAAGTTAAAATGAATAAAAGTTGGGAAGATAAAGCCAACATTCTTAATGTGATTGGTAGTTTGGGATTTACTGCTACTCCTGGTGGTCAGTTTGTAGATTCTGAAGGTAATGGAACTGCTGTGATTCATGCCCCCCGAACTAAATTCTACAAGGCTCTTGAATCTCTCCATAATGACTTTCATAATGGTTTGAGTCAAACAATTTTCCCAGATGATGCCATTATTAACTTTGAACAAAAGAAAGTTCTGATTTGTGAACGTAAGTATCAGCAAGTTGCTGGTTCTACTGATGAGAAGATTCAAACTTGTGCTTTTAAGAAGTTTCAATATGAACGACTTTTGGGCAAGCTTGGTTATGAGGTAAGTTTTGCTTTTGTGCTTAATGATTGGTTTAAGCAAAAACGTTATTCAGATGCTCTTGCTTATATTGAGGCATCTGGTTGTAAGTATTTCTTCAATAGCGTTGAAGAAAATTATGTAGGTAGTTTTTTTAAGTAAGGAAATAAAATGAGTAATTTTGTGCCTGATGCTGAAACTCTTTTCTATGTTGAAAAGCGTCCTTTCCGTAAAGATGTAGAGGGGCTTTTTGGTGGTGTAACACAAGCTATTGTGGTGGATAACTCTTACAGTAGCAATATTTTTAAATGTGTTGCTCGTGATAATACAATGGTGGTTGCTCGTATGGTTCAAGCTTCATATATGACTACTGGACAAGAAAAGACTAACTACCTTTTTAAGATTAATATGCATACATTTCAGCCTGTTGGTCCTGAAGTGGCTAAAGTTCTAAATTTAACTGAGGAGACAAAAAATGAACAAAGTTGATAAAAAAATTCAAGCTTTAATGGAAAAAGCTTGGAACGAAACTGAGGGTGAGGCAAGTGAGTACATTGATGTTGTGATTCGTAAAGAGATGCAACATGAAATGGCTCCTGTATTTGCTCGTTTTGCTCAGTTGCTAATCAATCAAAACAAAAGTGAGGTTGCAACTCACCGAGAAATTAAGGTTGAACCAGTAGTGAAAGCAAAAAGGGCTATGAAAGCCAAAGTAGCAACAAAATAAGTTGTAACAAACCTCTAAAAAAGATTTAGGTAAAACTAAATCTTTTTGCCATTTCTTGATTAAAACATGATATAATTCAACATCTTAGCAACAAACCAAGGATTAGATTATGGACAAGCAAACAATCGTAAAAAATCTCAAAAATACTATTGCAGGTAAAGAGAAAATGTTGGCAGAATATCGGTCTGCTCTTGCTCTTTCTTATCTTGGTCCAACACCCCTTCTTGGTTCAGAGTTGGCTTGTGTTGCAACAATTAAGTTTCTTGAGGTTAATTTGGGTGAACTAAATAACATTTTGGCTGATGTTGAAAAACTTGAGGTGGCATGATGAATAAATTTCTAACCTACATTGCTGATAAACTTTTCGCAAAAGCTTGGAATGATTGTTTTGAAAGTTACAAGTATGCGGCTAAAACTTTTGGGGTGAAATATGAATGATGCTCTTAAAAAACGAATTAAAGACAGAATCCTTCAATTAAAGGATTGGAACACATCTGGTTCCCATACTAAAAAAATTAAAGAACTCCAAGCAAAATTAAAAGCGATGAAAGCAGTTTAATAAGGAGATAATATGGGGTTTTACTTATATAATGACAATGTGGAAGTTATTAAAGCTATTAAGATTGGTCAGGGTAAAGATGCTAAAGTTTTTACTAAAGCCAAGCCTGCGGCTGCATATTGTGCTTATCTAAGGAACTCTAATTATTTCATTCGCAAAGGATTTAATAATATCCCCTTAGTGGATATTGATGGTAAAAGACAGGAAAGGCTCTATAAAAAGTTAATTCCTGTTTTTCAAAGGATTTTAACATGAACAAAAAACTTCAAGATTTAATTGGGCAGTCTACTTATTTTCAAGTGTCAGCAGATCATTGTAGTGGTATTTCTGAATCGTCTGCTCAAGTTGATTTAGAAAAGTTTGCCTTGCTGATTATTGAGAATTGTATTTCTGCTTGTGCTACAGACCAATTAGGAAAAACTGTTGGTGCTGAAGATCTAATTAATAAGCGTTTTGGAATTGAATATGGGAGGTTTTGTGAAAGCAACTAATCAAAATGAAAATTTAATGAAAGTTTTTGCCGCAAAAACATTGAAAGATTACCCCAAAGTGGGAGTGAAAGAAGGCGATGAGATTTTTGTATCTCTTATGCCTTCTTGTCGATACTATATGAGTAAAAAGGGTCGTTTGGGCTTTGGTTCGCAAAGTGAAATCTTTGAAACTTGGGGCAAAGAAGGTGTAGATTTTTACAGGCTTTAACATGAGTAGTAAACGAAGGCTTAGGCGAAATAGTTGCTCTGGGAAAGTGCAATATAAAGAATCAAAAGATGGATTTGCTGCGATTATGAATCTCAAAAAAGGCAAGTCTGATGGCGGTGTGATGAATGTGTATAAGTGTCAATTCTGTAAGAATTATCATATAGGGCATGCTCCATCATTTATTCAAAAAAAGTTTTAAAGGAGTAAGAAATGGATTTTCCTAAAATTAAAGATAAGTCAGCAAAAGTGATTGAGTACAAAATTATTCCAACCACACAAAGGTTAACTTTTGATATTACTTGGCAACACCCTGAAACTCGTTATATGGGTGATGACGATGGGGATTATTATAAGTTTGTCGCTAGCAATGGTTATGAAGTGATTTCTCGTTCTCGTATGGATATTCAAACTGAAAGACTTTGGCTTCTAGGTGCTAAAGAAAATGAACGTTCTGGTAGTATGGTTTTCTCTAGCAATGATAAAAGAGATAAGGCTCTATTGGAGTTTGAGATTGCTTTGATTGAATGGAAAAGGTTTGTGACAGGTCAATAATTTGCTGTACAAATGCTTTATTTGATAGTAAAATATAGACTTTAAAGTATGGAGAACAACATGGAATGGTTTGGCTTTTGGATCTTTATGAGTGTGTTGGTGGCTTGTGACACTTGGCTTTTTTCTCAAGGCTATAATAGCTTTCTTTGGACTTGGAAAGGTGAAAAAGAATTAGCTTTGCGAGAAGCTGCTATCAATAAACAAAAAAATGTTGAGAGTTCAAATGAACAAAAAACTTAAAAGTTTAGCTTAAAAAGCTATTCCAACAAAAAGGTGAAAATAATGTTAGAAAAATACAAAGTTATTTTTGGAAGATTTGGGGCAATTATGCCTCAACCAACATTTGCTAGTTTAAAAGAAGCACAATTTGTGGCCAATATTCATAATGGTGTAGTTGTGGATGTAGAAAGTGGTGAAGTTGTCCACAAGAGTCCAGGTTTTGAATGGGAGAAAAAATAATGGAATTTAATATGAATATTGTTTGGCAAGATGTTTTGTTGTTTGTTATTGGGTTTGTATTTCTTGTTAGAATGACATACAGAATGGGGTATGCAGATGGAATGAATAAACAAAGATATATTCATAATCAAGAAGAACTTGAAAAATCGGGTAATTTCTTTTGGTGTCATGGTCATCGTGTTCCATATCCACCACGTCCTGAGGTTGAACCCAAAAAAGAAGGATAAAAATTGGAAAACCTATCGAAATCGGTAGGTTTTTTCTTATAAAATAGTGTATAATAGAGGCATTGTAAAACTTCAAGGACTTTAAAATGAATATGGCAAAGATTAAGGCAATTTCCAATCAAGCACGTGAGTTTGCTTCAACAAAAGACCCACTTGATATGTATGTGATCGGTTTTGATGAAGATAAGTTTGAAGCAAAATTTGCTGAGTTGATTGTGAAAGAATGTGCTAAACTCGCAGTTGAATTGGCTGATGCTGCCGAGACAAAGATGATGCCCAATTTCGTTATTGAGACTTGGATGAAACAACATTTTGGAGTTAAATCAAATCCTACAGCTGCTATTTAATAAAATCCTATATAAGCACAATAAAGGAAAACAAAATGAACGAAAAAATCAAAGCTATTTACAATCAAGCTGCTCGTTATGCTTATGAGCAAAATCCTGGTGAAAACTCATATGGTCGTCCTGTAAATGAAAATAAATATAATGAAGACCTTTATTCAAAGTTTGCTGAATTGATTGTTAAAGAATGCTGTAATGGTGCTGACATGTATGTAGGGATGACTAGTGCCATTGGTGATTGTCTTGGTGAATACATGGGCTACGGCGAAAAAGAAGGTGTTGCCAATTGGCGTGCTAAATAAGGGAATAGAAATGACACAGTTCGTTGTGAGAGAAGTTGAATACGGTGGCGATGTTGATGGCACAGGTCCTGAGCGTTGGCTAGGGTCTGCCGTTGCTTGGTTTGATACCGCCGAAAAAGCTTTGGAATTCGCTGATAATTATTTTGCTGAGTGCGAAGTTGTTGAGGAGTTAGACAATGCCACTTGATAAAAATATCATTTCAGGAACAAAGATTCGTATTAAGAGTCTAAAAAGTAAAACCGCTGGTATTGTAGTAGATGGTGTAGTTATGAATGGAATTACACTTTGGGATAGCAATTCTTTGGGGCAAATCAAAGTAGCATCAGCTCAAATTGGTGACATCTTAACAGTGGTTAAAAAACCTCGAAAAGTTAACGGCATTAATGTTTGTCAGGTAGATACTGTTAATGGTATTCGTGGCGAAGTTTATTGGACTGAACTTCGTAGCAATTGTGAGGTTTAAATGTCTTTTTATATTTTTTCTATATTCTTTGCTACTGTATTTCTGATTTCTGCTGTATCAATTTTGATTCTTATAGATGAGAAAATTAAAGGTTATTTGAAAATGAATACGAAATGGAAAGAGGTTGAAAAGTTCCATTATCTTTTAGTTATTGGAGCATTGCTAACTCCAATCTCTCTTATTGTAGTAAATTTACTTGGAGGTTTTAAATGAAAAAACGAGTTGTAATGGAAGTAACAAATCAAGGTGCTGTTTACATTAATGGCACTAGAGTGACTGGTAGACATACTAAATGGGGGTTTCACGAAATTGTATTTAAAGCTAAGGTTTATACACATCGTGTTGGTTACAATTTAATTAAGCATGGTTTTAGCCATATTAAATTAGATCCTAATTATGCTAAAGAAGAAGGTGTATCATGAACGAACTTATTATTTTGGTAACACTACTATTCACAAAACATTTTATTGTTGATTTCCCCCTTCAAACGGCTTTTCAATTAAACAATAAAGGCAATTATGGACATTTGGGTGGTATTCTTCATGCTTTTTTACACGGTATAGGAACTTGGATTTGTTTTATTTGGTATAAACCAGAAGTGGCAATGTGGCTAGCTATGGCTGATTATGGTCTACATTATCACATTGATTGGGTAAAGGTAAAACTAAATAAGAAATTTGGTTGGGGTCCAAATTCAGATAAATTTTGGTGGTTGCTTGGATTTGACCAATATCTTCATGCTATGACATATGTGTTATTGATTTATTTATCAACTTTGAATTTTTAAACAGTTGAAAACACTGTACTTTAAATAGTTTAGGTGGTATAATAAGCCATCTAAACTAAAAAGCTATTTGTCATGACCAAATACAAACATATTGTCCAAGTCCATCCTGTAGAGAACGGTGAGCCTAACCTTTACAAAGTACGTCACGAAGTAGAATACGACACAAAGAAGGATGCTGAAGCATACATTGAAACCTTTAATGATCGTTACAGTGTTTTGAAAGCAGTATATAGGGGCTGTGTCAATGATGAAACTGGAGATATTGTATGAAAGTAAAAACAGCAGTCACACGAGTATGGAATTTCATTGCAGTGGTGTCAACGACTCGGAAACCAACCCGTGCTGACTATATGATGGCAGAAAAACTATTAAAGAAGTATCAGCGACAATTTGGTAATCGTCACTTTAATCAACATTTGCGAACTTGCATCAAAAATGGTTTGTGGGAAACTGGAGAACTAGTATGACAGATTTTGAAAAAGCAAAGAGAGCAGTTGAGTTGATTAACCATGCAATGAATACATTAAAAGAGTGTGCCGCAGAAGAACGTAAAATGTATCACGACAAACATACTGACCAATATTATCGTGAAGCATTAGATAGGTTAGATGTTAAGCGCACAGGTGCTGAGGCTTATCTATTTCGTCTTGAAATTTTAGGAGAGTAGAATGACTAAATCAATCTATTCTTTTGTAAGAACGGAACTGAGAACATTACAAAATATGTGTAATGGTGATAATGAACTGTTTTTAAATCAACTTGCTGATATGATTGGAAAACAAGATGAAAAAATTGATACTCTTCAAAGAGAAGTTGCTTATTTAAAATCTATGGGAGATGAAGAATGAAAGAAAAAATTCACCATTTTGTAAAAGAAGCAATTGAGCATGCAAAAAGTTTAAATAGGTTTGGGACTGATGAACTACATAGGGGTTTATTTTCTGCCCATGATTTCCAACAAAAGTTTGCTGAACTAATCATTAAAGAATGTGCTACTGTTGCAGAAAATTTTGTTCGTGTTGAAAACAATAAATTGCTTGAAACCGTTTATATTTCACCATATCAATTGAAAGTCGCAATTGAAGATCATTTTGGAGTTGAATAATGATACAGACTAAGATTTCAAAAGACGGATTATGGTTTACAAAGTCTCACAAAGGTGAACAAGTAAATCATTTATTTAGAATTGGAACTACCCAATTAGATGGTATGACAATCTATGAGATTATCATTTGGAAACTATTAATTCAGTGGGGTTGATATGACAGAAAAAATTAAAGAACTTGCCAAACAAGCAAAAGATTACACTAAAAAATATAAGAAAGAAATGTATTCTCGTGGCTACTATCATGACGATCTTGAGGAAGTATACAACAAAAAGTTTGCTGAGTTAATTCTTAATGATTGTTTCAATATGGTTAATAAGCATATGCAGTACAACAACCCAAATGACAGTCTTTTGGTGATTAGTATGAAAGACCATTTTGGCATTGAGTTAAACGAAGTAAAGGAGAAATTATGAGTGATTGTTTTTTTGATTCAGATCCTGAATATCCTCGCAAAGGTTTTTATCTACAAACTATTGAACAACAACGTGAAGAAATTCAACGAAAAATTAACAAGGGTTGGGAAGATGTTCCTTGGGTGGCTAAGCAAGCCCAACGTTTTGGTATTTCAAAACAAGAAATTGACAATACAGGGGGATATTAATTTTAGAAAATGAAACTACTTAACCTCAAAATAATTTTGAGGTATTTTTGTTGGTAAATCAATATCTTAGTGAAATACATGATATAATTAAGCATCAATTTAGGAGATAAAAATGGGTTGGAATGCCGGTTACAGAATCTTTGAGTCAACTGTTATTAATGTCTATAATCAAGGAAAACTTGATAAGGAGATGCTTTCTTTATTGATGGAACCTTATAGGGGAACTGATATTGATAGTGGAGGAAGTCAAGATTTGGTGGCAAATGATGGAAAAATGTTAGAGCAAATTGTGATTGAAACTTTTGGTTTAACTATGCCAGAAAAGCCTAATGAAGAATGCTTAGATGATTATTATGACGAAGTATATGATTTAATGCAAAGCATTACAGATCGTTTTGGTTGGTGTTGATTAAGGAAAATGAAATGAAAGAACATATTTATTCACAATGTATTTTTGATGTAGATGGTCGTTATGTAGACATGGATATTGAAGTTAAAAATGATGGTAAGTCTTTTTATGTGACAGTAACTGACACTTCTAATGATGAGTCTACAGATCAATCAGTTGAGTTTTATGTTTCAAGAAAAGATTTAGAACTTATTGTTGAGCGTATGCAAAAGGTTTTAGAAAAAACAAAATAAGGATTAAATATGAAAAAAATTGGTGGTGTATTTTATTTTTCATTTTCATTTGAAGATGAAGAAGTTAATGATGAAATTCCTATTAACAATTGGGGTTTCAACCTTACTCCTGAAGCTATTAAAATTTTAGGTGAAGACTTCGCTGGTGAAGATTGGTTTGAGGCTTGCTTCTGGGATATTGAGGCTGAGTTTGGTGTTCATGATTGGTGTTCTTATCCCTGTGATGAGTTGGTAGGTGTAGGATATGATACTTATGAAGTAGAACGTTCATTGGCTCCTAAGTGTGTGGAACGTTGGAGGCAAGTTTTCATTGAGAAAGTTGGTGTTAAAAATGTAAGCAATCAAGTTTTTGATTTGGGTTCAGAAGGCATTGAAAGTGATTTGGATGCTTTTAATCGTGTTAAAAAACTAGGAGGTTAATATGGAACAAGAAGTAGGAAGTAATCCATTGCCATTAGATGCTCAAGTTGAAGTTTCTAATTTAATTAGCACTTTGTCAGAAAAATATGAGTTTAATAACGGTGATACTGCCGCATATTGGCATTTGTGTTACACACTTGCTCAGCATCTTGGACAAGGAAAGCAATAATGAATAAGATTGAAGAACTAGCTGAAAAAGTTGGGATTACATTTAAACCTATGGTTATTGATGGGCAAGTATATCAATACAACCATGTTAAGTTAAATGAATATAAGGCTGATTGTGCTGATGAAAAAGAAATTATTATGAAGTTTGCGGAATCAATCATTTTAGAATGTGCCGCAATAGCTAAAAAATCACAAGATTTTTACGATCAACATAATGACAGTGTTGTGAACTCAGATATCTCAGTATTAATTAAACATCACTTTGATGTGAAATAGTTGTGTACTTTCAATAAGTTAAGTTTTATAATGGATCTATCAAAATATTGAAAGTTTAATATGAACCCAATTGTAAAGTCTCTTATTGAAGAATCTAATCTTTCTGATTTTTTGGCTCCAAATCAAAAACATCGTGCTAAAGATTTAGAAAAATTTACGGAGTTGATTATCAAAGAATGTGTTGCAACTATGAGGAAAACACTTGAAATTGAATGCGACAATGAAAGTGAAAAGTTTGGTTGCAAGTGTGCCATCATTGATGTAAAAGAGCATTTCAATCTAGTTGAAGATGGTGATGTTGTCATTAAATTAGTATGAGAACATTTTGTTTAAAATAAGAAAGAATTATTTATGATTAATGAAAGAGTTAGAGAACTGGCAAAACAAGCTTGGATAGAGGTGGCAACAAAAGAATGTCACAACGAATATAAGTTTGGCAAAAACGGTGAGTTTGCTTTAAACTCATTGAACACAACCTTTGATAAATTCGCTGAGTTAATGGTTCGTGAATGTCTAAAAGTTGTGCAAGATGGTGGTGGTATGTGCGGTGCTATTAGTTCAAATAACATCAAACAACATTTTGGATTAGAAGAATGAAAAAGCCTTTTACCCTAGTTTGTAACTCAAAGGCAAAGAAACCATACATTATTGGTCGTTATTCAACGATAAAAGATGCTGAGAAGGCTTTGAAGTTATATGAAGGTAAAAGTGAAAAATCAAAAGAGCTAATGCGTAAATATCCTGGACAGGGAGTTCAAGATTTATTTTGTGATTTAAAAATTATAGGAGATGAAAATGAAAGAACAAATTGAAGAAATTCTAAAACGAGTTGGAGCTATCTCTTATGATGATGACAATCAACAAATGACTCCAGTATTGGTTGGTGAACAAATTAACCAATTTACTGAGTTGCTTATTAAAGAGTGTGCTTCTATTGTGGAAGGATTTGAAATCACACAAGAAGTTGCTTTGGATGAATATGTAGACTATGAAGCAAGTGATGTTTTAAAAAAACATTTCGGAGTTAAATAATAGAAAGATTGACTCAAGGTGTTATTAAAGATACAAATAATATATTGGGAATAAGCTACTATGAAATCATCTAAAAAATCTATTAAATTTGATTTGCCAGAAACAAAACAAGCATTGGCAATTTTGTCTGTAGACAATATAAAAGTTTCAACTTTTGGACTAGACCTTCTAAAGCAGATAGAAGAAGGCAAAATTTCTCATCAAGAAGCTGTATCTTTGATTGTAGAAAAAGCTAAAAGATTTAAAAAATAAGACTTTATTTACTATCTTTTTGATTTTTAAAGGTTTTTTGTCTTTTTTAGTGTTATAATATAGCTTCCTATAGGAGTTAAAAATGACCGACAGAATCAAGAATGAAAAATTGCGACTGGTAGTGGAATTTATTTGTTTCATACCATTCATCCCAATCTTTCTATTTTTGATTGTGTGGCTAAATTGGTTGGGACCGTGGTATGAACGAGTAACTGGTAAAGAAATGTGGAATCCAAAATGAACAAAAAAATTGAAGAAATTTATAATAAGGCATTAGAAGAGCATCGCTCAAATAATACAGCTTGGGAAGAATTAAATCCTGAAAAGTTTGCTGAGTTGATAATTAGAGAGTGTATCAATTTAAGCAAAGAAGCCTGTAATGAATTGAAAGCAGATGAAAGTATTCAGACACCTGGATTTAAAACAAGCATGAATTTATATCATGCCACACTTCGCAATAAAATCTCAGAGAATTTTCAAATAGATGGAGTTTAAAAATGAACGAAAGAATTTTAAATCTTATGATTGAAGCTGGCTTTGATGTTGAAAAGCTAAGAATGTATCCAGGAGGATTTCCTAGAGAAGATCTTTTGATTCTTGAAGATTTCGCCAAATTAGTTGTTAGAGATTGTGCTGAAATTGTGAATAGCCTTGAGCAATTTGAAGGACAGGGTGATTGTTCAACCGCTGCTTATATTAAAGAAAGTTTTGGAGTTTAAAATGGATGAACAACTTAAACCATTTTTAGCAGGATTTGATCTTGCTGGCAAACGATTACCCAATGGTAAACTGCAAGCATATGGATACCAAACGGTAATGGATGACTGGCCAAAAGAAGTGAAATTGTTTGGTAACACTTACACTCTTGAAGAAGTCGTCAAAGGCAAAGAATGTTACGAATCAGGAGTATATGTATGAACGAACAAATAAAAAGTAAATTACATAAATTAGCTGACCAGTGTAAACACCCTGATAACTATCATCAAGGTCCTTGGATGGATTACCTACAATTCGCTGAGTTGATTGTTAAGGAGTGCGCTGACATTTGTGATAAGCAAAGTCGTTCAGGTTGGAATGATGACCGTAAGGCACAAGCAAGACTTGATCGTGATTTGATCAAAGAAAGTTTTGGGGTGGACTAATGAACGAACGAATTAAAGAACTTGATTTGCAGGCATGGACATATGCTAGGGAGAAGTGCCCCGATTATCACGGTGTGACAACGGCTTTTTCAGAAAAGTTCGCCGAGTTGATTGTGAAAGAATGTGTTTCTATCTTAGAAAATAGTCGCATTGAAGGTGATGAGAGTGTGTGTTTGGTTGGAGCGACCAAGTGTAAAATTGAACAACATTTCGGAGTTAAAGAATGAATGAAAAAATTAAAGATTTAGCATTAAAAGCTGGAATGAACCATATGGGGATTGGGCTTATTATTGGAATTGAAGAGTATCATCAAAAGTTCGCTGAACTAATCATTAAAGAATGTGTTAATAAGATTGGTGATGAACACAAAAAAGCTTTAGATGATATTATGGAAGATTGGGATAGGGGTTATCTTGCTGGTTTATCAACATCTATGGAAACAATCAAACGAAACTTTGGAGTTGAATGATGAACGAAAGAGTTAAAAAAATTGCTGAACAAGTTGGTGGGTTTGTATCGCTATCACACGAACATGAAAATAAGTTGATTCTATCAGGGGAAGATACCATTGAAAAGTTCGCTGAATTAATAGTGAAGAAGTTTGATGATATTCTAATTTTAGAACAGTTAGATTGTATTGGGAATAAAGATAAGAAAGCTGCTGCTTTGATTGAAAAGATTCGCAACAATACAAAAACATATTTTGGAGTTGAAGAATGAATCAAAGAATTCACGAGCTTGGTAAGCTAGCAGGAGCAGAAGCTTCTAAAGAAGTTGTTTATCTCAATAATATATATGAGTGGCAACTCGTGTTTGAGAAAAAATTTGCTGAATTAATTATTAATGAATGTATTGCTGCTCATGAAGATTATTATGGTGGTGATATCATTGGTGATGTATTAAAAAATCATTTTGGAATGAAATAATTATTTAAAATAATATAAAAATTCCTTGTACTTTCAATGGGTTAGGTGTTATAATAGAGCCTAGACAAGGAGTATTGCATGAACGAAAAAATTAAAGAACTGATGCAAAAGGCAACCAATTTAGAAAAGGGTCCTCCAAATTGGGATATGTCTGCTAATACAGTTGTTGAAACGTTTGATCGTCAAAAGTTTGCTGAACTCATCATTAAAGAATGTGCTAAATTCCTAGAGGAAAACTCAGGTTATGATGATTCTAATAATACATGGCATCCTGAACCAGAAGATTTACTTAATCATTTCGGAGTTAAAGAATGAATGAAAAAATCAAAGAACTCGCTATAAAAGCTGGAGGAACCTGGCAAGGTGGCTATGTTGAACAGGCTAACGGTGACAGTGTTTATACAGAACGAAAGTTTGTCAGTGGTTCAGACTTGGATGTAGAACAATTCGCTAAGTTAATTTTAGAAGAATGTATGTTAATTTGCGGTGCGATTCAAGGTGCTGGCGAATTCAAAAATATGTCAGAATTTGCTTCAGGTGCTGCTCAATGTAAAGCAATCATTAAAAGAGATTTTGGATTTAAATAATGAACGACTATAAACATTCAGTAAGTGTAATTCTTGTTGAGAATATGAACCGATTACAAAGTGGGGAGATCACTAAGCAACAATTACTTTCAGTAGTCAACAGCTTGGAAGCAATTAGCATTGACGAAAAACAACGTAATTTTTTCAAGTCGTTTTATGAACTTTTGGAACAATTTGAAAAAACAATTTCGGAGTCAAAAAATGAAAAAAATATTCGAATCAATTAAAAACTTTTTGAATGCTCCTTGTCCTGATGAGGAAATGGAAAAACGAGTTCTTAAAAAAATTCAAGATGTTAAAAAACATCCAGAAAAATACCCCCATATTCTAAAAAGGGGTAGTTCAGAAGGTTCTAAAATTCCTCCTGTTTCAACATTTTAAGGAATTAGAAATGAAAAATCGTAATGGCGAAGAATATCAGTTTAAAAAAGTTGGTGACAATACTTACACCATTGTGGGTGATTTGAAGTATTGGCGTTATGGTGGTCGTGAAGGTCAACAACAAATGGATTTTTCTGATTTAGGTTTTGTTGATCCTAGTGGTGGTCCATTTATCCAGCTTGGAATGAATATTGATAATAGAAAAATTAATCGTATTCGTTCTGAAAGTGAAAATATCTTTTTTGATGTAGATTGATTGGAGTTTAAAATGAATGAAAAAATTAAAGAAATTGCCACACAAGCTGGTGCTTCCTTCAATGAAGGTTTTTACAAGGATGTAGTTGGCATTGTAATGAGTCCAAAAGACTTGGAAAAATTTGCTGAATTATTTCTCAAGGAAAGTTTTACCATCATTAAAGAATCTATGGTTGGGGAAGATATGACTGTTGTAGAAGAAATTATTTCTGATCGTCTTGATGATGCTGCTGGTGATGTATGTGATGATTTTGGTCTTTTGGGACCTATTTATGAAGGGTAAATAAAATGAATGAAAGTATTAAAGATTTGGCTATTAAAGGAGGCTTGATTTCTGCTGAGTATAATGGATTTGATTCCACTTCTCTTACTGAGGCTCAAAAAAAGTTTGCTGAATTAATCATTGTTAAATGTGCTAATATCATTTGGAATGAGGCAGACCTGAAAGACAGTGCTGAAATCAACGAAGGTGGCTATAAGATACTGGAACACTTTGGTATTGAATGGTCTGGTGAACAAAATACAAAATAATTTGGAGTTAATAATGAAAACATATATGTCTAGCGCAGAATTTGCTAATTTGTTTTTTAAAATTCTTGAGCAAAAAATGAGTAAAAACCATAATACTGAAGTCTCTGATCGTATTATCTACAGTATGTTTACTGAGTACGAAAAGGATGTAAAAGAGTCTCTTGAAGGAGCAATGTGGGACATTGAAGAGTTTGATGGAGAAGATGCTAGTCATCTTATTGGATATCAGTTTCATAAATCATTCCGTCAAATTGGTGTGATTGAAGCTAAACATATTGATAGCATTCTTTGGACTTGTATGCAAGATGCTCCCATTTTTTGGAAAACAATGGAGAAAGCTTGTAAAATTCTTACAAGTGAGGATGCTGCTGAAATTTATAAAGATGAGGTGTTTTGATGAACGAAAATATTAAAAAAGGTGCCGATATTCACGCTGGTGATGGTGGATATAAAGAAGGCACACAAGAGGAATATGAAAAGTTTGCCAAAATTCGCAACCAATCCTTGGCACAAAAAAGAATTGAAGAAATTGGTGAAATTGCCCATAAATATGCTGAAGAACGAGTTATGCTTGTAGATGCTTTTTACCAAAAAGAATATGACAAAAAGTTTGCCGAATTGATTATTAAAGAGTGTTCTCATGCTATAATGAACGACAGTCGTTTAAATGATGTTAGAAGTGCTGCCAATGGTTGCATCAGAACGATAACAGAACATTTTGGAGTTTAATAATGTTTTCCAATTTAAATATTGTAGCAAGGGGAACTAATCCCAATGAAAATAACCATGCTACTATTTCTTTGGATAAATCTGTTCTAAGTCAACTTGATAAGAATAGACCAGTTGGTGGATATTCTGAGAATCAAGAGAAGGCCATTGCTGAAATGCGCCAAAGAGTAATGGACTATGAGAAAAAATTTGGAGAAGTGAAATGAATGAAAAAATTCTAAGGCTTGTCAGTGAAGCACGACAATATGCTTGGGAAAATGAAACTCATTGGAGTGCGAATGCTGAGCGAGAAAAACTATTTGAAGAGAAGTTTGCTGAGTTGCTCATTAAAGAATGTGTAGATATATGCAATCATCACCCTTCAAAAATATCCTCTAACAATTGGTTCCCAGATTCTGTGGCGCCAGACATTGGTAATAAATTGTGTACACATTTTGGAGTAAAGCAATGAATGAGCAAACTAAAGAATTGATGGAGCAAGCAGGTTTTGATCCAGAAGCAATTGAGAGAATGGGTCTTATGCCTCAAGTAGAAAATTTCATTGATGTAATTGTTCAAGAATGTATCTTGGTTATTGAGGAAAATGCCAAACATATTCATGCTGAAGGAACAATTGAAGCTATTGTAAATTTAGAAAAACATTTTGGGGTGGATTAAAAATGATTAATCTGTTTAAAAACAAAGAAAAATCGGTTCTTTGGAAAATAGATACTACTTATTTGAAGCCAGGTAAAAAACTTTGGTGTTCAAAAGGTTGGTATGAAGTTGTTAAAGTTTTAAAAGATGGTGTTTTGGTGGTGCCAGATAATCAGAAAGGTCATTAAGTAATGAATGATTTAGTTAAAGAATTATCTAAAGAAGCGGCAATTCTTCTTCGCAAAAAACATCATCCTGAATTAGGTGATTTTGACCCTATTATTTTAGAAAAAATTCTAGCACTAAGAGAGAATTATGATAAAATATTGGCTGAACTGATTATCAAAGAGTGCATCAGGGTTCCTTATGATATGTGGGATAAAGCTCTATTAAATGCTGATGTGGCAGTTAAAATTGATGGTCAGATTAAAGACCGTTTTGGTATGGAAATTGAATAAGGAGAATATGATGAGTATGCGACAAATTGTTATTGAACGACTGACAGGTTTCATTCAAGATGCTGATGATTATGGAATTCCAGCATACTTTGATTGTGATGAAGATGATTACATCAAAGATCCATCTGTTCTTAATGATATGACGGATGAACAACTGTTAGAGGCATTTGAGGCTTGTGTGGGCTTTCAAGGTTAACAAATTTAATAATTAAATTTTCAATTAATCCTCCAATGTGGAGGATTTTTTGTTTGGTTATTATTAATTAATTGCTATAATTAAAATATGAATACAATAAAAATAACTGCTCAACAATTTGTTAAATCTCTAAAAGACTACACTAAGTCTAGTGCTGATAATAATGATTCCTTTATTATTGATGATAAAGTTGAGAGAATCTCTGCTAAAGAAGTGATGCTTTATAATCAATTAATTGGTTATTCAAAAAAAGAGTTGGAAGATGTTAGCTTAAGTTTTGTTTCTAGAAATAACATTATGAGTGCAGCCATTGCTTCAAAAAGTGAACTTCTAGTAAAAGGTGTTTTGGAAAAAGGTGCTTGTTTAGATAAATTAACTGAAGATTCTCAATGGATTGTTAGAAATGCTAGCTTCATAAATTTAAATGTTTCCAAAACAGTATATTGGATTGAAGAACATAAAAAATTAAATAATCGTGGTGGTTTAAACGAAAGCGAAGAAGAAAGAAAAAACAGAGACAATCTTTTATATTTTCTTTTTAGTTATGTAGAAAATCCTAATTATGATTTGACAGATAAGTATTTTAAAGAATTTGGAAAGATTAAAGAAAAACAAAAAACATTAATTAATTATGTAAAAAATATTGCTATAACAAATCCAACATTTGCTGAATATATCACGTGTAAATTAAAAGAAATTGGTGCTGACATTAATGAGTATGGGACATTAAATACATTATTGCCAACTTACATACCTGGCACAGATCCATTAAATGAAAAATCATATATGTTTAATGCCGCAAAACAATCTATGTGGATTGGTGCTTCAGATAGGTCTATGATTTTCAATATGATTCAATTGGGCTTTAAATTTAATGAAGAAGTTTTCAACTACCAAGGAGATAATTTATTTTTCAGTATAGTAAAGACGGAAGATAGAGATTTAATTAAGATGATTATTCCTACTTTAAATAATATTAATCCTATTGATGGTGATTGGGCTAAACAAGAAAGCTATATTGATAATATTAAAAATGAAGGTATAAAGAAAATAGTTTCTAGTTGTTATAACAAATTGAAGCTAACTAGTGAATTGGAAAATAAAACAAGTGTAGAATCAAAAAAGTTCAAAATTTAAATCTTTGAGACTTTTCTTTTAGATCCTTTAGTATTCAATCCTAACTCTAGAATCATAGCTTCACAAAATTCTATGTGGTTAACATTCTGATTTTGTGAAATGTATGTTTGTAATAAAACAATAATATCTTTCACATCAATTTCCAAAACATCTCTCATTACGAGAAAAGAATATTTGTTTTCTTCTGAAAAAGATTGTGAAACAGCAACTGCTAAGTTTTGTTTTGTGATTTCTCTTAAGTTGGGAATAGTTAAAAACTTTTCTAAAGTGGGTGGGTTTAATTTTTTGAAAAACCCCATATAGATTTCACCAAGATTTCTTATTTCACTAACAGACAATTGCTTAAGTAGGTCAAAGCTTTCAAAGTGTCCATTTTCAGAAGCAATCTTTAGAACTCTTTTTGTAGCATCGCTGACTATTTTATCTGGTGTAGATGGATTGTAAATTTTACTTTGTATTTCTTCGTTAATCTCTTTTACAGAATGTTGAAAGTCTGATACATTTTCTTTGAACATTTTAAGGTTTGGATGTTCAAAAATATAATTAATCGCTTCGTGTTGATTTGACCCAGCCGCTCTTTCTAAGCCAAACCAAAAGGCATATTCGTATTCTAAAACTTTAGTTTGATGATCAAAGTATTGTGTCATTAAGTTATTAAAGAAACGGTTCATGATTCCATCCATTTCCTTAATTTTTCCTTGCTCAGCTGCTGCAGCAAATTCATAAACTGTATTAATTGGATAATGGTCAATGTGTTGAAACATAAATGTAAAAAAATCTTTCTGTAATACTCATATTAATACTGATAAAAAAACAAAAATCAAATCAGATTTATTGATATTGTTAATTTTGTTAGATCTTATGGGAAATATCTTACCTAAATATATGATTTTAAAGGGATTTTTTCATTGACAATATTTTCATGGGTTAATAAAGTTAACCTTTTAAAGGGGTTAAAAATGAAAAAAATAATACTTGGATTAATGATGGTATTTTTGAGTTTATCTAGCCAAGCTGGATATTCAGATTGGTCAGAAGAAGAAAAGAATTGGTTTATAGCTTCAAATGCTGCCATAGTATTTAATTGGGGAACAGCAAGAGATATGTCTAAAAGATATGGTGAGAGGTATTATGCTCAAAATGGAACATTTATAAGAGCTATGGAAGGCAATCAACCATCAACACAAGCAGTAGACTTCTTTTTCGTATTTAGATTGGCTACTAATTATTTTATAACTGATTATCTTACTGAATACAAAAAGCCATATTTGATAATGACAACTTTTACACACACCGCAAATGGCATAAATAATGTAAATATTGGTTTAAAGATTAATTTTTAATTGAAAAAATACTAGTCACAAAAACTAGGAAATTTCTGATTTTCATCTGATATTAGGTAACAAATATTGACAAATACTAACACTTTATGATTAGTTTTCTTTTAGTTATCAAATTTGTTGATTTTATTAAATTTGATAATTCAACAAATTTTTAAGAAAGAAGACTAAAATGAAAAAAGTGTTATTAGCTTTAGTAATAAGTGCCTTTAGCTTATCCAGTCATGCTGGATACAATGACTGGAAAGATGAAGACAAAAAATTATTCATAGCATCCAATGTGGCTATTGCTTTAGATTGGGCAACAACTAGAGATATGTCTAAAAGATATAACGAGGGTTTTTATGAAAGAGGATCTATCTTAAAGTCAATTGGTGGTGAGCAACCAAAAACTTCAACAGTAGACTTATATTTTATAGCCAGGTTAGCAGCAAATTATTTTATCACAGATTATTTGAATGACAATTATTCACAATATAAAAAGCCATATCTTTATATTACGACAATAACCCATGCTGGGGCGGGTATTAACAATATTGGTATAGGATTAAAAGTAAATTTCTAAGTTAAATTTTAATATTAGTGTAATCCCTTATTAAAGTAATAATTTGTAAATTATTAGTTACAAGATTGACAAAGGTTAATACTTTTTTATTAGTTTTTTAGTCTTATTAAATTTGTTTATTTTAGCATTTTTGATAATTTTAAAGGAAATAAAAATGAAAAAAGTATTACTAGCTTTAGCCATAAGCGTTTTTAGTTTATCCAGTCATGCTGGTTATTCAGATTGGAGTGATTACGATAAGAAATTGTTTGTGGCTTCCAATGTGGCTATTGCATTAGATTGGGGGACAACGAGAAATATGACTAAAAGATATGATGAAGGATATTATGAAGTGGGTCCAATATTAAAAGGAATCGGGGGAGAACAGCCCAAAACTTCAACAGTGGATTTATTCTTTATTGCTAGGTTAGCTGCGAACTATTTCATCACAGATTACTTACAAAAAAATAATTCAGAATATAAAAGAACATATTTATACATGACTACAATTGCACACACGGGGGCAGGAATCAATAATATGAGTATAGGATTAAAAGTAGATTTTTAAATTTAGCTGATATTTTTTGATTCAGTTAGTGGCATCTCTTAACAAGGTGTCCCTAATTTTTTATTTAACCTTTATAGTTTAATTAAATTTTTTAATTCTTCTACGGTTGGTTTTTTTCTAGAATCAAATCGGTAGAGATTATATTTTGCTTGTAATAGCATAGCATCCCTTTTGTCGTCTTTATCTTTATTGTGTGTTTTATCGTCTAATTCAATAATGGCAACAATTTTTTTATCTTTAGAATAAATAATATAATCAATAATCTTTCTGTTAAATGTGTTTCTGCCTGCTTGTATTCTTTTATTATCTGCTGTTGCCACATCCATAATAGCACCCATAGATACTTGTGGGAAAATATAATGATTTGGAAATGCTGAGATTAAGCGATTTAAAAATTCATATTCATTATCAGTCATTAGTGTTTTTTGTTTATAAGAATAGTTACTTTGAGGCGCAGTATTTTTTTGATTCTTAATTACAAAAATTAAAACAGCAACAATAATTATTAATATAAGAAGATAGAGCATAGGGTTCCTTGTTTAGATATTATTAATTAAAAATTTTATATATTTCAAACTATTTATTCTTCTAGTTCATTTTCTGCTAAAGAATCGTAAGTTTCTTTATGGACGGGTGTATCTATAAAATCAATAGTTTTACCTGTAGCTTTTTCCATTTCAGATTTAATCTCAATTAAATCAACATTAAAAAATTCTTTCCTATAGTTTTCAATATTAACTCTTTTGTGTTCAAAAATTTTATGCATTTGTTTTTCAAGAGTTGGAGCATCTTCAGAATAATACATTGCATGAACATCAAAAGAAAAAGGAACGGAGGCATCCCCCAGTTCATCAACTCTATCTTGAGGTTCAAGTCTTCTTGTTAGACCAATTTTATAAATATTCTTACCAAATGAACGGACATTACTTATAACATAAACATAGCCTCTCCTTGTTTGTTCAGCCATACTCTTTGTTCTTTCTTTTTCTATCTGAGATAATCTTAATTTTTCTTCCAATTCTTCAATCTGTTTTTGCATCTCTATTCTTTTTGATTCATTTTGATTGTTCATTTCTTCTTTTGCTTTTGCTAGGGCAGTGGCATATTTTTCTTCTTCATCTTCAAGAATAACTAATTTCTTTTCATATTGCTCTTTAAATTTGTTTTCTTCTCTAATTTTTTCTTGTTCTAATTTTCTTTCTTCTTTTTCTTGTTTTTTACTTAATTCAAAATAGTATTTTAATTCACATTCCTTAAATTTTAACTTAATATATTCAATATTAAAATGACATCTTAAGCTTACGGAATTTCTCTCAATTTTTTCAGCAATTCTTACTATAGATTCTAAAGTGCTTTCAAAATTATGATAATTAATTTGATTAATTAGATAATCACATCTTAAATTAAAAGCCTCTATCATTAAAAATGATTGTCCATCAATAATTTCTTTAATATTTGATTCGTCATCAAAAACCACTAAATTTTCTGGAAAATTAATAACATTATTATTTAAAATAAGTTTTTTTTGCTCCGATCTATTCTGAATTAATTGTTCTTTATATTTTTCAGAAATTAAAATAATATGATTTGTTTTTTCTCTAAGTCCATAATCATGAATTTTTAATTTTTGTAGCTCTTTGTATGTTAAATCATTAAGTTTTCCTAAGGTTAAATTAAATTTATTTTCTATTTTTTGAAGATTTTCTCTTTTATCTTCAATTTCGTTGGCTAATATATTGTTTTCTTGTTTTAGGTTTTCATTATGTGCAAAACTTTCTGATATGGTTAAATTTATTTGATTTATGTTTTCTTGGAGTTTTACAAGCTCATCTTTTTTTTGTTTTAAAGTTTCAACGAAGGCTTGTTCTTTTTCTCTTAAGATTTGTAATTTCTCTTCTATGCCTTTAGTTCTAACTGTTAATTTTTTATATTCAGGTATATCTTTTTTAATTAATTTATATTGATAATAAATAATAATAAAAGATATTAATATAATAATAAAACTCATACATTTTCCTTTTTTCTTAATTTAAAAGAAGATATTAAATCATACCTTTCATTTCTTAATTTTGATAAAAAAAGATTATCATCTTCTTTTTTTTGTATTTCTTTTTGTTTTTTAATTGCCAAAGTAGATTTTTCTATTTCTTTAAGCTCTCTTTGTTGTTGTTTGATTAATTCTTTTTGTTCTCTGTCTTGTAGTTTTATTTTTTTCAGAATTTCTAATTCTTGCTGCCTCTTAATTTTTTGTTGTTCTCTTTGCTCTTGAAGATATAATTTTTCTATTTCTTTTTGTTTTTTTGCCTCTTCAGCCAACAATCTTTTTTGTTCTTTAATTGGATGTTGGTAGCTTTGTGATTTTTTTTGATTATTTCTTTTGTTAGATGTTAAAGATTGTAAGATTAATACGAAAAAGTATATTGGCAGCAATATAATGAAAGTTATTAATTTAGTTAAAGATGTATTTTTTCTCATATTTTTTAATTTTATTACAAAGAATATTGATTTTTTATTAAAAATAAAGAGTTATGCATATATTTATTGATATTTACATTTGAAAAGTATAAAATACGAAAAATTTTAAGGATTAACATGACATCTACAGAAGGAATAATATATATTTTAACAAATGAGGCCATGCCTAATATTATTAAAATAGGGAAAACTGGAAGAGATGATTTAAATTTAAGATTAAAAGAGCTAGATAATACATCTATGCCACTTCCGTTTCAGTGTTATTTTGCCACAAAAGTAAAAGATATGAACAGTGTAGAAAAAGCATTACATTTTGCTTTTGGAGATAAAAGAATTCGTTCAAACCGTGAATTTTTTAAGGATCTTTCACCCGATAGGGTTATGGCAGTGTTAGAATTGCTTTCTATAGGAGAAGTTACACCCAAAGCTGATATAGTTGAATCCGAAAGTGATTTTGAAGCTATGGAGAGTTTTATCAAGAAGAGTAAATTTAGATTTAACCTGGTAGATATTAAAGTTGGAGATAAAATATACTTTTTACGAGATCCATCAATAACAGCTACAGTTATTAGTGAAACAAGTATTGATTACAATGGAAGAGAAACATCTCTTTCTGCTTCAGCAAAAGAAATATTGAAAAATAATTATGGTTATACTGATAAGTACAGTGTTCAAGGAACTCTTTACTGGGGTTATAAAGAAAGTGAAGAATCTGAAATAGAATCCCTAGTGGACAGAAGAAATAGATTTGAAAGTAAAGATTAATTAACATTCCCAATAAAATATAATTAAAATATTCAAATTTATTATCTTTATGTCTTCAGTTAGCAAAAACTAACTGAAGATAATACAAATATGTTTGTTTTCCTTGATTGATTGCTTTAAATTATGCTATAATGAAAACATTTTATAGGATAAGCAAATATGCAAAATCAAACTAAATCTCTACTTTATTCTGAAATTCGTAAAATTGTATGGGCATTTGCCGATATGGTTCGTGATACAGGAAAGGGGACTGTTGAAGATTATGCCAAGATTGTCCTTCCAACTTGCTTAGTTAAGAGAACATTAGATTTACAGGCTGAGTTTAATGAAAAAGAAGGAGCTTCATTTTTTGAATTAGTTAGTTATGGGGCTTCTACTGAAGAGCAAGCTCTTGCTGACATTAATGCGAAGAGCTATCGTTTCTATGATAGTATTAAAATTAAAGAGGATAATCTTCAACAAAGTGTTGCTTTGATTACTTGGGATGATCTTATGAGATTTGAAGATAACCCTAACGGTGAAGAAAGAATGGTTGGTAAAAAAGGGGTGTTAGCTTTTAATCAAATTTACAAAACTAAAGCTAAGAACTTCGTAGAATTGATGTTTGAAGTAATTGAAGCATTCAACCCTATTATGAAACATGTGTTCAATACTTTTGAGTATCGCCAGCTCATCCTACAAAAAAATGTGCTTCCTTTTGATGAGTTCTATAAGACCTGTCATGCTGAATTATCAAAATTTGAATTTAATATGGAAAATATTTCTACAGATATGTTTTCTGACATGTATATGGAATTAATGGGTAAGTTTGCTTCTGATGCTGGTAAAAAAGGTGGTGAATTTTTCACACCAACTCCATTAGTTAAAAATGCTTGGCAATTCATTGATATTAAGGATTATGCTCGTAAGTTGATTAATGGTGAAAAAACCAATATTTCTATTGGCGACCCAACAGCTGGTTCAAACACATTCCTTATTTATGGTTACGATTTAATAATGGCTGAATGTGAAAATATCAAACCTGGTGTTGTAACAAAAGAAGTATTCTCATTTTATGGTCAAGAATTAAAGGCTTTCCAATATTGCCTTGGCTTGATTAACATGATTTTCCATAATACGATTGATGCCTACAATGTGGGTATTGATATTCCAGAGCAAAATGCCAACGTAATTAATGATTACTTTAATGGTATTGGTAAAATGCGTGGGCAATTAGATATCGTAGTTGCTAATCCACCATATGGAACTAAGAACTATGGCATTGAATATGCTGAAGCTACTAGAACAACTGATGAGCGTTGGAAATTTGGAGTGCCTAAGAAACAAGAAGGTGAATATGCTTTCTTAATGACTATTTATGACCTTTTAAATAAGCAAGGTAAAGCAGTTATTCTGATGCCACTAGGAACCCTATTCCGTGATGGTGCTAGAGAAATGCGTAAACATTTGCTTAACGAAGGTGTTGTTGAAGGTTTAGTGACACTTCCAGCCAACATGTTCCTTACCACTTCTATTCCTGTTGTTCTTTGGATTCTAAATAAAGACAAAGATAGACCAAATAAAGATAAGGTCTTTATGGTTAATGCTAGTAAAGACTTCAAGAAGGTTGGCAAGTTTAATGAATGGCAATCTGAAAAAGCTATTAACAATTATTTAACTAGAACTGAAGAAGTTGATTATTCTGGATATGTTGATTTAGAAACTCTTGAAAAGAACAAGTTCAATTTAAGTGTACAACGTTATTTCTCTAAAGAAAAAGAGAAAGAAGAAATCAATATTATTGAATTAGAAAAAGAGATTCTTGATTTAGAAGAAAAACTTTCAGAAAAGAAAGTTAAAATGAACTCTATTATTTCTCAAGTTTTATCATTGGAGTCATCTGATGAATAAATTCTTAATTTTATTTCTAATAATATTCTCAACTTTTACACAAAATGTTGAAGCTGGTGTGTTTTCTAAAACAGCAAAAGCTTATGTTGCTGGAAAAGTAATTCAAAAAGCTGCTCCAGTTGTTACTAAAAAAATGGCTGACAAAGCTGCTAAAAAAGAAGCCAAAAAACAATTGGCACAAGAAGCATTGAAAAAAAATGAATTAAAAGTAGATAATTATGAAAAATTAGTAATGAATAGAACTCGTGCAAAAAAAATGGGAGATCAAACTGAACAATTAGATGCACATCATATTCCATCAAATAACTATATTAAAAATAAGGGTATATCCAAAGAAGATGGAATTGCTATAGAAATGCAACCTGCGAGACATACACAAACAAGAACATATGGAAACAAAAACAAAGATCCACAGTTGTTAAAAGAAACCCCTAGAGAGGCTTTAGGAAGAGATATTAAAGATGTTAAAAAGGTTTATCAAGAAAACGGACAGTATAATGAAAAGGTTAGGGAATCATTACAAGAGGTTGTAAGAAAAAATAAAGAACAATTTCCTGATTTATATAAGAAATGAGAACTATATGAAAAAATACACACAGAAAAGACTAAATGAGATCACTAAAGATATTGTAAATAATTTTACAGAAATTATTGATTATATAATCTATTACGATTCTATTGATGAAGATTTAAAAGCATTTGAATTGGTTTATAAAATTGAAGAATTAGATGTAAAAACTGAAATTGACTTACTTTTAAGTGATTTTAATAGAAGAGATTTGTTAAAATCCAACACTTTAATATATAATTCTTTGTTTTATGGAATTGTTAATGATGAAGAATCAAAAGAAGAATTGGTGGCCTATTTAAAAATGAATAAAAATGTTGATTTTGAAAACTATTTAAAATCTTTAAATAAAAATAAAGGTACAGATGGTGAATTAAATGTCATAAATGTATTGGAAAATATTTCTGAAAATTCTAGTAACAAAAATAAGCTTTAAGGATTAAACAATGAGTAATTATAAACTAGTCAAAAATACAGAATGGAAAGAAGTTGAAATTAATGGTGAGGTTAAGGAGGTACCTGTTGATTGGACTATTGATACAATTGGAGAAACTATTAAATTAAACATGGGTAATACCCCAAAAAAAGAATTAGATAATTATTCTGGTGATTTACCCTGGATAACAATTAGTAATTTAACTGAAAAGAATATTTCAAACTATACTGCAAAAATTAAAAGAAATAAAAATGTTAAAATTTTTCCCAAAGGAACATTGTTAATTTCGTTTAAAATGAGTGTGGGAAAAACTGGTTTTACTACAGAAGATTCAGCAATAAATGAAGCGATTATGGGCATAAAAGAAAAAGATACAATAAATAATATCAATTATTTATATTATTGCTTGCCTAATGTTTTTATTTCTAATGCTATGCCAAATGGTCAAGGATTATTACTTTTAAATCAAGATAAAATTAAAAATTTAACTTATGTTATTCCACCAACTCAAGCCCAATCCGCCATCGCCTCAATCCTATCAGAGCAAGAATCCATTATTCAAGATATTGAATATCTCATATCTAAGTATGAGTCTCGTTTCAAATATTTAAGTGATGAATTGCTATCAGGTAGACTTCGTGTAAAAGAAATTGATGGTGAAGTTGTTCTTTATAAAAATCCTGAAGATAATTGGAAAGAAGTTGAAATTAATGGTGAGATGAAGGAGATTCCAAAGGATTGGGAAGTTGATACATTTATGTCATTTTTAAAGTTTAAAAATGGTTCAGCATTTAAACCTAGCGAATGGAAAGATTCTGGAATACCAATTGTTAGAATTCAAAACTTAACCAATAAAGAAGCCCCTATAAATTATTTTCAGGGAGATAAAAAAGGATTAATTCACTTACAAAGTGGTGATTATCTTTTTTCCTGGTCTGGAACTATTGATGTTTTTCAATATGAAGGACCGAATGCCATATTAAATCAGCACATTTTTAAAGTGGAAAATAACAATAACAATAATCTTGAATATTTTATAATTCTTTTAAAAAATGAAATTAAAAATATGAATACTAATGGTCTAACAATGAGTCACATTACATTAGCAGAGTTAAAATCTTTTAATTTTTCATACACAAAAAATAATAAAGAACAGAAATTAGTAAGTGGGATAATTAATGAACAAGAGTATTTAATTAATCAACAAAAAGAACTTTTAATAAAAGAAAAGCAAAAATTTAATTGGTTATTAGATAACTTGTTGTCTGGTAAATATTTAATAAAGGAGTAATCATGAGTGATATAAAAAGTATAATTGAAAAATGTGCAATAGAAATTAGTAAAGTTAATGGAGATATTAAAAAAAAATCAATAGATAATTATAATAAAGAATTATCTGCTACTGACAAAGCTCATGACGAACAAATTGTTGAGACTATAGCAAATAATATTATCAAGCAATCTCTAGGAATATCTGGTTATTCTAATATTGAAAATTTATTAAAAGATTATATTTTAAATCCTGAGAAAAGAAAAAAAATTGATGAAATTATTACTAAAAAGTAAAATTAAGGATTAATAATGAGTAAAGAAAAAAAATATCAAGATGAGGGGCAATCATTCTTAGAAAAGCAGTATGAAGCCTATAATGGTAAAGCCATAAATATCTATATTGAAGAATTTGATACCACTTATGATTCTATTCTACAAGAATGCTCTCCTTTGATTGGTGGTAAGGTTGGGGATTCTCAATATAACCACTTAAAATCTCATTTTGGTATTGTTGGTCTTCGTGAAAAAATTAATGAATTTAATCATGATTCTCTGATTGATTTCCTTAAAAAACACAAAAGAAAAGAATCTGTTAATGATGTTTTAGAACAAGTCTTTGAACATTTTAAAACAAAATATGAAAAGGCTGAAAATGAAGCTGAATTATATCAATTGATTTTTACACCAAACCAAGAATTAAAACATAATTTAAAGAGAGAGGTTTATTTAAAAGGTTTAAAAGAGCCATTTCAATATAATGTTGTATATTATGAACAGCCTGGTAATTATTTAGGGAAAAATTCTTTTTATACCGTTAGAGAACGTAAAATTCCTATTTTTTTACATCAACATAAACTTACAGAAAGACCAGATTTTGTTCATTACATTAACGGAATTCCTTTAGTGTTAATTGAATATAAAACAGAAGATTCTGGTATTTTAGAAAGCATTAAAGATTTTGAATATAAAGAGTCATATAAAAAAGCACCATTTAAAGTAGCATTAAATGATGGTAGAGATGTTATATTTTTTTCAGATATTAAGTTCTTAAAATTTAAAACGGGAAAAGATAATAGTTTTAATTGGGTTCATTATCTTCCAGAAAAAAAATATATAGCCAACGGAAGAGAATTTATAAATATAGAATACTTATTTGATGAATTATTTTGCCAACCAGAAAACATGTATTCTTATTGTGTAGATGGTTGTTCTGTAGTCAATTCAGATTCGCATTATTACCTTATTAATGCTCGTATTCAGCAATACTATGCTATTAAAGATATAAAAAGAACACTAATTCAGGCTAATAAAGGCTTTGAGTCACTTCCTTATAACTTTGAATTCGCTCATGCTCAACGTTCTGGTAAAACAATTACCATGAAATTAATTTCTTACATGATTGAAAAATCATTTAGAAAAGTATTTAATACTATTTTTATGTATACACCAGATCTTCAAATTAAGGGTGTTATTAATACTGAGTTAACAAAGTCGGGAAATTCTAAAATTAATGTGAAAATGATTGAAAGCAGAGCAGAATACCAGGAAATCATTAACAATCTTTATGAATTGGAAAAATCTGGTAGAGAGTCTAGCGGATTATCTATTTATATAGTTAATATGCAGAAAATTACTGATCAAGAATTACAAGAAGTATCATCTCCTAAAGTAATTAATAGCGCAAAAATTTTAAATATAATTGACGAAGCTCATCATGGTCAAACTAAAGAAACTGCTGTAATTAGACAAAACATTTTCCCAAATGCTAGTAATTATTTATTTACTGCTACAGGGAAATCAGATATGTATTTGTTCTATTTTCCAAATAATAATAGAATAGGATATTCAAATAAGTTTACCATATCTAATGCGAAACAATGTAAGATTACTGTTCCAGTAATGTTTTTGAGGGCAGAAAAATTATTTAAATTGTCTAGTAAATTGTCTCAATTTGCTCAAGAAGTTGAAAGAAGATTAGAGAAAAGATATATATCAGAAGGTTCTATTATAGGAATAGATAGTTCTGATTTAAATACTGAAAATTTTCTTGATTTTAGTAACAGGAAAGTATCAGTTGAGGTGAAAAAAAGAATTCAGCAAGAAACACTTTTAGAAAAAATTGATGCAGTAGTAAATTTTATGGATTCAGTTCGAGAGGGGCTACCATTTTCTCCAAAAGCAATTGTTTATTCTAACAGTGTTGAAGATGCCAAGAAAGCTATTGAACTTATTCAAAGCTTTAATACAAATAACGAATATAAAGGCTATCGTTTTGGTGTAGATTTCTCTTCTATAAATAAGATTTGTGAGCAATACAATCCAGGAATTAAAGATTCAGAACAGATTAGTGCGAATTTCCAAAAAGATAGAAGTAAAACCAATGAAGACAACAAAAATATAATTGATATTCTATTCGCTGTAGATAAATATCAAAAAGGATTTGATTTACCTTCTTTATTGGTAACATTCCTTGATACAAATATTAGTGAGCCAGCTAGAATGAATCAAATATTCACTCGTTCTGCTACTAAATTTACAGGTAAAACTACGGGTTATTGCGTTGATTTAACATTTGAAAATATAAACCAAGATACATTCAGAAGATCTTTACTGCTTTATGATAATGCTGAAGATATTGGTGACAGTTTTATAGATGATGAATTATTAGATGGGTTAAAAAATATCTTAGCAGTTCAATTTAAAGATTTAATGAATTCTTTAAACTTAACAAAAGAAAATTTTACTTCAGGTATGATATTACAACAAGTTTTAAACGAGCAAGATTTAAAAATTCGTCAAAATAGGCAATATGCTTTTTTTAACATAACTAAAAATATAGTTTCTAATTTAGGTAAGGTTGGTAGTCCATTGTTTTTCAAGCCTTTCAGTATAGAACTGAAAGCCTTAAATGATGCTTTTTATGAGTTTAAAAAAATATATGCTGATAAATTACATCATGATCACAATAAGATTTTAATAAATACTGATGGGACATTAAAAAATAACACTTATATTACAAAAGAAGAAATACATTCTATTATTTCAGAAGTGTTGTTTTTCCTAAAAGAAAACAATATTAAAGATATTATTTCTTTTGATTATACAAGTAAACATACGGAAATAATTGTTACTGAAGAAGCTCAAAAAGAAGTTATTAGAAAATTCGCACAAGAATCAAAGAAAAAGCATATAGAAGAAGATTTAGATAATATTGGAAATTATCTATCTAAACATCACAAAGAGCTGTTTGATTTAATTAAAGAAATGCTTGCTAAAATTAGTGATGATAGAAATCTGATTTATGAAGAAGTCATTCAAGAAAAGCTATCAGAAATTGAATCAAAGCTGTTATCTGTTAAAGAAGATATAAATAATAGAATTAAACAAGAATTTAGGGGTAATTCATTCCTTTTTTGGTCTAATCAAGTAGCTAATCAAATATTTGAATCTCATGGAATTAAACAACCTGAATTTATTAAGTATGTTTCTGAAAAAGTATATGAAATTATGAATATCATTTTTACAAAAATTGATAAAGATTTATCTAGTTTTAATAAGTCCCAACTAGCAATTAGTATGTTTACTCAAAAACAACCTGCTAAAACATTTAGTATTTATTTACCTGATTTCAATAAGATATATGGAATATCTGAATCTTTTAAAGAAGAAATTAAAAACTCACCTAAAATAAACAATCAAGTAATAACAGTCAGAGAAGATTTATTCAATGATTACTTAAACCAAACTTTGCGACAATATTATCAAAATAGCACAAAAATTTGATTGGATTTTAAATGAATATTCTTAAGCCAGCAGAACTTTTAGATAAAAGCGAATATCAAAAACTGTATTATCATTTTAACTTTGATGAGATTTTAAGGAAAGTCTTTTCGGGGATTAAAAAATATAGATTTTTTAGTATTTATTATGAGGATAAAGATCATATTATTTTTGAACCTAATAATGATTTCTTTCAATTAAGTAATGTATCAAATTTAGCTAAATTGTTAGAAAAAGAAGCCAATTCATTTTTATTGATAATGAATGAAAGAAAAAAGTTTAACATAAGACATAAAAAGAAAATATTATTTTATCTTCATATGGATTGGATTTTAGCATTACAGCATTTAAAAGATGTTGATGGCGATAATAGAGAAATTATTGAATATCTTCAATTTGAAACAGGAAACAAGGATATATCAAAAAAAATAAATCATATAAATGGTTCTTCTGGAATTCGTTCAAATATCTACACTGTAAATAGAGATTCAGTAATTGTTAATTTAATAGACAAAAAGAAATGTAATAATACAACTAAATTAACAAATGAAAACTATGACTTAATTTTAAAAAATAATTTAATATCATTTATTGAAATTAGCAAAGGCTTTGATAACTCAAAATTAACACCATTTCTTAGATTAATGAATGGTTACTGTGAAAATATTTTAAATAAAAATACAGTCACTGAAGAAATGAAGTTTAGCTTGAAAATTCGTAAGATTAAAAGAACAAATAAAAAAGGTATGTATATTGTAAATCAAAACAGTATATTGCTTGATCCAAGACATGTTGATAGTTTTTTACATGAGTTAGGGCATTGGTATCATAATTGGTTTCACAAAGAAATAAAATTAAAAAAAGATGCTGAAAATTTTGCTAATAAGTTTGTAGAAGAAAATATCTAAACTTTTAATTGACCCCTGTTCTTTAATAAGTTGAGGGGGCTTGACAAAATATACAAAGGGGGCTATATATTGTTTCCATTGAATAATGGAGATTACTATGGATAAACAACTTTCTTATGTTGATGCTGCTTTAATTGCTTTAGATAGTTCTAATAAGGAATTAAGTGCTCGTGAAATTTGGAATAAAATAACTGAATTAGAGATAGATAAAAATATTGACCATAATACAACAACCCCAGTAGACAACTTAAGAAAAGCTCTAATGAGATTTATAAATAGCACTAAGAAAAATCCAATTTACTTTAGACAAGCTGAAGGCGAAGAAAGAAACTTTGGTTACAAAAAGTGGCTAAATAAAAAAATAAATTCAAAGAAGCCTATTGTAAAAAAAGAAAAAACAGATTCAAAAATATATCAGTATATTGAAATGTTGGAAAAATTCTTTAAAGAAAATTCTTACGAAGAGGTGTCTTCACTTAAATTGAAGGAAGCTTTAAGAATTAATGAGTCTGGAATGTCTAATACTGATTGGGGTGGACTAATTGGAAATTTAATGCAGAAGAATTATCTAGTTAAAAATCCAGCGAGAAGAGAAAGGGTTGATGGTAAGCCTATATATTTTTATAGTCCAGGAAAAGAATTACTACCAACCCCATTAATTAATGAAGAGTTTTTGTATAAAGAATTTCTAATTTTAGATAATAATGGTAAAAATTACACACAAGAACTATTAGAGACTAAAGATGTATCTTTAGCTTTGGAAAATTTAATCAATAAATATCCGGACTTAACGTTTACTGCTTATAAGCAAATAGGAACGGCAAAATCAGTAAGAAAAGCAGAAATCAATATAAAAATTAATTAAGTTTAAATATAAAAAAGTTTTATTAAAGGAAGAAAATCATGGAAAATATAGAAAAAATAACATTTAAAAAAGCGGCAGAAACAGCTTTGAAAAAAATTAACAAGGCAATGTCTGCTAATGATTTATGGAAAAAATTCCAAACATTAGGGTTAGATAAGCAGATAGGTTCAAATGGGAAAAAACCTTGGGATACTTTGGCTTCTGAAATATCTTATGATATAAAAAATAATCAGAACAGTATTTTTTATATGGAAGGTGAAAAGCCTAGAATTTTTGGTTTAAAAGAGCAACTTTCAAGCGAAGAATTGGTAGAAAAAGCAGCAATTATTAAAAATGAAACATTAGTAAAATATCATGAAAGAGAGTTACATCCATTTGCGGTTAATTTATCAAGGGAAAAGTTTGATGGAATTGTTTATTGCAAAACAATTCGCAATGAAATATCAAAAAAAGGAGCAAAAGGTTCTAATGAATGGGAGCATCCAGATATAGTAGGTGTTTCTTATCCTTTTGGAATGTCTCCGGAGATATTAAAAATGGAAAAATTTAATTTAAAAAAGTTTTACTCTTTTGAATTAAAAAAAGATTTATCTATGAGTGTATTGAAAGAATATTATTTTCAAGCAGTAGCAAATTCATCTTGGGCTAATTTTGGATATCTAATGGTAGAAAATATTGATTGGGGAGATGATGATGCGATGTATTCAAAAATGCAAAGATTAGTTAATCAGCAAGGAATAGGAATTATTCAAATGAATCTAGATAAGATTAATGAGTCTAAAATTTGGTTTCAATCAAGAGAAAAAGAAGTTGACCCATATTTTATGGATGAATTAATGTCAATAAATTCTGATTTTAAAGATTTCATTGGAAATGTTGTTAAAGATATAGAATCTCAAAGATTGGTTGAGTCTAATTATGATAAATACTATACTGCTGAAGAATTAACTATTATGGCAAAAAAAATGAAAGGGTTAGCTTGAACTACATAGGCTCAAAACAAAAACTAGCACCTTGGATTAAAGAGGTTGTAGATAGTGTATATGTTGGCAAATTAGAAAATGCTACTTTTGCTGACATATTCGCTGGCACTGGACAAGTTGCTAGGCATTTAAAAAAGTATGTGAAAAAGGTTATCACTAATGATTTAGAATCATATAGTTTTATTCTGAATTCTCACTATATTGGAAATACGAAAAAACTTGATGTAGTTGATGTTCCTTTGATTAAGAAAATTGGGGTGATATCTAAACAATTTTCTGAACTTGGAGATATGAAAAGAAAGTATTTCACAGAAGATAATGCGCAGTTAATTGATGGTATTAGAGATTCAATAGAAAAGTTGTTGACTACTAAGAAAATTAGTAAGGAGCAATACTATTGGCTAATGGCTTCTTTGGTTGAAGCTGCTGACAGTGTGGCTAATACTGCTTCTATTTATGGTGCTTACTTAAAAGAGTATAAAAAAACAGCATTAAAGCCATTAAATTTTAAGTTAATGCCATATGAGATAACCAATCAAGAAAATGAAATATATCAGATGGATGCTAATGAGTTGGTGAAAAAGATATCTGGTGATATTTTGTATCTAGACCCACCATACAATTCAAGGCAATATGGTGCGAACTATCATGTTCTCAATAAGATTATAGAAAACAAGGATTTTAAGTCAGATAAAGTAACAGGGTTGACTGAATATAATAAGTCTGATTATTGTAAAAAAGATAAGGTTTTTGAAACATTTGAGAAGTTGATTAAGGATGCTAATTTTAAATATATCTTTATTAGTTACAATAATGAAGGTTTAATTGCTGAAAAAGAGTTTGAAGATATGCTTAAAAAATATGGTAAATATTCTTTATATAAAAAAGAATATAAGAGATTTAAAGCTGATGCGAAAAGACCTAATCAAGCCCCAACAACATTTGAACATTTGCATGTTTTGATAAAAGATAATATATAAAATTTCATTATGAAAAAAATATTTATAATATTAATTGGTTTTTTATGTGTAAGTACAGCAAGTGCTGAAATGCCATATAAGCATAAGAGGTCTAGTTCTCTTGAAGAAGCTTATGCTGAAATGAAAAATTGGTTTGCTGATCCTGAGTTAACTAAATATAAATATTTGATTGGTAATGGTCGTGAATTTTTTGACCCAGATATGCAGTTAGTGGGTTGTTCTCATAAAGGTGTTAATGAAATACATCCAACACCCACAGCAAAAAGATTTGCTTATACTTATGGTGTATCTTTTAAAGATAAAGATGGCTCTTTAAAGCATCGTTGGTTTTCTAATATATATCAAGAAAAAGGTGAGTTTTTACAAACAGAAGTCATCGTTCCTTTTTCACAAAAAAAATTACCAAGATACAATGGGAAAACTTATGAAAATTGTGAGAGTTGGTTTAGAGATAAATTATTTAATGACCCAGAGGTGAATGAAAAATACAAAGATTTAAATAATGTCAATATTGTTGAATATCGACAAGAAGAAATTTTTAATGAAAATCAATATGTAATAGGTTATAAAAAAGTTCCTGTTTATGAATATGTGTATTTGGGAACAATTAAAATTGGTGGTATTAAAAAGCACGGTTGGATAAAGTATGGTGGTCAGGTTGAAAAGAAACCATATATTGTTTACACACTGAATCCTGTCCCTCCAAGACCAAATGTAGATTATTCTAGTAATTATTTTTAATGCTTTAAGAAAATTATTAAGCAATAATTTATGAAATTGAAGCAGTTGATTTTATTTGGACTATTTTATATAAAGATTTAAATGAAAAAGACTCTTATTTTTTTGTTCGGATTATTAACTCTGAATATTGCTTATGCCTACAATCACATAAAAGAACTACCTCAAGATTTTAAGGCAGAAGATTGTTTTTATGATAAAGAGCTTATGCAGTATCAAGTTATAGTAACAGACAAATTAACTTACATACCTCCATCGGCACAAATAGTGTCTTTTTCTCATTCCTCTATATTAAATAAAAATTGGTTAAAAGATTTACCAGATGGTCCAAAGTATGCTTATGACTATATGTGTTCTTATAAAAATAAAGAAGGTAAAATTAAGCATGTTTGGTCTTCGTATATTAATTTAGATGAAAATGGTAATAGGATAAAAACATATGTGATGCAACCAGAATCAGACAAAAAGCCACTCACTTATGATGGACCAGCATATAAAAGTTGGTTGGATTGGTATAATGATGTATTTTATAATGACCATTCCATAGATAGAAAATATAAAGATTTTGATAAGTTGGAATATTTCACATTTGAAAGCCAACCTGTTTATGATAAAAATAATAGAATAATTGATTATAAAAAATATCCATTACATAAATACAGATATGTGGGAACCTTTATGATAGGTAAGCAGAAGTATCATGCTTGGGAAAGTTTTAGAAATGCGTATTTTTCTTCTAGAGTTTTTATTTATACTAAAGAACCATATCCTCCAAAATTTGAAGAAAGAAAAGATTGGATGGATATGGCACATGTCTTATATTAATTAGAGTTTTAATTTACCAATATACCTATCTAGATTATCAATGCTTGAATCTTTAACGGTTTTTCTTGCTTTTGTGTTTTCTGATAATATGGAAGCAAAATTGGTAAGTACAGAGTTTTTTATTAAGTCTTTTCTCAATTCTTCAAAATGTTCTAAATAAGTTTTTTTATTATAATTAGGTAATATTTGAGAAATATTTTTAAGTTGATTTTCAACGAAAAAACTAACAGAAATTTTATGTTGGTTTTCCCAATCAAGTAATGGGGTTCTTTTAAATCTTAAGTGTTTAAATCTAGATGTATTAAGTCCAATAGATGTTAGAAATTCTTTATATATATTAATGATTTTTTCTTTTGGATTAAAATAATATGCTTCAAATAATGTGGCATCCCATTTTTCTTGAATTTCATTTCTAGTAAAAGTTCCTTTAGGTGTTTCAAAAACACTAATATCTTTGGAGGATCTATAAGAATGTTGCATCATATTTAGTGCCTATTTTATTTTGGTTTAAAACCATTTGTATAGTCTTGATAAAAAGTTTTAACTTTAGTTCCTTTTAGTCTAGCATATTCACAAATTAAATTAAGTGTTTCAAGATGGTTGTAATAAGTTTTTTCTGTTTTTAGTCCAATGTTGTTATTGTTTTCTTTTCTAGCTCTGTAAGCAATAAAGTAGTCTGGTATATTTGATGTTGCATAAGAACTTTCGGAAAAATAAAAGTCTTTAGTATCTAAAGTTTTTAATATAATGTTTATATGTTTTTTTTGAGTTTCTGATGTAGCCTGAGATAAAAGTATTTCCTTTATTTCTTCAGCAGTTTTACCTGTAGATTGTTTATTTAAAGTAGGAGTTTCTTTTGTTTTTAATTTGATATTAGTTGTTTTATTAAAAGAGTTAACTACTGCTTCACCAACCAATAATTGATTAAATTTTGAATAATTAGAAACATCTATGTTTCTATCTCTAGTATTTTCAAGAATCTCAGAAATGTTTTCTTTGATGTCTGCTATCACATTAGATAAATGAGGTTTGTTTGAACTAACAAACTTGCTTAGTAAGTCTACTTGTTCTTGTGTAAATAAAGAGCCAATATTAGATTTTTGCTTTTCAATACGAAGTAATTTTTCAATTGAAGATAATAGCGGAACAGCAACTACTTGAGATGTGACACTCATTTCAGATGTGGCATTCATTACCATATTTTGTAGTGGTTCAAAATGCTTTTCAATAAATTTAACATAAAGTTGTGCTTTATTTTTAATGATTTCAGAATCTGATAACCCAAAATGCATCTGATTATATTCTTTAGATTCGTGAACGGAGTCTTTAATGATTCTTAAATTTGTAGACAAATAGTTTGTATTATCAAAATTAGATTGAGTTTTGTTTGCTCTTAAAAATGTTAAAGCATCAGATTCAAATTGAAGGTTTGCTAATAAAAGCTGTTCTTTTTCATTAAGATGTAAGCCATATTCATAGCAGAAGTCTTTCCAGTGATCAGATTTTCCGGCATTCTTTTTAACCAATGTAAAGCTAGCTGATGAAATGTCTTTTGCTTGTAGCAAATTAATGGTTGTTGCTTGTTGCCCTCTTTGGTTTTCACCTTTACCTTGCGCAGTGTGTAAATGAACAAAATGCTTATCGTCATCTAAATTAATCCAAAATCCACTATCATTTAAAGTTAAGGCAGAGACATTATCATAAATGATTTCACCTTTAGCATCAGTTTTGAGAGTAACTCTATAATCATTAACAATTTCCACTGCTACTGATACATCATATTTATTGATGGGTTGCCCTTTAGTAATTTTATTTAATAGATTTTTGATTGAATTAGGTGAGTATGTTTCATCTTTATGAATGTTGTAAAAGCCTTTGGTTAAATCTTCTTTAATTAGATAACTAATAAAGAAATCTACTGCCTCATCATTTTTTTCAGATTTCATTTCTAAAACTAATGTGATGAGTTGTTTGTATTGACCAACATCAATAATGCCATCTTCAATATAATGTAGGATTTTATCTGTTTCTGTTTTACTTTGAAGGCAATATAAAAGTGGGTGGTTATTAAAAGATGATACAAATTCTTCTTTATTTGTAGGCTTTGAAACTGGATTGGCAATAGATTTTATTAAGTTGTCTGTTAATGAGCTAACTAATTCATCACTTACATAATTGTTTTCAAACATGATCTCAGCATTAGAAACAGAAAGTGTTTTTTCTATACTAGATATGAATGTAGTGAAAGTATTAACATCATAATCTTTAAAGACTGGTTTTAATTCTTCCAATTGTGAAACAAGAGCAATTGCATCCTGATGTCCATCTTCATATGTGGACATTTTCAAGGCTCTTTTAATAGATGATTGAATATATGTAGAAAAAATTTCTTTTAAGATTAAATCTTTCGCTTCTTCTGTTGAAACACTGTATTGTTTAGCATAGTCTTGATAAAGATTTAATCTTTCTTGTTCCTTATTTTTGTCTAAAAAATAGTTTAAGTTTTTTTTAAAATCTTCAACAGATAATGCTTGATTAATAGTGTTCATAAAATTTTCTCCATAAATTAATTATAGTTGATTTAATTGTATGGTCAATTTTAAGGGGGTGTAAATAATTGTTAATGTAGGTCAACGGGGGTTGACATATGGTAATTTACAGTTTACATGTTGTCTACAAATTTGGAGATAAAAATGAAAAAATTAAATTTAAATGATTTTATAGATAAAATTAAGGATTTATATCATAAAAATAATTTTCAAGAGGTATCCTCTCTTGATTTAAAAAAATTATTAAATAACGAAGAGTTAAATATGAGTGGAAATGAGTGGGGTGGTGTCTTGGGTCAATTATTGACTAAGAACATTATTCAGAAAAATCAGCAGAAAAAAATCCGTATTGAAGGTAATGTAATTTTCTTTTATGGTCCAGGCAGTGAAATATTAAAAGAAAAAGCAAAGGGAAATAAAGTTTCTTTTGTTATTTTAGACCAAAATGGTTTAAAGCATGAGTATCTTAGCGATGATGTATTAGATGACACCTTAAATGAAATACTAAATAAAAATCCAAATTTAGAATTAACAGTCTTAAAGCCAATTAAAAGGGTTAAAGCTGAATTTAAATTAGTTACAACAATAGTTTAAGAAAGAAATATGTATGAGTAATTTTTAAAAAAATAAATCAAATTAGCCAACTAGCAATCCAAAGAATAGGTGAATCATTTTATTGTTTTCAAGATGAAGACGAATTTTTATCAGTATCAGTAAAATTAGGAAATTATTTTAAAAATAATAAGTTAACAACTAATAATTTAGAGAGACTTTGTTTTATGTATGGTCCAGGTAAATTAATAAAGGATTCTAAAATTTTAGAGGTTGAATATAAGATAGGTAAAAATTTTGCTGATTTAGCTTTTGTTATTCCTGGAAAAGATAAATCAAAATGTTTGGCAATATTTGAAAATAAAATGTTAAATGTTTCAGTTAGAGAAACAGTAATAGCAGCCACAAGACAAATATTCCATCAATACATAACACCTTTGAAAGAAGAGGGTGGTAGATTTTTAAATAGTGATTCAAACTTGTCACTTGTAATAAGTATTTTTGATGAAAATGTTTATTTTAGTGATCCAAATAATTTCCAAAATTATTTAAATGATGCTTCGTCAAATGCACAACAAAGAATGGAGAAATATGGTTACTTATCTCTTTCTTGTTATGTTAATGTAAACTCAATAAAATCACTTGAAGATTTAGAAGGCATTTTTAAAGATGCTTTAAAGAAAAAAAAATTACCAATAAACTTTAGTTATGTAATACCTAAAGATTATGTGTTTGATGGCACATTAAATATTGGAAAAAGCACAAAAGATATTAAACAAAAAATGCTAGTAGAAAATTTAAAATCTATACCCTTATATAATCATAATACTGCTAGTCCATTAAATAATTCAAGAGATATTAGTGGTAAAAATAAAAAAGCTGAAGAAATCACAAAAACAGCATTATTGGCATTTAAAGACTATATGAGTAATAATGAAAATGTTGATGAAATTTACATGTCTTTTGGAACTAATTCTAGAGAAATTACTTATATAACAACATCTTCTATAGTTAATGTTGAAGGTGAAAATAGAATAAGATTTATAACGAGTGATTTGTGTTTAACAAATGGTCAACATTCTAATTTAGGTTATATTTCAATATTAGAAAATTTTAGTGTTGATAAAAAAAGTGATTTATCTGCTAGTATAAAAAGAATTATTGAATCAGTTTTTGGATCATTAGAGAATTTTAATTTACAAGATTTTGTTTGTTTTATATCAAGATGCCCATTAGATATAAATATTAAAGGGTTCTCTAACTATAAATTAGCTAATCGTGCTATTAAAAATTTAAATAATATAGATAATCAATCTAGTTATTCAAAAATAATGTTTGAATCTAGAGGATTGGTTTCTAATATTGTTTCGTATGTTAATGCCCAAAATATAACATTAAAAATAGATCACCCTAAGTCAGCATATAAACACCCTGATTTAATAAAAAAAGAAGATAGATTTGTAACCTTTAGTATGTTTATGTCTGTAATTCCATTTTTAAGTAAAAGCTTTCATGAAAAATATAAAAGTTATTGGTATAAAAATATAAATTTATTAGTTGGAAATCAATCTTCAATAACTACTATAAACAAAACAAATTTTAATAAAATTGTTGAGGAAGTTATTGAGAAAAATGATATGGTAGAATCTTTAAGAAAAATGCTAATTGATTTAAGTGCAGAATTAGAATCTGACTTTGAAAATATGTTAGATGATATAGAGGATAAAGTAAAAAATTTAGTAAATAAAGCTTTAGAAATGACACATTCTGGAATTAAGAATGGACATAACTTTACTAGAATATTTACTAGCTTAGAATCTGAGATGAAAAATTTTGATGGTCAAAATGTTGAAGAATATTTAAATCTTATAGACTCAAAACTAAATGAAATAGAGATTTTATGTGATTTAAATTATGAACTTTTAAATAAAATAATGGTTATTTTAGATAGTTTTGATAAAGCATATCAAGAAGGAAATACTGAAAGCTATTTTAGTTTTTTAAGAAAAGGTAAAAGTGAAGAATATTTTATGGGTTATTTATTGAATATTTTTAATGTTAATTTATATACTTACATTAAAAATCAAGAAAGAAATGATAGTTTCATCATCTTAGATAAAGTGACACCTGAAATTATTACTGATGTGTGGAAAATAACAATACAAAACATTAAAAATACAAGTGATTTTTTGAAAAATAATCCAGCCATTGCTAAAAACTTAAATTTAGGGAGTAATAAAAAAGATATTGACATTAATATTAAAAATCAATTATTTATTAAGGAAATAGTGCAAACCAATGAATGAATACTTTGACGATAACACAGAAAAGCTTTTAAAGGTTTTTCAATACTTGGGTGATTCTTTTAATCCTGAAAATATTAGGTTTTTGAAGAATGCTTGTTTGGAAAACAATAAAAGCTATGTGTATAACTTTTATTCTATGTTTGAGCAGGTTCATGTCAGAAATATTTTGGTATCTAAACCAGAAATATTAAATCAATTACTAAGAGATAAATTTATAGAAATAGCCAACTTTCTTATAACAGAAGCAAACTTTACCTATGAAGAGCTAGAGACATTTGAGGATTGGAGAAACCTCAATCATGAAGACAAATGTTATATAAAATATTGTATTAATTATAAGGTTGATATTTTTAAAGCAATTTCAACTTGTAACTATGAATCTTTTGTTCGTTATTATGAAGATATAGATTATTTTCCTCGTCCAAGTTCTTTATTGAAATTAATTATGAACAGAATAGTTAAAAGAGATGGTGAAGAATTTAAAATCATACATCATTTTTTAAAGAGTGAAAAAACTAAAGAACTTTATCCTAATGCTTTGTTGGATACTTTGAATATGGCAGCCTTTAAATCAAGAGAAGATATGATTAAATATCTGGTTTTTGATTATAAAATAGAGAGGACTAGTGATATAGATGTTCTTATAGAACAAGAGAGAGAAATTAACTTAAAAGCGATGTTTGATAGTAGAGATTTATACGAAACTCTTAAAGAGTTAAAAACTAAAGATAATAAAGAAGACAGTAAAGGAAAAGGCAAAATTTAACAATTTGTCATACAAATATAGTTGTGGTATACTCCCCACATTATGAAGAAAATATTACTACTATTATTAATGAGTCCGCTTTCAGTTTATGCTGATTGTGGGTTATATATTATAGGATTTTCAGGTTTAAATGATGCTTTTGACCATAGAGCTTTTAAAGAATATTCAGAAAAAAAGAATGCTTGTTATAAAACATTTCGTTGGCAAGAAAAAGAACAATCTATAAGTTATATAAAGAAACTAAATCATAATTTTGAGTTATATGGATTTAGTAAAGGTGCTGAAACTGTATCTGATTTAGTAAAAAAAGATAAACTAAAACCAATTTATATACTAACAGTTGGTGCCTATAAGACAACAGATGTGGATTTCACAAAACAAGATATTAAGTTTCAAAACTATTTTGACTATTCTGGGATTGGGCAAAAATCTCCTGGAATATTTGTAAAAAATATCCCTCATTTAAAAATGCAACAATATATCAATCATTTTTTTTAAAATCACTATTGCCTTTTATGTTTTTAATAATATTCTTCTCATATGAAGAAAGTATTGTTATTAGCAGTTGGTTTCCTTTTGGTTGGTTGCCAATCTGTAAGTCATATAGGGGGCAAAAACTTGAAAAAATTTGAACCAGGAATCTCTCATGAAGAAAGAAAAGAAATCAATAATTGGATTTCTTCAGAATATACAAGCTCATATATAAAATCTAAAAATTTTAATCATAGAAAACCAAATGTATTAGTTCTTCACCATACTGATAGTAATGAAGATAGTATGGCAATTAAAATATTTAAAGAAGGAAAAGTTTCTAGTCATTATCTAATATCTAGAGCTGGTGAAATTTTTCAGTTTGTAGATGAGAAAAATAGAGCTTTTCATGCTGGAGACTCTTATTGGAATGGATTTGAAGATATTAATTCTTCTTCAATAGGTATAGAGTTATCTAATGATATGAAAACACCATATACAGAGGAACAAATTCAATCTTTAATTATTTTGTCTAAAGATATTATTAAGAGATATGGGATTAGAAAAGATATGGTTGTTGGACATTTGGATGTAGCACCTGTAAGAAAATTAGATCCTTATGTAAACTTTCCTTGGGAGAGATTAGCACAAGAGGGTATTTGTATCACTTGTAATGAAGAATATAAAAAGGTTGAACTGCCTAAACATTTTAATTGGAAAGCTGCTATGGCTGAAATTGGATACAATCCAAATTATTTAGAGAAGGCAGTTTATAGTTTCAGAATTAAATATTTTCATAAAATACCTGATGAAAAATATATTGAACCTAATTTAGATGAAAAAAAATATATTTACTGTTTACTAGAAAAGTTTAGAGAAAGTAGGAAATAATTAAGTTTTTGTGTTGACAGAAAGAAGATTTATTAATAATAATCTTTTTCAATTAGTGTATTGCTCAACATGAAAAAAACGAAAATTTATTTAGCTTTATTACTGGGTTTTGTTGGAACAAGCTCAGCATTGGCGCAAGCACCTAACCAAAATGATTTTGAAAAGTGTTTAAAAAATTTAAAGCCAATTGCTATAAATCAAGGCATATCTTCAGAAAATTACGAAAAGTACACGAAAGATCTTGCCTTAGATCTTAAGGTTTTAGAAAAGCTAGAACCAAAATCACAACCTGAGGTTTCTTTTTCTCTAACTAAGTATTTGGGAGCATTAGTTGCGGCTAGAAGAGTAATTAGTGGTGTAACTATGTTTAATCAACACAGTGAAGCACTTAAAGAAATAGAGAAAAAATATGGAGTTCCTCCACAAATAACTGTTGCTGTTTGGGGAGTTGAAAGTAACTATGGAAGGAGTTTAGGCAAGTTTCCAATAGTTCAATCATTAGGGACACTTTCTTGTTTTGGAAGAAGACAAGAATACTTTAAGAAAGAATGGTTTGCATCATTAAAAATTTTACAAGAAGGTCATTTCAAACAAGAGCAATTTAATGGTTCTTGGGCAGGGGCTTTTGGGCAAACACAATTTATGCCAAATACTTTTATGAGGGTTGCTGTTGATTTTGATGGCGATGGTAAAAAAGACTTATTTAATTCTAGTGTAGATTCTTTGGCATCTACTGCTAACTTTTTAAAAGATGCAGGTTGGAAACCTGGTATGACTTGGGGATATGAGGTGGCAATTCCAGATTCATTAAAAGAATCAAAGTTAGGAAGAAAAGATTACAAGGATGTTAAATATTGGGCAGAAAAGGGTGTTAAATTAGCTAATGGAAAACCTTTGCCAAATGATTTACCTGTAACTGGGATTATCGTTAATAGTGATTTGGGTTCAACAAGTTTCCTAATAACAAAAAACTTTGAATCTATTTATAGATACAATGCTTCTGAAAAATATGCTTTGGCAATAGGTAAGTTGTCGGAAATGATAATTACTTTTGATCCTAAAACTATATTGGGGGTAGGTCTAAATTTTTTAGATGAGAATGGTGAGTTTCCAAGTATCATCATTCAATAATGTTTGACAAAAAATCAAATAAATTATAACTTTGGTTATTAAATAAAGGAATTATTATGAAATTATGTGGATTTGATGTTGGTTTAGATAAGCCATTCTTTTTAATCGCTGGTCCCTGTGTGGTTGAAAGTTTAGAGTTAAACTTAGAAGTGGCTGGTCAACTAAAAGAAATCACAAGCAAATTAGGTATACCATTCATTTTTAAGTCTAGCTATGATAAAGCTAATCGTTCTTCTGGAACTAGCTTTAGAGGGCCAGGAATGAAAAATGGGTTAGAGATTTTAGCTGCTATTAAAAAGCAATTAAATGTGCCTGTACTAACTGATGTTCACAATGAAATGGAAATTTCAGAAGTAGTAAAATATGTTGATGTTATTCAAACTCCAGCATTTTTATGCAGACAAACAGACTTCATTAAAGCTGCTGCTCAAAGTGGAAAGCCTGTAAATATTAAAAAAGGTCAGTTTTTAGCACCACATGACATGAAGAATGTAATGGATAAAGCCAAGATGTTTGCTAAAGAAGCTGGCTTGCCAGAAGATAACTTTATGGCTTGTGAAAGAGGTGCTAGTTTTGGATATAACAACTTAGTTTCAGACATGAGAAGTTTAGCAATCATGCGTGAATGTAACGTTCCTATTGTTTTTGATGCTACTCATTCAGTTCAGTTGCCTGGTGGTAATGGAACAAGTTCTGGTGGGCAAAGAGAAATGGTTCCTGTATTGGCTCGTGCTGCTGTTGCCGTTGGTATTTCTGGACTATTTATGGAAACGCATCCAAATCCTGATAAGGCTATGAGTGACGGACCAAACTCTGTTCCTTTGAAACATATGGCTGGATTGTTGGAGAGCTTGCTTGAGATAGATAGGGTCGTTAAGAAAAATCAATTCTTAGAAGATAGAATTAATAATTATTAAAGTTTTTTTCAGAGAGTTCTCTTGCTCTCTTAAAGGCGAAAAGTCCCACATTGTCACATTCTTTACCTGTTGTGAATTTATTGTAGAAAGAGTAGCCTGATCCATAACATTCTTTGTTGTACTCGCAAGTATGGCAAACAGGTTTTTTCACAAATATGCCTTTAAGATATTTAACAACTTCATTGACACCCGCATCAATATCTATTGGTTTTGAAATGTGTCCTATAGGTTTAAATCCATATCTTTCATCTAAAAATATATCGCCATAAGCAGTTCCAACAGGATATAAATTCCCATTTCCTTTAACGAGAATTCTTTCCTCTAGGCATTCTCTTGCATTCTTTTTAATATAATCAAAAACAGAAGCATCAGATTGTGATTCCATAGGAGTTGGTAAGGCTATACTCATATCAATAACTTCAGAATCTTTGTCATTTAAATTAGAATAAATATGTTCCATACAGTCTGAGAAATTTTCAGGAGATGTTTTAACTCTATAGGTGTTGTCTCCGTTTAATTGATATTGAACATCAACATTAAATACATCCATTTCAGAAAGTAATTTATTAAGCAAATCTAAATCTTTAGGCTTTAGCCCATCAGATAAATTAACTACAAGGTCAAACAAAGGAAAGTGTTTAACCATATCTCTATAGTTTTGCAAATATCTGTCGTAATGAACTTCTAAAAGTAATGGGTCAATAACACCTTCAATAGCAAATTGTTTTTCATCTAAATTGTTTTTTAGAGCCATAATTTTATCAATTATTTTTTCTTCAGACATAAGCATTGCTGATGAAACTGCCAAAATATTACTTGGTGTTTTAAGTTGTTTAAAAAACAGATTAACTTCTTTAAATAAATTATTTAAAAATTTCTCATCCATTAAAAAGTATTCTCCAGTTCCTAAAACAAGACTGGTGGTTGTAATGTTTGGTTTATTGTTAATAATGGGAACAAAATATTTAAATATATTTTGTATTTGCTCAAGTGAAATATCTGGATTTAAATTCTTTCTTGCAGTGAAAGATAGGGCGCAACCAGAACAGTTTCCAAAACAAGATGTTACTACTTCCATAAAGATTCGGAACCTTTTACCATTCCTTTCTTGGGTTTGTTGCCTTTCATCTTTTAAAAAATTTAAATTGCTCATATATTCACCATTTTATTAGGGTTATTGTATTACTTTTGTTTATGAAGTCAATAATTCAATTTGACATAAGACAACATTAAAAGTAAATAATACGTCAAGGAAATTTGTATGACTTTTATATTCGGTTTTTTATTACTGTTGTTTATTTCTTATGGAGAAATATTTAATTTTAGAACAATAAGCAAATTTAATCACATCAAAAATATATTAACTTCAGTTTTTGTTGGAAGTGGTTTCGTTATAACCATAGCTATTATTTTAATTAATTCAAAAGAAATTAATACACATTTAGAGGTTTTTAAAGATTGGAGACTTTACTTAGGTTTATGTCTTGAGATATTTGGTGTTTGGTTAACTAGAAAAAATTATGAATTAAATCATAATAATGTTACAGCAATTAATTTCTCATTATTTTTTGGAATTATTCTAGTTCCATTACTTTCTTTTTATTTAACTGATTTCTTTAATTTTTCATCTGGTATTAATTTAAAATACGCTTCGGTTGGTCAATTGTATTCGTTTTTGGTGGTTTTCCTTGTATTAATGATTGCTTATTTCTTTGATAAATTTAAAGGACATATAAATAATATTTATGTTTTATTGCTAATGCCAATATCTTTATCTTGCAGTATGTTTTGGACAACCAAAATGATGCAAGTTTATGATGGAATTATTTATTATGCTCTAGTTGGGTTTTCTCTGTTATGTTTTTTTAGTATTGCTGCTATATTAAACAAAGAACATAAAAATATTCATAGTTCACAAACAAAAACTTTTGTAGTGATAGCATCTTTTAGTGCTTTAATATTGCCGTTAAATATTGTTGCAATTAAATATTTAGCCGTTGAATTTGTAACTTTATTTAAAAGAATCAGTCAGCTTTTAGTTGCAATTAATATAGACAGAAAACATAAACAAGTTATTATTAAAGATAAAATAATTATTGGACTTTTGATAGTTTCAACATTTTTGATGTTTTTATCAACTCGAAATTGACTTTTACCTAAATTATTTTAATCATAATCTAATAATTTATAAAAAGGGTTCAATTATGGAAATAAGAGAAGGTAAAGGTTTGTTAGAACAAGTTGATGCTAGAACTAAATTGGCAGGTTCTAATAAGATGGAAATATTATTATTCTCCTTAGGTGGTAAGGAAGTATATGGAATTAACGTTTTTAAAGTTAGAGAAGTTGGACAAACTCCTGATGTAACAAAAACACCAAATATGCCAAAAGGTGTTGAGGGCTTAATTTCATTAAGAGGAAAAGTTATTCCAGTCTTATCATTGGCTTCATTTGTAAATCCTGGAGAAGAACATCCTCCGATGACTAAAACAATCATCGCAGAATACTCTAAGCATGTATTGGGATTCTTGGTTCATGATGTAGATAAAATCATCAGAGTTGATTGGGAAAAAGTAAAGTCTCCTGAGAGTGTTTTATATTCTAATCAAAGCACAATCACAGCGATTGTTGAGTTAGACAATGGAACATTAGTTTCAATTTTAGATGTGGAACAAATTTTAGCTACAGCATTTGGTGAAGCAATGATTGGTGATATTGCCCCAGTTGAGAAAAAAGATTCAGCCATTTTCTTCTGTGATGATTCAGCTATCGCAAGAAAGAAAATTACAGAAGTTTTAGACAAACTAGGAATTAAGCATACTCACGGTATTAACGGTTTAGACGGTTGGAATAAATTACAAGCCATAGCAGATCAAGCAGAACAAAAGGGTCTTATGGTTAAAGATGAAATTAAATTCATTTTAGTGGATGCTGAAATGCCTGAAATGGATGGTTATGTTTTGACTAAAAATATTAAGTCAGACAAGAGATTTGAAGGTGTTCCTGTTGTGATGCATTCATCATTATCTTCAGAAGCAAATCATGCTATGGGTAAAACAGTAGGTGTTGATTTATATGTTGCTAAGTTTGATGCTGAAGTATTGTCAGATACATTAAGACCATTGATAGATAAAGAATAAATAGGAGATTTTATGGCTATAGATACAAATATGAAGTATTTAATCGTAGATGATTTTTCAACAATGAGAAGAATTACACGTGGACTACTTAAAGAGTTAGGTGTTACAAATATGGATGAGGCTGAAGATGGTGTTCAAGCCTTAGCTAAATTAAAAGCTGGAAATTTTGATTTCGTTATTACCGATTGGAATATGCCCAATATGACTGGTATTGAATTACTAAAGGCAATTAGGGCAGATGCTAAATTGAAAACTCTACCTGTATTAATGATTACAGCAGAAGCAAAAAAAGAAAATATTATTGAAGCAGCACAAAGTGGTGCAAGTGGTTATATCGTAAAGCCATTTACAGCAGCAACTTTGTCAGAAAAATTAAATAAGATTTTTGACAATTTAGGAAAGGCGAAATGATATGGCAAATGATTCAAAAGAACTAGAAGATTTATTTGATTCTGTTGCTAAAAATGTTCAGCAGAATAATCAAACTGGAGATAGTAAAGAACTTGAAAATTTATTTGATCAGGTTGCTACTGCCTCTAGCCAAACAAAAGAAACAACAACTGAGCCAATTTCCTTGGAAGAAAAAAGGACTAGGGTTTTCAATAAAGTTGGAAACATGGTGAGAACCCTACATGATACTTTAGGTGATTTGAAAACCAATAGTACCAAAGTTGAAAAAATATTGGAGCAAGCAGTTTCTGGTGCTATTCCAGATACACAAGATAGATTGGCATATATTGCTAATTTAACTGAGCAAGCTGCTAATAGAGTGTTAAATGCTACTGATGTAATTAATCCATTGGTTGAAGATATGGGTGAAACATCAAGAACTTTAGCTACAAAGTGGGATAAAGCATTCAATAATGAATTAAGCACTGAAGAGTTTAAACAATTAGCATTAGAAACAAGAGAGTTCTTAAAAGGTGGTATGCAACACAAGTTGGCTACTACACATAATCAAGTAACTGAAATCATGATGGCTCAAGATTTCCAAGACTTAACGGGTCAAGTTATCAAAAAAGTAGTTGTTTTAACAAAAGAACTAGAGCAAGGTTTAATGTCAGTTTTAGTTGATGTTACTCCTGATGAAATGAAAAACGAAAAATTAAAAATGTTAGATGATAAACTTAATGGTCCTGTGGTGAATCCAGAAGGAAGAACTGATGTGGCTGTGAATCAAAAAGATGTTGATGATTTGTTAGATAGTTTAGGATTCTAAGGAGAACTTATGAGTGATTTTGGAGGAATGGAAGAGTTATTAGGAGAGTTCTTACTAGAAGCTTCCGAAATGCTTTCTGATGTTGATAATAAATTGGTAGATCTTGAAAAATATCCTGATGACCATAAATTATTAAACGATATATTTAGAGGGTTCCATACTATCAAAGGTGGTGCTGGCTTTCTTGCTGCTCATGAATTGGTTCATTTGTGTCATTTAACAGAAAATCTATTTGATAAATTAAGAACTGGTTCTTTAAAATTAGATTCAGATTTAATGGATGTGATTTTAGAAGCAACTCAAGGTGTTAGATATATGTTTGGTGAGTTAGAAAGAAAAAATCAACCAACCCCAGCAAGTCAGCATATTATTGATGGACTAAATAAAGCATTGGGGAATGAGGTTGTTGAGCATTCTGTTACTGAAAAATTAGAAGTTAAAGTTGAGATTGTTTCAGAGAAAGCTGGAACTGAAGTTGATTGGCAAGAGCTACACGATGCTGTAAGAGGTTCTACGGTAGTTCAAAATGTTGCTATCAAGCAAGAAGTTACAATCCAATCTCAGCCAGCACAAGCTAAGGCTAGTTCTGTTAATAATAAACAAACAAAAACTGCCCCACCAACTCAAGTAAGAGACACTACTATCAGAATAGATACAAATCGTTTAGATCAAGTGTTAAATTTATCTGGTGAAATTGGGTTAACAAAAAATAGATTAACAAGTTTAAGAACAGACATATTAAATGGTAAGAATGATGCTGAAACAATGGCTGCTTTAGATGCCGCAGTAAGTCAATTAGATTTGTTGGTTTCTGATTTACAAAACTCAGTTATGAAAACCAGAATGCAACCTATTGGAAGACTATTTCAAAAGTATCCGAGAATTGCACGTGATTTAGCAAGACAATTAGGTAAAGATGTTGATTTGGTTTTAGTTGGTGAAGAAACTGAAATAGATAAAACTATGATTGATGATTTATCTGATCCTTTGATCCATTTAGTAAGAAATGCTGTGGATCATGGTGTTGAAACTACAGAAGAAAGAATTGCTTTAGGAAAGCCAGAAAAAAGCACTGTAAGATTAGAAGCTAAGCAAGAAGGCGATCATATTATGCTTATCATATCAGATGATGGTAAAGGTATGGATGCTGAAAAGATTAAAGCAAAAGCGATAGAGAAAAAATTAATTACTCAAGAAGAAGCACTATCTTTAGATGAAAGACAAAGTTTGAATCTTATTTTCTTACCTGGTTTTTCAACTAAAACAGAAATTTCAGATGTATCTGGAAGAGGTGTTGGAATGGATGTGGTTAAAACTAACATTCAAAAACTAAACGGTTCAATTGATATTAAATCTCAAGTTGGGGTGGGTTCAAGTTTCATTATTTCCTTACCATTAACATTGGCAATTTTACCTGTTTTATTAGTAACATTAAATAACCAACCATTTGCTCTACCTTTATCTTTAGTAAGAGAAATTATGCCAATTAGAGAAGAAGAGATGCAGTCTGTTGGTGGTAAGGATACTCTTGTTGTAAGAGGGGAAATTATCCCTGTGGTACCAATGGCAAGAATATTAGGTTGGGAAAATTTTGAAAAACCAAAGCACGGTATTGTGATGGTAGTACAAGAAAAAGTATTCATGCTTGGTGTAGATACAGCAGAAGGAAGAGAAGATGCTGTTATTAAGTCTTTAGACAGTTACAGGCCCAAAGGAATTGCTGGTGTGACAACATTGGCAACTGGTGAAATTGTTCTAATAACAGATATGAAAGAACTGTTCAACGACTTAGTTAGGGAACTTTAAATGAAAATCAGCCAAAAGGCTGATTTTTTTATATCTTCATTTTTTTAGTTGTTGTTGGTTTAACTTCATTTTTGTCTATATTTAAATTGATATGTAGATATCTCCAAAAACTTTTATTTTTAGCAGATTTAGCTTTGTCGGCTTTATTAAGAATAAACTTAGGTAAAAGTTCTTTTAAACTGCCAATAGCAGAGAAGTATTTTAGAAATTCATCCTTATCATAAACTTTAAACCCTAATTTATTTGTGAAATATCCTTCATTGAGCATAGTCTCACCAGACCTCATCATGAGATGAAATAGCATAGCATCTTCAGTGTTTAGTTGATAGATATCTTTATTGAGCTTACAATCATAAAAATTCTTATTAAGATTGTTAATTATTTGATCATCTAACAAGTAAAAATTTTGAGGATATATCATCGCTGGATGAAGTTTATCATTCATCACGCGATAGTTAATTTCTAAATTAGGTAGTTTTTCTAAAACATATTTCAAGAAATCAGTTCTGCTTTTTCTCATCTGATAATGAGCATACAAGAAGTCTTTTAAAGCTCTTTCTTTTAGGTTGATTGGAGAACCTTTGGTTTTCCTATTTTTGTTTTGGAATTTACTAATATCTATATTTCTAGAAGTAATTTTTTGAACAATTTGACCTTCTTGAATTGTTTTCCAAAACAAATCTTGTTGTTCTTCTTGAGGTAGTTGTGAAAAGAAGTCCCAAGGTTTACCCATTTTGGGTTTAGCCAAATAGTAGGAAAATATTTCTTGTTTAAGCTCGGGGCATTCTATTTGAAGTAAAATAGGTGTTAACTTATCACCAAAATAGTTAATATTTTCTTTAATTTCTTTTCTTAGTTCATATTTGGTTTCAATCCAAGCAAAAACAGCTTTGAAAGAGTGAGATAAGTAATATGAGTCTAGTTTAATATTTTTTGAGTTTTTCGTAAGGTTTGTCTCAAGGATAATTTGCATATTATCAATGAAAGTATCTATAACAAACTTTGGGGGTTGTTTTTGTTTAATAATATCTTGAATAAGGGTCAACAATATACTTGGAACTTTTATTTGATCCACAACACTCAAAACTCTAGGGACAACAATTTTAGTTTGCATAAGTTAATATTAAATAATTAGTTGAATTATATATCAAAATTATTTTTTTGTGAAGTTGTGAATTGTTTTAGAATTATATTGTGTTATATTAATAACAAAGGAGCGTTAATATGGAAATTAAAAATTTTGAAGAATTAGAAAAAGAAATAGGGAATAAGAGGGTTTTAGTTTTAGGTGGCTACTCTGGTTTGGGATATGAAAAACCCACAAAATTAAAAATTGAGATCAAAAAAAGACTAATTCAAGAGATTGAACAAGTAGGGAAAGACAATGTTGTATTGGTGAGTGGTGCCACTTCCGATGGTATTGGTGTGTGCTATGATGTAGCAAAGAAGTTGGGTGTAAAAACTTATGGAATTGTGAGCGAAGAAGCAAGGCAATATGGTGTAGATAAGAATTGTGATGTGACATTTTTTGTGCCTGATCATAAAAAAACTTGGCAAGTTCTTTCTGAGAGCGGAGATTCATATATGGTAGACGTAGCAAAAAATAATGGTGTTCTAATATATTATGGTGGTGGTGAAGTTGCTGTAAAGGAAATAGAAGAGGCTATGAGGAAAAATATACAAGTAGAAGTAGATAGTGGATTTATGCCAAATCCAGAAAAAGTAAAAGAAAAGCAAGAAAAAAATCCCAGATTCTACCCAACTCCAGTAATGAAATTCGTAATTCAGCAAAAGTTATGGGAGCCAGAATATATCAAAAAATTTAAAATATCATAATTGCTATATTTGTGTTCTTATTATAAAATAAGCAAAATTCTAGGAGAATGCTATGGCTATCGTAAAACTTGAACAAGATGAAAATGGTGAACTTATCCTTCCTTTGGATGAAAAAATGTGTAAAGAACTGGGTTGGGAAATTGGTGATACCATTCTTTGGAATGACAATGGTGATGGGTCATTTACTCTCACAAAAAAAGAGCAAAAATCACCTCAAAAATAACTAAAAAAGACTGTACATTCTATACTGTCAGTGGTATAATACTCCTATCAATAACACAATAGGAGTATGACATGGGTGCTTGTTTTGATTCTGCTACATTTAAAGCTTGTGATGAAAAAACCTTGAAGCAAAAATTTGCTGAACTTCAAGAAAGTCGTTCTTATGATAATGGTTCAGATGCTTATGCTGGTCATATTGGCATTGCCCGTGGACTCAGTATTTCACCTAAAGTGTTTAAAGATGTTAAAGAAGCAGAAGATTATGTGATTGAAAATGCTCGTAAATGGGAAAATGCGATTGCTGTGAAGGTTGGCGACTTCTCTAAAATTTTCCCTGTTTCCGCCACAGAAAAGAAAGAAGTTCAAAAGCTGGAGGAACTTCAAAAGAAGTTTGATAATTGGGAATCTGATTTGCTTGCACGTGTGAAACAGTCTAAATCTGCCCATCGTGGTTGTAAGCGTTGTGGTAGTAAGATTTCTGTTCAATATGTGAAGACGAGTCATTGCCCAGTTTGCTCAGATATGAAGTTTATTGAAACTGACACTGATCGTAAAAACTATGAGTCACTTCGAGCCAAACTGAAAGAGCAGAAAGAAAAGGTTGCTGTTATGTCTAAAAAGTATGATGAAAAGAATAAAGGAAACTTTTGGTATGTTGGCGCTTGGTGTGCTAGTTGATATTTTTAATGATTAAATTTAAAGGGGCTTGGCATCAAGCCCCTTTTTTATTTTGTTGATTTATTTTGTTATTTTTCTATAATGAGATTAATTAATAAAAAATAGGTGAATATATGAATAAAAATAGTGAGTCTCTTCCTGGAGAAGAAGAAATGTTGCAAGAATATTTAAAAATGTTTCCAAAAGAAGAAAACCATAATGAGGGATATTCTCTGTTTAGTCATTATTCAGGAAAAAATGGACATAAAATTAAAGCTAAAAAAACACAACTTCTAAAATATTTCATGGAGCTAAACTATTTAGATACTTTATTTATTGATTCGGAAGAAAAAGAATTTTGGAATAAATTCAAAAGTCCTCTGAAAAGAAATATTTTTTTGTGGGGTTCTAGTCTTCTTTTTGATTTTAATAATAATTATTATTATGAGTTAGCTGGTATAGAGCAAACTATAATTGATAATCCTTTTGTAAATAGTGGGAAAATCATAGTTGCAAAAATTAATATTGAACTTAAAACAGTTGAAGAAGATTTTGAAGTTGATATAATTGTGTTATGATTAAAAAATTATTCAATAAAATTAATGATATTCAATCACCTAATAAAATAAGAGAAACAATAATCAATATTGTTGATTTTATTGATAAAAACAAGCTAATCTTTTTTCAAAATCAAAATGATTATAACCAAGAAAACAAAGAAACCTTCAAATATAATAGATTTTTTAAAAAAATTAATATTCCAAATGATTTTACAAAAAATAGAAAAAACAAAGAACTTTTTGAAGAAGCAAAAAAAATCTATGGTGAAAATGCTTTAAGTGTTATAGTTTCTCATGAATTTGGTCATCAAACACACCATCAATTTTTAAGAAAGCAAGAAAATTTAAATAATTGGGATATTGGTAAGTTTGGAGATATTTGTTTAACTCCATCAAATATTGCTGAAAATCCAAATCAAAAATTAAATGATGTAAATAGTTTTTTAAAAGTAGATAACAATAATGCTAATGGAATTGAAAGATTTATGCAACAAAATTTTATAGAATCTTATGCTGATTGTTATTCTGGGTTAATTAATTATTTGAAAAATGATACTAAAGATATTTTCAATGAAATTAAAAATTTTAGAGAAATTGGTAAACAAGAAATAAAAAATAGCAATGAATTATCTATAAATAATGGTCAAATTATAAAAGGGAAGTTTTGCACAACAGAATATTTTAATTATTATGGGATTGAAAATTTTCAAAATAATTTTATTAATAAAATATCAAAAGATACTATTCTAAAACTACCTATAGAGGCAATTCATCATAATATCCAAATTGAATCTTTAAGTGGACTTTTAAGCACAATGAAAGAAGAGGCTAAAAGTAATGATTTATTCTTGTTGGAACTTAAAATTTTTTGCGATTCTAGACATAAATGCTCAATTAATAATTTCTTTGTAAAATTTGAAAATCATTTAAATGATTTAAAGCAATTTTATCGTAAAGGTGATTTAGCTAATAATATTAAAAATACAGAGCAATTTAATTATGATGTAAAAGTTGTTAATTTATCAAAAAATGACATTGTGCAAGAATATAAAAAAACATTAACAAAAGAAGATTTAATTAGATTCAGAAAAGCAAATATTGATGAATTAAAATTAAATTGTTTTGATGAACATTACCAAAAGAAATCTTCTAATTATGGTTTATCTACAATTAGTAATCCTATAAATGATAAACAGCAAGTAAAACAAAATATTTTAAATTTAAGAGAAAAATTTCTTAAAGAAAACACAAAGTCTAGTTCTTTTAGTCCTTCATAATTTTCACCTAATATTTAAATTATCCCCAAGTAGTGATAATTGCAGGTTCTACAGTAGTTCTAAACTGAATCTCACTTACTGAATCCAAAAGAATACCGCTAGCTTTGGCAATTATCCAAGCAAGTGGTTCTACATTAGGGTGGAATGCTTTTGTTTCTTTTAATTTCTTATAGAAAGTAGCACCTTCAAAACTTTTTTGATTAAGAACATAAAGCAATGAATTGATTTGATTTCCTTCAATAACCACACCTTGCTTTAATGTTTGCTTATCTTCAAATCTCTTGAAATAATCAACAATCTTTTGGTTATCTGTTCCTTTAAAAATAAAACCAGAACAAGGATAAATAGGACGGTTTAAGAGTTTGACTTTGAATTTGATAATCCCATCAGCTTCATAGTAGTCAATGTCATCATCAAAATGAGACTTCTTCACTAACTCGGGTGTCTTAAAAATAACCCCATGTTCATCATCACAATTAAAGACAGTTTGGATTAAATCAACAGGGTTCCAATCATATTCCGCATTATGAATGGAGTAGTAAAACATGCGGGATTCTTTTTCGGCATCATGGGCATCAGATAATTTATCGTGATTTTTCATTAACCTCATCACATCTTCTTTGAATGAAGCCCTTTTATTATCTTCGTAGTCTAATTCTTCAAGAATATCCCTATAATTTTTTTTAAGGATGCTTTTAGCTATCTTCTTAGGAAGATAATAACCAATGTCTTTAGAAATGCGAATGCCCATAAAAAAATCCCCATTTAGTTTGGGGAATTATACCATAAATCATTGATTAATGATTACATTTTCATTTTTTTACTTAAATCAAGGTGATAGTATTATGTAAGAATTTTTGCTATTTTAGTTTTAACTTTATTGCTCATATCACTAGAAATTGTTATTTAATTTGCTATTATTTGACGTCCTCCCCACCCTAAACGGCGGGGATTCCTACTGCTAGACGTGCACGTCCGCACGCGAGAATGTTTTTCGCTGAGTTGATATCACGATGATGAACCGTATTGCAACTGGAGCATGTCCATTCTCTTATTCCAAGATCTTTCAGTCCTTTCGGACCGCAACGTGTTCCACACGTTGAACAGACTTGGGTTGAGAAAG
>JACCDG011540456.1_pt1 | contig 107663 bp, 91 predicted proteins | sample 7442471 | NCBI WGS metagenome assembly JACCDG01 (sample SAMN15323444, study PRJNA562643) | freshwater metagenome | isolation source: river surface water | place: USA:Blue River Watershed | collected 2017-08-17
ATTATTTATCACCTTAGCCCAATTCCTTATTGAAACAGGAAAAACATCTAGAAAATCAGCTGTATTTTTGATACCATGCTCATAAGCCAATTTTAGCGCCTGAAGCTTCTTAAATAAAGTACCTTGGTTTCTTAATTTTTTTAATTCTTGTAAAGAATCTAGGTCGCTATATTGTTGATTTGATTGTTGTTTTTTTGTCATCAAGTTTGTCAATTTAAAATTAGCAACTTATTTTAATCTAGCTTTTAAATTGACACGGAGTTTTGGACGCGCTCTATCTCGTAAAAATTGTTGGCCCAACTTAGGCTATCCGCGCTGCGTCATCGGTTTAATTTTGACACTTCTTAAAATATCACCAGAAACATCATGAACTTCTGGCTTATATAAGGCGCCTTTTTCTGCCTTTCTTCCTAAAGCATCCTTTGCAAAGCTACAATTATTCGTAACATAAACATCTCTTTTACAAGAAACTGTTTTAATTTCATTGATAGAACGATCATAAACTTCAAATTCAATTTCTCCGTTATCATTTTTTCCATCACCATGAAAATAAGAAGCAATTTCTTTCTTAGCAGCATCTGTGGCAGCTTTTGTACCTTTTCCATGTTTTTTTTCATGATTTTCATATATCCCTTCTATTGTAAAACGACTGGATTTACTTGGATCTTCGAGATCTTTAACTATAATACAAGTGATAAATTTGCCAACAAGATCTATCTCAATTTCTTTAGCCTCCTCCCCATTATTTGATCCATCTTTATATTTGCATCTTTTTTTTGTTGAGTTAGTTGAATTATCTGAATTAAAATCGACAATAACCTCCATGACCCTCTCTATGTTGCCATTAATTTTTTGCGTAGTCCGCCTTGCTCTAAAACCTATACCAACATAAGGAAGCGTTGGTATTGGCTTATCTTTTTGACTCGCAATATTTTTCTGATATGCCACCGTTATACTTGGATTAAACTCTTTTATATCAACCCCTTTAACAAGTCTTTCTACAGCTTGCTTAGCCGCCTTTACTTCGATAACAGGCTCTGCAGATAAAGGTTTGGTTGGGCTTGCTTTGGGCTTTTTTTCCTCATGAGTATTGGATATAGAATCATTTGCGACTCTGAAATTGTCTGTATATTGAGTTATTTTTGTTAAAAATTCGGCAGGAATTTTGGTAATTTCTGATAATAATTTAGATAATTTTTCTAAATCTTTATCTTGAGTAGCAGTGTCTGTTTTTAAATTTTTAAAAAAGATTTCGAATTGACTCAAAAACGGCATTATTTTTTCTAGATTATTGCTTATATCGGGACTATTTAGTGTTTGCAACAATTCCTCAAACAAATTTTGCAATGCGTAATCAAGTTTAAATTTTTCAGAAATAAAAATTCTAATGGATTCTGAAAATTCTCCAATTACCTTACTATAACTCTTTTCGATTTGTAGCGGGCTTAATATTTCTTGGAAAGCTCCTTCGGCTCTCAATTGCTGCTCTATTTTTAATAGTTCTTCTAATTTTTTAAGGTAACCAAAATTTGGCTCATTAATAATTGAAAAAACACAAACTCTAGCAGTTTCTAAATCATTAATATTTAGTTCTGATGAAGTTTTTTTGTCACCAACTGGTTTAGACGATGCTCTTTGAGCAAAATTTGTCCCAGCTTGCAAAACCGCTCCATTAAATTGCTCTTGTAAATTACTCTTTTCGCTTTTGATAAATTGATTAATATTAACTCTTTTAGCACCCTGAACTATCTTTTCACTTGCATTATTATCGTACATCCTAACCAGATTAAAAACCGCGTGATAACCGCAACTATAGTACTCTGTCTGTCTTGCGCATTTTATGACAGCTGGATTTTCAAAATTAGTCGTTGGTAACAAACTTATAGCTTTTTGAAATACTGGGCTTGCTTGCAAATCTTGACTTAAACTTTTTTTATCTGTCTTAGCGATATCATTAATTACCCTAGTTACAGCCCGCGGAATACCGCCGCCGCTCGAATCCATATGACTAATCTGAATAGAAATTTTGCCATTAGTGACTGTTTTTTTTAAATTTAACGCTGTCCAGTGAGTATTGCCTTCTATTTGTCTTGTTTTGGGATTAATTCTGCCTCTAACTAAAGCAATTGAAGCTTGATCTAGCGCCGGATCTCTACCAATGAATTTTAAAATTTCGTCACGAAGAGAATTGTCCAAAGACTGATCCTCAGATATTACAGTAACCGTACAAAAAATCTTATCTAGATCTTTTATTTTTTTTTGAAATGTTTCGGGAAGCAGCCAAAAAACATTTTGATAACTAAGGCACGTATCCTCCCCGACATAGTTATGGATATCTAGTTCCGCTTGTGCATTTGGTAACGATTTCATAAAACCTAAAAATTAATCAATTGTAAAAAAATTCTTAATAACATCAACAAATAACATTGATTATTCTAGTTATTGGTTATATTTTTTGCCCCTTTACTTAAAAGCAAAATAAACATGGCTTAGTAAGCAAATGAACATTATTCGTTTTGAGAATAGAATATAATTTATGTTTTTACAATATTTATTACAAAATTTCTGGTTAAAATCATTAATTTGTTTTGGATTATCTTATTTAATTGCATTTTTTGGAATTAAATATTTCATTTATTTCCTTAAATCCCAGCAGCTCTTTCAGCCAATTCGCGGCAGCGGGCCTGAAAGTCATTTAAATAATAAGAAAAATACGCCAACCATGGGTGGGGCGTTAATTGTTGGCGCTACCATCATTACCAGTTTACTATTGCTTGATTTAAAAAATAGCTATATTTTAATTACTTTGTTAGTGATGACCTCCTTTGCTTTAATTGGGCTTGGCGATGATTTAATCAAGGTAATTTATAAAAATCCTCAAGGTATTAAAGGCAGTATTAAATTGGTGATACAATTTATTATCATTGCTTTTGTAACAATTTGGCTTGGAATGGTTAATAATATTCATAATGATCATCATCTTTATTTGCCATTTTTTCATCATTTAAAAATTAATTTAGGAATTTTATATATTTTATTAGTCGGGCTGGTAATTATTGGCTCCTCTAACGCGGTTAATTTAACTGACGGGCTTGATGGGCTGGTTTCAGTACCGGCAATAATTAATTTAATTTGCTTAATAATTTTGATTTTTAATGCTTCAAGCGAAATGTTATCTGCTAAAAAACATGTTTTTTATGTTAGAAATAGCGACGAATTAATCTTTTTTTGCTTTATTTTAATTGGCGCCATTGCCGCATTTTTAAAATTTAATTTAAAGCCGGCAAAAATTTTTATGGGTGACGTAGGAAGTCTTGCAATTGGCTCGGCTCTTGGTTTAATTGCGATAATAATTAAGCAGGAAATTATATTTTTTATTATCTCTTTATTATTTGTAATTGAGGCAGTTTCAGTTATTTTACAAGTTGGTTGCTATAAAATTAAGAAAAAAAGAATTTTTTTAATGGCGCCAATTCATCATCATTTTGAAAAACTGGGATGGGCTGAAAAAAAAGTAGTTAAATCTTTTTGGCTCGCTTCATTAATTTTTGCTTTAATTGGAATTACTGGGTTTTTAATTTAAAAATATGACTAAAAAACAACGAATTTATTTATATAACTGCCTAGAGGCGGTCTATTGACCTCTTTCTTAACGCTTGAATCATGCTTCAATTATAAAAAATTTGCTTTATTTTTGACATGAAGATTGGGAAGGGGTTGCAAACCACTTCCCGCACCTAGTTTTTAATTTAAAAAAATATGGCTAAAAAACCGAGAATTTATTTATATGATTCAACTTTAAGAGATGGCGCCCAAACCAGCACCGTAAATTTTAGCGTTAAGGATAAAAAGGAAATCGCTCTAATGCTCGATAAAACCGGCATTGATTATATTGAAGGCGGCTGGCCGGGGGCTAATCCAACCGATGATGAATTTTTTGCTAATCTGCCAAAATTAAAAAAATCACAATTTTGCGCCTTTGGCATGACCAGAAGAATCAATAGCTCGGCTGCTAATGATGAGGGTTTAAATGCCTTAATTAATAGCGGGGTTAAAAATATTTGCATCGTTGGTAAAAGCTGGGATTTTCATCTAAAAAATGCTTTAAACATTTCTGACGCCGAAAATATTGCAATGATTACCGAGTCAATTGCTTATATCAATAAAAAGCAAAGAGAAGCTTTTTTTGATGCTGAACATTTTTTTGACGGCTATAAGGATAATCCAAAATTTGCCCTTAACTGTGTTAAAAAGGCCTATGAAGCTGGCGCTAGATGGGTAATCTTATGCGATACTAATGGCGGCACTTTACCAAGCGAAATCAAGCAAATTGTCAGTCAGGTAATTAAAATTATTCCCGGTGAAAATATCGGTATTCATTGTCATAATGATACTGGTAATGCGGTTGCTAATTCTTTAGCTGCAATTGAAGCGGGGGCCAGGCAAATTCAAGGCACGATTAATGGCCTTGGTGAGCGCTGCGGCAATGCTGATTTGATTAGCTTGATTGCGACTCTGATTTTAAAAATGAATTATGATGTTGGCATCAAAGAAAATGAATTAAAAAATCTTACTAAATTAAGCCATTTTTTAGACGAAACTTTAAATAAAGAGAGAAATAAATTTGCCCCCTATATTGGCGAATATGCCTTTGCTCATAAAGGCGGGCTTCATGTTTCAGCAATCAATAAAAACCCTAAATGTTATGAGCATATTAAGCCTGAAATTGTTGGCAATAAAAGAAAAATCATGATTTCTGATCAATCGGGTCGCGCTAATATCATCTCTAGACTCAAAGAAATCGGGCTTAATTTAAATGATCAGCTTAAAGCAACTCAAATATCCGATTTGGTAAATAAAGTTAAAGATCAAGAAGCTAAGGGATATGCTTATGATTCAGCCGATGCCAGTTTTGAGATTTTGGCTAAAAAATCTTTAAATCTGATACCAAATTTCTTTGATCTGATCAGTTTTAAAGTTATCGATGAAAGAAGTCTCGATAATAAAGGTAATATTGAAGCGATGGCCGAAGCTATAATTAAAATCAGAATCGGCAAAAAAATTATCATGAGCGTTGCTGAGGGAAATGGTCCGGTTAATGCCCTTGATAAAGCCTTGCGTAAAGCCTTGTCACGACGTTATCCAATGTTAAAGAAAATTAAATTAACTGATTATAAAGTAAGAATTTTAACTCCATCAGATGCTACTGAAGCAGTTACCAGAGTACAAATTGAAAGTTGTGACCTAGAAAATAATAAATGGTCAACCATCGGGGTTTCAACCAATATCATCAACGCTTCTTATTTAGCGCTTTATGACAGTATTACTTACAAATTAATCAAACATTTATAATTATGGAAAATAACAAAATTGAGCAATTGATAAAAGAAGAAAAAGAAAATCAAGAAAAAATCATCGCTCAAAACCGTGAAATTGATGATTTACTTAAAAGAGAAAGAGAATCTTCAATTGAAGAAGAGCAGGTAAAAGAAGAGCAAGATCAAATTGAGGCTGAAGAAATAAATAAATTAGTGGGTGAAGAAAATGAGCATATTAGAAGACTACATAAAATTGTCAAAGACACCATTAAAAAAGAAAAATTACTGATTCATAGCCTTTCAAATCCAGCCGAAGAAACTCTAACCTTTGGCCAAAAACTTTCCGACAAAGTAGCAAGCTTTGGTGGCAGCTGGAAATTCATCATTTCTTTTGGCATTTTTCTAGTAATCTGGATGACCATAAATTCAATTCTGCCACTAGTAACCCGTTTTGACCCCTATCCCTTTATCCTGCTTAATTTGCTATTGTCAACTATCGCCGCCCTCCAAGCTCCAATCATTATGATGAGCCAAAACCGCAAAGAAGCCAAAGAACGCATCCGAAGCGAAAATGATTATATGATCGACCTAAAATCTGAAATACAAATCCGCAGTCTCCATAAAAAAATGAATTTATTACTAGAAAAACAAATCAAAACCCTCTATGAAAGCCAAACCAGACAATTAATGATCCTCAAAGAAATAAACCGCAAACTCGATTGGGTACATAATGATAAAAATAGGCCATAATACCAATTCTCATCTTTGGATAGTTATATAAGCTTCATCTTTTTGGAATAAAATTTAATAAAAAAGTCAATCTATATCCTGATAGATTGACTTTTTTATTAAATTTTCTTCTCAAAAATATGTTGCTTATAATAAACTATCCAAAGATGAGGCTTGGTATAAAAAGGTATCAGATTCTTTTTTAAAATGCATGATTGACGCACATTATTACAATAAAACTGTCAGATTAAATTTAATACAATCTTTTATTTTTGTTGGGTTAAAAAATGTCCTATAGTGAGATAATTTATTAAAAATTAATCTGAATTGATTGATACTAATATATGAATGATATTTTGTACGAAAAAAATAATTTAATCAATTATTTTGATACTCTGCACATATTTTTTAACCCGGTTTCTAGCCCATCAAAATTTATTTGCCAGGCTTCGCATTGACGATCTTTTGGTTTGTAGCCAAGGTCGCTATAGATTATTCGTGAGTAAATTCTGCCATCATAGCAGGTTAGTTTAATACCAGCATTCATATAGCCTTTAATTGCTTGATTATTAAACCAATAGCCAAAGCTCCATTCATCATTATTTTCATAGCATTTGTGAGTCAGGCTGGCATTTTGGGATTTGCTGGCGAGGTGGTTTAGAGCAAAATCATCAATTGCTAATGGGGTTCCGGCATTGCTACCACACTGCCCGGCTCCATCCTCATTATAATAGGTACCTTTGGAAGTGTTATAGAGGCAAAATTGCTGATGAATTGCGCAATTATCCAGTAAATTAACTGTGGTTTGGCCTTTGATTTGGCTGTTATTATTACAGGATTTACAGATGGTGCAATTATCTTCTAATGCCTGCCAGTTGCCATCATCGCCGCAGGTTACGGTTGGAGGAGCGGCAACCCTATTAGTGTCGCCAAACCAGTTACGATATTCGGATTGGCAGATATCGCTTTCTGGATTGTTGGTGATTTTTCTTAGAATTCCACTTGCATCTTCATGATGTCCGTAACCAGACTTGCATCTTAAAGCGAGCTTTCTTCCGGCTGGGTAATAATTGATGGCTGACGAACTGATATATTCAGAATTTCCAAAAGATTGATGGTTATTGATGCGGCATCTGGATTGCTCACAATCACTATTGACCAAGGCTAAATAGACCTGATCGATATTTTGATTATCATCAGCGTATCTGCATTCGCGAATCGGGGGATTGTGCCATGAATAGCTCTGAACACAGCGATCACTGGTTATTTTGCTACCAATTGCAATTGAGTTGCTTAAGGTTGGTTGGCTAAAGAGCTTATACCAGGCATTGCCAATCATGCCTTCAGATGCAGAGCACATAACTTCTGGCTCTGACCATCTGCCATTGGCATTACATTTTCTGCGCAGTAAATAATGATGATCATTTCTTTGTGACTGAAAATTACTAACATTTAAATCATCCTGATCTGAAGCATAGGCAAAGTCAGATAAATTGGTGCTCTGCCAATTAATTTGAACATTACCGATGCTGGTTTTATGAATCGTAACTCCGTTAACTGGGTCAATATCAGAGCCCGGACATTGATTAATACAGCTATTTTTTGCCGGATCCCAGGCGCTAAAAGTCATTCCTTTGTTATTAGTTCTAATTTGGCATTTTCTGGTTGGTAGCCCAGCAGTAGAATATGGATTTGGCACATAACCGCTGACGCATGAAACTGCGCGCTTGGTAACTGAGCTATCGGGGCTTTTAACTTCAGCCCTTGCCCAGCTTGCAAAGCCATCATTTTGACTATTACCAATTTGATCATTAATGGCAACGCATCCAGTCTCACAAACATTATGTACCGCTTGCCAATTGCCCAAATGATCACAGGCTCGAGTTGGTGGCAACCCGGTTTGGAAATAACCCAAATCATTATTACAAACACCGGTTGCAATTGACTCACTTAGGATATTAGTGGTGCTTCTTGAAGCTTTAGTTTCTGCAAAAATTGCACCACCGGCGTTATTCCAGTCATTCCAGGCTGGATCAGAATTATTCAAAGGCATTCTTGGGTTAATGGCCGGACAGGTGATTCTAACGCAGCTATTAGTTACCTCTAGATATGAGCCAAGCTGGCTGCAATTTCTAAATGGTAATTTGCCATTATTTGGTTTAAAGCCAGTAATACAGGAAGTAGCGCTTATTTTTTCTAAAAAATCATTGCTTTGGGTGTATTTAGGCCAATTAGCAAAGCCATTACTTAAGCCCCTATTCTCACCAGTTTCAAGTGCATCATAATTTCCAGGATAATTTCCTCTAGGATCAGGATCTAAAGCAATTATTGCGTCGCAGCTATATCTTACGCAAGGATTAATAACTTGGTTGCCCCATTTTGGATTTTGATTACCATTTTTTATACAACTTAACATTGGATCTACCTCAATATCATTTTTTATCGCTTTTTTAAAATAACCAACGCATCTTCCCGGTACTCTATCCATTCCCGCCAGAGCTCTTGGAAACTCAGCATGACCGGCAATTGGAATATTATACTCTTTACTGCCTAAAGAGCGATATTTATGAGAAATATCCACCCCATTTGCATTATGTATATATGGAGGATTATATTCTGATTTATTAAGTGACTGATAGGTATAATTTAAATCATTAATGTCGCTATTTGGTTCTAAATTATGACTAATTGGCGGGCAAGTTTCAGGTAGCGGTATATTAACACATAAGCCGGCTTCATGAGGAGTTTCAAACCTTGCAATTTGGTTAGCTGCCAGCACATCATCACCTTGATTATATGAAAGACAGAGGCAATTTGGTGCCCTGCCGCCATCGTTACAATTGGTGGCTGGATCTTTATCGGTTAAATAGGGGCTGCTGCTGTCAATTAAGCATTTACCCATAATGTTACCTGGCAATTTATAGGCAATTATTTTTCTAAGCTTGGTTTGAAAACCAGAAACAATGCAAGCTTCGTTAAACCAGCCATATGCTAAATCAGTGCTTTTTTTAAGGTTACAAGCGGGCAGTAATTGCTCATCACAGCTTTTTTGAATTGCCAGATAGCCGCTAAAATCAGTAATTTTGGAATCATGAGAATATTTAGCTTGATAAAAAGCAAATTCATTATCAACACATTCGATATTTAACTTACTGCATTCATCTCTTTTAAGGCAAATTGGATATTGTTCTGCCGGATTAACCGCAGCGTTATAATTACAAAGCGGATTGTCAGCTGAGATATTTTCAAATTTAATTGCATCTGATCTTATATTTGGAAAGCAATTATCATCTTGATTTTTATCGCAATTATCATTGATGTTATTAATGCCGGGATCGATAACATAATTCATTAAAACTTTAAAATTATTATATTTAGGATTTGAATCTAATCTTAGAGCTATTTGGTTAATTTTAGGATAATTACGACTCACACAATCAATTGGAATGATCTTTTCTCGATCATTTAATAGCATCTTTTGATAGAGGCAAAATAACGGCTCTAAGGTAGTTTGGTTAAATTCTTTTTGAACAAAAATATTAGTGGCATAATTTAATTTGTTGATAGTAGTTGAGATATCAGTACCAGCAGGAGAATTTGTCGTTTGGTCACTGCAGTTACTATCCTTGCTGTCATTATTTTTATATCCGGTACAGCCGGCTTTTAGGCTTACTAACTGCCTGCTAGTACCAAAGCCAACTTCAATTTCAGGGTAAAAGAAATCAGTATGTTTATCAATAGCATCGTAGCCCCCCCTTTTAGTTCTAACGCTGGCAATTAATGGTGAAGGGTAAAATAAGCGTCCGGAATTATTGCTATTTGCCAGATTATAAAGTTTAGGCGGGCTAATTCTTAGCTCAATTTTAGCGCATTGCTGCTGCTTAAAAAATTGACCAGAAATATCATAATAACCATGAAGCGCTTTAGGATCAATTGCGGTAGGATTTATGGCATCGCCAATATAGGGAATCAAAAAAATTGTACGAAAATAAGTGCTATTATCAGGATTTTTTTTGCTATTAAAGCCCGCCATACAAGTGCCGTTAGGGCCCTTAATACCAGAAATACAGGTTTTATATTCATCATCTAAAGTTTCATTGCCGGTAAAAAAATGTGCACCATTAACGGCATTAGCCAAATCAATATCTGCACGCTGCCCTTTAACATCCATAAAGGCACAAATCTGATTACCATATTGCACTGCCCTGATGCGAATATTATCATCAATTATTTTAAGGCAAGGTTTATTTGGCAAGCCGGTAAACATTTGATTATTGATGTCACATTCCCGGTGATTATTATCATCGATCACTAAATCTTGACAATAATCAGAACCGCAAGCCTGAAAATTACAGCCTAAAATATTACAGCTAATTTGACATTCTCTTTTACCGCAGGCCTGAACGCCATTAGCTTCATCAGTGGCATAACTATTTTTGAAGCGAACACATACTTTAATATGGCGTCTTGGTACTGATCTTGTATAATCGGTACGTATATAACTTTGTATATAGGCAGTTTTTAGCGGGTCGGGAGCTTGATATAATTGATTATTAGTACCACATAAATTTAGATAGTCGGCGCCACGACCATAAAATAAATTAACTACCCCATTCCATGAAGAATTAAAAAAACTTTCTTCACTAGGACATAGGCCAGGAGATATGCTGGTATGAGTTATTTCATAATCACCCCATCCCAAATTATTTAAATCTTCTTTGCTATAGCATAATCTTTCTTTGTAATTGCTAGCGCCTGGATTGTAATGCATCGGCCTCACATTGCCATGCTCATCAACACCCTTATATAAACGATCTTGTAGCGGAATCGGGCGATAAAACCAGGCATCAAATGTATTTTCTGATTCAGCATTATTGTCAGCGCTAGATTCCTCGCCAATAGCGCATTCTGGTAAATTAGAATTTAAGGTTAAATTACAATCAATTGATCTATAACAAAGGCCATGATTATCGCATCTGCTATTTTGCCCTTCTTGATCACATTCAGGGTGAGGTTTAGTAAGTTTGTTGGTAATAATCTCAGGAAGGCATTGATAAGGGCGGGCAGTAATTTGTCTGCAAATAGTGGTAGCGGTAGTACAATTAGATGATATTTTAAGCCCTCCAGTAATATATTTTATATAATTATTCAAATAAGATTGGCTTTTATTAGCAAAATGAAAACTATCATCAATGCCGCAGCTTGGTGGCGCATTTTGCGGTAATGGACAATTATGCAACTGACACATTTTTGTTGGTTTTACAAATTGCAATTGCGCCTCACTAAATTGATAGCATTTTACCTCGCCAGCATCGCAATATTTTTTATCCTCGTCAAATTTAGGATTATCAAGCTCATCGGCTGTAAGTAAGTTACAAGTTTGCAAAACGCAATTAGGATGAGAACCATTTGGGATTGGGGCAATAGAGGGTGGTAGCTGATGACATTTTCTAATCGAGCAATTTACTCCCGGCTCTTTTTTGCCATCGCCTGTAATTTGATCACAAAATCTAATACAATCACGATTATGAACCGCATAATCAATACCGGCAATTAATGCTGGACTAGCCTCGGGGCTGGGATTGTTGATATTTTTACATTCAATGACTGAATCTTTTTTTAATTCAACATTATGGCCAAGAGCAGTTCTAACGTCAGTATTTAATTGCAGATTAACCAAATCCGCACAATTAATCCGCGGTAGTCGGTTTTTATCAGTAATGCTTGCGCATAACGGCAATCCCATGTAAGAACAATTGGCCCCTGTTCCATTTACAATTGGACTGCCGCTGATAGTTGCACAATCAGGCATCACGCAATTAACATTGGGATTAGCAACATGATTAGATGGTAGATTGGCGCAAGATTTCATCACGCAATTAATGCCAGGACGAATTATTTGCAAAGCAGGATCAGAACAAAGAAGATCGGTGCAATTAGGATTATCCCCCGACCCTTGAGCAACAATACCCGGCGCAAGAGCGGCACAAAGATTCATAATACAATTAGTCCCCGCCTTACGAACAGCAGGCGCTATCGCTGGATCTGAACAATCAAGTAAAGCCTGAGCACCGCAATCCTTAAGCATTAAAAGCGAAAATCCCTGAGAAAATGAGCCACCAAAATCCATCGCTAATAATAACCAAAAAACAGCAAAAACAGCTAATTTTCTAATTTTTCTAAAGATATAAGTTGTATAATTTAGGCTATTATCCATTAATTTAAAACTCCGATCACAAAAAGATATGAAGTGTTATTTTAAATTACTAAATAGAAGTTTTCAACCTAAGGTTTGTTTTTTTATTATCGACTATTACGCTTGCAATTGTCATTCCATTTGAGAGGCGGAAATGACAATTGGTAAATAGTTAAATTTTTAAGCAAGTGGTAACAGCCAGTAGAGCGATGTTAATGAGTATGCGACTGCTTTGTTGCGGGGTTGCGGTTTATGATCCGATAGTTGCGAATTTGGATGCTGATGATTGACGGTAGGGTTAGAAATAAGAAGCCTTTTGCTTATTATGTGCAAAATTAGCAATTGACAATATCGGCTGCTTTTGATCTTGCTTTAAATCAATATTGATGTCACCTTCCATCTTCGGCTCATCTTTTTGTTTAAGGGATGGCTTAAAGATTTTGGCAAAAAATGATTTGAATTTAGTAATTATAAAAGCAAAAAAGAAGGTTTTTTCTTCTGGATTTGGTAAATTTGATTTTTTGTCCTCAATCTTTGGACAAGCGTTAGAAATTTTCTGTAACGCCTCTTTTGATAAATCTTTAGAAAGAGAAATATTGGTTAATTTTGTAAATTCCTTAAGTTTTGGCATTTTAGATTTTGCTAACTCGTCATATTTTTCAAAATTAGCCTTTTGAAGGATTTTTATCGGGATGCCATTTGCGTATTTTGTGTTTATAAGCCTTGTTAATTTCTTCAAGATTTGTTTAATTTTCAGCGATTCCAAGTATTTGATAAGGAGCCTTGCGCTTGTTTGGTTTTTTGTTTTGACATAAAAATTCAAATATTTAAATTTATAATTGCCGGTAAATTCTTCCATTGATATAATTGCCTTTTAATAACTACAATATTTTTCAGCCATTTATGACAAAAAAAATTGCCTATAGTTGCCAGCAATGTGGGGCGGTACATTTTAAATGGGCGGGAAAATGTGCGGATTGTGGGGCTTGGAATAGTTTGATTGAGGAATATGAAGAAGGTGGTGCGGGGGTTAATTATAGTTTGATTGCTAATTCGGTGGCGGATAAAAAATTGAAATCCCGAGATAAGAATTCTGCCGTTAGTCAAAATAGAATTAGTTTATTTCCTTTGGATGGCAAGGCGCAGGAATTTCCCAGGATCGCAACTAGCATTAACGAGCTTGATCGGGTGCTTGGTGGGGGGCTGGTTAAGGCTTCGGTGGTGTTGATTGGAGGTGATCCCGGGATTGGTAAATCTACCCTACTCTTACAAACCGCTAATTCTTTGGCTAAAAATAATAATCGGGTGATTTATATTTCCGGAGAAGAATCGGTTGATCAGATCAGGCTTAGGGCTAAGAGACTTGAAATTAAACAATCAAATATCGAGCTGGCTTCAGCAACTAATATTGCCGATATTATTAATGTTGCCAGTCAAAATGCCAGTAAGGATCAAAGCAATATTATCATGATTATTGATTCGATTCAAACCATGTATCTTGATCAACTTTCTTCAGCTCCCGGTACCGTTTCTCAGGTGCGCGCATGCGCAGGTGAGCTGACAATTTTTGCTAAGAAAAATAATATTACCTTGTTAATTGTAAGTCACGTCACTAAAGATGGTCAAATTGCTGGACCAAAAGTCTTAGAGCATATGGTGGATACGGTTTTATATTTTGAGGGCGAAAAAGATTTGCATTTTCGGATTTTAAGATCGATTAAAAACCGCTTTGGCGCCGCTAATGAAATTGGAATTTTTGAGATGAATGATGTTGGTTTAAATGAGGTCACCAATCCAAGCGAGCTATTTCTTACCTCTTATGATCGCGATACTTCCGGTACTTCAGTTTTTGCTGCAATTGAGGGTACCAGACCACTTTTAGTTGAAGTGCAAGCCTTAATTTCACCGTCATTTTTACCAACCCCAAGAAGAGCAGTGGTGGGCTGGGATCTAAATCGCCTGGCAATGATGATTGCGGTATTAAATAACCGCTTTGGCCTTAATTTATTTGACAAAGAAGTCTATCTAAACATCGTTGGTGGCATCAAAATCAATGAAACCTCCGCTGATCTTGCAATTGTCATGGCCTTAATTTCTGCCAGCCGCGATATTGCAATCCCGCCTTCAAGCTTTATAATCGGCGAAATCGGCCTCACCGGAGAGGTTAGAATGGTAAGCAATCTTGAATCAAGAATCAAAGAAGCTGCCAAATTAGGCTTCAAAAACTGCTTCTTTCCTAAAGCCAATGAAAAAAATAAAAATTGGCAAAATATCAAAAATTCTGCCAAGGACATAAATTTTTATCCAATTCATCATGTAAGGGATTTGGCAAAATTTTTTAATAAAAACAAGAATATGGCTAGTGATTGACACATTCTTTCTATTTTGTCATTGCGACGCAGGCCGCAATGACAAAATAGAGCTGTATATGACGCAACTTAAAAAAGATAAATATTAAATTCTAAAGAAAGAAATGACCAAATTTAGCGAAAGCAAAACACTGCCATATTCTGCCAAACAGATATTTGATTTAGTAATCGATATTGAAAATTATCCACAATTTTTACCCTGGTGCAAGATTGCTAAAATTACCGAGATCATTGATGATCAAAATTTAAAGGCTGATTTGGTGGTTAATTTTAAGAATTTTTTTGAAAAATATACCTCTTTGGTTAGTCATCATAAAATTAATCATCAATTTGAAATTAAAGCAATAGCAATTGACGGACCTTTTAAAACCTTGATTACCAAATGGCATGTTAAAGATTTAGGCCGGGGAAATTGCGAGGTTGATTTTTTTATTGATTTTTCTTTTCGTTCGATAATTTTAGAAAAAATGATTAGCGCGGTTTTTGAAAAAGCGGCAAAAAAAATGATGTCCGCTTTTGAAGATCGGGCGAAGTTTCTTTATTCTAATGCTAATTTTGTTTAAAAAATTGCCAAAAAAGTACCAGATACCTTATTATAAACTGGTACTTTTTGATCGCTGATTTTGCTTAATCACCCCTTAACATCTCTAGCCAAATGCAAAGAGCCGCAAATGATTATGCGGCATTGCTGGTAATTAATTGACTTTGCTAAATGGCTGATGGCCTCTTCAATATTCTCCTCTGCAGTGATCTTAAGGCCAATTGATTTGCCGATATTGCTGATGATTTCGGCGGTTTCGGGGTTTGGCTCGCCTTGCACTCTTACTGCTGAATATTCATCGATGACATTAATAAAATTTTCTAAAAATTCGGTTTTGCATTTATTTTTGCTAAAACCGACGATTAGAAAATTTTTTTTGATGATGTTATTTTGTTGGTCATTTAGTTTTTGCTCTAAGATCCATCTCGCTAAAGCGTAAGCGCCGGATTGATTATGGGCACCGTCGATAATTAATTCGCTTTGGTCATTTTTTAATAATTTATTTAGATGGTTGGTAATTTTTTCTAATCTATTTGGCCAATTGGCTTTTTTTAGGCCCTGATTAATGTGATCTTTGGTAATTTTAAATAAATTTGGGTAGAAATCTTCAATTGTAGATATTGTGGCAATCGCGGTTGCGGCATTAATATATTGATGCTGTCCAATTAATATCGGCGAAGATAGCTCATGGTATGAAAATGAATTTTTTTTATGATAGCTAAAATCAAAACTATCATCCTGATTTAGAATTATTTCAAAATCGCGATCATATAAAATCATTGGCGAGTTAAAATCATTGGCAATAATTTCAATAATTTCTCTGGCTTTGCTTGCTTGTGGACCAATTATTGTTGGAGTATTTTTTCTGATGATCAGGGCTTTTTCTGCAGCAATTCTTTCAATATAATTTCCCAAATATTCAGTATGGTCAAAGGAAATTGGGGTGATGATGGTTGCTAATTTTTGCTCAATAATATTAGTGGCATCAATTCTTCCGCCGATACCGGTTTCAATTAGGCAAATATCCGCTTTATTTTGGCTAAAAGCTAATAATGCCCCAATGGTAAATCCTTCAAAGAAAGTAAGCGCTATATTGGCAGCAGCAATTCTTGTTTCCTCCATCGCCATATATAAATCATTATCACTGATTTTGTGATTGGCAACTACCATTCTTTCATTGCAATCATGGAGATGAGGAGAGGTGTAAATATGGCATTTATAGCCAGCAGATTGGAAAATAGCAGCTAAGAAAGCGATAGTTGAACCTTTGCCATTAGTGCCGGCAACGTGAATGACTGGCGGCAAATTAAGATGAGGATTATTAAGTTTTGCAAGCACCTGCCCCATCCTGTCAAAAACCGTTTCATAGTCAATTTTACTATTACCAAGGGTAGATGGGATCGGCCAGTGAGGTAAATACATAGTTTTAAGTGATTACGATATGTTGCAAGGTCAAAGACTGTTGCTGCTTGATGGATTGCGGCTTTCGCCGAAATAACAATATGCCGCAGTTTTTGCTGTAGCCTTTATTATAACCATTCTTGCAGCTAGGCTTTTAAGTAATCATAGTGCCAATACCATTTTTAGTAAAAATTTCTACCAGTAAGCCATTTTTGGTATTAACATTTAGCAGATGAACGGATTCAACGTTATTTTGTAAGGCGGTGATATAATTTTCTACTTTTGATTTTATCTCGCCTTTGATTATCCCGTCATTGATCATTTTTTTGATGGTAGCAACATTTAAATCACTAACCAGCTCTTGATTTGGTAAAAATATACCGTCAAAATTATCTAAAATTATTAATTTTGCCGCACCTAAAATTGCGGCTATTTTAACCGCTACCTCATCAGCATCAATATTAAAAGTTTCGCCATTATCACCGGCGCCAATTGGGGCAATTACCGGGATTACATCTAAATCTTCAAAGGCAGCTAAAAAATCAATATTGATTCTGTAAACCTCGCCAACAAAACCATAATTAATAATTTTTTCAATATTATGCTCAGGACTCTTTTTGGTGCGGGTTAGTTTTTTTGCCATAATTAGATTGCCATCCTTGCCAGAAATTCCAACTGCATTGCCACCGGCATTATTAATTTCTTTAACGATATTTTTATTAATTGAACCGGATAACACCATTTCAATTACGTCAATTGTATCTGAATCAGTAACTCTGATACCATCAATAAAAGGCGGGTTAATATTTAATTTTTTGAGCATTTTGTTAATTTGCGAATTTTCGCCATGAACAATAATTGGGCTGATCCCGAGCTGTTTTAATAACACAACGTTACTGGCAAAATTTTTTAGATCATCTTCTAATCCACTACCATCATATTTAATGATAAAAATTTCGCCGGCAAAATTTTTTATATAAGGTAAAGTTTCGGATAATATCTCAGCCTTTTTTAAGGCATCTTCACGGTCTGCTATTTTTTGAATTACTAATTTATCAATTGCAATTACTTCGCTATCTTTAATTTTGTTACAAAAAATAACATCACCATCATCATATCTTGTCATATTAATAATCAGATTAACTATTTTATAGATGAGAAAGTACCATAAATTGGCCCAAATACCGCGATAGTTATCCAACCAATCATGCCACCCATTACCAAGGTTAAAGTTGGCTGAATCATTCCAACCAGGCGATCAATTGAATCATTAATTTCGCGATCATAGAAAAATTTTATATTTTGTAGCGAACTTTCCATATTACCACTATCCTCGCCAATTTTAAACATTCTAGATACCATATTGGGGAAATAGCCAGTTGATGAAATTGCTTTGGCCAAAGATTGTCCATCAGCAACTTGCTTTTTAACCTCGGCAATACTTTGTTTAATTGCTTTGTTTTTTAATACCAGGGCTGCAGAATCAAGACATTCAATTACTCCAAGGCCACTTTTAAAAGTCATGCCAAAAAAGTGGCAAAATCTTGATGCGTCTAATTTGGTTAATATTGGCCCCAATATTGGAACATGTAATTTAATACGATCAAGCTTAATATCCATACCCGGTGTATGAGCAAGTATTTTTAGTATGACTATTATTGAAATAATAATAATTGGAATAGTATAGCCATAATGCTGCATAAAATTAGAAAAAGCGATTAATGCTATGGTTGGAGGTGGCAATGCTATTCCTTGTCCAGCTAAAAATCCGGTAACTTTTGGTACTACCACAGTAGTCATTACCCCGAGAACTACAAACATCATAATTATACCAAATAACGGCGCCATTAATGCTTTTTTGGTTTTGCGCTTAAGCTCAATGCTCCATTTTAAATGCTCAACTATACTAGCGAAAGCATCAGTAAGATTACCGGTTCTTTCTCCGGTAGAAATTAAGCCGATATAAACCTGACTGAATATATCTGGATGTTTGGCCAGGCTTTCAGAAAATAAACTACCATTTTTAATTGATTCGTGAATTTCACGCATTAGATTTTTAACTTTGATATTTTCTGCGGTGTCTTTTAAATCGGAAATCGAGTCAACAATTGCTACCCCTGCTCTATTTAACTGCTCAAAATGTATAAAGATCGAAATTAAATCTTTTGATTTTATGCTATCAAAAAATCCTGAACCGCCTTTTTCATATTTAAAAGATACCAATTCTAACCCGGTTGCTCGTAAAATATGCGCTAAATCGGAAGGATTTTCAGCAGCTATTACCCCACTAGAATAAACGCCATTGTCACTAATTGCCCGATATTTATATCTATTCATTTTATTTGCTCTTTTTCATTTTCTTTAAAAGAATATCTCGTTTTAATTTCGAGATATAATCAACAAACGTAATGCCATTTAAATGATCAATTTCATGCTGTAAGCAATCAGCCATAAAATCCTCTACTTCTATTAACTGTTCTTTGCCATTATAATCAAGAAATTTTACTGATATTTTTTGTGATCTTATTATTTCAGAATAAATGCCAGGAAAAGATAGACATCCTTCTTCAAATGGCACTACTTCCTTGGATTTAGTAACGATTTCAGGATTAACAAAAAATCGTGGATTAGTATTACTGATTAGAGATTCGTCACAATGATATTCATGACAATGTTGCTTGATGGTATAATCTACATCAACTACCAATATTCTTTTTAAAACTCCAACTTGAACTGCCGCTAAGCCGCATCCCCTTTGGCGATACATGGTTGCAAGCATATCATCCATTAGTTTTTGGATCTCAGCATCAACCTTTTCTACTTTTTGAGAAACTTTTTTTAAAATTGGATTAGGGTGAGTAATAATTGGCAGTATATTTGACATAAATGATTAATTAAGTTTGTTACATATAATTTTAAGCGCTTTGGGATATATTTTATGCTCTTCTTTTAAAATTTTAAGCGCCAAACTCTCTTTGTTATCAAGGGGCAATATTTTAACTACCGCTTGTTCAATTATTGGCCCCGAATCAAGTTCTGGACTCACATAATGAACAGTGCAACCGCTATATTTTACACCATAATTTATTGCATCCTCAACTGGGTTTGCGCCTTTAAATGATGGAAGTAATGAAGGGTGGATATTAATAATTTTATCATGCCATTTATTAACAAACCGGGCGCCAAGAATTCTCATAAAGCCAGCAAGGCAAATTATTTGACAATTTTTATCGGTAATTATTTTATGCAATTTTGATTCAAATTGTGTTCTTGAAGAAAATTTCTTATGATCAATAACAACCGCTTCAATAGAATTTTTTTTTGCAATCTCCAGACCGTAAGCATCACTTTTATTAGAAATAACAAGTGCAATTTCAGCCGGAAAGTTTTTATTTTTGGCAGCATTGATCAAACTTTCTAAATTTGATCCACGACCAGAAATTAAAACTGCAATTTTTATTTTTTTTAATATCATTGATTTAAAACAAAATTTTTAACTCTATTAGATGAATGATCCCCTTTTTGTCACTGCGGCCGCAATGACAAAGTGAATGACTTTGAGCAGATATATCCGATAGACTCGATTTCTGCAACGACCTGCAGTAAGAATATAACCAAAAAATACTAAATAATATATTGACTTCTTAAATAATTTTTGTCTTACTTATGCAACTTCTAGTGATTTTAATCCTATCTATAATAATTTCAAAATCTTTTTTAATTCGGGGCGTAGCGCAGTCTGGCTAGCGCATCTGGTTTGGGACCAGAGGGTCGGGAGTTCGAATCTCTCCGCCCCGACCATCTTTTTTAGCAATCTCAATTAAATCTTTTACTAGTAAGCTTCGGATATTTTCAGCAATTAATTTTAAAAGATTCAATCGAATATGCTCTTCGGCGGTATAATTTCCAAACCTTCTTTTGTCAATGTTAAAATCGTCGCTGACAAAACTATCGCCATTAGCAATTATTTCTAAAGTTTTGATATCCTTTAATTCATATTTTACAGTCAACACCATATGGTTACGCCCTGAAGATCCGGTAAAATTTATGAAGGTTGGTGATATGGTTTCACTAATTGATAAAGAGAGCAAATATTTGGGCTCAACTTTAATATTGTCATAATTTAAAACATCAAGCAAATCATTTTTTAGCTGCTGATTAATGTGAGAGCGAACATCTATAATTTCAATTGCCGCTAAACCTGCCGCATAAGAGGCGTTATCCTTGTCGGTTTTATATATTATTTTAAAACCACAACCACTGATTAAAAATCCAGCGATTAGTAATAATGTTAATTTAAAATTAATATTTTTCACAATTTTACTTTATTTTTTTAAGCTATTTTTTATTGCCGCCTTGATAAAATGGCTAAATAAAATATGGGGCGCAAATGGCCGGGATTTTAATTCTGGATGAAATTGTACGGCAATAAAAAACGGGTGATTTTTAACTTCAATAATTTCAGTTAATTTTTGATCTTCCGACATGCCAGAAAATAGCAATCCAGCCTTTTCAAATTGCGATCTAAAATTAATATTGACCTCATAGCGATGACGATGTCTTTCTTTGATCAATTTTTCCTGATATATTTCGCTAGCCAGGCTTGCATTTCTAATATAACAAGGATAGGAGCCAAGACGCATAGTGCCACCTAAATCCCCATTTAATTTTTTAATTTTTTTACCACTAACGCCAAGCCATTCATTCATTAAACCAACGACATAAGTTCCCTTTTTCTTAAATTCACTAGAGGTTGCATCTTTTATTTTAAGTACATTGCGAGCATATTCAATTACCGCCATTTGCATACCAAAACAGATACCAAAAAATGGTATTTTATTAACTCTTGCATATTCAATTGCGGCAATTTTACCCTCAGTTCCATCTTCGCCAAAGCCTCCGGGTACTAAAATTGCATCAATATTGTTATAATTTTTTATTGATTTGGCATCAATATTTCTGGCATTAATCCAAATGATGTTGGCCTTATATTTGAAGGCAAATGAAGCATGATCTATGGCTTCTATTAGCGATTTATATGAATCACGATAATCGACATATTTACCAACAATTGCGATATTAATAGCGCCAACTGGATTTTCAATTGCGTCTTTAATTTTAAGCCATTTGGCAAGATTAAGTTTTTTATGATGATCAAGATCAAAAAACTTTAATAATTGTACATCAAGGCCATTTTGATGGTAGATAATCGGCGCCTCATAAATGCTATTAACATTGGGCGCCTCAATCACATTAGCCGCCGGCACCGAACACATGATGGCGATTTTTTCAATCTGCGCTTTGCTAATTTTTTTTTCAGATCTGCATAATAAAATATTAGGCTGAATTCCAATTGAGCGTAATTCTTTTACCGAATGTTGAGTTGGCTTGGTTTTTAACTCATCTGCACATTCAATATAAGGTAATAAGGTTACGTGTAAAAAGGCGCATAGTGAACGATTATGCTCTATATCCTTAGTTTCAAATTCTAACTGTCTGATTGCTTCAAAAAATGGCAGCGCCTCAATATCGCCAACCGTGCCCCCAATTTCACAAAGCACAAAATCAACATCCTTAACATCATTGGCAATAAATTCCTTAATTAAATCAGTTATGTGTGGAATTACCTGCACGGTACCGCCTAAATAATCACCTTTTCTTTCTTTGGTAATAAGTTTTAGATAAATTTGTCCCGCAGTTACGCTATCAGTTTTTTTAGAATCAACTCCGACAAATCTTTCATAATGACCAAGATCAAGATCAGTTTCAGCGCCATCTTCAGTAACAAATACTTCACCATGCTGCGTTGGATTCATAGTGCCAGGATCAACGTTTAAATAAGGATCTAATTTTCTTAATTTAACCTTATAGCCACGTTCTTGCAATAATGCCCCAAGCGAAGCTGAGGCCAGCCCCTTACCCAGGGATGAAACCACCCCTCCGGTAATAAAAATAAATTTAGTCTTGATTTTGCCCTTTAATTTCATTGATTTTGGTTGTTTATTTTTGATAATCCTGCAAAAAAACTACTTACCAATCATTATTCTATCAATCAATTGCTTGATAGTAGGAATAAAACCATTTGCATAAAATGGATCAGTAGCAAAGCGATAAGCGCTATGTCCGGCAAACATAAGTTGATTTTCAATATCAATGCCTTTTCTAACATCTTGCAAAGTTTTTTGAATGCAAAAGCTTCTAGGATCAGCCTTTTTATCGGTACTATAATTCATTTCCTCTTTATCGGCCCAATTACTAAAGCGGCATTGGCTTAAGCAACCCATGCAATTAATTTGATCAGTTACGATTTGAGTAGATTTTGATTTATCAACAAACACTAGGGTTTCATCTGGGGTTTTCATGCCTTCAGTAAAGCCATTTTTAATCCATTCATCAACCTTATGCTTATCTTCAGATTTAATATAAACCACCCTACCCCTTTGGCCAAAAGGAATTTCTGAGTCAAATTGATCAATTTTATAAGAACGATATTCAACTTGTCTAATTTCTCTTTCTTTAAGCTCTCTGATAAAATTATTTTCAATTGCTGACGAATAAAAACCGGTGGGGCTGAATTTATTTAGATAAACATCACCCTTTTTTAAATTTAAAAGCTTTTGTTTCCAGGTCATGGGTACTGGATATTCCTCAGTAATTATCGGCCTGGTACCAAATTGAAAAACAATTGGTCCAATTTCTGAATTATCAAGCCAATGCTCATATTCTTCCAAATTCCACACTCCTCCAGCCATCACAATTGGAGTATCATTTAAGCCAACTTCATTCATAAAAGTTCGAAGCTCAACTACTCTTGGATATGGATCTTGAAACTCATTAGGATTTTCAGCATTAGAAAGGCCATTATGACCACCAGCACGCCATGGGCATTCATAAACAACGCCACCCAGCAATTCTTTAGCTTTATGATAACTTCTTTTCCAAAGCGCTCTAAATGCACGCATTGAAGAAACAATTGGATAATAATGAACCCGGTATTTTTCAGCAATTTCTGATAAGCGATAGGGCATGCCAGCACCGCAAGTAATGCCATGAATTAAGCCCTTTGCGCCACTTAAAATTCCATGTAAAACTTTTTCAGCGCCACCCATTTCCCACAAAACATTCATATGAATTCTGCCTGAGTTAGCAGCAATGTCATTGGCAATTTTAGCTTGCGAAATCCCGCCTTTAATACTATAGGCAATTAACTCTTCATGCTTTTGTCTTCTGGTTTTGCCATGATATACTAAATCGACTAATTTACCGTTTTCATCAATATAATCAGCATTAACGCCAGAAAATGTTCCAACCGCATTATTTTTAGCAAAATTACCAGCAGAAACGCCATTAGTGATTCCAATGCCCTTGCCACCTTCAATGATTGGCAAGCAATCAATTCCAGAAATTTTAAAGTTTTTGATCGTCTTTAACAATTTTTTTACCCCTAAAAGTTTTTAATATAATAATTGATAGCTTATAACTTAAATGAATTTATAAGTCGAGTAGATAATACCAAACCCCATCTAAAATTCGTTAATAAATGAATTTTAGATGGGGTTTGGTATTGCGGCAAATTTCCCTAAAGATACGGAGGAAAATCTAATTTTCTAGGTGATAAAGTAAAAATTTCTACCCCGCAGTTAGTGACTCCCACGGTATGTTCAAATTGCGCCGATAAGGATTTATCTCTGGTGGTTACCGTCCAATCATCATGTTTACTTAATATGGTTTGATATCCTCCGGCATTAATCATCGGCTCAACTGTAAAAAACATCCCTTCTTCCAAAACCATACCGGTATTTTTTTTACCATAATGCACAACACTTGGCTCAGTATGAAAAACTTGTCCAATACCATGGCCGCAATAATCTCTAACCACCGAAAAGCCATTTTTTTCAGCAATTGTTTGAATTGCATTACCAATATCACCAAGTCTGGCACCGGGCTTTACTTGCTCAATTCCAATCATCATCGCATCATAAGTTACTTGGCATAATCTTTTGGCCTTAACGCTAGGATTACCAACATAATACATTCTACTACTATCGCCGTGCCAACCATCAATAATTACCGTAACATCAATATTTAAAATATCACCTTCTTTTAGCTTTTTATCACCTGGAATACCATGACAAATTACATGATTAACCGAGGTGCAAATTGATTTTGGAAAAGGTGTTTTTGCTGATCCCTTATAATTAAGAGGAGCAGGAATTGCATTATTTGCAATGATTTTATTATGACATAAATCATTTAAATAATCAGTAGTAACCTCTGGTTTTACAAATTCAGTGATATAATCTAAAATCTCGGCTGCCAGTTTTCCAGCCACGCGCATTTTGTCAAATTCCTGCTTGGAATGAATTTTTATCGACATTTAAGTTTTATACTTGATTTATGAATAATTAGTTGCTAGGATGGCGAAGTATTTTTAATAAAACTTTTTCCATAAAAATCTAATCTTAAACAAGAAAAATAAATATGGCAAGAATTACCGTTGAAGATTGCGTCAACATCGTTAGCAATCGTTTTGAATTATGTTTAATTGCAAGCAATAGAGCTAAAAGCATTCTATCTGGCTCAGCAACTACCCTTGATGCTAGCGTTAACAAGAAGGAAAAGCCTTCAGTGATTGCGCTACGCGAAATTGGCGATGGCCTGATTGATGTTGATATGATTAGAAGTAATATCGTTAAAAATATTAAAAATCGTGGATTTGGTGAATATTCTGAATTGCTAGACGGTACTAACGAAGAGGTAATTGAAGAAATTTCAAATCAAAATCTAATGTTAAAAGATACTTTATTTGTTGAAGATAATATTCAAATTGATGATTAATTGACTGCCTTCTGTGGTTATAAAACTTTATAACTCTTCCTTTTGTCATTTATGACAAAAAGGACAAAGTTTCGAAATAAAAGGCATAAAATCTATAAAATAGTAATTCATGATTAGCGCTTCAGAGCTAATTTCAAAAATAAAAAAATATCACAGCAAAGTAGATGAAGGGCTAATTCAAAAGGCCTATATTCTTGCCAAAACTTCCCACGGTAATCAAAAAAGACATTCTGGAGATCCTTATTTTTCTCATCCCTTAGCAGTTGCTGAAATCCTTATCGACTTAAAATTAGATCAAGCTTCAATCATTGCCGGCCTTTTGCATGATGTGGTTGAAGACACTGAGATCACTTTAGAAGATATTGAAAAAAATTTTGGTGAAGAAATCACTAGATTGGTTGATGGCGTAACCAAGCTTGGCAAAATTGAAGTCAGTGCCTCTAACCAAAGAGTAATTGAAAATTTTCGCAAATTAACTCTGGCAATGTCTGAAGATATTAGGGTATTGCTGGTTAAATTAGCTGACCGCCTCCATAATATGCGAACTCTTTTTTACGTACCTTCAAAAGAAAAAAGACATCGTAAAGCTCAGGAAACTCTTGATATTTATGCAGCGCTGGCTGGAAGAATCGGTCTTGATAAAATTAAAACTGAATTGCAGGAATTGGCCTTTGATATTCTCGATCGCGAGAGCAGAGATTTTATTGTTGAAAGATTAAGTGAAATTAAAGCAAAGAAAAAGGATTTAATTGATAAAATTATTGATGATTTACAAGATAAATTAAAAGCTGAAGAAATTACCGCTGATATTTCGGGGCGCGAAAAAAATCCATATTCAATTTGGACAAAGATGAAAAGTAAAAATATCGGCTTTCATAATCTTTACGATATCATCGCTTTTCGTATTATTGTTAAGGATATAGTGCAATGCTACCAGGTTTTAGGCATCATTAATACCAGCTATAATATGATACCTGGCACTTTTAAAGATTATATTAGTACCCCTAAAGAAAATGGCTATCGCTCTATTCATTTGGTGATTTTGGGGCCATATAATAAAAAAATTGAGGTTCAGATTCGCGATTCTACGATGCATGAAATTGCAGAATTGGGCCTTGCAGCCCATTGGCGCTACAAAGAAACTGGATGCAAAAAATTGACTAGCAACAATAAAAAAGAAGATGAGCAATATCAGTGGCTCAGAGATTTAGTCGCCTTATTTGAAAATTCTAGCGAAAGTGGTAATGATTTAAAAAATCATAAAATTCAAATTCATAAGGATGAAGTTTTTTGCTTTACACCAAATGGCGATGTATTTAATTTGCCAAATGGCTCTACTGCTGTTGATTTTGCCTACGCTATCCATTCTGAAGTTGGCAATAAATGCAATGCCGTTAAAATTAACGCCATCATATGTCCTTTAAGACAAAAACTTGAAAATGGTGATCAGGTTGAAATTATTACCACTAAAAATTCTAATCCTTCAGCTAATTGGCTACAATTTGTAGTTACTTCAAAAGCAAAATCAGCAATTAAGCATTTTATTCGTGACCAAAAATTTAATGAATATAATGTCTTAGGCCGTACAATTTTAAATAAATTTTTTAACTCCAAGGATCTTGAGATAAATGATAAATTGCTGGAAAAAATTATCCCGATTTTTAAGAAAAAATCAGTTTCCGATTTATATGTTCATGTTGCCGAAGGAACAATATCACGCCATGAAATTTTAAAAGCTCTATATCCTGAATATAAGGAAGAACAGCTTACTGACGATGTTTTAACCAAAAATCTTATTCAAAATAAAAAGCCCAAAAAAAGCAGCCACTCACTGCCAATTGAAGGCTTGGTTACCGGTATGGCAATTAATTATGCCGGCTGCTGTAGTCCAATCCCCGGAGATAATATTGTTGGTATCATTAATACTGGCACCGGAATTACAATTCACAGTCAAAGCTGCTATAATTTTAAAAATTTAGCGATTAATCAACAAAGAATTATCGATGTTTGCTGGAAATCAAATGACGAAATTACTGAAAATTTATATGCTAGCCGCATTAAAATGGTGATCGAAAATAAGACCGGCGCCCTCGCTAATGCCACTAATATTTTAGCCAAGAAAAAAGTAAATATTTTAAATGTTAAAATGATCAACCGTTCGGTAGATTATTTTGAATTAGTATTTGATATTCAAATTAAAAACAAAGAGCATCTGGAAGATATTTTGTCAACTTTAAGAATTTCCAACAAAATTTCTGAAGTATTTAGGTTTAATTAAAAAAATATTGATTTTGTTAAGAGTTTTTAAAAATAAAATTAAAGATCACAGTCCTCAGGCCTTTGCAATATTGCAATTATCAATCGCAATTGTAATTATATCAATCTTAGCTACCGCAATTTTACTTAATTCAGCCTCGTTGGTTGAAAATAAAAAAACTATCAAAACCTTAAATAAAATTGATATCATTTATAAGGCAATTGGCAATTATCTTCTTGCTAATAAAAAGCTACCCTGCCCGGCCTCACTAAAAACCATTATTTCGTCAGACCCGGCTAATTACGGTTTAAGTGTTGGTAGTGACGGTGATTGTAGCGCTAATGGAGTTTATAAAAATATTAGCAGCGCTAACCCTGATTTAATTTATGGCATGATACCAGTTAAAACTCTGGGTCTTGATAATCAAATGGCTGAAGATGGCTTTGGAAATAAAATCGTCTATATGATTGATCAAAAATTTACTAAAAATGACTCGGTTTCCAGTGGCTTTGGCCTAACTACAATTGCCAATAACATCATAATTAAAAGAAATAACGCCGGATCTCTAATTACCGAAACTTCAGAAGCAATTTTTGCCATCATTAGCTACGGATCAAACAAATACGGATCTTTTAACTCCAACTCCAGCGCTCAAAACACCATTTCTGCAAATAGTGACGAACAAAATAATGTCAATGATAATAGCTCCACCCTTGATTTGGCGGTTAATTTTGACAATATCATCATCGCCTCTTCAAATGTCGGCAGCATCTTTGATGATGCGGTATTTTATAAAACCAGAAATCAATTAGTAACTGATTTTGATGCTATGAATTTAATTCCCTGTAAAACTGTAACTTCCGGCCCTGATTTATACATAGTAAATGGCAATAACCTAACCTGGCCCCAAACCTCCTACGGCCAAATCGCAATTTCAGTTGATTCCTGCCCTTCCTGCTGGCGAGCAAACGTCTTAAAGCCAACCAAAATATGTCGAGATTTTGGAGTATGGGCAGAGGTAGTAGATTCTTGTATCCAGGAGCATGGAACGATAGCTTGTCCATAAGGCAATTAACTTTATAGCCGCTATAAAGGTTATTTTACCCACACAAATATTGATCTCATAAAAAAAACATCAATAAAAAACCGGTCCAAAATGCAGGAAAATTTCTGTTCAAAAAAACGCTAAAAAAGAAATAAACAATCTTATATTTGTAAAAATTGCAGCTAATAAGGGACCGTCCCAAATCCAATTCTCCAACTTATTTGTGACATCAAAATTTGATTTTACAAAAGTTTGTTAAAAATTTTCTTAATTTTTTTGATTATTTTTCAGATTTTCTGATTAATGTTTTGCGATATTTCATTTTTCTGGTTAGTTTTTCTATGATTGTTGCTGATATTTGGTCCTTTTGGGCCCAATTGTCCTTGTTTAAATGGTTTGCAGTGGTGGATAAAGCTCATTTAAAACAATCATTCTTTTGAAGTTATGAGCAATAGCTTCCATAAAGGCAGTGAATTGATTTTTAGCAATTCCTATGTAGCGAACTCTATGGCTGGTTTTGCTAAATACTCTTTCATATGGTGATCTGAGTTTGGTGTAAAATTTATCTAAATCTTTGTTTTTATCTTTCATATTGTTCTTTTTAACAGCTCCAAGATGAAGATTTCTCATTGCAGCAGCAGCTTTAGCATTCTTGTCGCAATATCCTTTGTCAGCATAAACAGCGCCAGAATTTGGAATAACGCACTTCATTCCTTTTGAATCAATAAGGCTAGCTTTGGTAATAGCAACTTTATTGATCATTCCTGATTGCATATCAACCAAGATATGTTTTTTAAATCCATACCAGAATTTATTACCACTTTTGCAACCGAAGTTGGCTTCTTTGTTGCGAGCAAATTTGGGAAGGATTTCATTATTTAATTTGTCGTACTTTTCTTTAATTGCTTTGTCTCGTTCTTTGCAAAGAGTTGCTTTCGATATTAAGTGAGATGCATCAATAAAAGTGAAAACTTCACTCATACAACCTTTAGCTTTTAATTGCTCTTTTAAGATATTGAAGATTTTGGATAATCTGTTGGTTCCAATTCTTCTTCTGGCATTGGTGAAAACTCTGAAATTAGGAGTTTTTTCAGCTAATGCGAACTGGCAAAACCATTTGGCTGAATTGGTATCAGATAAATATCTTTCCAATTCTCTATCACTTAAATCTTCTGTGAATTGAAGAAGTAAAGCAAGAAATAATCTGAAGATTCCAAAACCTTTATGATCTGATTCAATTTCTATTTTTGTCAATTCTTTTTTAAATGTCAGTAAAGTCCCATAATTCCACAAATTTCCTGTAAATGTGATTTGAAGGAACTAACTCTTCTAAACTGATCATTTCTATCTGACAAGCATAATAAATTCTTAATAATTTAACAAGAAAATAAGAGGATAAAACAGCTACGAAGCTAAGCAAATAATCGCTGAATAGCTGTTTATAGGCAAGTAAAATGTTGGAAAATTAGTGGGTTTTGGGAAATTGATTTGAGACAGTCCCAATATAGAGATGGTTTTTATTTTAAATTTTAGACCAAAAAGATGAAGGCCAAAAAGTTAATTTTGAGTGGGAAATGGTATTAAACACATAATTCCTGATATTCCTTAATTGCGAATCTATCAGTCATACCGGCGATATAATCGGCAATTAGGATAGCAAGTTGTTTTTGGTTGGTTAGTTCTTGATAGGCAATACCTCTTTCATCTGGTAGACAATTGGGATTTTGGAGATAAAAGTCAAATAAATGGTGGATAATTTTTCTGGCATTAGCGGTCATGCGATTTACGCTATAATGGCGGTACATTTTTTCAAATAGGAATTGTTTTAAATGTTGATGCATGGCCTCCAATTCTTTTGAAAAATGAACGACGAATTGATCATGATTTCTTAGGTCATCAACAGTTTTAATGTTATATTTTTTAATATTTTCTTTGGTTTGCAGCACAACATCAAGTACCATATAATTGATGATTCTTTTTTTAGCCTCGCTAACTAATAATTCTCTTTTGATTTTTGGATATTTTTTTAGAATTTGGCGATATATTTTGCCAATTACTTCTATTTCAAATAATTGCTCAACTTCAAATAAATCAGCTCTTAGACCGTCTTCAATATCGTGATTATTATAGGCAATATCATCTGAAATTGCTGAAATTTGGGCTTCGATATTTGGGGACTTGTCTAATTCAAGATTATGTTTTGAATTATAATCGATAACATATTGGTGAATTTTTTCTTTTCTGGTGAGGGCGCCATTATGCTTAACTATGCCTTCAATTGCCTCAAAAGAAAGATTTAAACCATTAAATCCAAAACAGCGATTTTCAAATTTGGTTACAATCTTTAAAGTATTGGCATTGTGAGAAAAGCCGCCAAAATCAACCATTTTTTCATTTAGCGCAATCTCGCCAGCATGGCCAAAGGGGGTATGGCCTAAATCATGAGCTAGCGAAACTGCCGCCGCTAAATCCTGATTTACTTTTAACATTTGCGCAATCCATCTGGCAATTTGAGCTACTTCTAAAGAGTGAGTTAGGCGGGTACGGTAATGATCTCCTTGGTGATTAACAAAGACTTGAGTTTTATATTGCAAGCGTCTAAAAGCGCTGGAATTAATGATCAAATCACAATCTAAAGCATAAATTGAGCGATATTTTACATCATCAAAATTTTCAGCATATAAGCGACCACGAGATTTATTTTCGCGACTTCCATAATTTGCAAGGCTTGAGCTTATGATCATTTTGCTTATTAATTAAATTTATACGATTAATTTCATAACCGCAATTAGCGTCAACTCTAATGATTTGCTGGCTATTGGTTATTTTATTTAATTTAGTTATAATTGTAATAACGTTATTTTGAAATTCAATTTTTTCAATTTCATCATTAATCATAACTGAATTATAGTGACTGCATTTAGAAGAATTATTGTCTTTTTTTAAACGCTGATTTTTGATTAGAAAAAATGCAATTAATAAAGTAACAAAAACTATGAATAAGCCAAAAACCATTGATTTTAGTAAGATCATGGTTTTGATTTCTTTAATTTTATCAGCTGCGACTTCAGGTGAATCATGATCTGATGATAATTTTTGCATAATTTTTTTTATATTCATAATATTGCTGTGTATTATATTTTCTGGATTGCCGCGTCACCTGCGACTCCTCGCAATGACGGACTATGGACTTTTGTCATTCGCAAGGAGTGCAAGCAACCCGGCAATCCAGGCTTAAGAATCAACTCCCCAAAGATTCGCTTTTTCTACCCAGCCCTTCTTGCCATTAATTTTAATTTCGCACCAATTAGCAGCACACCCCCCATAATCGCCAATCACATTATTTTCGAGCTTAAAAATTATCTTTGATTTAACGCTGCTTTTATTGTACATATTAACAGCTGGCTCTGAGATACGCAGCATTAATGTTCTTTTTTTGGTAAGTAAATTTTGACTTACCCAGCCAGTTTGGCCTTGATAATCCCTGACTTCGTTCCAATTATCATATTCGCTGATTACTTTTACCGGAATCGCTTTGATTTTAAAGGTAAACTTAATTGGATAATTTTGACCGGGGCCGCTTCTGATATTGGTTTCACTTGATCTTAGAGAGGCAAAATAATTTTTTTCGATGATTTTTTCAGCAGCAAATGATTTAACCTCAAAGGCAAATAAAAGAAATAGTGTAAATATTAAAATCTTATTTTTTATGATCATTTTTTTGCTCTGATTTGCGTTGATGATAATTCTTAGCACCATCTTCAATATTAGTTTGTTTGGTTCTTGCCACCGCTAGAAAATCCCGCTCAACATCTTTGGTGATAACGCTGCCAGCTCCAATTACTGAGGCGTTAGCAATCTTTAACGGCGCAATTAAAGTAGCATGAGAGCCGATAAAAACATCATCACCAATTTCAGTTACAAATTTATTATAACCATCATAATTGCAGGTAATAGTGCTAGCACCAATATTAGAATTTTCTCCCAATTTAGTGTCACCAATATAACTTAAATGATTGATTTTTGAACCATTACCGATGGTTGATTTTTTAACTTCAACAAAATTACCAATTCTGGCATTTTCGCCGATCTTGCTATCTGGTCTAATTCTTGCAAATGGGCCAATCACTGCATTTTTAGCAATTTCAACCCCTTCAATATGACAAAAAGATTTAATTTCAACCCCGCTAGCAATTTTAACTTTTTTGCCAAAAACAATTTGCGGGCAAATAGTTACATCACTGGCAATTTCAGTATCATCGCAAAAATAAACACTACTAGGATCAATTAATCTTACCCCTAAATCCATAAATTTTTTTCTCAGCTGATCTTGCTTAATCATTTCAACTTTTGCTAATTCGGCCATAGAATTAACCCCCAAAACCTCTTCCTTGGCAGTTTTAATATGGCAAATTTTTAGATGATTATTTTGTGCAAGAGCAATAATATCGGTTAGGTAATACTCTTTGGCAGCATTATTATTATCAATTTTTGGTAGTAATTTTTTTAAATGATCAGAGTTAATAGTAATTATTCCAGAATTACATAAGGTAATTTTTCTTTGATTGATATTAGCATCTTTATATTCAATGATCGCTTTTAATTGTTGGCTTTGATCAGTAATTAAACGGCCATAATTATTATCTTCAAAGCAGTCAAAAGCTAAAAGACATAAGTCCTGCTGTAAAATTTGATCGAGCATTTTTTGTAAAGTAGCGCTGGTAATTAAAGGTGTATCACCACAAAGAATTAAAGTATTTTTAGCAATTTTGGTAATTGATTTAAGAGCAGTTGCCGCCGCATGAGCAGTTCCAAGACGCTGATTTTGGATGACAAAATTTATTGCTAAAAAAGGATGGTTTTTTTTAATTTCTTCCTGATAAGAAATTAAATCCTCAGATATAACCACGGTAACATTTTGAGGATTTAATTCTAAACTTGCTTTGATTACCAAATTAATCATCTCAATTCCAGCAATTTTATGCATTACTTTAGGCAGGCTTGATTTCATCCGAGTGCCTTTACCGGCTGCAAGAATTATAACCAAAAGATCATTTGATTTTTTCATAATGTGCTTGGTAGATAGATAAATTATTTTACCAATTTATTTTTAGCAATCCAAGGCATCATCGCCCGTAATTTTTCACCAACTTTTTCAAGCTGATGCCTTTTACCTTTTTGTCTAAGTTCGTTAAAATTTTTACAGCCACTTTTATTTTCAGCCATAAATTCTTTAACAAATTGCCCGGATTGAATTTCGCCAAGAATTTTTTTCATTTCAGCTTTAGTTTGCGCGGTAACTATTCTTGGACCTCTGGTTAAATCTCCATATTCAGCAGTATTAGAAATTGAATGGCGCATATTGGCAATGCCACCTTCATAAAGCAAATCAACAATTAATTTTGTTTCATGCAAACACTCAAAATAAGCCATTTCTGGCGCATATCCCGCCTCAACCAAAGTCTCAAAGCCAGCATAAATCAAGGCAGTTAGCCCGCCGCACAATACCGCTTGCTCACCAAATAAATCAGTCTCACATTCTTCTTTAAAAGTAGTTTCAATAATTCCTGATTTACCGCCACCAATTGCTGAAGCATAAGAAAGCGCCAAATCAAGCGTCTTACCACTTTTATCTTGAGCAAACGCAACCAAACAAGGAACCCCGCCCTGCTTTTTATATTCCGACCTAACTGTATGGCCAGGACCCTTTGGCGCCACCATAAACACATCAAAATCTGCCCTTGGCTCAATTAATTTAAAATGAATAGCAAGGCCGTGAGCAAATGCAAGCGCCGCCCCCTGCCTCATATTATCACGAAGCTCGTTTTGATAAATTTCCTGCTGCATCTCATCTGGCGCTAAAACCATAATTAAATCGGCCCATTTCGCCGCCTCAATATTAGTCACCACCTCAAACCCATCATTTTTAGCCTTAGCAATTGAAGCTGAGGTAGGCCGTAAAGCAATCTTAACTTCTTTAACTCCGCTTTCTTTAAGATTCAAAGCGTGAGCATGAGCCTGACTACCATAGCCAATGATTGCTATTTTCTTCGACTTAATTAAATCAAAATTAACATCCTTATCGTAATATACTTTCATAATTTCAGATTTTTATTTTTTAAAATTGTACCAAGAGCTCCTTTTTTAGCCGAATAATACTCAAGAAACAAGCTCATTTTTAAAGATAGCGGCTTCTTTTTTGGATTTGAGTAGCCTTATTGTCGGATAATAGATAGAATATTTTTTCGCCCATCATAACAAGATTGATTTATAGCTACTTTTAAACAAAGAGCCGTTGCAACTTTTTTTTCCCGTTATACTGCCCAACATATTTCTTCCCGATAAAATGCATAATTTGACTCAAATTTGCATTTGGAGTCTCAAGAGGCAAATGATAATGATTATTCATCAGGCAATAAGAGTAAATTACAGCATTAAGCCTAATATGAGCTTCGACGATAATTTTTTAAGAATAATTGAAAATCCAATTCACCATGAAAGATATAATCTTTGTTTCTTCCTCTATTCATAACATGGCCGAAGGCGTGTGGGGATAGTTGATTCTTGGTGATCTGGGCATAATATGGCTTAATTTATGGTTAAACTAATTTGCTAAAGAAAAAATAGAAATAATGGCCCGTTTTTATAATTCCAGCAAAAATTCCACCAGGAATTTTGGCGGTAAAAAGGTAACTTATTGTTGGTGATTAAAAAATACCGGGCACTTTTTCTAGATAGAGCATTTCTTCGAAGGTTGGCTTTCTTCTGATTATTTTGAATTTATTGTTATCAACTAAAATTTCGGGAATTAGTGGGCGGCAGTTATATTGGCCTGACATTGAGGAGCCGTAGGCGCCGGCGCTGCAAAATATGATTAGATCGTCGGTTTTGGGATCCACTAATTGGCGGTTTTTGGCTAAGATGTCGGTGGTTTCGCATATTGGGCCAACTAAATCATAATGGGATTTGCTACCGGGTTTTATGGTTTCTGGCAGGATTTGGTGATGGGCATTATATAAAGCAGGACGCATTAGATCGTTCATGGCGGCGTCGAGAATTATAAAATTTTTGTTGGCGGCTTCTTTTAAATAGAGGATTTTAGTGACTAAAATTCCGGAATTGCCAATTAACATTCTTCCTGGCGCTAATGTCAGTTTGACGCTTAAATCTCTGATGATTTCTTTAATCATTTGAGCATAAGCCGCAATTGAAATAGTACCTTCATCTTGATATAAAATGCCAATGCCACCACCAAAATCCAAGGACTTGATCTCAAAACCATCTTTTGTTAAATCAATACATAATTGTCTGATTTTTAAAAAGGCATTTTTAAATGGTTCTAATGAAGTAATTTGTGAACCGATATGAGTTGAGATGCCATAAATATCAATAGCGGGTAAATTTTTGGCTTTTTGATATAAGCTTTTAGCCTTTGAAATATCGATACCAAATTTATCACCCTTGCGGCCGGTAGAAATTTTATCATGGGTCTTAGCATCAACATCGGGGTTTACTCTGATTGATAATTTTACTTTTTTATTTAGATTGGTTGCGATTTGGTTGATTAGAAAAATCTCTGGCTCAGATTCGGCGGCAATTTCTTCAATGCCATTATTTAGCGCATATTCAATTTCTTCCTGGCTTTTACCAACGCCAGCAAAAACGATTTTTTTAGGATCAACGCCGGCAATTAAAGCGCGATTAATTTCACCAGCTGATACCGCGTCAATTCCAGAACCAAGATCTGCAAAAATTTTAACAATACTTAAATTGCAATTAGCTTTAATTGCGTAGCAGATTTTATGATCAATATCTGAAAAATTAGCCGCAAATTCTTGATAATTATCAATGATATTTTGCTTGGAATAGCAATAAAAAGGCGTTGCTATTTGCTTTGCAATAGCGGCCACTGGCAGATTCTCAATAAAAAAACGATCCTTTTGGTCAAGAGCCTTATATGAGAAATATTTCATTTACTGATATTATTTAACGCTGTAATTCCCGGCAGTTCTTTGCCTTCTAGCCACTCTAAAAAAGCACCGCCGGCGGTTGAAATATAACTAAATTGATCAAATAGACCGGCGCCATTAAGGGCAGATACCACATCGCCACCACCAGCAATTGATAATAATTTTTTTTGCGCAGTTAAATAAGCAGCAGCCCTGGCAAACATTTCAGTACCAACATTAAAGGGCCTAATTTCAAAAGCACCAAGCGGACCATTCCACAGTAAAGTTTGCTGCTCTTCTAATGCTTTAATTAAGTTAAAAATTGACATCGGGCCAATATCAACAATGATCTCATCATCTAAAATATTATCAATATCAACTACCCGACATTTAGCATTGGCTTTCAAATTATTAGTCACTATTACATCTTGAGGTAAAATAATTTCGCAATTATTTTCTTTAGCAACCGTAATAATTTTTAAAGCAGTTTCTTTTAAATCTTTTTCACATAAGGATTTACCGATATTTTTACCAAGCGCAAATAAAAAACTATTAGCCATAGCGCCAGCAATTAATATGCTATTTGCCTTAATAGTTAAGGAATTTAACAAATCAATCTTGGTTGAAATTTTAGCACCACCAACTACCGCCATCATCGGCTTTTTGGCTTTTTCTAAAAGATTGGTTAAATTATCCAATTCTCTTTCCATCAAAAAGCCAGCACAAGATTTTAAAAATTTTGGAATACCAACAATTGAAGCGTGAGCGCGATGCGAACAAGAAAAAGCATCATTAACATAAAGATTAGCATATGATGCAAGCTTACGGGCAAATTCCTGATCATTTTTAGTTTCCTGATTGTAAAAGCGCAGATTTTCTAGCAATATTACTTCGCCATATTTGCTATCAGAAATTGCTGCCGCAACTTGATCACCGATACAATCATTTAAAAATTTTACCTTGATAGCAGGAAGCAACTCTTGAATTGCTGGCAGTAACTGCCTTAATGAAGAGGCGTCATCAAATTTAGCCTCAGCATTTAAAAGCGGCCGACCAAAATGAGAAATAATAATTACCTTGGCATTTTGACTTACCAAATATTTTATAGTCGGGATCACCGCTTTAATTCTGGTATCATCTTCAATAATTCCATTTACTATTGGCACATTAATATCGACTCTGACAATGACATTTTTATTGGTAACTACACAATCTTTTAAGCGGTTGAAATTCAGCATATTTTTAACAAATTATTAAAGGAAACTTATTTTATTTAAAAAAATAATTAATAATAACCAAGATATATTGTCAAGTAGCTAGCAATAATAGAAATATTTTGCGTCAACTCTTTATTCTTGTCTTAAGCATAATTAATTTTTGAGTAAAAATTTAATAAAATCGACAATGATTCAAACTTATGATATAAGCAAGAGCGCTTCAAAAAAAACTTGCTTATAAATTGCTGCTTATAAATAGAGTCATGAGTAGATTATTTGATAATTTACAAGCTCTAAACATTGAGCTTGGGCAATATTAATTTATAGCGTCTCTTTAACCAAGAAGATTTTAGAAACTGTCAAGAAATTTATTATTAAAAAAATAAAATAAATTTCTTTACTTACGAGGGGATCTAAAATTTAATAATTATGCCTACAAGATACTATCTTGGTAACATTCATAAAATTTAATTCGCTAATCGCTTGCGCTTAAAAATCCCTGTATTTGCAACCATCAATAAGACAAAAAGAGCAATTAGTTAAATTTTAAATGGCAAGTTAGATCGCGTAATTCTCGCAAATTCAGCTTGATAAATAGTAATACCAATTCCAGTTCTATATATAGGGTATTATCGATTGCAACTGGTATAATTTCAAAACAGCCCCCTTAAGAAGGGCTGCTTTAAAATGATTTGAATAATAATTTATAAATCAAGTTTAAACAATGTCAGTAACTCAGATTGAAGCAGTAGCAGCGTTTGAAATAATAGAAAATGATTACAACTCAATTATCATCGATGTTAGAACTTTTGAAGAATTCAACTTTGTTGGTTTTATTGATTTATCGGCAGTTGAAGATGGCAATAAAAAATTGCTGATGCTGCCTTGGAGACTTTATCCGCAGATGGATTATAATCCTAATTTTAGAAGAATTTTAGAAGAATTTCTAAATAATAATTTTAGTAATCCAGTAGAAGTAAAAATGTTTTTTGTTTGTAGGAGTGGCGGCAGATCAAATGAAGCTGCCGCTTATTTTGCAAATTTAGGTTATAAGCACTGCCATAATATAATTGGCGGCTTTGAAGGAGAGTTAAATCAGGAAAATAAAAGAGGAAAAATTAATGGCTGGAAAACCTCTAATCTAGCTTGGGGGCAAAAATAGTTCATGAATACTATATTTAATAGCTATCAAAATCCAATTGCTGAAAATGAACTGGTCACAGAGCTTCAACTTAAAAAAGACAAGCAAAATGATCAAGAAGATACTGCCAAAAACTTTGAATCTGGCCATCAATATTTTCTGGCTGATTTTTTAGAAAAATCAAGGAAGGAATTTGGAGAAGAAAATTTTAATAATTGGTTTATAAATCTTGAAATTTACTCGCTATCAGCAAATGAGGTAGTCTTTGCTGCGCCTTCAAAATTTAGCCGCGACTGGATTAAAAGAGAGTTTTTAGATAATCGTCACTTAAAATCAAAATCCAGTAAAAGCATCAATAAAATAATTGCAGCTTTAAATCCGGGGATCAAAAATATTGCAGTAATTCACATCGAAAAAACCCAAAATGAGCCCGATAACAGACCGGATCCTAAAATCACTAATTTGTCAAAATATGATAATGTCTTTGCTTTTGGCAGTGAGTTAAATAATAAATTCACCTTTAAAAATTTTATCATCGGCAAATTTAATCGCCTATCTTATTCAATGGCCAGAATCGCTGCCGGCTTTAAAGAAGAGCAGTTAAGCTTGTTTGGTCAAGCGATACCTCTATATTTACATGGCGCAGTTGGAATGGGCAAAACCCATCTTGCCCAGGCAATTGCCTGGCATATTAAAGAAACCGATAAATCAAAAAAAGTGGTTTATCTTTCAGCAGAAAAATTCATGTATCACTTCGTTAAGTCAATTAGAAGCAATGAAATCATGGATTTTAAAGAACAATTCCGTTCAATTGATGTTTTAATTATTGATGATATTCAATTTATCGCTGGCAAAGAAGGTACTCAGGCTGAATTTATGCAAAGCTTTAATAATTTAGTTGAAAGTAACAAGCAGGTAGTTTTGGTTTGTGACCGGGCACCTTCAGAACTTGAAGCAATTGATGAAAAATTAAAATCAAGAATTAGCGGCGGCATGGTAGTAAATCTTAAAGCTCCGGATTATCAGGATCGCCTGGCAATTTTAAAATCAAAATCACAAATTTACGGCCAGGAAATTAACAACAAAATAATTGAATATCTAGCAACTAAAATCACTAGTAACGTCAGAGATTTGGATGGCGCGATGCGAAAATTACTGGCCAATAAAATTTTTACCGATGAAGAAATTACCCTTGAGAGCACCAAAACACTTTTGGTTGATTATTTTAAATCTAGTAGTAACTTAGCGGTTAATATTGCTAAAATCCAAAAATTAACTGCCGCCTATTTTGAAATAAAAATCAGCGACCTTACCTCATCTTCGAGGTTAAGAAATATTGCCAGACCAAGACAAATTGCGATGTATTTAGCTAAAAATCTAACCAATGAAACTTTGCCAAAAATTGGCTTAGAATTTGGCGGCAAAAATCATGCTACAGTAATACATGCAGTAAAGACCATTAATGACTTAATGGTTAAAGATGCTAAATTGGCAAAAGACGTGAAGCTGTTAGAAGAAAGAATTAGAGATTAAATATTTTAGTACAGAAATGAGCCTCAGTCGCAGGAATGAGTCTATGACCCATTCCTGCGAGCAAGGATCGTTAGCGTGACCAAGAACGGTCGTAGTCGCAAAAACAATATAAAATACCAAAATGAATTTCATCGACCTATCAATTAAGAGGCCTGCTTTGATTACCAGTATTATGATTATTTTTATCATAACTGGAATAATCTGCTTTAAAAATATGAGCATCGATTTATATCCAGATGTTAATATTCCAGTAATTGAAGTGATCATAAGTTATAAAGGGGCAGGACCTTCAGAAATTGAAAGCCTAATTTCAAAACCTTTAGAAGAAGAAATCAGCACCATTTCCGGCCTTAAAACCGTTACTTCCAAAAGCGCTAGAGGAATCAGCGAAATTATTACCGAATTTAATCAAGGCGTTGATATCAAATATGCCGAACAACAGATTCGCGACAAGGTTAATCAGACGCGCTCAAAAATGCCAAAAGATATTGATGAGCCCTCAATTATAAGAGCTGACCCTTCTTCTGAGCCAATTATGAGCATCGCCTTAAGCGGAGATTTAGAGGAATCAAAAATTTATGATATTGCCGATAAATTCATTAAGCCAAGAATTGAGCAAGTTGAAGATGTCGGGATGGTATCAATATCCGGCGGCAGAAGCAGACAAATTAATGTCACCCTTGATCAAAAATTACTAAAAGACCATGAACTTTCTCTTTCTTATGTTACATCTCAGCTTGGACTTTCTGGCAATAATACTCCAATTGGCAAAGTAGATCATCAAGATAAGGAAACTATTTTTCAAAATTATGGTGAATTTAAAAATATCGATGACATCTCTAATGTAATTGTTAATTTTTACAATAATGAAGCCCCTACTAAAATTTCTGATCTTGGTAAGGTCAGTGATGGGCTGGCAGATGAAAATAATAGAGCATATATTAATGGCCAAAAATCATTATTTTTAATAGTTTTTCGCCAACCCTCCTCAAATATTGTGGCAATTGCTAATAATTTAAGATCGCAATTAGAAAAAATTAGCCCAGAATTAACCCAAATAAATGACAGTTTAAAAATAGAAATAATTCAAGATAATAGCGACCATATCAAAAAAAATATCAGCGATGTTTATCTAACCATTACGATTTCACTAATTTTAACCATCATTACGGTATTTTTCTTCTTAGCAAATATCAGGGCCACGATCATTACTGCAATTTCACTGCCAATTTGCCTGATTGGAGCCTTTATCATTATTTATATCGCAGGATTTTCAATTAACGTCATCACGCTTTTAGCATTAAGCCTGGCGGTTGGATTATTAATAGATGATGCCATTGTAGTTACTGAAAATATCTACCAAAAAATTGAAGCCGGCATCTATCCATTCAGCGCAGCAGCAATTGGCACCAAGGAAATATTGATGGCAGTAATTGCAATTACTTTAGTAGTAGTTTCGGTCTTTGTTCCGGTTGCTTTTATGAAAGGAATCGTTGGACAATTTTTAAGACAATTTGGCCTGACTATTTGTTTTGCGGTTTTAATCAGCCTTTTTGTAGCGATAACAATTATTCCGGTATTATGTGCCTATTTTGCCAAAGAAGAAAAAGCTGACAAAACCAATCTCTCAAAAATTGAAAAAATACTAGCCAAATTTAATAATTTTCAGAATTATTTATCACTAAAATATGAAAAGATTTTACTTTACTCAATCAAAAATCCCAAATTTATTATCCTTATTACCTTATCAATATTTATAATCTCGGCCGTTTCTTTTGTTTATATTCCAAAAAGCTTTACTGATCCAAGTGATGAGGGTGAAATTAATATTAGCATCGAATTAGAGCCAGATGCCAATATTGAAAGAACCAGCACAGTAGCGATGCAAATGGATAAAATAATTCGAGCAAATTCAGAAGTTCAAAGAGTTGAAGTTACAATTGCCGGTGGCGATTTAGCAAAATCAAATCAAGCAAAAATTTATGTCAAACTTACGGATGCAAAAGAGAGGAAAATCTCAACCGCAGAATTTGAAACTAAACTTCGCTCACAAATCAAGGATTTTGCTTATGCTAATCCAATTATCGGCTCATATGATCAGCCCTTCAATATGACTTTAAGTTCCAATGATCAAGATGAGCTTGAAAAATATACCAATCTCTTAACTGCTAAATTAGAATCTAACCGCTATTTTAAAGATGTGGATTCAAATCTTAAAAAGGCCAGAAATGAATTTAGAACTGAGATTAAAGATAATCTGGCTAAAATTTACGGCGTTAATAGTCAAATAGTTGGCGATGAATTGAGAGGCTATGTTAGTGGTAACGTCGCCACTAAATTTCGCCAAAATGGTATAGAATATGATGTTTTGGTTACAGTTAAGCAAGAACAAAGAGACATCGCCAAAAATTTTCATAATATTTATGTGCCAAATATCAATAAAAAATTAGTCAAACTTTCCGACATTGCAATTGCTTATGAAGCAAAAGAGCCGGCGGTAATTAATCGTCAAAATCGTAGCCGTTACATTAAAGTTACCGCTAATCTTGCCGATGGAATCGGGCTTTCTGATGCCATTGATACGGTTGAAAGAATCTTTAAATCTAAAGATTTAAAACTACCATCAACTATCAAATATAAATTTGGTGGCAGTGCCCAAAACATGCAAGATATGTTTGATTCTTTACCGATGATTATTTTAGTGGCGGTAATATTTATCTATCTGATTCTAGCCAGCCTTTACGAATCTTTTATCATTCCGCTGACTATTTTATTATCAATACCAATGGCGTTATGTGGAGTATTTTTGACCTTGCTTATATTTCACAAATCTTTTAATCTTTTTGCGATTTTGGGATTATTTATGCTACTTGGCATCTCTTCTAAAAATTCGATTTTATTAGTTGATTTTGCCAATAATGCAATCTTGCAAGGAAAATCAAGGACTGAAGCCTTAATTATGGCCGGCAGATCGCGCTTAAGGCCAATTTTAATGACTTCATTTGCTTTGATTTCCGGCACTATTCCAGTAGCAATTGGCCTTGGTGAGTCAGCCTCCCAACGTACCTCAATGGGGGTAGCAATAATTGGCGGCATGATTTCTTCAACCATCCTGACTTTGGTGGTAGTGCCAGCAGTATTTAGCTATGTTGATCGCTTTAGAATATGGATTAAAACGCGATTGGCTTTCCTGGTTAATAGTAAATAATAAAAAGAGGTTAATTATGCCAAAAATTATTTCTTACAAAACTATCACTCCAATCATTGATTCTTCAGCCTTTATTGCCAGTAATGCGGTAATTTCTGGCGATACTGTAATTGGCAAAAATAGTAGCATCTGGTATGGATGCGTTATCAGGGGCGATGTCGCTAAAATCAGAATCGGCAATTATACCAACATTCAGGATAATAGTGTCATTCACGTCACTAGAGCCAATCATTTACAAAATAAAACTGGCGATGCTGGCGGGCCGGTAATTATTGGCGATAATGTCACTATCGGTCATCATGCTATAATTCACGCTTGCATCATCGAAGATAATGCCTTTATTGGTATGGGCGCCATTATTATGGATTTAGCAAGAATTGAGTCTTTTGCTTTAGTTGCAGCCGGCGCAGTGATAACCCCAGGCAAAATTGTTAAATCTGGACAAATTTGGGGTGGCAATCCGGCTAAATATTTACGCGATTTAACCAAAGAAGAAAAAGATTATATTTTGGTTTCCGCCAAGAATTATGCTGAATTAGCTGATGAATATAAATAACAAATCTTCAAATTTTTTTAAGCAAAATGACATTGCTAAAATAGCTGCAATTGCTTTTGAAGCTGGAGAAATTGCCGCCAAAAGCTTTAAAATGCGCGATTTTACAGTTTCAAGAAAAAATGATAATTCCGAAGTAACCTCAACTGATATCAAAATCAGCCAATTTTTAAATAAAAATTTAAGCCTGGAATTTCCAAAAATCCCAATTATTTGCGAAGAATCTCAAATCCGAAAAATTGATAATGATGTTTTTTGGCTAATTGACCCAATTGACGGTACTAGTAGTTTTATTAAAGGCGTCGACCAATTTTGTGTTAATATTGCACTAATCAAAAATCGGCAGGCAGTTTTTGGTCTAATTTACGCGCCACTTTTTGAAGGCTCAAAAATGGCCTATACCGATCAAGAATCAAAAATTGTGCTGATTAAAAATCAGCAAAAATATTTTTTAACAGTAGATAAAATTAAACAAGAACAGGAAGCTAAAAAACTAAAAATAGTAACCAGCAACAGAACTACCAATCAAGATATTGCCACTTATTTAAAGCAGGATTATCAAAATATAAATGATAATTATGAGATTGAAAAATTATCCTCAGCAATAAAATTTTTTAGAATTTTAGAAAATGATTGCCATTTATATATTCATTTTAAAAAAACCATGGAATGGGATACTGCGGCTGGACAAGCCTTAATTGAGGCAATAGCTGGCAAAGTAAAAAATTTCTTTTTTAATGATACAAAAAGCATAATTGGCGAAGATTTAACTTATCAAAAACCGGATTTTGCTAATCAGCCCTTTATTGTCTATAACCAGTTTAAAAAATGATTATCAAAGTTAAAAATCTTAAAGTTACTACCATAATTGGTATCTATGAATGGGAAAAAACCTTCAATCGTGAGCTAATAATTAATCTTAAAATTACTACCGACTCTAATCAATCACTAATCAATGATAATATCAAAAGCACCATTGATTATGAAGAAATCGTCAAGCAAATAAGACAAATAGTAGCTAGAAGCAAAGCGCAATTAATAGAAAAATTAGCTGAAGAAATAATTTCAGCAATTATGACTGATAAGAGAGTAAAAAAATGCCAATTAGAAGTCGATAAATTAAAGCCACTAGCCGATATCGAATCTTTTTCAGTAACCCTAAATAGAAAAAGAACATGATCTTGCTAATCGATAATTATGACAGCTTCACCTATAATTTACATCATTACCTCATTGAGGCTGCTACTAATCCTAGGGATAAAAAAATTCTGATTAAAAGAAATGATCAAATCTCAATTGATGAAATAAAAAAACTAAATCCCAGAGCGATCATTTTATCTCCCGGACCATGCAATCCCGACAAAGCCGGAATATGCCTTGAAGCAATTAATAATTTTAAAGGAATTTACCCAATATTTGGCGTCTGTTTAGGCCATCAGGCAATTGGCCAGGCCTTTGGCGCCAAAATTATCAAAACTACCCCTATGCATGGCAAAATCAGTCTAATTTATCATCGTCAGAGCAGCCTATTTCAAAACCTCCCCTCTCCCTTCAAAGCAACCCGCTACCATTCCCTAATCATCAAAAAAGCAAACTGCCCAGAAGATTTAGAGATCACTGCAACTACCGAAGATGGAACCATCATGGCCATCGAACATCAAAAATACAAAATCTTTAGCGTCCAATTCCACCCCGAATCAATTGCCTCAGAATATGGACATAAAATCATTAAGAATTTTCTGGATAAGATATAGCAAAAAGGTTTGAATCAATTATAAAAAACAAAGGATGTTAAAAAAATGACATGAATGTAGTAAATGGGTCAATAGACCCATTCCCGCAACCAGGTTAAATCAAATTACTGCTCAACAACCGTAACTGAACGACGATTTTTTGCCCAGATTTCTTCACCAGAGCCAACAAAAGCAGGACGCTCTTTGCCGTAGCTGATAGTTTTGATTCGCGATGAATCAATGCCATTACTGACCAAATAATCTTTAACTGCATTGGCCCTTCTTTCACCAAGCCCGATATTATATTCTCTGGTTCCCCTTTCATCACAATGTCCTTCAACCATTACTTTAATTGAGGGATCGCTTTTTAGCCAAGAAACTTGATTATCAAGAATTTTTCTTCCCTCACTACTAACACTACTAGAATCAAGTTCAAAAAACACCCGGTCTTGAACTTCCACTTCCTCAATTTGTGCCTGAGTCTGTTTATTTAACTCGTCAGCAGCATTAGCACTATCAAGCGTCTGGTAATTTTCCTGACTATCCTTGGCATGATCTTCAATTGTAAAACTACTATCGGTAGGTTTTTTATTCTTAGAAGAACAAGCTGTAATTGAGAAAATAGCAACCAAAATAAGTAATTTCTTTAGCATATTGAATCTGTTTTAATTTGTTTAAAGCAAAGAGCCTAAGCCTTAAAAGAATTTAAGCGTTAGATAAATTAATGTCAATAGTTGCGATTTATAAAAAGGTACCAGGTACCTTTTTAAAAATCTTTTCCCGGATTGCCCCGTTGCTTACCGCAACCATTTAAAAAGCGGCAATAATTGCGCCATGATAATGCTCTTTGATGTAATTTTTTATTGCATCTGAATGTATTGTTTTTAGTAATTTTTGTATTTTATCGCTTTTCAAATCGCTTGGCCTTACTGCAATTATATTGGCGTAAGGATTGTTTTTTGATTGTTCCAGGATAATTGCATCTTGTAGCGGGCTCATTTTGGCAGCAAGGGCGAAATTTGAGTTAATTACCGCCAAATCAAGCTGTTTGGCATCCAGCATTCTAGGTAATATTGAGGCATCTAATTCGGTAATCTTTAGATTATGAGGATTAGCAATAATATCACGTTTAGTTGGATATTTTACTTCTTTTTTTAGCGTTAAAAATCCATTTTCTGCCAGTAAATTTAGCGCCCTGCCCTCATTGGTTGGGTCATTTGGAACGCCGATTTTTAAATCATTTGGTAATGATTTTTTGATATTTTTTATCCAAAGCGGCTTTTGATTGCCAATCATATAAACCCCCATCGGCTCCAAATGTACAGCACCCAAAACCACCAAATCAGTTTTATGATCCTGATTAAAACTAGTTAAATAAGGTAAATGCTGAAAATAATTAGCATCAACTCGATTTTGAGCAACCGCTAAATTGGGCTGAACATAATCACTAAATTCTTTAATTTCTAAATCAATCCCCTCTTTAGCTAAAATCGGCTTTAATTGCTGCAAAATTTCAGCGTGAGGAGTGGGGCTTGCAGCAATAATTAGAGTTTGGTTGGCAAAGCAATTTTTAAAAATCAGCAGAGTTGCAACCACAATGATCAAAGCAAATATTTTTTTATTTAATAACATAGATCTTCCTTTAAAAAAATTATTTATGATTTAGGCGATGAAATATTTTATCGCCTAAAAATTGAATTAATTGCACGATAATTATCATTAAAATAACGGTGATCGTCATTACTTTCAAATCAAATCTTTGATAGCCATAACGTATTGCAAGATCACCTAAACCGCCGGCTCCAACCGCTCCAGCCATTGCGCTATATGAAACTAAGGCAATTGCAGTAACGGTGATGGTGGCGATAATATTTGGCAATATTTCTGGTAGCAAAATATGATAAATTATTTGCCAATTACTGGCGCCAAAGGATTTGGCCATTTTGATTATATTGCCACTGATTTCTTTTAGAGAATTTTCAATTAGGCGGGCAAAGAATGGGAAGGCGCCAAATATTAATGGCAGTATTACCCCTTTAACCCCTAGGGAAGTTCCAACTAAATGCGAAGTTATTGGAATCATCAACACCAGTAAAATAATAAAGGGAATTGAGCGTAAAATATTAATTATTAGCGATAATATAAAATAGATTAATTTATTTGCTAACAGGCCATTTTTGGCGGTTAGATAAAGTAAAATGCCTAAAGGAATGCCAATCAAACTTGCAAATAAAGTTGAGCAGCCAAGCATGATTAAACTATCTAATATTGCCTGATAAATTTCAGCGATATCAATGCCGCTAAGCAAATTATTAATCATTTTATTACCTCAAAATTAACCTTAAATTCTTTTAAAATCATAAAAGCTTTGCTCAAACTTTCCTGATTACCGCTAATCTCAATTAATAACTGTCCAAATGGCATTTTTTTAATTCGATCAAGCGAGCCGCGTAAAATACTAAAATTAGCCATCGATTCTTTAGAAACGCGGTCCAAAATTGGCTCAAAAGCGTTATTGCCGACAAAAGATAGTAAAATTAAATTATTATTATCATGTTTGTTAAATTTATAAAAGGCTTCGATTTGCTTTAAATAATTTTCGGTTTCTTCTTCAAGCACTAATTTGCGGGTTAGGATATTTTTTGGATGAAGCAAAATGTCAAAAGCCTGACCTTGCTCAATAATCTTACCATTATCAAGCACCGCAACCCGGTCACAAATTTTACGAACTACTTCAATTTCATGAGTAATTAGTAAAATAGTCAGACCTAATTTTTGATTGATATTTAGCAGCAAATCTAAAATGGCATTGGTGGTTTGAGGGTCAAGTGATGAAGTTGCTTCATCACTTAATAATATTTTAGGATCAGTTGCTAAAGCCCTTGCGATACCAACGCGCTGTTTTTGACCTCCTGACAGACGAGCGGGATATTTATTTGCGTAATCTTCTAACTCAACTAATTTGAGTAAATTTTTAACTTTTTTGGCAATTTCTGATTTGCGATAATTTTTTTGCAAAATCAAGGGTAAAGCGATATTTTCAAAAACTGTTTTGGAATTAAGCAAATTAAAGTTTTGAAATATTACTCCGATTTTTTGCCTTAAAACCCGCAATTTTTTTGAATCAAGCTCGGCTAAATCTACACCATCAATAATTATTTTACCCTGATTAGGCTTAGTTAAAAAATTAACGCATTCTAATAAGGTTGATTTACCAGCACCAGAGCGACCAATAATACCAAATATTTCCCCTTTTTTTACCGATAAATTAATGTCATCAAGAATGGTTAGGTCCTTACCTTGATTTTTATAAATTTTATAAAGCGATTCAATTTTAATCATCAAATTTAGCGATTAAATAATATTTGATCTCCAGCCTTAATGCCGAATTTTTCGGCAATCCCGCCATTAATTTCAAGCGCCATTATTGCTGGCGCTGTAGAATTGATATTTTTCAGAGAGTAAGGCCTGGTATTGGCTGCAATATTGATGATATGATTATTCTTATCAATAAAAATCATATCTAAAGGAATTCTGGTATTTTTCATCCACATATTGATTATTTGCTCTTGCTTAAAATCAAAAAGCATACCGTAATTTGACGGTAAATAATCAAGATTCATCAGCCCATATCTAGCCTTATATTGATTATTGGCAATTTGAACCTTAAATTCCGCCAGTTTTTCTTGACTGTCATTTAAAATTTGCAAGTTAATATTATAATTCTTAAAATCCCGATTAAAATCGGCCGGATTAGGAGATTGAATAAATATTGAGGCTAATATCAAGCCACCAATAATTAAAAATAGCAAAGCGCTAAGATTTTTTTTGCTAGCAGCTTTCATAAGATGTTCTTTTGAAATATATTAATACTAATTTATTTATGAATTTTAGCTTATTTCACCGGCTTTTTTTGATCATATTGGTAAGCGGCTGCTTATCTTTTAAAGCAAATGCCAGCACCTTAACTAACCATCAAAAGACTCAAAAACAAGAAATCCCAACTAAAGTAAGGTCAAATATCATCGACATCAAGAAAAATTTGCAGCTAATTAATTTTATCGGTAACGCGGTTATTGAAAAGGGTCAAGATAGCGTTCTAGCTGATAAAATGACGTTATTTTATTTGGACGATAAATCTGATAATCAAAAAAACCAATCAAAGATTAAAAAAATTGAAGCTAGCGATAATGTTAAACTTTTTAGCGACGATTATGTGGCAACTTCTGATAATGGATATTATGATCCTAGTCAAAATTCGATAATTTTAAAAAATAATGTAGTGGTTAATAATGGCGCTTCAATTGCCAAGGGTGATAAATTTATTTATAATTTTAAAACCAAAAAAGGTAGTTTTATTGGACAAAAAGAAGATAAAAGAGCGATAGTAATAATCAGCAATGACAAATCTCTAAAATAAATAATTTACAAGCAATTATGACAAAAACTTTAAGCGCCAGAAATATCAGCAAAAATTACGGCAAAAAAAAGGTAATCTCTGACATCAGTATTGATATTAAGCAAGGTGAAATTGTCGGACTTTTGGGCCCAAATGGCGCCGGCAAAACTACCTGCTTTTATATTATCGTTGGATTAATTGCCGCTGATTTAGGCAATATTTTTATTGATCAGCTTGATATTTCTCACATGCCAATGTATCAAAGAGCACGCCTTGGTATTAATTATTTGCCCCAGGAATCTTCAATTTTTAGAGGCATGAATGTTGAAGATAATATCGATGCCATCCTTGAAATAATTGAGCCTGATCCAAAAGCCCGTCGGGAAAAATTAGAACAATTATTAGTAGAATTTTCAATTACTCATATCAGAAAAAGTCATGCTTTATCTTTATCGGGCGGTGAAAGAAGAAGAGTTGAAATTGCCAGGGCCCTTGCCACTAATCCTTCCTTTATATTGTTTGATGAACCATTTGCCGGCATTGATCCAATTGCGGTTAATGATATCAGGCAAATGATCATACAGCTAAAAAATAAAAATATCGGGGTCTTAATTACTGATCATAATGTTCGCGAGACTCTAAGTATCGTTGATCATGGCTATATTGTCTATGACGGCACCATTCTAAGTAGCGGCTCCAAAGAGCAAATTATTAATGATCAAGAGGTAAAAAATGTCTATTTAGGAGAGGATTTCAAATATCTATGATCAAAAAAACCATCAAGAAATTCTTTGAACAAGAAGCTGCAACCGGAATATTACTAACGATTGCAACCACAATTGGACTTTTAATGGCCAATTCCTCCTGGTCAAATCATTATAATCAATTTTTAAATATCAAATTAGCACTTAATTTTGATGCGTTAAATTTAAATGAAGATTTATCAATTCGAGACTGGATCAATGACGCTTTAATGGCAATATTTTTCTTTTTGATTGGCATGGAATTAAAAAAAGAAATTTTGATTGGCGAATTATCAAGCGCCCCCCGAGTTGCCTTGCCGACAATTGCAGCAATTGGTGGGGTAATTTTTCCAGCATTAATTTTTTGCTATTTTAACTGGCATTTAAGTGATAATTTACGCGGATTTGCAATTCCAACCGCCACTGATATCGCCTTTGCTTACGGTATAGTTTGTTTATTTGGCAAAAAAATTTCTAATTCTTTAAAAGTATTTTTAGTAACTTTAGCAGTTTTGGATGATTTAATTGCTATTTTAATTATCGCTATTTTTTATACTGAGAATTTAAGAATCTTCTATTTAATACTGGCAATTGCTCCGCTGGCAACATTATTTTTGCTAAATTTTAAGCGCTGTCAAAAAATTATTTTTTATTTATTTGCCGGAATTATTTTATGGCTCTGCATTTTGCAATCCGGAATACACGCAACAATTGCTGGCGTAATATGCGGACTCTTTATCCCGCTTAAACTAGATAATTCTTCACTAAAAGAACATATTTATCATCATGGAGATTCAACCTTAGAAACTACCGCCAAAAAACTTGCTCCAATCGTTAATTATTTAATTCTACCAATATTTGCCTTCGCTAATTCCGGAGTAAAAATTAATTTTTCGACAGATATTTTATTAGAGCCGGTATTTTTAGGCGTTGCCTGCGGATTATTTTTTGGCAAGCAATTTGGTGTCATGTTATTTAGCTTTTTAGCCATAAAATCAAAAATCTGCCAACTGCCAAGAAATTCCTCCTGGTTCGAATTTTACGGCATCGCAATCTTTACCGGCATCGGATTCACTATGAGCCTATTTATCTCAATACTTGCCTTTAGCAATAATCACCAAATTTTTGATCAGATAAAAATTGCCGTACTTGCCGGATCGGTGATTTCAATAATTTATGGTGTATTTATTACCTATTTAGCTGAATGTAAAAAACCTAAATAACTATCCTATTTCAAATGACTAATTCTCAAAATGATCAAACGCTGCAAGTTAATAGAATAATAAGAGGCCTATTAAAATCAGATCCTCAATCAATATTAAATGAGCAAGAATTACAATTATTAAAGACGATTTTATTAATAAAAAAATCTCAAAGGAAATCTATTGCAAGCCTGTCTTTGTTACTACCGACAAATACTGATATCGTATCATTTCAAAGCAAGAAAGATGCTAATTTGGCTTACAAACAAACCTTAAAAACCTTGCAACAATTAGACAGAAAAGGATATTTAAATAAAACGATATTTATTTCATCTTATTTTTTGACCTATTTATTTGCTAGTGGCTTTAGCTTTGCAATCTTTAATCAATCAGCTAAAGAATTACCTAAAATCATCCAATCTCTTGATAATAATCCAAATATCAATAAAGCAATTGCGGCTATGGCTTCATTTGCAGTTATGGTTTCAAATGTTATTTTTGCCAAGATAGCAACTGAAAATATCTTAAGAGAAATCTTAAAAAAAGATAATTTCTCATCATTATCTCATCTTCTTTATATATTCTGTCTATCATTTATTGTTTTAAACTCAGTAGCGGTAGATGCGGCTTTTCCATTTGATGCTAAAGATGAAATTTATCAAACCTTATTTGGTTTAAGCAAAAATCAAAATGATTTTAGCCATAAATTATTTTATATTGTTGGTTGTCTGCAAACAGCGGCAAGTGCCGTGGTGCTTGAATTAATGTATAGTAAATTTTTTATTGAAATCTTTGAAGATGTCAGCCTGGCCACAATTAAAAAACTGCCCAATCAAACTATCAATTTTATTAAAGAAAATAAAGGACTTGCCTTAATTAATACAGCTTTAATTGGAATTGCCGGTTTTGGATTTTATGCATTTTTGGATAATTCACGGGATATTTACCGGCGACATTTTACTTTTTTATCTAATGATGGGGCAATATTAACCAGCACCTTACTAGCAATTGCCGGCCAAACGCCAATAACATTTGTTTCAATGGCAAGCTTTGGCAAATTTGTCTGCGATTTAGTTACCAGGGATAATAATCATAATTATCAACTACAACTAGATCAAGCTTTGCCATCTTTAAATGATCAGCAGCAAATTTTGCAATCTAGTAAATTGGCAAAAATTATTATGATTTCAACAACCTTATCAATCTTGATTAATTCCTTAGGCAATGGATTATTAGCAATGTCAGATTCATCATCTAAAGCGGCAAATCTTTTTCGTTTTTTAAGCTCTTTCATGGTATGTTTTTGTATCTTTAGCCAAGGATTAATTGAAGAAAAACTTCAAAAAAGTAAAATTATTAAATCTTTATTACAAACCACTAACAGCAATGATTTGATGCAGGAATCTCAAAAGCAAGAATCCCCAAAATCAGAGCTACAAAAACCCCATTCCTTAATTCAATTAATTTCAAAGAATCATAATAACGCTAAAAACGCCTCACCGTAGTTTTTAAGTTTTGCCTCACCAACCCCGCTTATTTTTAGCATTTCAGCTGGGGTTTTTGGACGATATTTGATCATTTCAAGCAAAGTACGATCATGAAATATTATATATGGCGGGAGTTTTTCAGCTTTGGAGATTTCTAATCTTTTGGCTTTTAATTTATTAAATAACTCTTTTTCATCTTTGGTTTTTAATTCAAAACGGTCTTTGATTTGGTATTTTTCTTGGCCCAATTCTTTTACTGCCGGTTCTTTAATTGCTTTTTTCCTTGGTATATATTCAGATAATCTCAGTGAGTTTTTTTGGCGCAGAAATTGATGGCCTAATTTAGTGATTTCAATACCACCATGGCCAGCAATATCAACCTTTAGAAGATCGATTGCTACTAATTGTCTAAAAATACTTTGCCACTGGAATTTATCATATTCTTTACCGATGCCAAAGGTGCTGATTTTGTCATGGTTAAAATTTTGCATTCTTTGATCAGTATTACCAAGCAACACATCAATTAAATAAGTTACGCCAAATCTTTGGCCAGTTCTGTAAACGCAAGAAATTGCTTTTTGAGCAGCAATCATACCATCAAAAGTTGTTGGTGGGTTAAGGCAAATATCGCAGTTATTGCAAGGGCTACAATCATCACCGAAATATCTAAGCAAAATTTGTCTGCGACAAGTTGATGCTTCACATAATCCAAGTAAGGAGCTTAGTTTTTGCCTTTCAATTCTTTTTTGATTTTCATCAGCATTTGAGCTTTCGATAAAACTTCTTTGCATCGCAACATCACTTAAACCATAAGACATCCAGGCGCTTGCCGCCAAGCCATCTCGCCCCGCTCTTCCAGTTTCTTGATAATAAGCTTCAATATTTTTTGGAATATTAAGATGAGCAACAAATCTCACATCCGGCTTGTCAATTCCCATGCCAAAAGCAATGGTTGCAACCATGATGATATTATCTTCAGTTAAAAATTTTTCTAAATTATTTTTTCTTTCATGATTACTCATCCCGGCATGATAGGCAAAAACTTTAAATCCCTCTTCTTTTAGCCAAATTGTGGTTTCTTCAGTTTTTTTTCGCGAAATACAATAGATAATCCCGCTATCATTTTGATGATTTTCTTTGATAAATTCGAGGAGCTGCTTTTTGCTATTTTTAGCCGGACAAATAGTATAAAAAATATTGGGGCGATCAAAACTGGAAGTAAAAATTTTAGCACCCTTAAGTTTAAGACGCTCAATAATATCCTTACGAGTTGGAATATCGGCAGTTGCAGTTAAAGCAAGGCGCGGCACTTCAGGAAATTTATCAGCTAAAATATCAAGCTCGGTATAAACCGGCCTAAAATCATGCCCCCACTGCGAAACGCAATGGGCCTCATCAATTGCAAATAAAGAAATCTTGACCTCTAACAACAAACTCAAAAAATCCGCCATCAACAAACGCTCCGGCGCCACATAAAGCAAATCAAGCTCTTGGCTTTTAATCAAATTTTTAATTTCAAAAATCTGACTGGCATTCATACTGGAATTAATCGCCGCTGCCCTCACCCCTTCTTGCTTTAAAGCACTAACCTGATCCTGCATCAAAGCAATCAAAGGCGAAATCACCACCGCCATCCCCTTAAGACATAAAGCTGGAATCTGGTAACAAAGCGACTTACCACCACCAGTTGGCATCAACACCAGCGCATTTTTAGCAGCAATAACATTATTTATCACCTCTTCTTGATGACCACGAAATTGATCATAACCAAAGACATGCTTTAAAATATATGATGGTGAAGAATTTTTTTTCATTTGCTTATATATCTCTTAAACTATCGTGGTTTTGGCTTTTTTTTGATAAAATCACTAAAACCATCAAAGACGGAATTGATAATATTATTGAAAATAAAAAGAAATTAATCCAGCCAAATGTAGCGGCAACCATCCCGGCAGATGAAGAAAATAGGCTGCGCCCTAGACTTGCCAGCGACATTAGTAAGGAATATTGGGTGGCACTAAACATGATATTACATAGGCTGCTTAAATAGGTAACCAGCACCGCATCACCGATACCACCACTAAAATTTTCCATAAACATTACCGCATAAAGGCTACTTGGATTATAGCCAATAATTGCTTGATAGCAAAAACCTAAATTAGAAGTCATTTGCATTAAAAGCGCGATCCATAACGCTTTATTGCTGCCAATTTTCTTAATTATATGAGCACCAATATAAGCGCCAATTAAAGTAGCAAATAGACCGTAGGTTTTAACAATTGAGGCGATTTCAACTTTAGAGAATTTTAAATCAAGCAGGAAGGACATAGTTAGGCTACCAGCAAAAGCATCGCTTAATTTAAAACAGATGATAAAAATTATGATGAGATACCATTTGGGACGCTTTACTAAATCTTTGAGCGGAGCAAGAACTGCGCCCTTAAACCAGCAAGCAAAATTATAAGTTTTGCTGACCCAATTTTTTCTAGTATCATCAGCAAATAAAATAGTGATAGTCCCAACTGACATCAGGGCTGCCATTACCAAATAAACAATCCTCCAACTAACCAAACTGGATAAAATCAAAGCGCCGGCAGTGCTGATAATAATTGCAATTCGGTAGCCATAAATATAAAAAGAGGCAGCAAAACCCTGATCTTCTTTAGCAATCAGCTCTATTCGATAGGCATCGATTACTAAATCCTGACTGGCAGAAGAAAAGGCCACCAGAAATGCAAAAATTGCAATAAGAGTCACACTATGGCTATTTGCAAAAATACCAATTGCGGAAATAAAAATTGCCAGTAAGAATTGCGTAAAAATCATCCATGACCTTCTTTGACCAAATTTCTTGGTAAGATAAAATAGACCAAAAGAATCAATTACCGGCGCAAAAAGCAATTTACAATTATAAGGGATAGTAACTAAGGAGAACAATCCAATGGTTTTTAAATTAACCTCATATTCAAATAGCAGCGCTTGCAAGGTTGACATCACTAAAGATAAAGGCAATCCCGAAGAAAAACCAAGAAAAAAAATGATTACAAAATTTTTGACCCGAGCTTTTTTGCTTATTTGTATTTCCATATTTAAGTCTATTTTACCGATTTTTAAGAATAGCTACTTGAGTTTTTTATAAAATCAGCTAATTATTATAAAGACAATCTTCTTTTATCAATTAAATTAATTAAAAATGTCAGATCATAAAAATCCTGATTTACTATATGGCACTACTATTATTTCAGTAAGAAAAAATGGCGAGGTAGTAATTGCCGGTGACGGGCAGGTAACTTTTGGTAATGCGGTTTTAAAATCAAATGCTAAAAAAGTAAGAAAATTAGGTGATGGCTCAATTATTACTGGTTTTGCCGGCGCAACTGCCGATGCTTTTACTTTATTTGAAAGGTTGGAAGCTAAACTTGATCAATATCCAAATCAATTAACCAGAGCTTGCGTTGAACTTGCCAAAGATTGGCGTACCGATAAATATTTGCGCAGACTCGAAGCGATGATGATTGTGGCCGACCGCGATGTTTCACTGGTTTTAACTGGTAATGGTGATGTGGTAGAGCCTGAAAATGGTATCATCGGTATTGGCTCTGGTGGAAATTTTGCTTTAGCTGCAGCCCGGGCTTTAATTGATATTGAAAAAATAAGCGCTAAAGAAATTGCTGAAAAATCAATCAAAATTGCTGCTGATTTATGTATCTACACCAATAATAACCTAACCATCGAAAGCCTTAAAACCAATGACAAATAATTTAAGAAATTTTCTTCTGCTAGCTATTTTAATTAGCGCTTTATTTTGGCAAAATGCCTATGCTCAGATCAGTTTTAATATCAAAAATGAAGATACTCCTAAAACCAAAATCTTATTTCTTGGCTTTGATTCTGCCAATTACAGTTTAAAAACTGACATTAGCGAAATTACTGAAGTAATAAAACGCAATCTTGACACTACTGATTTATTTGAAATTATCAAACATAGCGGAACATTATCAACCGGTCCTTCAAATCAAAATAATAAAGATAAAAAACCAGCTAATCATATTGCAAGTGAAGGATCTGGGGAGCAAGATTTAGCAACTGAAACTTTGCCGGATTTTGCCAAATATCAAAAACTTGGTATTGGTGCAATTTTAATTGCTGATTTTGGCTATGGCCCAAATGGCAATCTTGAAATTAAAGTCAGGATGTGGGATGTGCTTGATGAAAGGCAGTTATTTGGCAAATATTACTCGGCCTCCAAAGATAATTACAAAAAAATGGCTAATTTAATTTCGGATGAAATTTTTAAGTCAATCACCGGTGAAAAAATCGGCCATTTTAATTCTAAAATTCTTTATGTGGCAGAAAGTGGCAGCGTGTTAAAAAGAATTAAAAAAATTATATCTATTGATTTTGATGGCTCACAAAGAAGAGTTTTAACTGATGGCAGAGACCTAGTATTAACTCCGATTTTTTCTAAAAAAAATGATGAGATATTGTTGTTACGCTATAAAAATAATCGCCCACAAGTTACCGCTCTTAATTTAGACAGTTTGAGATTTAAAAGAATTGGTGGCTTTGAAGGCACTACTTACGCTGCAAATATTCATCCCATTGATCCAAATATTGTCTTAGTTTCAGCAATTCAAAATGGCAATAGTGATATTTATGAGGTTAATTTAACTCAAAATAGCGCCAAAAAATTAACTAAAAATCCCGGAATTGATACTACCCCATATTATTCGCCAGATGGGCGTTATATAGTTTTTGTCTCTGATCGCGATGGCGCTCAAAAGCTTTATTTGATGGACTCCGAAGGTGGATCAGTTAGAAAAATTAGCTATAATTCTGGCTCCTACTCAAAACCAGTCTGGTCACCAGATGGCAAATTAATTGCTTTTACCAAGCAGCTTAATGGTCGCTTTTATATCGGCTTAATGTCGCCAAATGGCCGCAATGAAAAATTAATCACCAGCGGTTATTTAGTTGAAGGCGCTAGATGGTCACCAAATGGCCGCTATTTAATTTATTCAAGAAAACAGGGGCCTTATGGCAAGGAAAGCATTCCAAGACTTTATGTAATCGATATTGTAACCGGCTATGAAAGACAAATGCCAACCCCTGAAAATGAAGGGGCAACTGATCCTGATTGGACATTAAAATATTAAATTATGGATATAAATACCGAGATTAATTTGATTTCAGTTGGGTTATTAATACTGGTCTCTGCCCTAATTTCATGCTTTGAAACTTCAATTACCGCCGCTTCACGTGCTAAAATTCATCGCCTTAAAAATGAAGGTAATAAAAGAGCAAAAACTCTGGAATTATTGCTTTTGGATCGCGAAAAAGTTATCGGTACCATGCTGCTTTGCAATAATGCCGTCAATATTTTAGCTTCAGCGATCACCACCAGCTTCTTAATAAAAATTTTTGGCGATATCGGTTTAGTATATGCAACTTTTAGCATGACTTTCATTACCATAATTTTTGCTGAAATTGCCCCTAAAACTCTTGCCCTCAAAGCCCCGGATCAAATTGCATTATTTTTTGCACCAACTATTAATATTTTGGTAAAAATATTTTTTCCAATTACTAATTTTACTCAAAAAATTATTGGCGGCACTTTAGGATTTTTCTTTAAATCTCATCAAAAATCATCACATATGGAATTGGAAGAAATCCGCGATACTGTTGATCTCAAGCATAAAGAAGGGGCAATCTTTAAATATGATAAGGAGATGATTGATGGGGTTTTAGATTTATCCGATATTGAGATTAGCGAAATTATGATTCATCGCAAAGATATCGTAGCACTTAATTTTGATTTACCAATTGAGGAATTGGTTAAAAAAGCGCTTGAGCTTAATTACACCCGCATTGCTTTATGGCAACAAAATGAAGAAAATATTGTTGCAATTTTAAATATTAAAAAATTACTTAAATCTCTTTATCAATATCAGGGCGATATTAGTAAATTTGATCTCGGATCAGTTTATAGCGAGCCTTGGTTTGTCCCTGCCAATAATACTCTCAAAGCGCAGCTTTTTGCTTTTAGAAAAAATAAAAAAAGATTGGCTTTAGTGGTTGATGAATATGGTAGTTTACAAGGGCTAATCACTTTGGAAGATATTTTAGAAGAAATAGTTGGTGAAATTAAAGAACAAGACGACAATAATGATCTAAAAATTACCAAAATCAGCGATAATTGTTATGAAATTGCCGCTAAAATGCTGATCAGAGATATTAATAAAAATCTTAATTGGAATCTTAAGGAAGATGATAATAGCTATAATTTAACAGGGCTAATTATCTCTGAAACCGGCACTATTCCAAAATTAAAAGATAGCATTAATATCGATAATTATAATTTCCAGATTACCAAGAAAAGTGGCAATAATATTATTTTGGTAAAAATTAAAAAAATAAATTAATAAATAAAATGACTGTAAAAATAATTGATGGCAAAAAAATTGCTATGGAACTCAAAACTGAAATCGCCAAGCAGGTTGAAGAAATCAAAGCAAAATATTTTATTACCCCCTCTTTAGCGGTAATATTGGTTGGTAATGATCCTGCAAGCGAAGTTTATGTCAGCAATAAAGAAAGAGCTGCGCATTATGTGGGCATGAATTCTATTCAATATAAGCTGGCAGCCAATACCTCACAAGATGAATTAATTGCTAAAATTGAAGAGTTAAATAATGATCCTAAAATTCATGGTATTTTAGTACAATTACCACTACCAAAACATATTAACGCCACCAAAATAATTCATACCATCAATTATCAAAAAGATGTTGATGGTTTTAATGTTATCAATGTTGGAAAATTATCAATTGGTGAAGTTGACGGTAAGGATGGCGCCATCATTCCTTGCACCCCGATGGGCTGTATACATTTAATTAAATCAGCAATTGGAAAGGATCTATCCGGATTAAAGACCTTGGTAATTGGCACCTCAAACATAGTTGGCAGGCCCTTAGCGCGATTATTAATGCTGGAAAACTGCACCGTAACCATTGCTAATCGTAAAACTAAAGATTTAAAGGCTGAATGCTTACAATCTGATATTATTATTTCTGCTACCGGTGTTGTAGGATTAGTTAAAGCCGATATGGTAAAAAAAGATGCAGTAATTATTGACGTTGGAATTAATCGTATTAATCTTGAAGGTGGCAAAACCAAATTAGTTGGCGATGTTGACTTTGACAATCTAAAAGATAAAGTTTTAGCAATTACACCGGTTCCTGGCGGGGTTGGCCCGATGACAATCGCTTATTTGTTAAAAAACACTTTGGAAGCTTGTTTAAAAACCTGCTCATAATAATTTCTAAAAATTTAAAATAAAAATATGGCTAGTAATAATGAAGAAGTAATGCATTTGATTAATCAAGCAAGAGCAGAAGCTAGAAGGGAGAGTTTTAAAAATACCTTAGTTAAAAATTCTAAATTAATTATTGCTTTAATTTTATTATCCGTATTTTTGCTTAGCGGTTTTTTTATTTTTACCTCTTACCAGGATAGTAAAAAAGAAAAATTTTCTGAAAAACTTCATCAAGCCCTGATTTATCAAGAAAAAGGCGAGATGAAAAAAGTCGAGGAAATTTTACAGGATATTTACCATTCAAATTCGGCCCCAAGCGGCGTAAAATCAATCGCCTCAATCAGATTAGCAGCAATTTTAATGGAAGATGATCAAAAGCCTGAAGCGGTTAAAATTTATCAAGAAATCAATAATAATAAAAATTATGATCAATATATTAGGGAATTAGCCGGGTTATTAGAGATTAAAACCCTAATTGCAATTGATGATAAATCCAAGCAAAAAGAAACCTTAGAAATAATCAATAAAATTGAGTCTAAAGCAACTCCACTTAAATATTATATCAGCGAACAAAAAGGAATTTTTGCAATGAAACAAGGCGATCTTGAAGGCGCTAACAAAATTTTTGAATCAATTGCCAAAAATCCTGAAAGTTCAGAGCCGCTGAAAAAAAGATCAGGCGAGATGTTAAAAATTATTGCTTCTAAGTAAAAAAATGTAAATTCTCTGGAAAGGAGCTCATAAGACGATGCGGCAATTTAGAGCCGCAAACCAAAAAAGAACCATTGTAAGAAGGGGCCTTATTGACCTCTTGTTAATAGTTGGATCATATTGATAGTTATAAAAAACCTCAACTTGATTCAAGCCTAAGGAAGGGGTCAATAGAGCCATTCCTGCACATAAATTACACGAATTACACACATACTTAATTACAAAAAAAGAATATGATATTAGATAAAAAATCCTCAATTTCCAAAGCAGCAATTATATTTCTAGTCCTTATTTTTAGCAGCTGCGCTGATAATAAAAAATCCTACGATCATCAAAAGGCCATTTCGATCTTCATCGATAATAGCCAGCTACAAATTGATAAATCGCTATCAAAAACCACCATTACAATTCCAGCCCAAAAAAACAGCCAATATTGGTATGGGTTTAGGTCTGATAAAAATCAGGAAATCGATAATTTTTTACTTGAGATTAAAAATTTAAAAAAACCAGGCAAATTATATTCAACCTATAATTCTTCCCTTGATCACCGCCTGATTTTTTCACCGGTAATTATTGATGATAGAAGCTATTTTCTTAACTCCAGGGGCTTGCTTAGCGCCTTTGATTTAAAAACTCAAAAAGTAATTTGGCAAACAAGAATTTTTCCACTCAAAATTTTTAAAAATTATCAAAATCCAAAAATCAGCTATAATGATGGTAAAATTTTTGCCATTGCCGGATCTAATAGAGTGGTAGCAGTAAATCGTGAAAATGGCGAAATTATCTGGTCTAAAGATATTTCTTCAATTGCAATTTCAACTCCAATTTCTGATTTTAAATCAGTTTTCTTTACTACTAATGACAATAAATTATATGCTTTAGATGCAAATAATGGCGAAATAAAATGGGTACATTTTGGAATTTCAAAAAATACCGCAATTCTTGGCGCTGCCAATCCGGTCTTTTATAAAAATACCGTAATCGCCTCTTACTCATCTGGTGAAATTTATGCAATTAACAAAGAAACCGGGCAAAGCGTCTGGTCACAAGATTTAAATCTTAATAAACTCACTAATTCAGATTTTTATTTAAATGATATTGACGCCACTCCAATAATTAAAAATAATATAATTTATACCATCGGCAATGGTGGCTTAATGATGGCAATCAATCTTGATCGCGGCAATGTTATCTGGAAAAAAGAACTGGCCTCGATCTCTGACTTTTGGGTTGGAGGAGATTTTATCTATCTAATTAATAATGATAATAAATTAATCGCGCTTTATACCAAAACCGGCGGCATTAAATGGTTTACTCAATTACCAAATTTAGTAAAAACTGATAAGCCAGAAAGTAAAATAATTTACAGCGGCATCGTCATGGCCGGAGATAAATTAATTATTACCGACACTGCTGGAAAATTATTATTTGCCTCCCCATTTGATGGTAAATTAGAAGGCGAAATCAAATTAGATCAAAAAACCTATCAAAATGCAGTAATCGTAAATTCCAGAATTTACCTAAATACCGTTGGTGGCTATAATATGAATTTAATTGAAATCTCAGAATCCAAAGCTAAAAAATTTGAGTTAAATATTTTTAATTAATTTAATTGTACCCTGCCTTTAGATATTAAAATAAATCCAACTATAGCTGCTAAAGCTGGCAGCAGCCAAAGTAAATAGGTTTTATAACTTAAATTTGAAGAAGCAATAATTTCATCACCGAATTCGCCTGCTAATTCTGATTTTATTTGTTTGTCACTTTTATGTTCGAGGATTTTTTGTCTGATTATTTGCCGTAATTGATAGGCGAATTCGCTGTTTGAGCTGTCGATGGTTTGAGCTTCGCATACCAGGCATTTGACTTCGGTGAATAAATTGAAGGCTCGCTTTTCGTCATCATCATTACTTAATCTTTGCTCTGGGGCTAAGGCTAATGATTGAAGGCAAAAAAATGAGGATAACATTAGGGCTGCTAATAAGCGCAGTTTCATAAATTATTCAAATTGATATTGCCAGTAAAAATTTCTTTATGGCAACCGGTCATAATTATTGGCGAATCAGGGCTTGACCATTTTATATGCAGATCGCCAGCTTTGAAGCGAATAGTGGTTTCCTTTTTATTGATGAGATTATTTTTTATTGCTATTGCCGCAACTGCGCAGGCACCGCTACCACAAGAAAGAGTTTCACCTACCCCTCTTTCAAAGACCCTGACCGTAATTAAATCATCATTAATAATTCTAGCAAATTCAATATTGGTTCTTGAGATAAAAAGCGGGTTGGATTCAATTTTTTTGCCAAGATCAGAAAAATCCTGATCGCTGATATCATAATTTAGAAAGGTTAGCGCATGAGGATTGCCGATATTTACCAAATAGAAGCGATGATTGTCAAAAATAACATTATCAGTAGCAATATTTTTATTAATTGGAATTTCTGACCATAAAAATTTAGGATAACCCATTGCCACTGAAATTAAATTACCATTTTTATGACATTCTAAAATACCGGCATCGGTTTTGATTTTAACTTGTGACTGGTTTTTTTCTGCAATTAATAAGCCAGCCACACATCTGGTGGCATTACCGCAAGTTGGCGATTTTGAGCCATCATTATTATAAATTTCGATGTAACAATCAGCTTCCTGTTTTTGATCATTAAGGATTATGATCAGCTGATCACAACCGATATTTTTGCGATCCGAAAGCCTGATTACGTCATTTATTTTAAGCTCGATATTTTTTTGACGCTGATCGATAATGATAAAATCATTGCCGATGGCATTCATTTTTAGGAAGGAGAATTTAGTATTGGTCATATAGCTTTACATTATATTTCTGGATTGCCGGGTCGCTTTGCTCCTGGCGAATGACGAAAGTCTTGAGTTCGTTATTACGAGGAGCCGTAGGCGAGGCGGCAATCCAGTTTTAAATTTATATATTAGCCTTTGCCGCCGCCAATCTTGCAATTGGTACTCGGTAAGGAGAGCAAGATACGTAATCTAAGCCGGCCTTATGGAAAAAATAGATGGAATTTGGGTTGCCGCCATGTTCACCGCAAATGCCTAATTTTAGGTTTTTGCGGGTCGCCTTGCCTTTGGCAACTGCAATTTCAATTAACTGGCCTACCCCATCAACATCTAATTCGGCAAAGGGATCTTTTTTAAAGATTCCGGCATTTTGATAATGACCTAAAAATCCAGCAGAATCATCGCGAGAAAGGCCAAAGGTGGTTTGAGTTAAATCATTGGTACCAAAACTAAAAAATTCGGCCTCACTAGCAATTTCATCAGCCATTAAAGCGGCACGCGGTAGTTCAATCATAGTACCAATTAGATAATTTAGCTTAATTTTTTGTTTAGCCTCGACTTCCAATTCAACTTTGATAATTAATTTTTTTAGAATTTCGATTTCTTTTTTAGTTGCAACTAAAGGAATCATTATTTCTAGCAATACATCTTGATTATATTGTTTTTTTACTTCAGAGGCCGCTTCAAAAATTGCCCGAGCCTGCATTTCGTAAATTTCAGGATAAGAAATACCAAGCCTGCAGCCACGATGACCAAGCATTGGGTTTTCTTCTTTTAATTGAGCATTTCTTCTTTTGACATAATCAATTTCTACCCCAAGCTGATTGGCAACTTCGATAATTTCCTGATCTTTATGCGGCAAAAATTCATGCAATGGCGGGTCAAGTAAGCGAATTGTTACCGGTAGGCCGGCCATGATTTTGAAGATTTGGAAAAAATCCCGCTCTTGCATCGGCAATAATTTAGCCAGAGCTTTTTTGCGACCCTCAAGATCTTCAGCTAAAATCATTTCGCGAACTGAAATAATTCTATCTTCATTAAAAAACATATGTTCGGTACGGCATAATCCGATGCCTTCAGCGCCAAAATCACGGGCAGTTTGACAATCAAGAGCGGTTTCGGCATTGGCTCTAATTTTAAGCTTTCTAAAACCATCAGCCCAGCCCATCAAAAGTTTAAAATCATCAGATAAATTGGGTTTTAAAGTTGGCACCTCGCCTAAAATTACATCGCCATTTGAGCCATTAATGGTAATGACATCGCCTTCTTTTACTATTATGCCATCTTGGGTAGTAAAAAATTTCGCATTATGATCAATTTGGATAAAAGAAGCGCCACTTACGCAAGGCTTGCCCATACCTCTGGCAACAACTGCAGCGTGGGAAGTCATGCCACCTCTGGCAGTTAAAATTCCTTCAGAAACATGCATTCCTTTAATATCTTCAGGGCTGGTTTCAAGCCGCACTAATATTACTTTTTTACTTTCAGATTTTTTTTCAGCATCCTGACTTGAAAAAACTACCATCCCGCAAGCAGCACCAGGAGAAGCTGGAAGCGCATTGCCGATAATTTTAACTTTTGCTTTCGGATCAAGAGTTGGGTGTAATAATTGATCTAAACTTTCAGGATCAATTCTTCTAATTGCTTCTTTTTTATCAATCAAACCTTCCTTAACCATATCAACGGCAATTTTTACTGCCGCATGAGCAGTTCTTTTGCCATTTCTGGTTTGCAGCATCCATAATTTGTTATTTTGCACTGTAAATTCGATATCTTGCATATCCTTATAATGCAATTCGAGCTTTTGATAGATATTTACTAACTCAGCAAAAATTTTTGGCATCGATTCTTCCATCGAAATCAGATCAGAGCCTGATTGTTTTTTGCCATTAATGGTTATTGATTGTGGGGTTCTAATACCAGCAACTACATCTTCACCTTGAGCATTAATTAAATATTCACCATATAATTCCTTATTGCCATTAGAAGGATTGCGGCTAAAAGCAACACCAGTAGCTGAAGTTTCGCCCATATTACCAAATACCATCGATTGAATATTAACTGCGGTGCCCCATGCGCTTGGAATATTATTTAACTCACGGTAAGTGATGGCGCGCTCATTCATCCATGAAAAAAATACTGCTGAAATTGCACCCCAAAGCTGTTCTTTAGCATCTTGAGGAAAATCTTTTTTGGTTTCTTCTTTAATTTTTTGTTTAAATAATTCAACGATTCCTTCTAAAGCTTCAACACTTAATTCAGTGTCGGTAACCACTCCAAGTTCCTGCTTTTTTTCATCCATTATTACTTCAAAATTATAATGATCAAAACCAAGCACTACATCACTATACATTTGAATAAAGCGGCGATAAGAATCAAAAGCAAAACGGCGATTACCGCTTTTATTTGCAAGTCCAATTACGGTTTTGTCATTTAAGCCTAAATTTAAAACCGTATCCATCATCCCAGGCATTGAAGCCCTGGAGCCTGATCTTACTGAAAAGAGTAATGGATTATCAATATCGCCGAATTTAGCACCGATTATTTTTTCAATTGCTGCAATTGAATTTTCAATTTCAAGATTGAGAGAGGATGGAAATTGCTGATTATTTTGATAATAAAAATCACAAACTTCAGTAGTAATTGTAAAGCCTGGAGGCACCGGTAACCCCATCTTGCACATCTCAGCAAGATTAGCACCCTTACCACCAAGTAAATTCTTCATTGACGAATCGCCTTCAGCCTTACCATCGCCGAAACTATAAACATACTTGTCAGTCATTTTTTTTAAGTGAAATAATTATTATAAATTATGATCTCAGCCTGAAAGGGGTCTATTGACCCCTTCCGGGCGCAAAAAACATAAATAACACCGAGATTTTGCATTTAAAGAACTCTTTTTAAACAATAATCAACAATTGTAAGTAGATATTCTTTTGGCTTAGAATCGGGAAATAAATCGAGATTCTTAAATGCTAGTTCTCTGTAAAATAGCGCTTTGGTAATTGAATCTTCAATTGCCTGATATTTTTTAATCAGCGCTAAAATCAGTTCAAAATTATCATAATTTTTATGATTTTCAATCAAGTTATTAGCAAATAAATTCTTGATCAATTCCCGATCTGTTTTACTTGCCTTTTGATAGGCAATGATTATTGGCAAAGTAATTTTAGAATCAAAAAAATCATCACCAATATCTTTTCCTAAAGCTTTTTGACTGGCTGAATAATCTAAAATATCATCGGTAATTTGAAAAATTATCCCCAAATTTTTACCAAATTGCCTTAAGGCGTTAATTTCATCCTGGCTATTATCTGCAATCAAGGCTCCCACTTCGGTTGCCGCTGAAAATAAAATTGCAGTTTTTGAACTGATAATTTCAAAATATTGCTGATGACTGATTTCAATATTACTTGAATTCATTAATTGTAGTACCTCGCCATCGGCCATAGTTGCCGAGGCTTTTGATAATAATTTTAAAACTTCTAAATTACCATCCGCAGTCATCAGTTCAAAAGCAGCAGAAAATAAATAATCGCCAACCAAAATTGCCGCTTTATTATCCCAAATTGCATTAATGGTTTTTTGCGATCTTCTTAAATAGCTATTATCAACCACATCGTCATGAAGCAGAGTTGCGGTGTGAATTAATTCAATTGCCGCTCCTAAATTATAATGACGATTGCCATTTTCATAACCACATAATCTGGCGGCAATAATCAATAAAATTGGCCTAATTCTTTTGCCGCCAGAAGAAATCAAATAATCAGTAACATCAAATATTAATTTTGCCCGATTATCAGTTGAATGTTTGATAATATCATCAATCTTGACCAGATCAGGCTTTAAAATCTCTAATATTTCTGAAAAATTATTATTAAAATTCACTTTTTCCTTTAAGAAATATTATGATCATGAATGGCAAGAATTTTATTGCGACAATCTTCTATTCTAACCACAATATCGTTAATGGTTTTCTTTACCTCATCAGAAATTTCCTTATCGCAATCGCCATTTTTAACGAATTTTATGTAAAGAGTAGTGAGGTGATCAGTATATTTTTCGAGATTTTCAATCATATCCTCAACGATCATAAATTGCTCTTGCGACAAATCTGAAGAACTATCCTCAACCGCAGTGATTAGACGATCGGAAAAATTGTAATATTTGATGATTTGATTATAAAGCTGTTCCTGTTTTGCGGTAGCCATTTGAGAAATTTATTTGAAAAACTAAAATGAAGGTCACATGATATTAGCTCAAAATTACCCATAGCAAGATTAAAAGTCAATTTCTGAATAAATTATCTCATTTTTGGGAAATTTTCTATCGCAACATTATTATCATCTGCGATATTTTTATGAGTATGATGAAGAGTTTGCTTAGGATTAGCATGAAGATCAGTTGAAGGACGTCCATTTTCGTTATTATCATCTTCTCCTTCGTTTTTTTCCTCAATATCCTCCTCTATCTCTTCTTCAAGCCTCTTTTGATTATCACGAAATTTCTTTGCCAAATCATCAATTTGATTATTAAAATTATCAAGATTTAAAACTAATTTACTTAAATCAGCAAAAGAAATTGGCTTTTGATCATCGCCATTTTGCGAAATCAATATTTCAGATTTTTTAGGGTCAATTAATATTTGATATCTAGTTGACGATTGTTCTTGGAAGGTGTAATCAATATGATTGTAACTTAAAATTATTTTACCATTTTCATTTTTTACTGAAAAATCACTAAATATGTCACTACCCCTCATTGGATCTCTACTGCTATATTCAAGATTGGATAAAACATCGCATTTACTTAAAGCGCCAACAATGTTGACAAGACTTTCCTGCATTTGCTTTTGAGCACCAAATATTTTGGCTTTAATTTCAAATTCATCAGCAAATTTTTTAATAAAATTAACAATCTCTTGCCTCTTAGTATCATTTTCAATTACAGGTAAAAGTTGATCCTGAATAATCACTGAACCATCCCGATATTCTATACCAATTAAATTATGAAATTCTTTATTTTTTTGCGCATCAAATTGGCTAAAATATAATCCAAGAGCAAATAAATTGCCGCCAAATAATTGCTCTCTTAAATATCTATCCTCTGCTTTGGAATTTTTCTTGTCATCTAAAGCAACGATTGACTTACCTAGCTCCCATACTATTCCCGCGACCATAAAATGAGTCTGTTCAAAATTCTGCTTTTCTGACTCATTTTCAGCTTTGACTTTTAACGCCAAATCTCTGAGATTTTCATTTGGAGTTAATGGAATTTTGCTAAAAATTTTAACAATAGCAGGATTTTTGCTGTGATTAGCTAGCTCTCTTACTGATTTTCCAGCGTCATTTTTTTGATGAATAATCGAATCTGCGCCATGTTGCAGCAATAAGGTTGTGGCTTTGATATCGTCATTTAGTACCGCCAAATGCAAAGCATTATTACCGGCTTGGTCTTTAGGAGTAAAATCATATTTATCCTGCTTGATTAAAATTCGAAATACCGAATTGGCAACTTTTGATTTTATCGCTGTTTTTAACAATGAAAAAAACCCTTGAGCAGCAGTTTTAGGCTGCCCATCCTGATCTTCGAACTTATATTCTGGATTTGCCTTTCTAACCATCATGGTAAAGAATCGACTACCTTTTTCTAGCCCATATTCAAGTACAGTTTTATCCTTCTTGTCAGCTAAATAAGGATTGGCACCAGCTTTTAATAAAGCCTCAGCGCTCTTTGGATGATTATGCTCTGCTGCCTTATGGAGTGCAGTCATTTCCTCATTATCCTTGGTATCAATTTTTAAATCACCTTTATTTGCAACCATCATCTTCACAGTTTTCGCTCTTCCATGCTCAGCGGCCAAATGTAATGGTATTTTACCATAATTATTAGCAATATTTGGATTGGCGCCATGTTTTAACAGTAATTCAGCGGCCTGTTTACCAGTGGCAGAAATAATACCGTTTTTTCTTTGCGCTGCAAGATGTAGAGCCGCTTGACCTTCATTATCTTGCAAATCAAGAATTGCAGATTTTTTATCTTGTGGCACCAACTCAATTACTTTAGCCATCAAATCTATTTGACCAGATTTAGTAAGCCTATGAAAAATAGTTTTATTGTCAGCATCTTTATGACTAACAAATAGCGCTTTTTGATCATCCGCCATCAAAGAAAGTAATTTTAGCGCGGTTTTTGGATTGCCATTTTCAAATAGATTATGAAGCGTAACTATAGCTTTATAGTTATTTATGCGTAAACTAGTTGCTCCAGCCTTTAGCAAAATTCCTATCGAAATCATATCTGACTTTTCAAGCGCCTTTGCAAGTGGATTATTGTCGTCCCTGCCATTTAGAGTAGTTTGCAATCTTCCATCAGTATCTTTGCTAAGCAAATTAATTAAACCAGGCAATAAATCCGACCTACCAAGGCCAATGGCCTTACAAATCATACCTTGCGATCCAACCAGGCCAAAACCCTTAAGAATTAAAGCAATATCAGAACTTCTATAAGAGCTAATTAAGCCAATCATTGCATCAAATCGATTTTTATCCTTATATTTATCAGCATAATCAATGGCAAGATTTAAACATTCTGCCACTAACCGTCTATTTTGGTCATCAAGTGTAGTAGTTTTGGGCAGCGCACTAAATTTTTCTCTCATAATTCTTGCATCTTCTTCTTTTTGCTGCAAAGTTGCTATTTGTGATTCTCTTTGCTGAGCTTGCTGCTGTTTTTTTCTAGCCTCCGCCTCTTCTTGTTGTTGCTTCTTTTTTGCCTCTTGCTGTGCTTTTTGCTGCTTAGCCTCTTCTTGCTGCTGTTTTTTTCTTGCTTCTGATTCGGCCTTTTCTTGCTGATGCCGTTTTTGCTGCTCGCTTTTTAATAAAGCGATGATTTTTTTATCTTCAGGTAATTTAGGATTTGCCAGAGGCAATAAATAATTTACAGTTTCATTTGAAATCAGAGGAAATAATTTCATATATTCCTCAGTTTTGGTACTTACTACCATTTGATGAAATAATGTTTTATCACCGATTTTGCTAATCAAAATTGTCGCCTGCTCCGCCGGTGTAATTATTTTTGATAATTGCGATAATGCATTTACAATCATGTCACTATGTCCATATGAGGTAATGAAATCAGTGACGCTGATTAAATAATCTACCAAAATATCTATTTTATCCTGGCCTGATTTACCTTTCGCCACCTCTAGCTTGGAATTTATATTTTTAAGTTGTTGATCTTTTTCTTGCTGACCTCTTCTGGCAATTTCTGCGTCTAATAAAGCTCTGATTTGATTATCAATATTATCTGATTGCGGCAATTGAAAACGATCGGCCAATTTATGCATTAGGCCAACAGACATTTTGGTAATTAATTTTTGCTTTGCAGCATCATCGATAAGCTCAAATATTTTATGCAGCTTTTCTCCAAAAATTGAAGCTTGGTCAGAATTAATCATCAGATCGCGATTATTAGTGCTAAATTTAATTGCACATACCGCAAATGCAACCTCCAGCAATATTTTCTGATCATCGTGACGAGCAGCAAAATCTATTGCCTCATTTAAACAATTTATTAGAGCATTTTTTCTAGGCTCATTACTGAGCTTTATAGCCGCACCCAAAGCTTCTTTAACAGCATTTTCATGTCTTAATTTTGCCAATTCAACAATTTGATTAATTTCATTACACTCTCTTTGCCCTTCCAGATCTATAACCTGCCCATCTTTCTTGGGCTCAATTGAAAGCAATAATTGCCTTAAATCTTGCTTAGAAATGGCAGAAATAAAAAGAATTTGCGAGTTAGGATCTAGGCGATGTAAGATTTTATAAAATAATGTTCTGTCCGACTTTTGCAGCTTGTTTTGATTAAGATCAGGAGCTGATTTACCAACGCCAAAGGCTGATAAAATCTTGCTTGATAATGTTTGATTGGCAGGATCAACCGCTTTTACAACTTCTAGCGGATTATTTCGAAAAGCAAAAACTTCAAATGTCACCTGATCTGAGGATATTTGCGCGGCAATTTCTAAAAGTAGGGTATTATCAAAATGATGATCGATAAAATCAAAAATATTAGATAAACAGGTTTTATATTTTTCAATCTTTTGCGCTCTATTTTGCTCTTTTTTAGCGTCATCAAGATCTAATCTTATTTTTTGAGCTTCTGCGGCCTTTTTAGCTTTAATTTCCTCTTCTTCTTTTTTATTAGCATCAATGCTATTGCTGGAAACTGATTTTTTTGTTGATAAAACAGGTTCAGCTTGAGCTAGCGGCACTTTTTGTTCATCAATATTAGCAATGTCAGAAATATTTTGCTGCTGTGACAATTCTGCATTGATTGACTGCAATATTTTATCGATAGATTGATTAAATTTTCTAAATTCGGTAATGGTAGCAATAACTTTTTCAGTTTTTTCAGATCTGTTATTAACAATGGTAATCTTATCGCTAGGAATTTTATCAAGAAATTTGACAATTAAATTTGTTAGATCCTCGTTAACTTTATCGATTTTTTGATCTTCGCCTGGTAAGCCCATCGCTCGTTGCAAAGCAGAAAGAAGTCCAAGAAGGTCATCTGGCAAATCTCTAAGCCATAAATTATCAAAATCTTCTCCTGAGCTTAACTCATAACTATTATCACCATCGCTAGCGGTAGAATCTGATTCTGAGTTAGATTGGTACAACCGCTCAGGAGTGCTATCTAACCTCGATTTAAAGTCGGCAAGCACGCCCTTAACTTTTCTAAGATAGCCATTATAATTTGTCAAATTTTCAGTCATAAAAATCTATATTTTATTAAAAATGAAGTTAACGCCAGTATTGTATATAAAAAATAATATATTGTCAAATATTATTTGAATATATGTTTGATTTTTTTATAAAATAAGATGGAAAAAATTTGACTAAATTGTCGTAAGCCAGGTTTAAATCATTGTTATCTAAAAAGATGCCAAAACAACTGGCGCCACTTCCTGACATCTTGGCAATAAGACAGCCATTTTGCCTGGAAATTGCTTTTATAATTTCTGTTATTTTGGGAAGTATTGTAATTGCTGGGTCAAATAGATCATTATCACTATTTTTAATTAAGCTCAAAATATCATTTGATCTTAGTATTTTTAGATTATGATCAAAATCTATTTTATCAGCAGTTTTGGCGCTAAATTGCTGATCAAATTTTTGATAAACTTCTTTGCTTGAAAGAGCGATATTTGGATTGATAATTAGAGCCGGCATTGGCTTAAAATTGCTATATTCAACCACTATTTCGCCCCTGCCAGCCAGTAAACAAGCTTGATCTTCAAGAAAAAATGCAATATCAGAGCCAAGCTTTAAGGAAATTTCTTGTAGCTGCTTTTTACTTAAGTCCAAATTATATATTTGATTTAAAGCTTTCATCAGGCTAGCTGAGTCACTTGAGCCCCCACCAAGACCAGATCCAATTGGAATATTTTTAGTTAATTTAATTGCCAGATTTTTTGAAATGCCAAATTGCTGATGAAATAAATCTAAAGTTTTGGTTAGAAGATTATTTTTTGCATCACTGGCCAGATTGACGGCAAATTCCCCATCAAAAGTAAGATCAAAATGATCACTTTTGGTAATTTCTAATTGATCGACTAAATCTAAAAATGCAAATAGAGAGTATAATTCATGATAGCCATCATCTCTGATTGCGGTAATTTTTAAAAATAGATTTACTTTAGCCAGAGCATTTAATTTTAGCATTTAATTGACTAATTTTGGCAAAATTTCTTTTAAAGATGTTGGCTCAATGTTAAAATCTTTTTTAAAGCAATCATCACTTAAAACATTATCAGCCTTTAGCAATATGACTTGATCAGAAGTTAGAATGTTTTTAGTAAAAATCTGTAATATTGAAGCCATTAAACTGGCAACAAAAAATGGAATATTGATTAAGCAAACTTTGCTATAAGTTTTTTTATTTAAACTTTTTTCTAACAATCTAATTAGTTGTCTAAAGGAATAAACCTCATCACCAGCAATCTCATAAATCTTACCCTGATAATGATCGCTATTTAAAGCCTTAAAAATTATCTCCGCTACATCATCAACAAAGATTGGCTGAAATTTGGTTTTACCAGTGCCAATCAAAGGTAAAAAAGGCCAAATTTTTATCATCTTCTTAAAGCGGCCAAAAAAATTATCATCTTTGCCAAAAATAATCGAAGGCCTTAAAATTGTTGCTGATGGAAAATATTTTTGTAAGGCTTTTTCTGCTAATAATTTAGAGTTGGCATAATTGGAATCGCGGGATTTTTCTAATGCCAGAGCTGAATTATAAACAAAATATTTGATTGCCATTTTGCTTGATTTTTCAGCTAAATTTCTAGTTAAATTAACGTGAATTTCTTCAAAAGAATTTTTTCTATTCTCAGCTAAAATTCCAACCAAATTAACTACCCCGTCACTATTTGACAGAATCTGCTCTAATATTTCCTGATTATTATAGTCCCATTCAATTATCGATAAAAAATCAGGACCGGCAATAATTTGCAAATCCTTAGCCGCTTCTTTACTACGAGTCACAATTTTAACCCGCATTTTATTTGCAGTTAATTTTTTAGCTAATACCCCGCCAACAAAGCCAGAGCCGCCAAATATAACGATTGTCTTGATTGTCATTTTAATTTATTTTATTTATAATTTTATTGTCTGATTTTTTGGCTTCAGATTCTTTGAATTTCGCCAAAGTAACGGTTATGGTTTTTAATTTATTTTGCCTAATTAAAGTTAATTTAACCGCTTTATTAATTGGGGTTTTAGCAACAATTCTAGGTAATGCCTTCATATCATTTATATCCTGATCATCAAATTTAATTATGACATCAGCAGGCATTATTCCTGCTTTTTTAGCCGGCCCATCTTCTGCTACATCAGTTACAAAGACTCCCTTTTTCTCAATTTTAAAGCTTTCTGCCATCTCCTGATTAATATCTTGCACCGATAATCCAAGCCAGGCTCTACTGACCTCACCTTGTTCTTTTAATTGCTTAATAATTGATGAGGCAATTGCTGCCGGAGTTGCAAAACCAATGCCAACATTATTTCCCGACGGCGAATAAATAGCGGTACTGACCCCGATTACTTCACCTTTTAAATTAAACATCGGGCCACCGGAATTACCTTGATTAATTGCAGCGTCAGTTTGTAAAAACCCTTCCAATTGATTAAAATTTACATCGCGACTAATTGCCGATATAATGCCAACCGAAACCGATCCTCCAAGACCAAAAGGATTACCAACCACAATTACCCAATCACCAATTCTTGATTTAATTGAATCACCAAAATTAACAAATTTCAAATCTTTAACCGCGCTAATTTTAAGCAAGGCCAAATCAGTCTTTTTATCGACCCCAATAATACGAGCCTTATATCTTGAATCATCAGCAAAAGAAACATTGATTTCCTTAGCCTCGTCAATAACATGAAAATTAGTAACAATATAGCCATCCTTAGAAATTACAAAGCCTGAACCAAGAGAAAGAACTTTTCTCTTTTGTGATAATTGCTGCCCCTCGACGGTTTCCTTAAAATCTTCCAACATTTGATTTTTAGGCAGCAAATCATTTAAAGGACGATTAGAATTACTTAAAGCGGCATTGTCCTGAGCAGTAGAAATATTTACCACCGCCGGCAAAATCTCCTCAACAATATCTGCAAATCCAGCGGTCACAGCCGATTTTGATAGTGAATTTTCTGATTTAGATTTTTCTGCCAAAGCATTTTTTTTAACAGCAAAAGCCTCGCTATAAAAAAGCGAAGCCGATAAGAAGAATAGTAAAAATACCAATTTATACATTTTTTAAAGATTTTTAAATTTTGGTCTTTATATTTTAAAAACACACATTTTGTCTTTTATCATTTTCGAGGGAGGCGGCAATCCATTGACCAGCAATTAAGAGATTCTCACCTCCCTCGAAAATGACAGAAAAGATTATAGTCTTTTAGTCAAAAAATTTTAAAAAATCAAAGAGAATAAATTAAATTATGAATAAAAAAATTATCATTGCCAAGATTATTTCTGCTTTTGGAATTAGAGGCGAGGTAAAAATAATTAGCTATTGTGAGAATCCGTTAGATATAGAAAAATACTCACTTTTTGATCAAAATGGTCAGGAGATTAAATTAAAAATCAGCAATAAGAATAAGACGGTAATTGGCTCAAAAGCTAGCGGTGATGCGATTTTAATTGCAAAAATTACCGGTATTGATGATCGCAGTAACGCTGAAAAAATTCGCGGTAGCGAACTATTTTGTAGCCGCGATAATTTTAAAAAATTATCCGATGATGAATTTTATTATACTGATTTGATTGGACTTAACGTAATTGATGGCCATCAAAAAATTATCGGCAAGGTAATTAATCTCAATGATTTTGGTGCTGGCGGTATGGTTGAAATTGAATTTATTGATCCAAAGTCAATTAGTAGCAATAATTCAAAAGTCGATAAAATCATGAATTTTGCTTTTAAAAATGAGTTTTTTCCAAAAGTTGATCTGCCTGCTGGCATTATTCAATTAATTCTGCCAAAAATGCTGGAGGAATAATGAAATTTAAAGTTTTTACAATTTTTCCGCAACTATTTCCGGGGCCGCTTGCCACTTCAGTTACTGGCAGTGGCTTAAAGAATAATCTTTGGCAAATTGAGACAATTAATATTAGAGATTACGCAATTGATGCCAGAAAAACCGTTGATGACAGCCCTTATGGCGGTGGAGCGGGAATGGTTTTAAAGCCTGATATTATTGCTAGCGCTATTGCTGCAAATATTGATTTTGACTCTAAGCAAAAAACTAAAATTATTTATCTTTCACCAAAAGGAGAATTATTTAACCAAAAAATTGCCAAAAGTTTAAGCAAGGAATCTGAAGTAGCGCTAATTTGTGGCCGCTTTGAAGGAATTGATCAAAGGATAATTGAAAAATATCAAATGCAGGAAATTTCAATTGGTGATTATGTTTTATCGGGTGGCGAATTGGCTGCTTACGTGGTTATTGATGCCGTAATTAGAAATATCGCTGGAGTAATTGGCGATAGCGAATCTTTAATTGAAGAAAGTTTTGGCGATCAAACTGAAGATCAAAACTCCGCCTATGATTTTTTATTAGAATATCCCCATTATACTAAACCTTATGAGTTCTTCAACCTAAAGGTTCCAGAAATTTTAATCTCCGGCAATCACCAAAAAATTAACCAATGGCGCCTTGAACAAGCAATTAAAATCACCAAGGAAAGGCGTCCGGATTTATATCAAAAATATCTTAATTATGCAAAAAATAAATCATATTTTTTCTAATAATTACCGAATTTACTACGAAGATACCGACTCAGGTGGCGTTGTCTATTACGCTAATTATTTAAAATTTTTTGAAAGAACGCGTAGTGATTTTTTAAGAAGTAAAAATATTATTCAGTCTGAGCTAGTAAATCTTGCAAAAATTATTTTTGTGGTTAGAAAATGTGAGATTGAATATATTGCGCCAGCCAAGCTTGATGATTTAATCACGGTAATAATTGAAGCCATTAATATTCGCGGCCCCTTTATTATGATGAAACAAAAAATATTAAAAGATCAAAAACTAATTTCTACTCTGGATATTACTTTAGTTACAATCAATAGCCTTAGTTTTAAACCGGCAAGAATTCCTTCTAAAATCAGTAAATTAATTAATTAAATGTTAGATAATATAACCAGCAATATCACTAAAATCATTGATCGCGTTAAGGGCAAAAAATTTATCAGCGAAGATGATTTAAATCAAACTTTACGCGAAATCAGGATCGCTTTACTTGAGGCTGACGTTTCGCTACCAATTGCTAAAGAATTTATTGAAAAAGTAAAAGCAGAAGCGGTTGGCCAGCAAGTAATCAAAAGTATTACTGCCGGACAGATGATTGTAAAAATCGTCCATGATAAATTAGTAAGCTTGCTTGGCGATGAAAAAAGTGAAATCAATTTAAATGCTAAACCACCAATTATCATCATGGCAGTTGGTTTACAAGGCGCCGGTAAAACCACCAATATGGCTAAATTAGCATTAAGATTAAAAACTAAAAATCATAAAAGGGTTTTACTAGTTTCGCTTGATACATACCGCCCGGCAGCTCAGGAGCAATTATCAATTTTAGCAGATAAAATTACAGTTGATTGCCTGGAAATCATCCCTAATCAAAAACCAATCGAGATCACTAAAAGAGCAATTAATCAGGCAGGAGAAATGGGTTATGAGGTGGTAATTCTTGATACCGCTGGTCGAACCCATGTTGATGAAGAGATGATGCAGGAATTAAGCGAAATTAAGACGATCTCCAACCCGTCAGAAATATTATTAGTGATCGATGCTTTAATCGGGCAAGATGCAATCAATGTCGCCAAAAATTTTAATGAACGCCTTACATTAAGCGGCATAATTTTAACCAGACTCGATGGCGACAGCAGGGGTGGCGCTGCCCTAACCATGAAAGCTGCAACCAATTGCCCAATTAAATTTATCGGCGTTGGCGAAAAATTAGAAGATTTAGAAGAATTCAACCCCGATCGTATCGCCTCAAGAATCATCGGCATGGGCGATGTGTTATCGCTAGTTGAAAAAGCCCAGGAACTTTTCAATCAGGAAGAAGTCGAAAAAGCGACCAAGAAAATGGAAAAAGGCAAATTCGATTTTAATGATTTATTATCACAATTACGCAATATGAAAAAAATGGGCGGCCTAAGCACAGTCCTCAACTTACTACCCGGCGCCTCTAAAATCAAAGAACATCTAAGCAACTTCAATCATATGGAAAAAGAAGTAATAATGCAGGAAGCTTTAATCCTTTCCATGACCAAAAAAGAACGTCAAAACCCTGACAGCCTAAACACTTCGCGCAAAATTCGCATTGCTAAAGGCTCAGGTAGCACTATCCAGCAAGTAAATCGTCTGCTAAAAAAATACAAGCAAATGCAAAAAATGATTAAAAAATTTGGCAAGATTGATAAGGAAGCAATTAAAAAGATGATTAATGAAGAGAAGTTTGGCGGGATTTAATTCCGGGCCCTTCAGTTATCTTCTGGATTGCCACGTCGCTCTACAGGCTCCTCGAGAGTGACAGACTCAAGACTTTCGTCTTAGCCAATTTCAATCTTAGAAAAATCTGCAACTCGACCAAATAAATCCCTAACTTTTGCTAGTAAAATCAGGCGATGCTTTCTGGCTTCATGATTAGGGTCATTGATTTGTACATTTTCAAAGAAATTAGCAATTGGCTCTTGTAGAGTAGCCAGCAAATTAAAGGCTGGATCGAATTCTGATTTTTTGATTAATTTTTTATAATTAAATTTAATTTTCCTAATCGCCAAATAAAGGTCTCTTTCATGGATATTTTTTGGCTTTAGCAGAATTTTTTTGCCACTATAGATTTTATCATCCTGTTTCTCGGCAATTGCTACGATGTTAGCTGATCTTTTATATAATTCGATAATTTTTTGATTGTCTTTATTTTTAACAAAATTATCTAAGAATCTGGCTTTATTGGTTATTTTTAAAATGTCACAATATTTATCTTTAGAAATTGGCGCCAATAGATAATCATCAATAACTGCATTAATAATATCGGGGCGTAAATTTTCGCTTTCTTTTAGATAAACCCGGAGTCTTTCAATAAAAAATTTTTCAATTTCAATAATTAAAAGATTTTTTTGCTGCCCAAGATTTTTGGTACCTAAATATTCTTTAATTAATTTGATCTGATATAAATTTAATGATTTTTCAATCATAATTTTAATTGCCATCGAAATATTATTAGCAAGGATAATTCTAATAATTCCAAGCGCTGATCTTCTAAGACCGTAAGGATCTTTGGAACTGGTTGGCTTTTGACCAATTAAAAACATGCCGGTAATATTATCAATTTTTTCAGATAATGATAATACGATGCCAAGGGGCGTTATCGGTAAATCGCTATTTGGACCAGTTGGTAGATAATGCTCAGCAATTGCAGTTGCAACTTGCTGATCTTCAGCTTGTTTTAGGGCATAATAGCTGCCAATTTTTCCCTGTAATTCCGGAAATTCCATTACCGCTTTGGTCAGAAGATCACTTTTTGCAAGACTTGCAGCCCTTGAAACCAAAGGTAAGTCGGCGTGAGGTATCCAAAGCGCAGTTAATTTAGCAATATCTGCTAAACGCTTAATTTTATCAAAAACTGAACCCAGGGCTTTATGAAAAACAATATTTTTTAGCTCATCAAGCCTTGAAATTAAAGGAATTCTTAGATCTTCATGAATAAAAAATTCTGCATCGCTTAATCTTGCTGCTACTACTTTTTGATTATCAATAGCAATTTTTAAGCGGTTATTTTGATTAATGATAGCATTTGAAATGAAGATAAATTTGGATGCTAACTGACCGGAATCCAGAGATTTTAGACAAAAATATTTTTGATTTAATTTCATGGTTAAAATCAAAATCTCAGATGGTAAATTAAGAAATTTTTGATCAATATCGCCAATTAAAGCGGTGGGATTTTCACAAAGACCGCAAACTTCATCAATTAAACCAGATTCAAGATTATCAATTGTTGCTAGATTTAGTGATTTAGTGATTTCTGCAATTTGCTTAATGATTGTTTTTTTCCTTTCTTCCTGATCAATAATTACAAAATTTTTACTTAAAATTTCTTGATATTGCTCAGCATTTTCAACCTTAATTGCTTCTAAATTATATAAAAAATTACCATAGGTAAAATTGTTAGATTTTTGACCAGCAAATTCAAATGCAATTATTTCTGAGCCAAATAAACAAAGAATATTTCTAATTGGCCTGATCCATTTTGGCTGAACAAAAGTACCATCCTTAGTTGCTACATCCCATCTCATTAATTTTGGCCAAACAGTAACCATTTTGGTTAAAATTATCTCTATTGAGGCGGCAATTAAATTTTTGGTTGCAATTGCTTGCGACTTACTGAGATAGCAATAACATGAAGCGCCATTATGCTCGACAATTTCTAAATCTTCTTTTTTAGCAAGCTTAACTGATTTTAAAAACCCCTCTATTGCCTTGGGATTAGCGTCAATTTTAGGGCCGATTTTGCTGGTTGATGGTAAAATTTGCAAAGCTTTTAAACCTTCAACATATAAGGTCAAACGCCGAGGCGCCACCCATGATTTGATTTTATCAGAATCAAATTCGATATTATTTTTGGTAAAAATCTCAGCGCTAAATTTTGCCAAATGAAACGCCGCATCCTTTTGCATTGATGCCGGAATCTCCTCGCTTAAAATTTCCAGTAAAAAAGAAGTCATATTTTGGTTGAAATAAAAATTGCTAATTTAGAAAAACATTTAATTACTGCCGTTAGTGGCTGATAATAGGAAATATCGGTAGCATTATGGTCATAGCCGATATCGCGATGCTCAATCTCCTGATTACGAAATTTATTGATTTTTTCTAGTAATAGATCGGTTGTTTCTAGCCTTTCTTGATCATTTGAAGCAGCTTTTTTGATATCTTCTAATTCGCTAATTTGTTTTTGATAATGCTCATCAATTATCTCTTCAACTGCTACCGTACAAGCCATCGCCGCCCTCTTATCTATAATTGCCGTTAAAAAACCGAGTCCAAAGCCGGCAATTTTCCATATTGGCTGCATTAAGGTCGGACGAATTTTTTGCCGGGTAATTTCCTGATTAAAATAATCAAAATGCTCATCTTCTTGCAATTTCATATGCTCAATTAGCGCTAAAGTCTCAGCATCTTCTTTCTTCAAAGCTTTCTTTAATTTAAGCGCTGCAATCTGGCCCTTATAGATTACTTGCGCCCCATATTCTCCGGCATGATCAACCCTGATTATTGAAGATATTTTATTATCAAAATTCATAAAAAATTTTCTTAATGTCTATTTCTGGATTGCCGCATCGGCTTCGCCTCCTCACGAGTGACAAATTTAAAACCTCGTTATTCTCGAGAAGCCCCTAAAGCAAAGCGGCAATCCAGTTTAATAACCAGCACAATAAACTCTACACATTAAACCTAAAATGAAAAACATCTCCATCTTGCACAATATAGTCTTTTCCTTCAAGTCTTAATTTACCAGCTAATTTTGCGCCCTCTTCTCCTTTTAGATTAACATAATCAGCGTAAGAAATGGTCTCGGCGCGAATAAAGCCTTTTTCAAAATCGGTATGAATAACTCCGGCAGCTTTTGGCGCGCTAAATCCTTTATCTAATGTCCAAGCATGACATTCTTTGGGGCCCACAGTAAAAAAAGTAATGAGATTTAGTAATTGATAGGAATTTCTGATAATTTGTGATAATCCAGTTTCTTTTAGGCCAACTGATTGCAGATATTCATTTTTTTCAGCTTCAGTTTCAAGCGAAGAAACTTCTGACTCAATTTGAGCACATATTTTTAGTGACTGATATTTATTTTGCTTACAATATTCTTCAACTTTGGCCGAATAAGCATTACCAGTTATTTCATGCTCTTTTAAATTGCAAACAAAAAGCTGGGGCTTAGAAGTAATTAATTGTAAATTTTTAAGAATCTTAGCCTCATCACTGTCTTTGATTTCAACATTTTTGGCTAATTTACCAGCCGCTAATAATGATATCACTCTTTTAGTAATTTCTAAAATAGCCGCCGCTTCTTTGTCAGTTTTTGCTTTCTTTTCAAGCCCTCCTAGCCTTTTTTCTAAACTTTCTAAATCAGCTAAAATTAGCTCAATTTGAATTAATTCAATATCACGAATTGGATCAACCTCACCTTCCACATGGGTAATATTTTCATCTTCAAAACATCTAATCACATTAATAATTGCATCAGTTTCGCGAATATGAGACAAAAATTGATTGCCAAGCCCCTCACCTTTACTTGCCCCCTTAACCAATCCCGCTATATCCACAAACTCAATTTGAGCTGCAATAATAGTAGCCGATCCTGCAATTTGAGTCAATTTTTGCAATCTCTCATCTGGTACATTAACCTTACCAAGATTGGGCTCGATGGTACAAAAGGGGTAATTAGCCGCCTCAGCTGCTGAAGTTTGAGTTAGGGCATTAAACAAGGTTGACTTTCCAACATTTGGCAAGCCAACAATTCCGCATTTTAAAGACATTTAAGAAAAATAATTAGATTAGATTGAATTTTTTGACAGCTATAAAAAGCCAGTTTAATATGACTTCTTTTAAAAAGTAATAAATTTTTACTAACCATCGATTATCCTGTTGCCAGTAGAGGGTGTAGCAGATTGAATTCTAGGTTTTGGCGATGGAGCAACTAGAACAAATTTTTCAGCCAAATGTTTTATGATTTCTTTATTTGACAAAGAAAGCTGTCTAGATTTTTCTGGATCGACTCTTTGTAATAATCTTGTTATTTGTGAATTTTTGATATCATCAAAAGCAAAGGAACCTTGCTTCCAAATTGTTTCTATCACATCATCAACTAAAAATCTAACTAGGCTATCCTGACCAGCCCTATGATGTTTACCTATAAGAAAAGAATTAAATTTTGGTCTATTCACTATCTTTTGTTTTAACTTTATTGCCGTAGTAAAAAGCTCTAGATCAGCCGGATCAACTTCGGGAGAAGTTACCATGATCTCTTCTAAGCCATATTTGGAATTCATTGCCAATACCAATAAATCATCTACCTGCCTTACTCCGATTCGTTCTTGTGGAGGATTAAGATAAGTAGATTTTAGTATAAGGGTTTTTAAATTTGTAAGCCTATCTAATAAAGCCATAAAGCTATCAAATTTGCTTCTAAATAACACGCCGCCTCCAATTTCAAGCGTTGTTAAACCTGAAAGCTTAGATAAAGCTTCAACAAAAATTGTTAATGCATGCGAATCTGTGGGGCAGTTAATTCTAAGCGTTTTTAGCGTAGTAAATTCTGATAATTGCAGAAAAAATATCTTTGATATTCCAGTTGCAATGTAAGTTTGAGCAAAATCAGCTTCCCCGCAGGCTAAAATCTCAGACAGAACTAAATGTAGCTCGTCAGCTAATTGTTTAAATTTATCTGCCGGCAATTCATATCCAGATTCTGGCTTTTCAAAACTAGAAACAAGATTTGTTATATCAAATAAAACTCTATCTAGTTTACGTTTTTTCTCTTCATTCATTAATAATTTATCTTCTTTAATTAACAATATGGGTAAAATCTAAGCTTGGTCAAACAATATAATATACACAACCCCAAATTTAAACCTTTATTTATTTTATGCACCAAATAAAATCGCAATTAAATTTAATATTTAATCAAATTATGACTAAAAAAAATATTTTCTGGTTTCGACAAGACCTACGTTTAGAAGATAATCTTGGCCTATATGAGGCAGCAGAAAATGGCCAAGTAATGGCCATTTATATCTTTGACGAAGATGACAAAAAAGATTTTAAAATGGGAGCTGCGAGCCGTTGGTGGCTACATCAATCACTGTCAAAACTAAATCAAAAACTTGATAATAAATTAAACATCTATTGCGGTAATTCTAGGGATATTATTTTAAGATTAGTAAAAGAAAATAATATCGATGGCCTCTATTTAAGTCGCTGCTATGAACCATCGCATCTTAAAGAAGATTCTGAAATAAAATCAGCACTTAAAAATATAGGCATTGATTATCAAAGTTTTAAATCCTCACTGCTTTTTGAGCCATGGGAAATTACCAAAGATGATGGTACTTATTATAAAGTTTTTACCCCATTTTATAAGAAAGGATATGTCAATTCTATCCCGCCAAGACCACCATTGCCAATGCCAAAAAAATTAAATTTAATTAAGGAAAAATTATGCTCAATTACCATTGATCAACTCAATCTTTTGGGCAAAACCAATTGGCATTTAAAAATGGAAAAAATCTGGCAAATTGGCGAAGATGCGGCGAAGAAAAAATTGCAGGATTTCTTAGAAAATGGCTTAGAAAATTATAAGGAAGGCAGAAATTTTCCAGCTAAGAATAATTTTTCTACACTATCTCCACACTTACATTTTGGCGAGATTTCGCCAAATTACATATGGCATAAAGTTCAAAGTAAAAATATTACCGCTAAAATTTCTAACATCGATATAAATTTCTTTTTAAGCGAGATTGTCTGGCGCGAATTTTCTTATTATTTACTATATCATTTTCCTGGCTTACCGCGTCAAAATTTTCAAGCAAAATTTGATAAATTTCCCTGGCAAAAAGATGAAGCGTTATTAAAAGCCTGGCAAAAAGGCCAAACCGGCTATCCAATAATTGACGCCGCAATGCGACAACTTTGGCAAACTGGCTATATGCACAATCGCGCAAGAATGATTGTTGGTTCATTTTTGGTTAAAAACCTATTATTACATTGGCATCAAGGCGCAAATTGGTTTTGGGATTGCTTAGTTGACGCTGATCTTGCTAATAACAGCGCAAGCTGGCAATGGATAGCTGGCTCCGGAGCTGATGCCGCCCCCTATTTTCGCATCTTTAATCCAATATTACAAGCCGAAAAATTTGACCCGGAAGCAGCCTATGTCAAACGCTTTGTGCCAGAATTAAAAAACATGCCAATTAAATATCTTTTTAAACCATGGAAAGCCTCAGAAGCAATTTTAAAATCATCTAAAGTAGTTTTGGGTAAAAATTATCCATGGCCAATTGTTGATCTTCAAGATTCTCGTAATTTAGCATTACAGGCTTTTTCATATTGCCGCCTAAACTAATACCAAAATCCATATAAAATACTGCCTATAGCAAAATATTTTTACCAAAAAGATGGAAGCTATAGGCAGTATTTTATATGGATTTTGGTATAATCCTTTAAGACTTGATGGCGCCTTTGGCTATTGTGCTGCAAAGGAAACTATTATTTTGGCTTCAAAGGTCATCTTTTAACTAATGATGACGGGCTAATATCAAATTTTGCTATCGCTTCTGCTAATGTTGATAAAAGTGATGTTTTACCAGAAATAATTGACAATATTTCTGGTTTGTTAATTGCTGATAAAGGCCTGATTAGCCCATCACTAAAGGCCGAATTAGCTAAAAAAGGAATTGATTTACAAATATCTTTTAGAAAAAAAATATCAAAGATAACCGACCCAAATGGCTGATCAATTGGGCAATCAATGTGAAAAGGATTATTGAAACGGTTAATGGGCAGTTGGTAGAAAGGCTTAACATTCAGGTTATTAGGGCAAAAGATTCATGACACTTCCTTCTAAAGTTTTAAGAAAAATTCTGGCTCATGGCTTTGCTTTTATGCTGGCTGGGAGTTTAAGGTTTGATGAAATTTTGGGTTAGAACTTGCACACTGCGTTTATATATGAATTAAAAATATAGGTTCATATTTGATTTAAATTACCTGCTAATTTCAATAGCTTTTTCCTGGCAACAATTTTTTTAGCAATAGGCTTGGTATTATTCAAGCATGTCAATATAACCACTAATTACATCAAGGCCCGATTGCCAAAATTTTGGATCTGAAGCGTTGAGATTGAATGGGGCCAGCAGTTCTTTATGGTGCTTGCTGCCACCACTTTTCAGCATCTCGATATATTTGTCAGAGAAATTTTTTACTTTTTGTTGTTTATAGACGCCGTAAAGTGAATTTACCAGGCAATCTCCAAAGGCGTAGGAATAGACATAAAAGGGTGAGTGAATAAAATGAGGGATGTAGGACCAGAAATATTGATATTCTTGATCAAATTTAAAAATATCACCAAGACTTTCTTTTTGGGTTTGCATCCAGAATTGGCAAATTTGCTCTAGTGATATTTCGCCATTTTTTCTGGCATCATGGATTTGTTTTTCAAATTCTAAAAAAGCAATTTGGCGAACTACAGTATTGATCATATCCTCAACTTTAGCAGCAATGATTAAGCGTTTTTGGGTAGGATTTTTTTGATTTTGTAGAATTTTTTGGAAAGTTAATTGCTCGCCAAAAACTGAGGCGGTTTCAGCTAAAGTTAGTGGAGTTTGCGAGATTAAAAAACCTTGATTGGCAGCTAAATATTGATGGATTCCATGGCCAAGTTCATGAGCAAGCGTCATCACATCGCGTAATTTTCCCTGATAATTCATTAAAATATAGGGATGAGTTTTGGGAGTTGCAGATAGCGAGAAAGCGCCACTTTCTTTACCATCTCTGATTTCAGCATCAATCCAGGAATTATCAAAAAATTTTTGCGCAATTTGAGACATTTCAGGACAAAATTGATCATAGGCCTCAAGCACAATTTTTTTAGCTTCAAGCCAGGAAATTTTATCGGTTTTTAAATCTAGCGGCGCATTGCGATCCCAATACTGCAAATGTTTTTTACCAAGTAATTTGGCTTTAATTTTATAATAGCGGTGGGAAATATTTTGATAATTTTTTTTAACCGTCGCAATTAAAGTTTCAACGATTTTATCATCAACAAAATTACTAAGATTGCGCGACTGAATTGGAGTTTTAAAGCCGCGAAAACGATCGCCGATTTCTTTATCTTTAGCTAGAATATTGGTAATATAAGTAAAGATTTTACTATTTTCTTTTAAAGTTTTAGCTATTGATTTAGCGGCTTCTTTTCTGATTTTTTCATCCTTATTGCAATATAAATCAAAAATTTCTGAATAATTTAAAATTTTCTTTTTATAGCTAAATTGCAAATTATTAACCGTTTCATCAAAAAGCCTGATCCAGCCTTGAGCGCCGGTAATATTTTTTTCCAGTGAAAATTTTTCTAATTCTTGGTCTAACTGATATTTTTTAAAAAATCTAACATCGCGAATAAAAGGTTGATATTTTTTTAAGGCAGAAGAATTTTTTAACAAAGAGTCTAATTTCTTTTGCTTAATATCATTTAATTCAAGGGCAAAAAACACCAATTCAGATTCAAACTTACTTAATTTTTCAGAAATATTTTGATAAAAAGCTAGATATTTTTGATTGGATAAATCGGTGGTATAAATTAAATAAGCATAGCTTGCAATATGAGCAATTTCTTGAGAGATTTTTTCATAATCAGCAATTGCCTTAGCTAAATTGAGAGCATTTAGTTTGGTAATTTTAGTTTGATATTTGGCACTAAAAGACTGTAATTCTTTGGCGATTTTTTCTAAATCAGCATTAATTTTCTTATCCTCAATTGAAGAATAAAAATCAGATAAATCCCATTTTGGTGGGTTTTGATTAGATTTTAAAGCAAGATTTTTTTTACTTTTGGTCATAAAATGTTTTGAAAAATGTTATAATTTTTTTATCATTATGGTGAATACCCTGTTGTCAATCACAAATACCCCTTTGTCATTCCGGCGCAGGCCGGAATCCATTGTATGCAACCACACTATTGCAAGGTAGATTGCAGCCTACGGCCGCAATGACAGAAATGGTATATGAGAAAAACTATTATAGTTATTTCCGTTTAAAATTAGCAATTAATTCAAAATTTGCACTTGAGTAAAATTGATCAATTGCTGATATTGAATCAATTTCAAAGCCGGATTCAATTAAAATTTTACTATCCAAGGCAAAACTGACTGGATTACAAGAAACCATAATCAGATTTTTAATTTTTGACTCGGCAAGTTTTTTAACTTGGGGGCCAGCTCCCGCTCTTGGTGGATTAATGATGATTAAATCAAATCTGTTTAGCTCGTCAATATTTAATGGCTGCAAAACCAAATCTTTTTTATAGGCTTGAATTTTGTTAGCTAAATTATAATTGGCAGCATTTTGATTAATTAGATTAACCATTTTTTTATCATTTTCATAGGCGCTGATTTTTTCAATTACATCTTCAAGCTCTTCAATGATTGCTAAACTATAAAAACCAAAGCCGGAATATAAATCAGCGATTTTTTTGATTTTATTATCACTTGAATTATTTGCCTTAATAATTGCAATTATTTTTTGTGAAATAATTTTTAGGCCCATTTTTGAGGCCTGAATAAATACCTCTGAATCAAGATCAATTTTAAATTTAGTTAGAAAAATCTGATTCTTTTTTAGCAAAAATAACGCGGCGGTTTTATCTTTAGCGCGATATGATAAATTGATATTATTAGCTTGCCCGAAGGTAATATATTTTTTGGCTTTTTTTGGTTCAAAAATTTGATTTAAATTATGATTTAAATTTTCATTAATTGCCAAAACCACATCCGTAACATTATCAAATAAGGTTACAATTGCTGATGAGAAGAAATTTTTTTCACATTCAAGTAAAAATTTTTGTAAAACCGGAATTAAATCCGCTATTTCTTTTTCAAGCAATAAACAATCATCAATACTTACCAAATCATGGCTTTGGCTGGCAAAAAAGCCAAGTAAATTATTTTTATCAATCTGAAAAACCGCTTTTCTTCTTGATCTTTGGCCAAGCCAAAAGAAATTTATTTTTTTAGCAATTATTTCCTGATTAGCAAAAATCTTATTTTTTAATAAAATTTCTGATAGGGTTTGGGATTTTATTTGTTGATAATATTGTTCTTGATAATTAAGAAAATTACAACCGCCGCAAGAGTAAAAAAACTTGCAATCTGACTCGATTCTATATTCGCTTTTTTTAACAATCTCAACGATTTTTCCTTCAATAAATTTGTTATTTTGTTTAACAATTTTAGCAATTATTTCATCACCAATTACCGCCTTATTAACAAAAAACCGGCGGTCTTGCTCAGCAATTTTGCCATAGGCTTTGCCAAAATCATTAATGGCGGTTATTTTTAGCTGGACTGAATTATTCATAAATTTATTTTATTCTTTTTGCGCTTAAACAAATTAGTGCTTAAGACGGTTTTAAAACTTCCGGAAAGCAAGGATGCAGAGCCGTAAACACAAAGCCCGGCGCCAATCATAATTGTTAATTTTACAATCTGGCTTAAATTATTATTAAGACTAAAATAATCATTAGCCATCATTAACATAATTGCCATTAAAATTGCAGGTATAATAATTCTTAAAAGCTTGACTAAAAAGCCTTTGGCAAAATGAAAATAATGTTTTTTAACCAATAGCGTGATCAATAAGATTAGATTTAGATAGGATGAAATCACCGAAGAAAGCACAATTCCAATATATCCAAGATTAAATATTTTATAAAATAAGAAATTAAAAACTACATTATTAACCAGGCAAATCATTGCAATTGTCATTGGTGTTTTAGTGTTGCTGCGGCAAAAAAATGATGGCTCCATTACTTTAACTAAAACATAGCTTGGCAGGCCAAGCGAATAAAATTGCAGAGCCCTTGAAACAAACTCAGTCTCCTTATCACCAAAGGCGCCCCTTTTAAATAAAGTTGCAATAATTGGATCAGCTAAACAAACCAAGGCTAGAGTTGCGGGAATTACCAAAATTAGCCCCACTTCTAAAGCTTTATTTTGCAAATTTATCGCCTCGTCAAACTGGCCATTTTTTATTTTTAGAGATAAATTTGGTAATAATGCAGTGCCAATTGCAATACCAATCATTGCCAGTGGTAATTGATTGATGCGATCAGCGTAATAAAGATAAGATACCGCCCCGGCAATTAAGCTAGCAATAATATTATCAATTAAAAGATTAATCTGCATAACATTAGCACCAATGACTCCGGGTAATAATTTTTTAAAAAAAATCTTCAAATCATGGCCAAATTGTGGCAAAACCGGATAAAGCAAAATTTTAGCTTTAAAAGTAAAAATAAAAACCCATAAAAATTGTAAAATTCCGGCAATAAATACGCCATAAGATAAAGCATGGGCGTAAGTTGGCGCCATTTTACCAAATAAAAGCACTGAAAAGATCAAAGTAGCATTAAGGATAATGGGCGAAGCAGCTGGAACTGCAAATTTATTTAAAGAATTAAGTATCCCTGAACATAAGGAAACCAAAGAAATAAATAGCAGATAGAAAATAGTAATTCTTGATAAATCAACAGTTAGAGCAAATTGTTGCTGATTTTTTAAGAATCCCGGAAATAAAAATTTAGTAACCTCAGGCATAAAAATCTCAGCCATAATCACTAAAATCAGCAAAATATAAAATAATAAAGAAAAAATATTGCGAGCAAAATTGGTGGCCAAATTAAGATCATTTTTGGCATTAATTTTTGCAACAAAAAGTGGCACAAAGGCTGAATTGAAAGCGCCTTCAGCAAATACCCGGCGGAAAAAATTAGGCAAGCGAAAAGCAGCAAAAAAAGCATCAGAAAATATGCTAACGCCAAGATATTTAGCAATTAAAATATCACGAACAAAGCCTAAAATACGCGATAGCGAAATAAAAAAAGAAACCGTAAAAAACTGGCGAAAAAGTGACATTTGATAATTATTGATGGTAAATATTATTACTCAAATTTTGTGGCACAATTACTATCGGTACGTTAATTTTACTGCCGATTTGTTTAGAAATTTTAGGCAAGATGGTATTATCAGAAGAAGAATCCTGAGATTTACCAAAAATCAACATCACGCAATTTGGAGTTGTTTTTATTTCATCAATTATGGCAGCAATAATATCACCTTCTTTAATTGAAATACTGGCAATAACACCAGTTTCCTGATAGGCCTCATCAATTAATTTGTTTAAATGCTGCTCTAAAGAAAAACGCTTTTCTTTAGCAATTGCCCTTGAAACAAATAATAAATCCTTATGGGAATTTTCAATGACTGATAAAATTTGTACCCCAAAACCATTTTTTTTAGCCTGATAACAGGCATATTTTAGCACTACATTTGACGCATTATTAATATCAAGACAAACCATGATTGTGGGCGTACTCAGATTAAAATCCTGATCGCTATTTTTTTGCTCAAGCATTTCTTCAGCAATTTTTTCTTTTTGCTTTTTGATATTTCTTAATCTTTTGAGTCCGGTTAATTTATCTCTAATCATTTGCTTCTTTTAAATTTATTTATGAATAAAACGCGAGAATATGTAATTAGCAACAAAGCCAGCTAAAATTGCAATTAAAACCGCCATTATAGCATATAAAAAGGAATCATTGTAAGCAAAATTACGAATTTTGGCCTCATTACCCACTTGATTAACAAATATCGGTATCGATTGGAAAGCGGTCAGATTATTATCTTTGATTAGATAGATTTCGGCAGTATAGACGCCGTAAGAAATATTTTTGGGAAATTTTAATATCGCCTCAAATAGATTATCATCAAAAAATTCAATATTTTTTTGATTAACTGTGTATAGCCGGTCTTTTTTTAGTTTGGTTATTAGTTGTAATTTAAATGCTTCCTGCAATTTTTGATCTTGTTCTTCGGTCTCAAACTTTAAATTATTTGGCCCCAGTTCCAAATCATCAAGCAAAGTAGTTTTTAAGTCTAAATCATCAGAAACCGAAAATATCGAATAATAGCTATTAGCATCCTTAAAAACCATACGCTTACCATTATGCCATATTCCTAATAATTTTTCCTTTTTAGTAACCAGATATTTCTTTTTTGGACCCCTAAGCACAATTACCACCTCGCCTCTTTCGGATTTTACTCCAAATAATAAAATTTCAGCGCCGTTAAAATTTGTATCGATATTAATTTGATTAGTAGAAATAGCTGAAATTATCGGATTGGCACTGGCATTTGGAATTAAGAAAATAACCAGCAGCAATATATTTAAGTAAAATTTTTTCATTTGATAATTTCAACATTATATAAACTATCAGGGTGTAAAAAGAGACCAACTAACACTATAATTGCCACGATCAAAATTAATAATGCCAGTAACGATCTTAAATCATCAGCATCAGTTTTACGACCTACTCTTGAGCCAATTTGAGCGCCAAAAACTGAACTAACAATCATTAGAAAAGAAAGTACGATATCTACAGTATTATTGGTAATTGCCTGTAAAAAAGTAGTATTAGCAGCAATAAAGACCATTTGAAATAACGAGGTTCCAATCACAACATTAGCTGGCATCCGCAAAATATAAATCATCGCCGGCAAGATTAAAAATCCACCACCAATCCCCATCAAAGAAACCAATATTCCAACCCCAAAACTAATAATGATTGGTGCAATTGCGCTAACTTTAATATTTGATTTTGGGAAATAAGTTTGTAGCGGCAGCAGGTCAATTTTTCTTAAGAATCTGGCCAATTTATGGCTTGGCCGTTTAATTAAAATTATGTCGTAATATTTTTCCAGCAAAATTTTAACACTGTCAATTAACATCATAACCCCAATGGTGCCAAGGAAAATAACGTAAGATAGTGAAATTACAATATCGATCTGGCCAGTATTTTGTAATATTTTAAAAATAAAAACTCCAAATGTCGAGCCAAGAAAACCGCCGATCAATAAAAACAGCCCCATTTTTATATCAACAGTGCTACGTTTTAAATGAGTAAGAAAACCAGAAAATGAAGAAGCGATAATTTGATTAGCCGAAGTAGAAACTGCAATTGAAGGCGGCACCCCAATAAATATCAGCAACGGCGTTGATAAAAAGCCGCCGCCAATTCCAAACATCCCGGCCATAAATCCACTAGCTAAACCAAGTAACAAAATCAAGAAGATATCAACCGGAACTTCTGCTATCGGTAAGTAGATCTGCATTTTAACTAATAATTGTTATTTTGTTATCCATAAACTGTAATTGATTTTGCCAATCATAATTATTTGAATCTTCTTCATCAGCAATTCTGATCAAAGCTAAAGCATTGAGCTTACCTTCGCTAAATACTGAAGATAATACCAAGCCAATTACCTTTTGCTGATAATTTATCTCAGCATTTTTTTCAATTGCAACCAAAGAATCAATTTGGATATGAAATAATTTTTTGCGAATTTGGCCGCGATAATGGGTTCTGGCCGTAACTTCCTGACCCATATAGCAGCCCTTTTTATAATCAATGGCATTTAAATTATCAAAACCATATTCCAAAATAAAGGATTTGTCATAAGCCAGATCATATTCGCCTTCTGCGATCTTAAGTAATATTCTTTTTAGATGGTAGCGATTTTGATCATCACTAATTGACAATTGATTTTGAGTAGCAAAATGGCCGCAATCTTTAAAAAAAATTCTATACCCCATCTCTTGAGTCCGCGGATCTAAAAAAATATGACAATTTTTAGCCAGATTATTAAAATCATCAATTTTATCAAAGATCTGCGCCATTTTAAAATTATCGACAATCCTGATCTCAACTAAAGATCTTAATTTATAAAAACCTAATTTTTTAAGAATTTCCTGCGCCCTTGGAGCATAACAATCTAAAAATATTTTATCCCCAATTTTAAAGATAAAAAAATCATATAAAAAACGACCTTGTGGATTAAGTAAAGCAGAGTAAATTAGCTGCTCAGAAGCTAATTTATTAAGATCATTGGTAATTAAAGATTGTAAAAATTTCTTGCAATCAACCCCGGTTATTTCAAGAAGCTGGCGATCTTTTAAAATTATAATTTCATTTTTCATTTAATCTTTAAAACCAACTAATGCGATTTATTAAATCTGTTTTTAAATGGATAATAATTTTTGGAATTTGGAGCGCTCTGATTCTGACTATTATCATTGGCTATTATTACGCCAATTTGCCAAGTCTTCAGGAATTAGAGACCAAAAATGAAAAGCAGATAATTAATATCAACTATTCTAACCAGGAAAAAATTACTACCCTTGGCAATATTTATCAAGATGATATTAAATTTTATCAATTACCACAAAATTTGATTAACGCAGTAATTGCAACTGAAGATCGTAGATTTTTTGAACATCCTGGCGTTGATCTGCTTGGAATTAGCCGGGCCTCAATTGTTAATTATCAATCTGGCAGATTAGCTCAGGGCGGCAGTACTATTACTCAGCAATTAGCTAAGCTTTTATTTTTAAGTCCCAAAAAAACTTTTAAAAGAAAAATTGAAGAAATATTGCTGGCTTTGGAATTAGAAAAAACTTTTTCTAAAGAACAAATTTTAACTCTTTATCTAAATCGCGCCTATTTTGGTTCTGGAAATTATGGCGTTAATAATGCGGCAAAATTTTATTTTGATAAATCAATTTCAGAAATTGATTTAAATGAAGCGGCACTGCTTGCCGGCTTACTCAAAGCACCATCAAAATTTTCTCCAAAAAATAATCCTCAGCTTTCTAAATTAAGAACCAAAGAAGTTATCCATAATATGATTGAGGCCGGATTTTTAACTAAAAATAAAGTCATCAAAGCAAATCCCAAAATTAATGATAAAAGCGATCCTGCTTTAAAATTTTATTTCGCCGATTATGTTAGCGATCAATTTATGGATTATCTGTCTTTAGAACAAAATGAGATTAAGCATCTTAATATCAAAACTACTTTGAATCAAAAAATTCAGGAGCAATTAGAAGCAACTACCGACAAATTCATTAAACAAAATGTCGCTAAAATCGCTACTTCGCAATTAGCAATTATTGTAATGGCCAAAGATGGTGCCATTCTTGGTATGGTTGGCGGTAAAAATTATCATCAAAGTCAGTTTAATCGGGCAATTTATGCCAAGAGACAGCCAGGATCAGCCTTTAAAACTCTGGTCTATTTAACCGCCTTTGAAAATGGTTTTAGCCCCGATGATCTATTTGAAGATAAAAAAACCGCAATTGGCAATTGGAATCCTGAAAATTACGACAAACAATATCACGGCCAAGTCTCTTTAAAACAAGCATTTGCTGATTCTCTTAACTCAGTTGCAGTGCAGTTAAATTACAAAATAAACCAAGAGCAGTTAATTACCAATGCCAAAAAATTAGGCATAATTTCAAAAATTGAGAAAAATGATGCCACCATTGCCCTTGGCACTTCTGAGGTCACCCCTCTTGAGTTAATTTGTCTTTACACCGCAATTGCTAATGATGGCTATCCGGTTATTCCTTACTCAATTGCAGAAATTAGCGATTTAGAAAATAACATCATCTATCAAAGACAATCTTCAGGGCTAGAAAAAATAATTCCTAAAAAAGCCGAAAATTATATCAAAGAAGTTCTACGCGAAGCAGTAGAAAATGGCACCGGCAAAAATGCCAATATCGCCAAAAACATCTATGGCAAAACCGGCACCAGCCAAAATTTCCGCGATGCCTGGTTCATCGGTTTTAATGACGATTATGTAATCAGCATCTGGATTGGCAATGACAATAACTCCCCAACCAACAACATCACCGGCGGCCAATTACCAGCAATGTTATTTGCTGAGATTATGAAGAAAATTAATTCGTAAAAAGAACCTGGTACCTTTCAAAATAAATATTGCATTTACCCACATTTACAGATAAATTTAAAACCATATTACTTTTAATTCACAATTTAAATGAATAAATTATGTCTAATGTAGCTAGAATGACAGTTGATGTTCCCCAGGAGTTTAAAAATGAGGTTAAATCTCACGCCTCACTTTTGGGCATAAAACTTAAGGACTATGTAATGCAAGCCTTGGAAGCAAGATTGCGTCTTGATCAAGAGCTGGAAGATAAATATTTTGCAAAATTATCTGATAAAGCCAAAAAGGAAGGTTTTATTGGCGAAGCTAAATCTAAAGCTTTGTTAAATAAAATGAAAAACGCCAATAATGCTTAAAATAAACTTCTCCAGGCAGGCAGAAAAAATAATTGAAAAATTAATCAATAAAGAACCGCCATTGGCACAATTAATTTGCCAAAAAATAGAAGAGCTGAGTCTTAATCCAAAACCAATCAACCATAAAAAACTTATCAACCGCCCTGAATACAGAGTTAGAGTTAGAAATTACCGCATCATTTATGAATATGATAACAAATATTTATATGTGAATGTTATTGATAAAAGAGACAAGGTTTATAATTAGGAGGCAATTATGAGAATTAAAAGATTATTTATAATTATATTTTTGTTGATTAGCTTTGCGGCCAACGCGGTTTATGCTAAGGCGCCGGTTGTTTTGATGACTGATTTTGGCACCAATGATGGTGCGGTTAGTGCAATGAGAGGCGTGATTTTATCGGTTAATCAAAATATCGCGATCACAGATTTAACTCATCATATCGAGCCATTTAATATTTATGAGGCTTCTTACAAATTGTACCAGGCGATGGAATATTATCCTAAGGGCACAATTTTTGTATGTATTGTTGATCCCGGAGTTGGCACTGCTAGAAAATCAATTGTAGCAAAAATGAAAAATGGCTATTTTTATGTCGGGCCGGATAATGGAATATTAACTTATGTTGCAAATAAATACGGCGTAGAAGAAGTACGCGAAATTGATGAGGGTAAAAATAGATTACATAGCAACAATTCTTCCTTTGATACTTTTCATGGCCGAGATATTTATTCTTATACCGCAGCTAGATTAGCATCTGATATTATTAATTTTAACCGGGTTGGCTTGTTAAGTCAGGATTTTGTCAGATTGCCGATACAAATGCCAATAATGGTTGCTGATTGGGTATTTGGCAGCATCATCACTCTAGATGGGGCCTATGGTAATTTATGGACTAATATTAGTTACCATTTAATGCAAGGAGCGCATTTTGCTATTGGTGAACAGCTTTTATTAGAAATTTATCATTCCAAAAAATTAGTATATTCAGGCAAGATATTATTTGGCAAAACTTTTGGCGATGTTAAAATTGGTAAGCCAATTGCATATATTAATAGCGTTGGTAATTTAGCAATTGCTATTAATCAAGGCAATTTTGCTAAAACAAATAATATAAAATCTGGATATCGGGTTAAAATTAAATTATTGCGTAGAAAAGTATAAGCGGCAATCCAGGGAGTTATTAAACGAACTACCGACTATTATGTATCGCCTCAGCAAGCTCTGATGCTAGCTGCTTAAAGGCTTTTAATCCTTGATTTTGTAAAGTCTGTACTAACAAACTACCAATGACGACCCCATCACAAAATTTTGCAACCAAAGCCGCTTGTTTAGTGTTTGAGATTCCAAAGCCGATGGCGATTTTCATTTGCGGTAAATGGGCTTTTAAACTCTTAACTTTATCTTCTAAATCAATTGCAAGTTCATCTTTAGTACCAGTTACCGCCAGTCTTGAGATGTAATAAATGAAGCTTGGCTTTTGTCGCTCATATAATTCAAAGCGTTTTGGCTCAGTAGTTGGCGACGCTAATAATATAATTTCTAATCCGGCCTCAGTTAATTGCTGATAAAATTCCTGACCTTCTTCAACCGGTAAATCAACTATTAATACTCCATTTACCTCTATTTCCTTGGCTTGAGTGATAAATTTTTGATATCCAAATGCTAATATCGGATTTAAATAGCTAAATAATATTATTGGAACATCATGATTTTGTGAGCGAAATTTAGCAACCAGACCAAATATTGAATTTAAATTTGTTCCTTGATTTAAAGCCGCTTCAGCCGCTCTTTGATTTACTGGCCCATCCGCAACCGGGTCAGAAAATGGCACTCCCAATTCTATAATGTCAGCACCAGCTTCCGCTAAGGCAATTAGCGCCTCAAGAGTTTGGTCGCTAGAAGGATGGCCCGCCATAATAAATGGAATAAATAATGGCTTATCGCTTTGAAATTTTTCTTTTATAATCATTTTATAAATTCACTTAAAGTTTCAACATCTTTATCGCCACGGCCTGATAAACCAACTACCATCACATAATTCGGTGATAATTTAGGTGCAATTTTAATTGCGTAAGCAATAGCATGTGCGCTTTCTAAGGCTGGTATAATTCCCTCGAGTTTAGCTAGTAAAAATGCCGCTGCAATCGCTTCTTCATCAGTTGCATAGCAATAGCTGGCACGCTTAATATCATGTAAAAAAGCATGTTCAGGCCCAACTGCCGGATAATCAAGTCCGGCAGAAATGCTATGAGTAGTACTAATTTGTCCGTTTTTATCCTGTAAAAGATAGGTTTTAGTACCCTGCAATACTCCTTTAGATGCTCCAGTAAATCTTGCGGCATGTAATGATGATGCAATTCCCTTGCCACCAGCTTCAACGCCGGTCATCTTAACTTCCTGATCTGCTAAAAATGGATGAAACAAACCAATAGCGTTACTGCCGCCACCAACACAAGCAACCAGCTCATTTGGTAATTTATTAATTTTTTGTAAAATCTGATTTCTAGTTTCAATACCAATAATTCTTTGAAAATCTCTAACTATGGTTGGATATGGATGCGGTCCAAGTGCTGAGCCTAAAACATAATAGCTATCCTTAACATTTTCTACCCAATCCCGCATTGCTTGTGAAGTAGCATCTTTTAAAGTCATCGAGCCAGAAGTAACTGCACGTATTTCAGCCCCAAGAATACGCATTCGACTAACATTTAGATGCTGCCTTGTCATATCAGTTGCACCCATATAAACCACGGATTTTAGCCCAAATAAACTAGCAATTGTTGCAGTTGCTACCCCATGTTGCCCGGCGCCAGTTTCAGCAATTAAGCGTTTTTTACCCATAAATTTGGCAAGTAACCCTTGACCAATGGTGTTATTAATTTTATGAGCACCAGTGTGAGCCAAATCTTCTCTTTTTAAATAAATAGTCGCTCCACCGAGATGATTGCTTAATCTTGAAGCAAGATATAAAGAAGTGGGCCTACCGACATATTCACTTAAATAATATTTTAAATCTGCATTAAAAGCCTGATCATCTTTTAACTTTAAATATGCCGCTTCTAACTCAGCAAGTGGCGCTATCAAGGTCTCGGGGGCATAGCAGCCGCCATATTCGCCAAAATATCCTTTTTTATTTGTCATGTCCTTTTAGCTATTTAAAAAATTTTTTACTAATAAATGATCTTTGATCCCATAAGCTTTTTCAACCCCACTTGCAACATCTAAAGCATAAGGCCTAACAATTTTGATTGCCTGTTTGACATTTTGACAATTTAAGCCACCCGCCAATATTAAAGGATAATCAGCCGCCAATTCAGCCGCCAAATCCCAGTTAGCTTTACGCCCGGTGCCACCCATCAAGCCATCTTTGGCAATTGGGGCATCAAATAAAATATATGGGTAACTTTTAAGTATAGCAGATTCTGGCAATTGCCGTTTTGAATCAATTTGCAAAGTTAAAATTAGCGATTTTTTATCAGTAAGACTCACATCAAAATCCTGATAAATTTGTGCAAAATCAAGACCAATATCGTCAATATTTTGAGCTATAAATTGATAGGATTCGCCAATAAAAATCCCAATTTTTAGCACTGATTTTGGTAATTGCTTTATTATTTGTTTAACATTTTGAGGCGTAATATATCTTTTAGAGCCCAAATAAAAATTAAACCCCAGCGCCCAAGCACCATTATCAGCAGCAAATATAGCATCCTCAATATTGGTAATACCGCAAATTTTACCACGCATAATATTTATAATAACATTTGAGCCAAAGCGCTACCAGGATTTTGACTGCGCATTAAATTAGAGCCAATTAAGAATCCATTAAATCCAAGCTGATAGATTTCTGCTATCTGCGCTTTATTTTCAATTCCGCTTTCAGATATTTTGTAAATATTTTTTGGAATATATTTGATTAAATTCCTGGCCGTATCAAGATTAATTTCTAAGGTTTTGAGATTGCGATTATTAACTCCAATTAGCTTTGGATCAAGCTTTAAAGCAATTTCTAACTCAGCTAAATCATGAACTTCAATCAGCGGAGTTAGGTTAAGAGACAGGCTATAATCATATAATTCTTTAAGATTTGCAGCGCTAAAAAACGCCACAATCAATAATATCGAATTTGCCCCATAATGTAGGGCCTGCTCAATTTGTGATTTGCTTAGGATAAAGTCTTTACATAATATATTGACGCCAGGAAAGGCCTGCCTTACATCCCTTATATAATCAATATTGCCTTTAAAATAATCGGGCTCAGACAATATTGATAATGCTGATGCACCATTAGCTAGATATTGCTTAGCAATTTCTACATGGCTAAGCGTTGATTGATGTATTATTCCATAAGAAGGGCTGGCAAATTTAATTTCGGCAATAATTACCGGCTTAGTTTGATTTAAAAAAATATCACAAAATTCTAATTTATTTGGTAATAAATTTGGCATAGTTGCAATATTAGCAACTCTGACCTGCGTGGTTTTTCGAATTTTTTCTAAAAAATTATTGATCATGATTTATTTAATCGCAGCTTGGTTAATAAAGCTAGAGCTTTGCCTGATAAAATTGCATTTCTTGCAATTTCAACGCCATGATAAAGATCGCTGGCAATGCCAGCAACTACTAGCCCAGCTGCGGCATTTAAAAGCACAATATCTAATTTTGCTCCTAAAATTTCGCCAGCAAAAATTCCGTTGATAATTTTAGCATTTTGATTTGCCAGACCACCAAAAGCTTCATCTAAAGACGACATCGCAAGACCAAAATCTCTGGGAGTAATTTTATATTCTTTAATTGCGCCATTTTTAACCTCAGTAATATAAGTTGCAGCGCTAACACTAATTTCATCTAAGCCATCGGCAGAATGCATTATTAAAGAATGTTTAGAACCATCATTTTTAAATATTATCGCTAATTTAGCCACCAAATCTTTACGATAAACTCCAATTGCCTGCCTTTTAGGATAAGTTGGATTAATCAATGGCCCCAAAATATTAAATATGGTTGGAAAGCCTAAATTTTTACGTAGCGAACCGTAGGTTTTTAATATCGGATTAAATAAAGGCGCCCAAATATAAGCATAGTGATTTTGAGACAAACTATCAGTGATTTTGGCTGCAGAATCATGAAGGTTAATTCCAAGACTCTCAATAACATCAGTACTGCCAGATGCGCTGGTAGCACTTCTGCCACCATGTTTAGCAACATAAGCACCACAACTGGCAACTACGATACTTGCCGCGGTAGAAATATTAAAAGTACCAATGCCATCGCCACCAGTACCAACAATATCAACTACATCATAATCACAAATAATTGGACTGGTTTGTTTTAATAAAAAATCTCTGGCACCAAGCAACTCTTCAACTGATTCTTTCTTTGCAGCAAGCAAAGCAATAATCGCCGATTTTTGCTCAATGTTAATTGTTTCAAATTGCACAAATAAATCATAAGCCTCCTGTCTTGAGAGATTTTGGCCAACAATTAATTTATCGATATATTTCTTCATGCTTTTATTTTTTTAATTGACTATCGGTCAAAATTTATTATTTTAAATTTATAAATTCGTACAAAAATCAATAATCTTCAAGTGTTAAATAAAAAATGACCGATCTTTTTACCAACCGACCCTTTTGCTTGATTAAAAGAAACAGTGACAGTCAGATTCTTTATTTATCAGGAAAAATCAATTTTTACGATTATCTTAATCAAATCCCAAGAAAAAAAGGCCAGGCTGAATCAGGAAAAGAAACCTTTGATAATCTAGCCATTTTACCTTTTCGCCAAATTGAAGAACGCGGCTTTGTAGCCCGCCATCATGATGAAAAAATTATTTGCCTTGAGGTTGCAACCCAACAATATCTGCAATTAGAGCAATTTTTATCAACCGTTGAAGATCAAACAATCACACTTAAAGATGATGGTAATTTTTTTCCAAGTGACCTCGCTTACGCCGCTAAAATACAGCGAATTATCGATCAGGAAATTCGATATGGCGAAGGATGTAATTTTGTAGTTCCAAGACGCTTTCGCGCCAAAATTAACAATTTTAATTTGCAGCAAGCATTAGCAACTTTTAAACATTTATTGCTAAATGAATATGGGGTATATTGGAGTTTTTTATTTTATACCGGCAAGCAATATTTTATCGGCGCTACTCCCGAAAGACATATCAGCTATAATCAGGGTATCGTAAAAATGAATCCAATTAGCGGCACTTTAAGAAAATCAGGCTATGATTTAAATAATATCAAAGCCGGATTACTTGATTTTCTTAAAGACCAAAAAGAGACTTTTGAGCTATTAATGGTTACTGATGAAGAGCTAAAAATGATGGCACAAATATGTTCAAAAGGTGGCCAGGTGGTAGGACCAATGCTTAAGGAAATGTCAAAATTAATTCATAGTGAATATGCTTTAGTTGGCACAAGTGACCAGGATATAATTGATATTTTGCGAAGCAGTATGTACGCCGCCACTGTAATTGGCAGCCCAATTGAGAATGCCTGCAAAGTTATTTATCGCCATGATCAGGAAAGCCGCCGCTATTATGGCAGCGCTTTTGCACTGATTGGCCGAGATGAAAAAGGAGCAGACACCCTTGATTCCCCAATCACCATCCGCATGGCCGAAATTGATCTTGATGGCAATTTAGAAATTGCCGCCGGCGCAACTATTGTTTATGATTCAATCCCTAAAGAAGAAACTGCCGAAACCACCGCCAAAGTTTCAGCCCTGCTTACAGCCTTTGGCATCAATCAACAAAATGAGTCCCAATCCTACAAACTCGCAGAAAATCTTTATAATGAAGATGTGATGATTGCCCTTTTAGCAAGAAATGCCAAATTATCACGCTTTTGGATCGAAGATCAAAGCATCGGCAATAATATCGAACAAAAAATGGCCAATAAAAAAATTACCATCATCGATAATCAAGATGATTTTACCAAAATGCTCGCCCATATTATTACTGCCCAAGGTGCTAAAGTAAAAATTGTCAATTATAATCAATATGATTTAGCTAAAGATCAATCAGACCTGGTAGTTATTGGCCCCGGACCAGGTAATCCAAATGACAAAACTCAAGCCAAAATGCTTAAACTTTCGCAAATCTGCCAATCATTAATTAAAATCAAAAAGCCACTTTTTTGCGTATGTTTAGGCCATCAAATTTTATGCAAAGAACTCGGTTTTGAAATAATTCAAAAACCAACCCCACTACAAGGAGCGCAAAAATTAATCGACCTCTGGAACAAAAAAGAATATGTCGGATTTTACAATGCGTTTGTCGCCAAAAATAAAATCAACAATCTCAACCTAGAAATAAAAGCCGACCCAACAACCAACGAAATTCACGCTCTCAGAGGAAAATATTTCACTAGCCTACAATTCCACCCCGAATCAATACTCACCACTAACGGCTTCACAATCATTCAAGATATTTTAAACCATTTATTAGCAACTTAAATAAAGAAGGAACCAGGTGTCTTCCTTGAGACCTCTTCCTAACCTTTGAATCAAGCCAAAAAACATAAAACCCTTGCAATTAAAAACCCAAAACCGATCCTACAACAAACAATTATTAACCAAAAACACAAATAACCAAAATGCCCATCAAAAGAATATCTCAAAACTGCAATCAATCCTTCTATTTCATAACCCCAACCATATTAAATTGGTACTATATTGGCTAGTAACAGAAGCATTTTTTCTTCGGTAGTATTATACCAAGTCTCATCTTTGGATAACTATAGCTGCCATTATCGACCCAATCACCACATTTGCAAATGGGCCAAAAAGAATTATAAAGGCAATTTTATTCTGAGTAGTTGCAACTATTATATCGCTAATTTCTTTGATTCTGGTTTCATGGGATTTAGATTTGGGGGTAATGAGGTTTGCATGGCAATAGCTGAAGATGAATCATTGGTCATATATTTTTATTTTGATTAATAGGGCTAATAAAAATCTTGTTTGTTGGTTTTAACGAGCAAGATTGGGTATGGTGAAATATATTTTGACTCTGGTGCCTTTTCCTTTTTGAGATTCAATTTCCATCTTACCATTCATCAGATCAACTAGCTGTTTTACAATTGGCAAGCCAAGACCGTGAGAATCAATTGGGTGATCAAGACCTAATTTATCAATTTTTTGCCCATCACCATTTAGTGCCATTGGGATTTCTTGTTTTGTCATGCCGATGCCGCAATCAGCAATTTCAATGCAGATCTGGTTTTTATTTTCTATTTTTAAATATTTAACAAAAATATTTACCTTACTATCTTCTTTGCTATATTTAACTGCATTGGTAATTAGGTTATTTAGTATTTGTTTTAATCTAAAAATATCACATGGTAGTTTAGGCAAATCATCTTCAATATTAGTTTCAATTATTATATGATGATCAATAATAAAACCTTTATTAAAGATCAGCAGTCTTTTGATTAATTTTTCTAAATCGCAATCTTCAATTCTTCCCAAGGTAAATTTCCCGGTTTTAGCTTGAGCACTGTCAAGCATATCTTCTACATAATTAAACGCTTCGTCTGTATATGGGGCGAGCATATTGGCAATTTCTGCCACCTCTTTAAGATTATCGTCAAGTTTAAAACCCATTGCCGTTTGCTTTTCTTGATAAGAGTTGATATTATCGGCGATGATGTTTGCTAGACCGAAGATGCCATTGATATAGTTGCGGAGATCGTGGGTGATTTGGGGGAGTAGTAGCTGATTTGTATGAGTCATGACGAAATATTATTTTAATTGTTAATAAAATATTTCCTACAAACCTATTGCGAAATAAGATTAAATCAAATTAGTTATAGTAAAGTTATTAAACTAAACATTAATAAAATTAATGTGGTTTTATTATCTTCCCCCGCTTCCATCTTTGTCGTTTCTAGAAAAATATTGATCAGCAGCAGATGTTCTATGCTCTCTAATTACTACCGGATCTTTTTTAAAAACTTCCCACGTTTTTCTACTAATGTAGTAATATTTCTTACCATCCACATTTTCTATTCTCATTCCATATTTGGAACATAACGTAAAAGTAACGGAATTACTCGTAACAGAACTTCCCCAAACTTGCTCTATCTCTGGTCGTCCAAAAGCAGTATTAAATAATTTATCTAAACAGATTGTTCCAATACCTTGTTTTGTACGCAAGATATGTAATGCAATGTCAACTTTTGTAGCTAAGCCAAATTCGCCAGGTTTTTTTAATGGAACTAAAGCTCCTCCTCCCAAAAGCTCTCCGCTATTTTGATCTATAAATTTGTAGTACCCAAGATTGTTTGATGCTTCAGATGTCATGTTTTTGTAGGATTCTCTCAGTTTGTTATTATTTTGTCTATTGCTAAAAAAATTATCTAATGCTATCTGGATAGCGGGTTTACTATGTTTATAGTCCATTAACTCGCGTCTTGCCACGGTAACTCCCTTAGTATCTTTTGCGGCTAATTTTAGCTTTAATTCAAAGTCAGAACAATATTCCTTTAACGTTTCAATTCCAAAGTATTGATCAATCCATGAAGAGGTAAAAATCACGTCGCGATGGGTAATAATTTCTTCAAATATTTTGAAATCCGCTTCACTATCTGGAAAAAGAGTTATCATTTTGATGTCTTTATAATCTATTCCTGATGTTGTTTTTTGAGTGTATGCTACTGAGCGTCCAATAGTATTATATGGGCTATTTTTTGGAATTCTTCCAGAAGCGTAGCCTCTAATATTGACAGTACTTGATAAAATAGAAGCTGGCGCTACTGATATCAATGATTTTATAGTTTGATTAATTGTTGATAATCTTTTGATTATATTGTTACCTTTCATAATAGTATTTTTTAACTTTATTTAAAACTGATAATAAAGCTTTAGAATTGGCTTATAAGCAATATTTTTTTGAATTTTAAAAACATTTTAAAATAAATAATTTGTAATGGCACACTCTTCGCAACTAAAGCAAATATACTACAAAAATAATCGCCTACAACAAATCAGAGGTTTTTGTAATGTAGTAATTTATGGCAGTATAACTGAAGCAGCAAAAGCGATGGGGCTGACTCAGTCAGCTATAACTCTACAGGTACAATCTTTGGAGCGAGATTTAAAAACACAACTCTTTCATCGTAGCAAGAAAGATTATCATAAGAGAATTAAATTAACAAGAGAGGGTCAAATGTTTTATGAATCAGCAGCTCCGGTTGTCAATGCTGCAGATAACCTTTATAATCAGTTTTTTCTAAATAATACCGAATATCATGATAATTTATTAAGAATAGCAGGTCATCATTCAGTATTTTCAATCTTATACCAAAATCCATCTATAATACAACATACTAATTGACAATTTCGCTGCAAATCCTAAAATGGTCGTTAATCTTTTATTAACCATTTCTAGTAATATTCATGCCAAAAACTATAATTAATAAG